>JAESFL010001080.1_pt1 | contig 11446 bp, 8 predicted proteins | sample 9269401 | NCBI WGS metagenome assembly JAESFL01 (sample SAMN14506025, study PRJNA617098) | algae metagenome | isolation source: Gloeocapsa sp. UFS-A4-WI-NPMV-4B04 and co-occurring heterotrophs from desert... | place: USA: Utah | collected 2006-10-01 | reverse complement strand
CGCACATGTTTTTAGGGCCGAAGCATGGCAGGGCCTCAAAACCTTAGGCTACCTCAAGAATGCGCTCGGCGCTCTGCAGGTCGACGGAGACCAGCTGGGACACGCCGCGCTCGGCCATGGTGACGCCGAACAGGCGGTCCATCCGGGCCATGGTGATCGGGTTGTGGGTGATCACCACGAACCGGGTCTCGGTCTGGCGGGACATGTCCTCCAGGAGGGCGCAGTAGCGCTCCACGTTGGCATCGTCGAGGGGCGCATCCACCTCGTCGAGCACGCAGATCGGCGAGGGGTTGGTGAGGAACACGGCGAAGATTAGCGCCGTGGCGGTGAGCGCCTGCTCGCCGCCGGAGAGCAGGGTCATGCTCTGGGGCTTCTTGCCCGGCGGCCGAGCGAGGATTTCGAGGCCGGCTTCGAGCGGGTCGTCCGAATCGACCAGGGTCAGCTCGGCCGTGCCGCCGCCGAACAGTGTGCTGAAGAGCTGCTTGAAATGGTTGTTCACCACGTCGAAGGCGGCAAGCAGCCGCTCGCGGCCCTCGCGGTTGAGACTGCCGATGGCCTGGCGCAGGCGCTTGATGGCCTCGACCAGATCGTCCCGTTCGCCCGCGATGCTGTTGTACTTGGTTTCAAGCTCCGAGAGTTCCTCGTCGGCGCGCAGGTTCACGGCGCCCAGGCGCTCCCGGTCGTGCTTGAGGGAGTGGAGCTTCGATTCGATCTCCGCATGCGGGGGAAGCTCGGTCGCCTCCTTCAGGCCGGCCAGCTCGATCAGCCCGGCCGGGGTCGTCTCGAGGTTCTCCGCAATATTGTGGGTGATCTCGGCAAGGCGCGCCACGGCGGCTTCGTGCCGGGCCTGGGATCCGGCGCGGGATTCGCGGGCGGCCGAGAGCGCCTCCAGGGCGGCTCTGGCGGTGCGGTCCGTCTCGGCAAGCCCCGTCTCCGCATCGGCGAGGCGGTCGGCGGCTTCCTTGCGCTTGGCTTCGGCCTCCTCGACCTCATTGATGAGGGCGCGGCGGCGCTGGAGATAGGTGTCAGGGGCCTCGAGCAGGCGCTGGTGCTCGTCCTGGGCGCGCTCCAGGCGCTCACCCAGATCCTCGAAGGCCTTGGCCGCCCGGGCGGCGCGCTCGGTCCACAGGCGGATATCGGCCGCAAGGGCATCCTGCCGGCGGCGGCGTAGCTCCGCCTCGTGCATGAGCGACTGCAGGGCGGCGCGGGCCTCGGAGGCGGCGGCCCGGCGCTCCGCCACACGGGTGCGCTCTTCCAGCAGGCGGCTTTCCAGATCGGGAGCCGGGGCGAGGTCCAGCAGGGCGCCTTCGGCATCCTGAACGCGCTCCAGCGCTTCCGCCTCGCTCTCGGAAAAGCGGGTCAGGCCCTCCTGCAGGGCCGAGCGGCGCTGGCCGAGTTCGGCTTCCTTGCGCTCGGCGGCCGTCAGACGGGTCCGGGCGGCGTCCAGCGCCTGACGGGCCTGACGGGCGGCCTCGATGGCCTGCATTTCGTGGGAGGCGGCCCGGCGGACGGCTTCAAGCGCCGCTTCCGCCTCGTGGCGCAGGTGCTCGGCCTGCTCGCGGGCTTCCGCCGCCTCGCGCTCCAGGTCGCCGAGGCGGTTCTTCTCCGCCAGACGCCGGGCGGCCGGGGAGGGCGCCTCCGCGGCGTTGGTGAAGCCGTCCCAGCGCCACAGGTCGCCTTCCTGCGACACCAGCCGCTGGCCAGGCTTGAGGAGGGCGCGCAGGCGAAGCCCATCGGCCCGGCTCACCACGCCGATCTGGCGCAGGCGGCGCTGCATTTCGGCCGGGGCACGGGACAGATCGGCGAGCGAGCGGATGCCCTCCGGCAGGGAGGGGTCTCCCTCGCCGGCGCCGGTCATCTCCCAGTGGGCGGGAGCCGAGGGATTGGTCGAGGCTTCGAGATCGTCGCCGAGGGCTGCGCCCAACGCCGTCTCATAGCCCTTCTCGACCGTGATCTGGTCGAGAGCAGGAGGCCAGAGATCGCCGGTGGCGGAGGTGACGAGCTTGGCGAGCGTCAGCGCCTCGGTTTCGAGCCGCTGGGCCTTGCGCTCGGCCTCGTTGAGGGGCGGGCGCAGGCGGTTCTCGGCCTCGCGGGCAGATGAGAGGGTCTCTCGCGCCTCGATCACAGCCTCTTCGGCCGATTGGGCACTCTCCTCGGCGATCGCCATCTCCTCGCGCATGTCGTCAAGGGAGGGGCCGTCCTCGGTCGAGCCGGAGAGGGCTGCGATCTCGCGCTCCAGCCGCTCCTTCTCTGAGCGGAACCGGGCGGCGCGCTCCATCTCCTCCCGCACAGCGCGCTCCAGGGCGGCGCGGCGGGCGTTGAGGTCGGAGGTCTGGGCCTGAAGGGCGCCCAAGGCGGCCTCGGCCTCGTGCAGCTCCGCCTCGGCGGCATGAAGCCGCTCTTCCGCCTCGGCGCGGGCATCGTCAGCCCCGTCGGTGGTGAGCGCGATCTCGGCGGCCTCGGACTGGAGACGCTCGATGGTGGCCTCGGCGTCCGCGCGCTGGGCCGCCTCGCGGGCGAGGTCGCGGTTGAGGTCGCCGATATGGCGCTCAAGCTCTGTCACGCGCTCCTTGGAGCGGCGCTCCTCCGATTCGAGCTCGTTGCGGGCATGGGTCAGGCGCTGCAGGGCGGCCGCGGCGGCAGCCTCCTCCTGGCGCAGGCCCGGAAGCGCATGGGCGGCGACCGCCTGGGCGGTGGCGGCGCGGGTCTGCTCCTCGGTGGCGTCGGCCACGGCCTTGAGGGCCTCAGTGATCTGGCGTTCGGCGGTGGCTGCCTGCTCGCGCGCCTCGGAGAAGCTGATGGCGTACATGAGGGCTTCGAGGCGGCGGATTTCGGCCGAGAGGTTCTTATAGCGGGAGGCCTGACGGCCCTGGCGCTTGAGGCTCTCGATCTGGCTTTCCAGCTCACGGATCACGTCCTCGACGCGCACGAGGTTGTCCTCGGCGGCCTTGAGGCGCAGTTCCGCCTCGTGGCGGCGGGCATGCAGGCCCGCGATCCCGGCGGCGTCTTCGAGAATGCGGCGGCGGGCCTGGGGCTTGGCCGAGATGATCTCGCTGATCTGGCCCTGCCGGACGAGTGCGGGCGAGCGGGACCCGGTGGCGGCATCAGCGAACAGGATCTGCACGTCGCGGGCGCGCACTTCCTTGCCGTTGACCCGGTAGGTTGAGCCTTCCTCGCGCTCGATCTTGCGCGAGATTTCCAGGAGATCGGCGTCGTTGAAGGCCGCGGGCGCTGTGCGCTCGGCATTGTCGATGGTGAGCATCACCTCGGCCCAGTTGCGGGCCGGGCGGCCGCCGGAGCCCGAGAAGATGACGTCGTCCATCCCCGTGGCGCGCATGTTCTTGAAGGAGTTCTCCCCCATGACCCAGCGCAGGGCCTCGACGAGGTTGGACTTGCCGCAGCCGTTCGGCCCGACGACGCCGGTCAGCCCCGGCTCGATCAGGAAGTCGGTGGGCTCGACGAAGGTCTTGAAGCCTGCAATGCGAAGGCGCGTCAGCTTCATGGACGCGCCTTCCCGTCCCGCCCCAGGGGGGCAGGTTGCCGGAGCTTATTCTCCGAGGATCGGCTTGATGACCTTTTCAATCTCATCGATCGACAGGCTTCCAGGATGACGCTGACCATTGATGAAGAAGGTGGGCGTGGAGTCCACACGAAACTGCTCCATACCCCGGTTCTTCACCGCGTTGACTGCGTCATATAGTTTCTGGTCCTTGAGGCAAGCATCAAATTTTTCCTGTGAAAAACCCGCCTGGCGCATCAGCCCGCGCAGGGCGTCGAGGGGCTTGTCGGTGAAGGCCCAGTTCCGCTGCTGCTCGAAGAGCAGGTCGGTGATCGGGTAGTATTTGTCGTTGCCGTCGCAGCGGGCGAGCATGAAGCCGGCGGTGGCCAGCGGGTCGAGGGGGAACTCGCGCAGCACGAAGCGGACCTTGCCGGTGTCGATATAGCGCTTCTTCAGCTCCGGCCAGGTGTTCTTGTGGAAGGTGGCGCAGTGGGAGCAGGTGAGCGAGGCGTACTCGATGATCGTCACCTTGGCGGTTTCCGGACCCATGGCCACGTCCCCGAGGGGTCCCTGGACCGCGAGATCGGATGCGGACACGTTCTGGGCGAAGGCCGGCAGGCTGGTGGCGAGGTACGCGGTGACGGCTGCGGTTCCGAGAAGCTGAAGCGTCTGACGCCGGGTGATCATCGTAAGGGAACTCCTGAAGGGATTTCGTTCTGCGGTAGAATGCCTGGACTTAAGAGGCAAGCGCCGGATATCTCACGCTTTCGTGCGTGAACCGGAGCTGACGATCGCCTGACCCAGCCGGTCGAGGGCGGCCTTGAGGGCCTCCTCCTCGATGGGCTGGATGGCCCGTTCGACCTTCTCCCGGTCCGCCGGGGTGAGGGCGGGAGGCACCGGACGCTTCTTCTCAACCCGCCGAACGGACCCTTGTTTCAGCACGATCTTCCCGATGCAGCGCCAGCCGTAATAGGTGTTCACCCGGTCGATGATGGTGGGCGCCATGTGCTGGAGCTCGAGGGCGAAGGCGCTCTCGACTCGGATGACCAGGGTCGCAGGGTCCGGCCGCGTCTCCGGATCGGCATGGGGGGCTTTGCGCTTCCACTCGATCTTGAGCGGCTGGGTGAAGGCGGCCAGCCGCTCGCCGACGATCTCGGGCCAGGCCATGATGATGTCCGATGTGGCAAAGCCCTGCGCCGCCAGGCTGGGGGACAGACAGACGTCGAGAAACTCGGCGAGGGGGCGGGCGAGGGGCCGCGGTCGTCTCATGTTGAATGTCCAAAAGCCGCGTTGGAATATTCGGTATAGAACGCTATTCCAAAGCCCATGTTAACGCCCGCTTCGAGCGCGACCAAGCCCGACCCGCAGGATCTTCTCGTCTGGTACGACCGTCACCGGCGCGACCTGCCGTGGCGCGCCAGGCCGGGCGAGACCGCAAATCCTTACCGCGTCTGGCTGTCCGAGATCATGCTGCAGCAGACCACGGTGGCTGCGGTCAAGCCTTATTACCTGAATTTCCTGGAGCGTTTTCCGACCGTCGAGGCTCTGGCCGAGGCGCCCTCGGATGCCGTGATGCATGCCTGGGCCGGTCTGGGCTACTATTCCCGCGCCCGCAACCTTCACGCTTGCGCCAAGGCGGTCGTGGAGAAGCACGGCGGGCGATTCCCTTCGACGGAGGCCGAACTCCTCAAGCTTCCCGGCATCGGTGCCTATACGGCAGCAGCAGTCGCGGCCATTGCCTTCAACGAGATGGCCGCGGCAGTCGACGGCAACGTGGAGCGGGTCATGTCCCGCGTGTTCATGGTCGAGGAGCCACTGCCGAAGGCCAAGCCGCTGATCCGGAGCCTCACCGAGGCGCTGGTGCCGGAGGACCGTCCGGGCGACTTCGCTCAAGCCGTGATGGACCTCGGCGCCACCATCTGCACGCCCAAGCGCCCGGCCTGCGCGCTGTGCCCCTGGATGGTGCCCTGTCTGGCCCGCGCCGAGGGCCTGCAGGAGACATTTCCGAAAAAGCAGAAGAAGGAGACCGGGCAGTTGCGCAAGGGCGCGGCCTTCGTGGTCTTGCGCGCCGACGACACGATCCTGCTGCGCACCCGCCCGCCCACAGGATTGCTCGGCGGCATGGTGGAGCCGCCGACGAGCGAATGGCTGCCGGATTACCAGCCCTCCCGCGCCGTGCTCGACGCGCCCATCGAGGCCCGCTGGCAGCGCCTGCCCGGCACGGTCCGTCACGTCTTCACCCACTTCCCCCTCGAGCTGACGGTGCTCTTCGCCAAGGTCGCCAAGGGCACGCCGGCACCGGACGACATGCGCTGGACCCCGCGCCTGCAACTGCACGAGGAGGCTCTGCCCGGCGCTATGAAGAAGGTGCTGGCGCATGCGCTCGGCGAGCTGCCGGGCGCGAAGGGGAAGAGTTCGACTAAACCACAGGCCTAATCACCCCCCGACCAGCCCCTTCTGATTGCGCTTGAACAGCGCCGCCAGCGCATTCGCCACCCGCGTCACGTTGGGGCGGTTGCGGCTGCGGCGGTGCATGACGAGGAAGACGTCCTCGATCAGATCACCCTCTGGCTTCATCACCTGCACGAGGTCCGGGTCCGAATCGCCGAGCCAGCAGGGGAGGAAGGCGGCACCCAATCCTGCCTTCGCGGCCTGGTAGCGGATCGGCATGTCGCCGATGCGCGCCGCGATGGTGCGGCCTTGCGCGAACTCGGCCACATAGGCCGCCTGACGGGAGAGGGTCGGATCCTCCGGCGGCGCGATGACGGCGCTGGGGTTCTCGGTGCGCGCATAGATGGCGAAGGCAATCTGCCCGATTTTTCTCGCGACGAGATCCTCCGTGCCCTCCGGCAGGGTGCGCATGCGCAGGCCGATATCGGCTTCGCCCGACGCGAGATCGAGCCGCTGCCGGGTCGGGATGTAGGCGATCTCCACGGGCGCTGCGGCTTCGTGCAGTTCCGCCGCATGAAGCGACAGGAACAGGGTGACCGAGGCGGTGGCCGTCACCCGCACCGGGGCATCCGGATCGGGCCGGTAGGCGGCGGCCGTGCGCGACACGATGGCGGCGGCCTCGCCCATGGGAGCGGCCGCGTCAAGAACGGCGTGTCCTGCTTCCGTCAGGTCGAGATTGTTAGGGCCGCGCTGGAAGAGGGTGAGCCCGAAGGTTTCCTCCAGCACCTTGATGCGCCGCGCGATGGTCGGCTGGCTCTGGCCCAGCGCCTTGGCGGCGCTGTTCATCGATCCATGAGCCACCACGGCGAGAAAGATCCGCAGATCGTCCCAGGACGGTTCGGTGAGGGCGAGGCGGAAGGGATCGAGAGACGAAGGAGCCATGTGAGGATGCTAAAGCGCTGAACCGGGTTCGGCATAGGGGAATGTTCCAGCCTGGGGACAAGCTGCACCATCGCTCAGTAACCCGTACCCTGCAGCCCGTCAGGCGCATAGGACACCTCTCCAATTTTGAAGGAGGGCAGGACCTTCACAAACCCTCACATTTGAGCGAAAAGGGCTGCTCCGAAATGGAAGGACATACGCCATGCGCCTCATCCGTTAGCGACGCGATCCGACAAAAACATTGTGGCCAAGGAGCCACGACTTGTTTGCGCCGAAACATCCGTTTCGGCCGGATCATGACGCATGGATGAAGGAACCATCATGTCTGACAGCAATCGCGCCGTCGTGCGCGGAACCATTCAATCGGGCCTGTTCGAGCTGGCCTATTCCATCGAGGGCGACGGAACGCCCGCTCTCGTCATCGGCAGCGCGGTGTACTACCCGCGGGTGTTCTCGGAAGATTTGCGCCAATCCCTGAAGCTCGTCTTCGTCGATCATCGCGGCTTCGCGCAGCCGACCAGTGCGTACACTGCATCCGACTACACGCTGGATGTCGTGCTCGACGACATCGATCTCGTGCGGCGGCATCTCGGCTTGGAGAGGGTGATCATCGTCGGCCATTCCGGCCACGGCAACATGGCGCTGGAATATGCCAAGCGCTATCCTCGCCAAGTGTCCCATGTGGTGATGATCGCCACCGGCCCGAGCCACAGCCCGGCGCATCAAGCGGCGACGGAGCAGTACTGGCAGGAATCCGTCTGCCCCGAACGCAAGGCGCGGCTCGCAAGCGACCTCGCCGGGCTGCCGGCGGAGATCGAGGCCGCGCCTGACAAGCGCTTCGTCACCTTCTGCGTCAGGATGGGCGCGCGAAGCTGGTACGATTACATGTTCGACGCCGTGCCCCTGTGGGAGGGCGTGCACGTGAACATGCCTGTCTTCGACCATCTCTGGGGCGAGGCGTTTCGCGACATCGATATCGCGCAGGGGTTGGAGCATCTCGCCGTGCCAGTCTTCCTCGCGCTTGGGCGCTACGATTATCTTGTTGCGCCCTATGCCACATGGGCTCCGTACCGCGAGCGGTTCGAGGACCTGACCGTTCGCGTGTTCGAAAAGAGCGGGCACACGCCGCAATTCGAGGAGAGCGCTCTCTTCGACGCGGAACTGCTGCAGTGGCTTTCCACACATTAATGCCTTGAAAATGCATCATGGCCGGGTTGCGCCGGCCATGATGTTGACAGCTTAAGCGCTCAGGGCCGGCCTCGGCTCGACACGGCCGATCGTTCCTGCGCGAACGGGCAACTGGTTCGGCTTGCGAACTGGGAATGCCGCGCCCTCTCCTTCAATGTGCCAAGGCAAGGTGCCGGCGGGAAGGTACCGGCCCAGCGCATTCAACGCGAGCATGGCGAGCGTCACAACCGCCACGATGACGATGGCAACGGCCGAGGCCTGGCTCGCGAGGCCCGCCTCTTCAAGGTTGTAGAGCACCACGCCGATGGTCTCCGTGCCGGCCGACCAGAGCAGGGCCGAGACGGTGAGTTCACTGAAGGCAAGCAGGAAGGCCATCAGCCCACCCGCCACAGCGGCCGGAAGAAGCGACGGCAGGATGATGTCCGTGAGGCGGCGCATGATCCGTGCGCCATCGAGCGCCGCGGCTTCCTCCTGGGTCATGTCGATCTGCGCCATGCCGGCGAGTGCGGGCTTGAGCACCACCGGCAGAAAGCGGGCGAGATAGGCGAACACGATGATCCACGGCGTGGCATAGAGCGAGAAGCCGATGAGCGGCAGCGGCTTCAGGAACAGCAGGATGCACGCGATGGCGAGCACGATGCCGGGCAGCACATAGGAGATCTCGAGAAGGGCAGTTGCCGCGATCCGCATCGGTCCCATCAGCCTGACCAGCCCGTAGGCCATCGGGATCGCACAGCACGCGAGCAGGCAAGCTGCACCGCCTGCGTACAACAGCGAGTTCAGGAAGGCCCGGACAGTGACCTCCTGCCGCGCCAGCACCTCGACAAAGTTGTCGAGGGTGATCGTCGAGAGCGTCAGCGGCATGCCGTAGGACGGCACGAGGGCCGCCGCAAACAGCGACAGCATCGGCAGCACGAGCGTGATGGTAATCACTGCAACGACGAAGGTTTCCGCGACCGCGCCGGCGCGTCCCAGCATCCAGAACGGCTGGAGCGGAGCATCCTCTTCCAGGAGCACATCGCCCCGGCGGGTCAGGAACTGGCTTACCGCCACACATAAGATGGCGATGACCGCTACGAGAAGGCCAAGCGCCGCCACATCGCCGAGGATGCCGGTGCCGAAACTCGACAGGCGGCGATAGATGAGCACCGGCAGGGTGAGATAGTTCACCGGCGCGCCGAGCAGCGCCGGAATACCGAAATTGCCGATGCCGGCCACGAAGGCGAGCAGGCCCGCGCTCATGAGGTGCGGCCGCAGCAGCGGCAGGAGATGATCGGTCACGATGCGAAGCGGCGGCGACCCGTCCATGCGCGCCGCTTCGACAACAGTGAGCGGGATGCGCTTCAAGCCCGCGCTCATGATCACATAGACGAGGGGTGCATGGTGCAGCCCCAGCACAAGGATGATGCCGAGGCGTCCCATCATCGGGTTGGCGCTGCCGGCATCGGGCGCAAGTCCCAGCGTGTTGAGGATCGGTGAGGCAGGTCCTGCAAGATGCAGGAAGGCCAGCGCGATCACCTGGGGCGAGATCATCAGCGACAGAACGAACAGGAACGACGCGACCCGGCGCCTGCGAATGTCGGTGATGCCGAGCACGAACGCCATGATCGCGCCGAGGGGCAGTGCCAGCAGTGTGGAGAAGAAGGCGGTCTCCAGCGTGGCCCAGGTGGCGCGAACCGCCGAGCGGCTGGCGAGCGCCGCGAGCGCCTTGTCGGGATCGAAGACGCCGCCGGGCGCGAGCGCCGTCAGCAGCAGGCGGCCGGCGGGCAGCACGTCAAAGATCACCACCGCCACAGCAATGAGAGCGAGGAGACTGAGGCCTCCCCGCTCCAGAAACGATTTGTGCTTCGTCCCGTGCCTCACTGGCCGAAGATGTCGGCGAAGGCCGCCTTGTTCTTGGTCTCGTCGGCGAGCGCCTTGGCGGCGTCGAAGCTCATGACCTTGATCTGCTCGCGCGGCGGATAGCCGGCGGGCAGCGCGACGGCCGGGTGAGCTGCGATGTAGCCCTGCTTCAGCGCCAACTCCTGGCCTTCCTTCGAGAGCAGCAAGTCGACGAAGGCGCGTGCAGCCTCCGGATTCTTCGTGTTCTTCAAGATGGCGACCGGCTCGGACACGGCCGAGACGCCTTCCTTCGGGAACACGAACTCGACCGATGCGCCCTTGGCCTTCTCGCGGATCGGCATGAAATCGACGATGACGCCGTAGAGCTTCTGTCCGCCGGCCACCTGCTTGAGCACGTCGCCGTTGCCGCCGCCGGCCACCGCGTCGTTGCCCTTCAGCGCCTCGTAATAATCCCAACCGCCCTCGATGTTGCCCGTGAGCGTCGCCGCATGGATGAGAGCCGCCCCCGAGGTGAGGGGGCTCGGCATGACGAGCTGGCCCTTGACCTCAGGCTTGGTGAGATCCGCCCAGGAGGTCGGCTTGAAGGCGGCCTTCGTGTTGTAGGCGATGCCGGTGGTGATCAGCTTGGTGGCAAACCAGAATTTTTCGGCGTCGTGCGTGCCGGCGGGATAAGCGGACACATCCGCCTTCTCGTGCGCCAGCAGACGATCCTCCTTCTTGAGCCCCTCCATGGTGACGCTGTCGGCGATCAGCAGCAGGTCGGCCTGGGGCTGGCCGGCCTCGAACTCGGCGCTGAGCTTGGCCAGGATCTTCGGCGTGCCGTCGCGCACGAAGGTGACATTGACGCCCGGATGCTTCGCCTTGAAGGCGTCGATGCTCTGCTGCGCATCGGTGTTGGGCTGGCTCGTATAGAGCACCAGGTTGCCGGAAAGCCCCTGCGCCTGCGCGAGGGCGGGCACGAGGGCGACGAGCATGGGGAGAATAATCCGCTTCATGGACACGGGGCAGTCCCTCTCTTTCGGTAAGGCTGTCCCGCGCTAGCGGTGTTGGATGACGCCTCTGTGACGGAAAGCTTAGTGCGGCAAACGAAAAGGGCCAGCACGTGGCCGGCCCTTTCACGGATTTGCGATGTCGCAGTGGGCCTCAAGCCGCCATGTCCGCCCGTACCTTGGCTCGGAACTCGTCGATGGAGACCAGCTTGCCGCCCCGCTCCACGTTCCAGAAGGTCCAGCCGTTGCAGGAGGGGAAGCCCTGCGTCAGCGCGCCGATCTTGTGGATCGAACCCACGATGGCGCCCAGCGCCAGCGTGCCGTCGGCCCGCACCACCGCCTTGTGGCGGCGGCGCTCGTCCACCAGGGTCTCGCCGGCTTTCACGTGGCCGGCCTCGATGATGGACAGGAAGGGCACGCGCACTTCCGTGCGCTTCTCGGGCGCTGCCGCAATCGACACGTCCGAGAGCACCTCGACCGCGTCGATGCGCTTGCGCGCCGCCTTGGCGTAGGTCGAATCGCGCTCGAGTCCGATGAAGTTGCGCCCGAGCATCTTGGCGACCGCGCCGGTGGTGCCGGAGCCGAAGAAGGGGTC
>JAESFL010001079.1_pt1 | contig 11455 bp, 6 predicted proteins | sample 9269401 | NCBI WGS metagenome assembly JAESFL01 (sample SAMN14506025, study PRJNA617098) | algae metagenome | isolation source: Gloeocapsa sp. UFS-A4-WI-NPMV-4B04 and co-occurring heterotrophs from desert... | place: USA: Utah | collected 2006-10-01 | reverse complement strand
ACCGGCCCGGACGTCTGTTTCATCTTCGCTCCTGGAGGCGACGATGAACCAGCCATCCTCCGTTCGTGAAGACCCTCAGTATGTCTCAGGAGTGCTGACGGCGGACAGTCGCGCCAAGGCACGGCGCGCACACAGGTCGTTCGGCCGGTTGACCCTCGCACAGCAGGTCGACGCGCGGCAGCGTTTCACAGACGAGAAAGCCCTCACCGGCCTAACCCACAGCTACGCGGTCGACATCTCGATGATACAGCGGACCAAGAAGCGCACGGCGTAAGAGGACCCCCGAACCGGCGCGACGCTCAAAAGGGTTCCCTTTTGCGCGGACACGCTGGAAGGCCTGAGTGTCGTAAGATGCGGCCTTCCACGCCCTCTGGGGCGTCGAAGGCGATGACAGTTCTACGCCGGCCGTCCGGGTCGGGGTCAAGGCCGTAGAGCGGAGCGTGCCTTGAGGTCGTCCCGGATGGCTGGCCCCTCCCCTGGGCAAGGAACCAGTACGGCACCTCCTCAGGCGTAGGAGAATGAAAGTTCCGGACTTGCAAAAGTTCGGCTCGGTGTCGTCGGACACCAACCGGAGTGCGGGGTTGGTAGCACACTGCCAACTGCATTCCGGTGATCTGCTTCGGAGAACACTGGAAAGTCCCTTTTGCAGCAGGCGTGGCTCGATGCCGCGGCAGCGGGCTCACAGTCGGGGATTTGATAGGCGCTAGACGGCAGCTTCGGCATAAGTCGGCAGCATATGCCGTAAGCTAACCCATTCTACATACACACAGATGCGTCCTACACCATATTGTACAGGGCGCTCGACGACGGGCTGCTCCTGAACCGTGAGTCCGCATCGGAGATGTCGCTGCCGTCGACATCTCCGAGCGCGAGCGCCGTCTCGCCGGGACAATCGAAGGGGCGCATCGGAAAACCGATGCGCCCCAACTTTCATGGACTGGTGCGGCGGTCGATCGGGGTCGATGCCCCCGCGATCCCCCCTCGCTCAGTTGGTCTTCGGGTCGGTCACGGTGAAGGCGAGGGTCGCGCCGTAGCTGTCCGAATCGGCGAGCGCCGGGGTTTGCGAAGGGGTGACGCGGTGGCTGACGCCGAGAACCTGCGGGCCGGCGCGGCGCAGCGCGACGACCGCCACGCCTTCGGCATCCGTCGTGGCGCGGGCCTGATCCGCATCGCTCTTGAAGGTCACGCCGTCGGTGGCGACCACGCTGGCCCCGTTGAGCGGACGGCCCTCGAACAGCACCCGCACCCGGATCTGACCCGAGGCCGAAGTCGGCGGTTCCAGCGGAACGATCTCCAGCGGTTGGCCGACGATCTTGTCCCACGGTGCCGCCGGGCCGGAGACCGCCTTGGCGAACTTGACCGACCACAGGCTCTTGTCGGCCTGCGGCAGCATCCGCTTGCTGGCATTGCGGTAGCTGCCGTCGGGCAGGCGCACCCAGTAGCCGTTGTCGTAGGCGGCCGCGAACAGCGCGTCGCCCTGATGCGCGGCCCTGAGCGCCGGGCCGGATTCCAGCTTGGCCTTCAACACCACCGCGCCGGACGGCTCGTAGGCGGTCAGGCTCATCAGCTTGCCCGCGCTCGGCAGTTCCGGCTCGTGGGGATGTCCGTAGAGGACCTGCACACCGCTGCCGGTCGGGTCGAGCCAGATGTCGTGGGCGGAGGCCGGTGCGCCGAGGGCGAGGAAGGCGGCGGCCAAGAGGGCGATGCGTTTCATTGTGTTGGTACTCCCGTTGCAAAGCCGTAGGTGATGCCGGCCAGCAGCGTCAGGCGCGGCTGCGGGCTGGTGAAGATGTCCGCGGCCACGGCGGAGACCGACGAACCGAAATTGAAGATGCTCTCGCTGGTGCGGTCGCCCGGATACCAAGTGGCCTGCCCGTAGGTGGTCCAGCCGCTCTCGTGGATGTAGGCGATCCGGCCGCTCACCCGCGGATAGGGCGATGAGCGCAAGCCCCCGTCCTCGGTCAGCGGCTTGGCTCCCGTGTAGGACAGGTAGGCCGCGCCGGTCAGGCGGCCGGGGCCGAGCGCGGCCGGGGCGCCGACGTCGAACTCGGCGCCTACGGTGGCGAGGAAGGCCGGCACGTTGGGGACGAAGATCGACGGCGCCCCGTTGAGCAGCCGGGCGGAGACGCCCGAATAGTTGGCGAAGACGGCGACCCGGTCGAGGCCCTCGCGGTAGGCGAGCACCTTCGCTTCGATCTCGAAGCCGTCGCGGCGCGACTTGCCGAGGTTCTGCACCGGCAGTCCGGGCGCGGGCTGGAACACCTCGTTGGCGATGTCGGTGAAGAACACGGTGCCGAGGAGGCTGAGGCGGTCGAACACGAGCCGGCCGCCGCCCTCCGTGCTCTCGATCGTCAACGGGGTGAGGCGGGGGTTGCCGGTCAATTCGCTCGACGCGGACGGGCTGCGGAAGCCCTGGCCGTAATTGGCGAACAGCTCCAGCCAGTCGAAGGGCGTGAGCGCCGCCCCACCTTTGGGCGAGACCACGTTGGGGCTGACCTTGGGCGAGAGGGCGGGATCGAGATTGTTGCGCACGTCGTAGAAGAACTGGTCGAAGCGGGCGCCGCCGGTCAGCTTCAGCCAGGGCGCCGGCTTGGCCTGCACCTGCGCATAGGCCGCGAGGTTATGCTGGAGGATGTCGAGATCGAGGCTGCGCGCGGTGAAGCTGCGCGCCACCGAGGGGCCGGTGTTCACGTCGAGCGCGTCGGTGCGCCAATCGCCGCCGACGAGAATCTGGGCCGGCAGGGCGTCGAACAGGCGCGTCGTCCAGACCTTGCGGATGCGCCCGCCCGCGGTCTCGCGCTCCTCGACCTGTCCGCGCTGGCCGGCACCGAAATCCGAGAAGCGGCTGAACACGTCGTGGCTGGCATAAAGAAGCGCCGACAGCGCATCGTCCGGCGATCCGTTGACGTAGTTGGCCACGAAGGTCTGCAGGGTCTTGCCGCCGCCATCGGTGAGGTTGGTCGCCGCGCGCGGCGAGACGAGGCCGGCCCGCACGCGGTCGCGCTCCAGATAGCCCGGCTGCCCGAAACCCGTGCCGTACATCTGCACCCGCAGCGACAAGCTGGAGCCGAGATCGAGGGGAATCGTGACCTTGTTGAAGGCGTTGTAGCGCCCGAGATCACCATTGTCGCGATAGCCGCCCGTGCCGTAGCCCTCGTAGGCGAGGAAGGGCTGGAGGCCGGGGCCGACTTGGCTGAAGGTGGCGAGCCCGCGCGCCGTGCCGAAGGAGCCGCCCGACACGCCCAGCGTCGAGAACGGCTCCGCCCGCTTGGTGTCGATGAAGATCGCGCCGCCGAGATTGGCATCGCCCGCCTCGACCGAGAACGGCCCGCGCACGATGCTGATGGAGGCGATCGTCTCGGGGATCAGCGGATTGAGATCGACGTAGTTCGGGGTGTGGATCGAGGAGACCTCGTTGATCGGCACGCCGTCGATCAAGACAGCCACGTCGCGGCCGTGCTCGGCGTCGCTGAAGCCGCGCAAAGCGATGCCGTAGCCGACGCCGCCCTGGCCGTAATTCGAGACATCAAAACCGGCCACGGGGCGGAAAAGGTCGCCGTAGCTCTGCACCGGCAGACGGGCGATCTCTGCGGCATCGATCACCGTGGTGTTGCCCGGCAGGGCCGAGACCGAGGGGGACAGGGCGGCCTTCAGGTTCGGGGGCGGGCCGGAGATCGTCGTCACCGGACTCGTCGATGCGGATTGCGCCGTGACTTGCAATTCCTCCAGCTCCACCGCGGCCGGATCGAGCGCGTGACCGGGGAGCGTGGTGCAGCCGAGGGCGCCGGCCGATGCGAGCAGGCGCGTCAGGAGCGGCGACATCGCGCAACCCAGGGCTCAAGTCATCCGGGCCGTACTAGATCGCAAATAGTCGGTATGCACAAGTCAGAAGTTTTTCATACCCACGCTTCGCCGGAGCGAATTTCGATCTAACAATTGCTGGTCGAGAACCGACGACGAGGACGCCTGTCCCTGCTTATGAAGACCGACGCGATGATCGGTCCGCTTCACGAACCGGACGTTGCCGTCTCATCGCCTCAGGCCGCGGCCTCGTTGCGCGGCTCCTGCATCGATGCGAGCGGCGCCTCCAGGCGGCAGATCAGGCCAGCCGGCGCATAGGTGAGCTTGACCTCGCCGCCGACCTCGGCGGCGAAGCTGCGCTCGATCAGGCGCGAGCCGAAGCCGCGGCGCGAGGGCTGGGTCAGGATCGGCGGCCCGCCCTGCTCGGACCATGTCAGGCAGAAGCGGGGTGTCTCGCCCTCGTGCACGACGTGCCAGCGCAGATCGACACATCCCGCCTCGTTCGAGAGGGCGCCGTACTTGGCCGCGTTGGTGGCCAGCTCGTGCAGGGCGAGCGCCAGCGAGAGCGCCGCCCTGGCCCCGAGGAGCACCCCCGGCCCGCTCGCGCGGATGCGCGCCGCGGCGGCCCCCCGATGGACCGCCAGAGCCCCCTCGACGACCTCGAGGATCGGCGCCTCGGTCCAGCTCGATCGGGTCAGGATGTCGTGCGCGCGGCCGAGCGAGATCAGGCGCGCGGCGAAGGCTTCGCGCGCGGCCTCCGGGTCCGAGGCGTTACGGAAGGTCTGGCTGGCGATCGCCTGGACGAGGGCGAGCGTGTTCTTGACCCGGTGCTGCAGCTCGCCGGTAAGCAGGCGCTGGTGCTCCTCGGCCCGCTTGCGCTCGCTGATGTCGAGCATCGCCCCGATCATCCGCACCGCCGTTCCCTGTCCCTGCCCGTCCCGGATGACGTAGCCCCGGTCGAGGATGTCGGCGTAGGTGCCATCCGCGCGCAGGAAGCGGTACTCGTCGCTCCAGGCGGTGCCGGTCCCGTCGATGACGGCGTGGATCGAGGCGTCGATCCGCGCCCGGTCGTCGGGGTGGATGTGGGCGATCCACCAATCGCCGGTCGGATCGACCGCCTCCGGCGCATAGCCGTGGGCGACCGTCAGCGCTTCGTTCCAGAGGACGTGGTTCGTGGCGAGGTTCCAGTCCCAGATCGCGTCGTTGGTGGCGCGCGCCGCGAGGCGGTAGCGCTCCTCGGTTTCGCGCAGAACCTGCTCGGCGCGCCGGCTCTGCGTGACGTCGCGCGCGGTGCCGATGAAGCGCACGGCGCGGCCTTCGGCGGAGAAGGCCTGCCCCTTGGCCGCCACCCAGCGCTCGACGCCGTCCTCCAGGCCGACGGTCCGGAAGGCGATGTCGTAGCGGCCGCTGCCGGCCGGATCGAGGGCGGCCTGAACCGCCGCATGGACCCAATCCCGATCGTCCAGATGCAGCCCCGCCAGGAAGACCGCGTAGCTGACGGGCGCCTCCGGCCTCAGGCCGAACAGGGCGCGGGTCCGCGCGTCCCATTCGAGCGTGTCGGTGACGAGGTCGTAGTCGAAGATGCCGGTCCCGGTGGCCTCGACGGCGAGGTAGAGTTGCTCCTGCGCCTTGCGCAGATCCTCCTCGGCCTGGCGGCGGTCGTGGATCTCGCTGTTGCTGCCGAGCCAGCCGACCACCGCGCCGCCCGCGTCCCGCAGCGGCTCGGCGCGGATCAGGAACCAGCGGTAGGTCCCGTCCCGGCGCCGCAGGCGCGCCTCGGTATCGTAGACGATCTCGCGGTGTCGCGCCGTGTCCCAGGCCCGGAGCAGACCATCAAGATCGTCCGGGTGGATCGCCTCGCCCCAGCCGAGCGGCAGCGCCTGTTCCGGCGTCTGGCCGGTATAGGCGTACCAGCGGTCGTTCAGGTAGCTGAGGCTGCCGTCCGGATTGCCGAACCAGATGATCGCCGGAGCGAGTTCGGTGAGCGCCTCGAAGCGCTCCTCGGCCACCTTGCGCTCGTGGATGTCGAGGGTGGTGCCGATCCAGCTCCTGAGCTGGCCCGCCTCGTCGCGCACGGGCCGCGCCCGCGAGAGGAACCAGCGATACTGCCCGTCGGCCCGGCGAAGCGGGAACTCGACCTCGTAAGGGCTCTTGCTCCGCGCCGCCGCGAGCCACGCGTCGCGGACGCGCTCGCGGTGATCGGGGTGGATCACCCCCATCCAGCTCGCCTCGCCGGTCTCGCCGGGGGGCAGCCCCGTGTAATCGTACCAGTAGGCGTTGCAGTAGGTGATGTTGCCGGCCTCGTCGCCGAACCACACCACCTGCGGGCTGACCTCGACCAGGGAGCGGTAGCGCATCTCGCTGTCCCGCAGCGCCGCCTCCGAGGCGCGCGGCCCGGTGCGGTCGCGCAGGATCTTGAGGTAGCCGATGAGGGCGCCGCCCTCGGCGGTCAGCGGCATCATCTCGCCCGAGGCCCAGAAGCGGGTTCCGTCCCGGCGGATGTGCCAGCGCTCGTTCGGGGCGCTGCCGTTCTCCCTCGCCAGGCGCATCTCGACTTCGGGCCGGCCCTCCGCGCGATCCTCGGGCGTGAAGAACGCGTCGATCGCCTGCCCCAGCATCTCGGCCTCGGTCCAGCCGAGGATGCGCTCGGCGCCGGTGTTCCAGCGGGTGACGCGACCATCCGGATCGGTCGCCACGATCGCGTAGTCGGTGGCGCTGTCGAGGATGCGCTCGTGCAGCAGGCGCTGCTCCGCCTGCTCCCGCAGCGCGCGGCGCAGTTCCATCTGCGCCATGGCTTGGCGGGCGAGCCGCATCAGGCCGCGGCGCTGCCGCTCCGAAAGTTTGCGCGGCCGGGTGTCGAGGACGCAGACCGTTCCGATCGGCTGCCCCTCGGCGGTCTTCAGCAAGGCTCCGGCGTAGAAGCGCAGGCCGGGCTCGCCGCTGACCAAGGGATTGCCGCCGAAGCGCGGGTCGCGCACCGTGTCCGGCACATAGAGGAAGTCGTTGTGCAGGATGGCCTGCCGGCAGAACGAGGTTTCAAGCGGCGTCTCGCGCACGCCGAGGCCGACCTCCGCCTTGAAGAACTGACGCCCGTCGCCGACGAGGTTGACCACGGCGATCGGTGCCTCGCACAGCTCGGCGGCGGCTTCCGCGATTTCGTCGAAATCCCGCTCGCGCGGCGTATCGAGCAACCGGTAACGGTCCAGGGCTTGAAGGCGCGCGGCCTCTCGCTCGCTCGTCGGGGCGGGGTTCATCGTGCAGACAGGCTTGGTGGCACCGGATTGTTCCACCATGCGGGGCCGGCTCAGGCGAAAGTGAGGCCGATCGGACGGCGATGGCGGCGCGTCGATGGATGGAGGGCGTCGAGGACGTCCACTCTGCCGTCACACCTCTCTCGCGGCCAACTCTCTTGCTGCATTGAGTGGCAACCGGTGACCGGCCACCCCGGTTACAATCGGCGAGGTGCTGAAACGGCGCAGGCCGAGAGGCTCGCCCGCAATGAATCGACAGGTTATCCCACCGCCATGCTTGGCCTTCCCTCTCGAGACCTGCGGCACCCGACGGGCGCGGTTCGACCGACCGTGACCGGGCGGAGGGCCATCGTCGGGTGCAAGGCGGCCGATGTGTCGGCGCGCGGAGATGTCCGGGCCGCAGGCGTCGCGCGTCATGGCTGATGCCTTCGCATTCCTGCCGCCCGGAGGAGAGACCGGCGCCGAGATCCGCGCCCACGACTGGTCGGCGAGTTCACTCGGGCCGCCGGAGCGATGGCCGCAATCGCTGCGCAGCACGCTGTCGCTGATGCTGTCCTGCCCCACGGCGATGTTCCTCGCTTGGGGACCGGACCTGCTGTGCTTCTACAACGACGCCTACCGCCCGATGCTCGGCTACCGGCTCTCCGGCGCGCTGGGCCAACCCTTCCGCGCGGTCTGGGCCAGCATCTGGGACGAGATCGGTCCGCTGGTGGATGCGACCCTCGCAGGTGAGAGCCAGACCCTCACCGACGTCATGCTGGACCTCTCGCGCGAGGGGAAGCCCGAGCAGGGTTGGTGGTCCTTCACCTACTCGCCCGCCTACGACGAGGCCGGCGCCGTCGCCGGCCTGTTCTGCGTCACCGCCGAGACGACGGCCCGCGTCCTCGGCGAGCGGCGCCTGCGCGAGAGCGAGGACCATTACCGGCACACGGTCGAACTCAATCCGCAGGTGCCGTGGACCTGCGACCCGCACGGCAACATCACCTCCTACTCGAACCGCTGGCTCGAACTGACCGGGCAGGCGCCGGGCGAACCGGAGGGCGCCGGCTGGGCCAAGGCGCTTCATCCCGACGACGTGCCTTGGACCATGACCGTGTTCGCGGGCTGCCTCGCCTCGGGCGAGCCGGTCGATGTGAATTACCGCATCCGCATCGCCCGCACCGGCGCGTACCGCTGGATGCGCGCGCGCGCCCGGCCGCGGCGCAACGAGGGCGGCGCGATCATCCGCTGGTACGGCGTCGTCGAGGATATCCACGACCGCAAGCTCGCCGAGGAGCGCCTGCAGGACCTGAACGCCACGCTGGAGCGGCGCGTGGCGGACGCGCTCGCCCAGCGCAAGCTCTGGGCCGACGTGTTCGAGACCACCGACGCTCTCGTGGCCGCGCTCGACGACGATTACCGCGTGCTCGCGGTGAACCGCGCCTATGTCGACGAGTTCGAGAGCATCTACGGCGTCCGGCCCGGCGTCGGCGACAACCTCCTCGACCTGCTGGCCGGTCATCCCGACGACCGCGCCGCGGTGAAGGCGGTCTGGTCCCGTGCCCTTGCCGGCGAGGAATTCACCCTCATCGAGGCGTTCGGCGCCCCGGAACGCAAGCGGCCCTCCTACGAGCTGCGGTTCACGGCGCTGCGGGACGCGCAGGGACGCCGGATCGGCGCGTTCCAGTATGCCCAGGACGTCTCCGAGCGGCTGCGCGGCCAGGAGCAACTCGCCCGAGCCGAGGAAGCGCTGCGCCATGCCCAGAAGATGGAGGCCGTCGGCCAGCTCACCGGCGGCGTGGCGCACGACTTCAACAACCTTCTGACCATCATCCGCTCGTCCGTCGAGTTCCTGCGCCGGCCGAATCTGCCCGAGGACCGGCGCAGCCGCTACCTGGAGGCGGTCTCGGACACGGTCGATCGCGCCGCCAAGCTGACGAGCCAGCTCCTGTCCTTCGCCCGGCGGCAGCCCCTCAAGCCCGAGGTGTTCGACCTCGGCGGGCGGCTTCGCGGCGTGGCCGACATGCTGAACGCGGTGACCGGCGCCCGCATCCGCATCGTCGCGGAGGTGCCCGACCTGCCCTGCCACGTGCGGGTCGATCCGAGCCAGTTCGAGACCGCGCTGGTCAACCTCGCGGTCAATGCCCGCGACGCGATGGCCGGCGAGGGCACGCTGACGCTCGGGCTCGCCTGCGGGACGGCGCTGCCCTCGATCCGCGGCCATGCCGGCGCGGCCGGGCCCTTCGCCGCCCTCTCGGTCCGCGACGACGGCACCGGCATCGCCCCGGAGCATCTGACGCGCATCTTCGAGCCGTTCTACACCACCAAGGCGGTAGGCAAGGGGACCGGGCTCGGCCTCTCTCAGGTCATCGGCTTCGCCAAGCAATCGGGCGGCGACATCGACGTGGCGAGCGAACCGGGACACGGCACCACCTTCACGCTCTACCTGCCCGAGGTCGATGCGCCCGCGCCGGAGACGCAGCAGGGGGACGACACGGCCGAGCCCGCGACCGAGGAGCGGGCGCTCTGCGTGCTCGTGGTCGAGGACAATCTCGATGTCGGACGCTTCTGCACCCAGCTTCTGGAGGATCTCGGCCACTCGATCGTCTGGGCGCACGATGCCGAGACGGCGCTCGTCGAATTCGAGCGGGTGCCGTTCCGGTTCGACGCGGTCTTCTCGGACGTGGTGATGCCGGGCATGGGCGGGGTCGAACTCGCACGGCGGCTGAAGGCCGGCCACCCGAACCTGCCGATCATCCTGACCACCGGCTACAGCGACGTGCTGGCCCAGGACGACACGCACGGCTTCGACCTCGTCCGCAAGCCCTACTCGGCCGAGCAGGTCGCGCGCGCGCTGCGCAACGTCCTGAACCGGCGTCCCCGGCCGGCGGGCGCCCCCGGCCACCGGCCGACCCCGGCCTGAAGCGGGGCACAGGGCGGCCGCCGCCCTCCGCCGGTTCATACCCCCCGATCGACCGGCGGTCTGCCGGGATCAGGCGCCCGTCGGACCGGTGGCCCCACCGGGAGGCTGCGGGCTGCTGCCGACTCCCGGCGCCGCCGTGCCGTCCGACGCGGCCGGCTCGGCGCTTCCGGGCATCGACACCTCCGGTCCCGACAAAGCCGCCTGGAGCCGGCTTTCCTGCTCCGGCGAGAGTGAGGAGCGGATCACGCGCCCCCGGAACTGCTTCATCTCCGCGAGGACCTTCTCCGGCTGCGCCTTGCGCACGAGGATGAACAGGGCCGAGGTGTTCGGCTGCACGGCCTCGGCCACGGAGCGGATGAAATCGTCGTTGATGCCGTAATCGGCGAGCTTGCCCGACAGCGCCCCCGCTCCCGCCCCGAGCGCCGCCCCCGTGGCGAGGCCGAGCAGCGGGTTCAGGAAGAGGAGGCCGACCAGCGAGCCCCACATCGCGCCCCAGATGCCGCCGGAGGCCGCTCCCGCCCCGATCAGATCGACGCTCTGCTTGAGCCGCAGCTTGCCGTCCGGGCTCCGCACGGCGACGACCGCATCCTCCAGATCGATCAGGTACTCGCCCTGCAGGCGTGCCAGCTCGTTCAGGGCACTGTCCGCCTGTTGCGGATCCTCGAATCCAATCACCACAAGCTCGGCCATTCATTCCTCCTCGATGAAGACGGTGCGACGGGTGTTGTCGGCCCTGGCACGGTCAGGGTGGCGAACCGTGCCCGCCGGTTCTCGCCAGGCGCGGGAGAATGGCGGGCACGCTGTGGAATCTGACCGTCTTCCGGCGCAGCACATCCGCCGGGGACAGGCCGCCGAAGCGATGGCAGCTCATGGTCACTTAACAAGGCTGCGACCGGCAAAACTCCCCAATCACTGCAACAGATCTACCGGCAATATTTAATTATGAAGCATGTCTTTCATTAACAACAGGCCATCTCTTCGCCAATCCCAGAAAGACGATGCCTAACCCTACCCCACAAATCGGTCGCTTCAATTGATCTGCCTCATTGGAAGGCGCAGCCCACGGGCCGAGATGAGGCTCCGGCCGGCAACCGAGCTTTCAACCGTGCGTCGAGCAGGCATTCGTCCGAAAGCCATGCCCGCAACGGCGAACCGATGACAGCCTGATCCGTCGCGCCGGAACAACGACACCGTCCGCTTTCCTCGGAGACGCGCAATGGCTGGGGCCCATCCAGGCGAAGAAGGCCGCGATTTCACCGTCGAGGCGGATGCATCGGCCGCCTATTGGCACCATCGGCCGGACAACACGCTTCCGCCCCCGGACATGATGGGCGCCTACATGCGAAACCGTCCCGTGCCGGACCAACGGGTGGAGGAGCGCAGGGCATGGATCATCGGCAGCGGCATCGCAGGCCTCGCCGCCGCCTTCTACATGATCCGCGACGGCGGCATGAAGGGCGAGGACATCACCATCCTCGACGCCTTGAGCGTCGAGGGCGGC
>JAESFL010001078.1_pt1 | contig 11464 bp, 17 predicted proteins | sample 9269401 | NCBI WGS metagenome assembly JAESFL01 (sample SAMN14506025, study PRJNA617098) | algae metagenome | isolation source: Gloeocapsa sp. UFS-A4-WI-NPMV-4B04 and co-occurring heterotrophs from desert... | place: USA: Utah | collected 2006-10-01 | reverse complement strand
CAGGCCTTGCAGGTGCCCGTCCATTTCTGGCGACCAGTCTGCTTGTCGGTGTAGGGGCCGAAGAAGGCGTCGAGGGGCTTCTCCTCGCCGCAGGCCGTGCAGATCTTGATGCGATTCTCAGTCATGGCGCGCTCTATCCGCCTTCGGCCTTGCCGAAAACCCCTTCCCCAAGCCGCTGCAATGCGCGTTCTAGGGCAGAGTTCTGAGAGGATTCTGCGGGAGGGCCGCATTGTTGTCTTACCGGGCCCAGATTCACCTGGGGTCCCGCTGGGACTCTGTTTTTGGGCCCCCTAGCGGTTTGAGCCTCGAGGATGACCGTAGACGGCCGCGGGGCTGGAGACTGCGCCGGAGCCCGGCGCTCGCGCCGATCGGCACCACGGGCCGCTCTGGCACGCTTGTTGGCTTGGTGGAACGCTGGGGCGTACTCGGGCCCGAACACGAACTTGATCGGCTTGCGATGGAGCCCGTCGGGCGTGGCCTTGTAGGCCGATCCTGCCGGCGGGATGGCGCGTTCAAGGAAGCCGACCGCTTCGAGCGTCGTGATCGCGGTGCGGATCCTCTTCTCCGTCAGCTCCAACTCGCCGTGGTCGGCGAGGGCCCGGCGGTCAATCGTGAAGGCCAATCCCAGGCGGCGTGGAGCAGTCCAGAACCGTGCCAGGAAGGTCGCCAAGGCGAAGGCGGCGTCCCGGTTCCTGAACGGCGACAGGGCGGCGGTGAGCCGATCCCGCACGTCATGCGGCAGGCGATAGCGCCCCTCTCCTGGTGAGGGTCGGAACGGTCGACGGCAGCTCCTCACCCGCGCGGCCAGTGGCCTCGCGAAGGCGAGTTGATGTTGAACGATAGCAGGCATGGGTCCCCCTTCGGGCTCCAGGCCCGTCTCAGGGGTCGCGCTTCATGCGGCCAAAGCTCCGCCATCGCGGGAAACGTCGTCACCCGCTTGCAGTCGCCGACGAATTGGGGAATGATCCAGACGCCAATCAGAGATCAGTTCCGGTTCGCCGGTACGCATGGAGCCCGCCCCTCAGGCGGGCTTTCGTGTTTCTGGGCTCTCGCCCTCCATTCGATGCGGCGCAAATCACGCCAACGGTCACGTTGCGCTGACGACGGGAGAGTCGTCAACGACTGCACCACGATCAAGCAGAAGCGCTTAACGGATCGTTCACCCGTTCATTCAGGGGTCCGACCCCCAATCATCGCGTCCAGCAAGAGATCATTAACCATGTCATGCCACCGTATGATCGCCCGTCGTTTGGGCGTTCGACAGGTGTCCGCATGGCCGAAGAGTGGTTGACCTACAGCGACTTAGCCGAACGGCTTGGTGTATCGTCTGAGGCCGCACGTCAGAAGGCCATACGGCACCGTTGGCCGCGCCGCACCGCGAATGATGGAAAGGCTCAAGTTCGCGTCGATATTGAGGACGTGAAAGCTACCATGCCGGTACGGCGGCCGAAGGATGATCCACCGCCCGACGGCCGTCCGACCCCCGATGATCCCCTGTCCAATCCTCAGGTTCTGGCAGCTCTTGGCGCTCACATTGAAACGCTGAAAGCCATGGTGACGAAGGCAGAGAGCATCGCTGATCGTGAACGGGAGCGCGCCGACAGCGAACGGCTTAGAGCGGACAAGGAGCAGGCCCGTGCCGATGCCGAGCGGACCCGTGCTGATGATGTCTATGTACGTCTAGAGGAGGCCCTGGCGGAACGCCGCAAGCGCGCGGAGATGGATGACGCCATTCAGCGCGAAGTGACCGAACTGCGTTCTATGCTCGAAAGAATGAGGCGCCCCTGGTGGCGTCGGTTCGGCCATCAATAGACCGTCCGACACCCGATGCACGGTCGGAGCGTTCGTCCGTTCGACACCTTCGGCCTCGGTATCCCCTTGTACGGATAATGGGATGGGCGTTCGACACCCGTTCAACTGATCTCAGACGCCAATGGGCCTACGCCGCCAAAGCTGCGAGGCGCCGCACCTCCGCAATGAGGTTACCGGCCGCACTGATCAGTTCGCCAGTGGCACAAGCGGACGTCGGGTGTATTCTACTCGGTAGCCTGTGACATGACGAACTCCCATGTTGGGGTTAGGCCCCGTCGAGGCGCGGCGCGACACGCCTCCGGGGCCGCTCTTCTCCTCGCGTCGGAGAGTGGGGCAGGGGCGGCAATCGTCGCAACTTCGAGCACACTTGATCACTGCTGCGAGCTTGGAAGAGGCTCACAGACCAGCCCTGGCGCATCATATCCATGGGTCTCTGCGACTGGGCTCATGAGTGCTGATCAACGAGAGTTGGTATTACACGTCCGACCCGTCCTGCTCATCACCATCTTGGGATGCGGAGCCGAGGCGTAGTTTGACCCCACAGGCGAGGAACCCGCTATGGCCGATGAACCCGCAGGACAGACGCCCGTCGAGATCATACCCTCAAAGGCCGACACGATGTCGGCTCTTGGGAGTGCACAAGCTCCCTTCATTGTGTTCAACACCGCGCCTGCCTTCGGAACCACCGGTGGCTTGGGATGCGTCACGCTGACTGCGGCACGCCTGATGGTACCCGAGAGCGGTCAGATCGCCCGCGACCATGTGGCGGTCGCTCATCTGCGGATGACACTCGCTGGGGCGGTTAGCCTGCGGGATGCGCTCAATGGGCTCATTAACATCATGGCCGGACCGGCGCCCGGCGAGAAGACGAACTAGCCGCGCGATCATTCCGCGTTCTTTGAGTTCAGCGCGACTGTCACCCCACTCTCGTGGTAGTTCCGTAATGGCCGATTATGCGAAATCGAACGGTGCGTTTCGCGGCCGCGTAAAGCCCTACTCGATGACCTCGTCGGCCTCAGCGAGGAGCTGTTGTGGGATCTCAAGACCCAGCGTCCGGGCGGTTTTGAGGTTGATGACCAGCTCGAAGGTGGTCGGTTGCTGGACCGGCATGTCCGCCGGATTGGCACCCTTGAGGATCTTTCCGGTGTAAATGCCCATCAGGCGAAAGGCAGCCGGGAGGCTCGCTCCATAGCTGATGAGCCCGCCGGCCGCGGCGAACTCGCGCCACGCATAGATCGCCGGCATGGCGTGATGCCAGTGCCGCGATCTGCTCGCGCTGGTTGGAGAGGAACGGATCCGCGCTGACGATGAGCGCGCCGGCGTGCAGCGGGAGCAGAGAGGCGAAGGCATCCTCGATCTCGCCTGCGGTGGTGGCCTTCACGATCGGGAGCTGGAGCCCCTTGGCGCGGGCGAAATCCTCAGTGATCGCGATGGTCCGCTTGATACTCGTATTGTTCGGGTTCACCAGTAGGGCGATCACCCGAGCCTGCGGAACCAGCTCGGACAGCAGTTCAAGGCGTTTCGGCGTCAACTCGTCAGTGAGCAAGTTGACCCCCGTGAGGTTCCCGCCCGGCCGGGCTAAGCTGGCGACGAAGCCTGACTCGACCAGGTCGGCGCTAAGCCTGAAGACGATCGGGATCGTAGAGGTTGCACCTTTCAGGGCGAGGGCCGTAGGGGAGCCGCCCGTGGAGACGATCACGTCGACCTTGCGGCTGACGAGTTCGGCGGCCAAAGCGGGCAGCCGATCATAGTGGCCCTCCGCCCAGCGACGTTCGATCGCCACGTTCTGTCCCTGGACATAGCCGGTTTCGCTCAGTCCCCCGAAGAACGCAGGCCCAAACGGTGCCCACGTGCGGGACGAGCCCGTGCCAAGCATGCCGATCACGGGCATCGCCGTCTTCTGCGCGCGCAGGGCGCCCGGCCACGCAGCCGCCGCGACGCCCAACAGGATCAACTCGCGGCGTCTCATGGGAATGCTCCCCTCGCTTATCCGCGGCAGTTGTCGACCCGAGGAGCGACGAGCGCGTAGCGGATTGATGCCCGCCCAGTAGGGTCTTGAACGAAGATGATACCACAGGCTGCCCTGAGACGCGCAAAGCCCCGCGCGTCAGGCGACGGCGCGGGGCTTGTGAGAGGGGGCTCTCCATGGGCCTGATGCGCAACGCGGCCCGTGATGTGACCTTGGGGCAGTGCCGGTTAAGAGCGGGTTTCAGGCGCATTCAGGCCAGTGCTTCCTCTCGCGCACGAACCACCAACTTGAGCATCTTGGCGATGGCTGTGGCCGCATAGGGTTTGCCCCGGCTCGTCAGGTGCCCTGCTTTGGCGAGGTCCTCGGAGATCTCCCGCAGCGACCGCTGCCCGCCTTTGGGCCGCTTGCGATGGAGCCGCTGCGCCAGCGCAACCACCTCTGGCCTTGTCTCGGCGTAGGACTTGCGCCCCTCCACCTTCACGCCCTTGGCACGCTTGCGGTCGCGGGCGCCCTTCAGCTTCGAGACCAGCATCGCCTTCTCAAACTGCGCCACCGCCCCCAGCACCTGCCGGATCAGCACCGCCGTAGGCGTGTCGTCGAGGAAGGCTTCAGGGCTGTCGGCAGCAACGAGGGTGATGCCCTGATGCCGCAGCAGCCGGTAGCCCGTCTCCTGCACGATGAGATCACGGGCGAAGCGGTTGGCGGTCTCCACCAGGATGGTGCGCACCCCGTTGCCCGCAATCCGTGCCAGCATGGCGGCAAATCCAGGACGTGCCTCGATGGCATCGGCTCCCGACACGGCAGGATCTGAGAACCAGTCCACGACCTCGTAGCCGGCGCGCTTGGCGAAGCCCTCGATGGCGGCCCGCTGGCGGGCTTCGGAGTCCTTTTCGGCCCCTACATTGGCTGCCGATGAGGTTCTCAGGTAGGCGAGAGCCTTCACGCTTTCCTTCGCTCTTGCCATGACTTGCACCTGCTCAACGTTATTATTTCCTGAGAAATAGTAACATGACTGGCGGGTGAGGTGATAGGTGCTATGTCAGCAAAAGGAACGCTGTCTTGGCACCTAGTCCGGGTTTGCGGGAGGAAATAGCACTTCCACCCGAAGCCCCTTTGAGCCGGCTATTTCGCGCAAGCGCTCAAGATTTTTGCCGAATTGCTCAAACCCCGAGAGGTCAAGGTCAACAAGGTCAAGATCAGTAGGGTCGATACCAACTTTCTTTAACAACGCTACTGTAACTTCCTCGGTCTTCGGTGAATGCTTAGCATACTCCCCCATCAGAAATGTGCCGACCGCGTTCAGTTTCGTCTCGGAACCTAAGTTCCTAGATAAAACGATGTGTCCATTCGGCGTTAAGACCCGAACCTCTAGCGTTGCAAATTTCACCGCCGGAACATGCTTGGTTTGTCTCGCAAGGACATGCGCGCAGATCCAGCACTGAGCTGCGTGTGACACGAGCTCTAGCTTGCCGTCGCACTCTTGAGCGTGCGCGAGCCACTCCTCCTCGTATCGAGCCCGCCGATGTTCCGGCAGACGTAGCACGGCTTTCCGAAGCAGCCACCGAGCAAACTGAGGGCAGCGATCGTACATTTCGTTGCTAAACATGTTTACTCCGACAGCCCCCGCTCCTGCGCCAAGTCCGACCACAAGCCAGATCAGGAATTCCATGCGAGCCTCCCGATCGGCATCTGGAAGTCCGCGAGCGCATCGTTCGCTTTGGTCTGCCCGAGTGGAGTGAGGGTGTAGAGGCGACGCCGCGGCCGCCCGGCCTCCCGCGGGTCGAGATCCTCCCAGGTGCTCTTGAACCAACCTGCGGTCTCGAGACGGGCGAGCAGCGGGTACATGGTCCCCGAACCAACTCGGGTCTCGCGGGAGATTTCCGCACCAGAGCGCGCTTGGCGGGGTGCTACCAGCATGAATTTCAGGACCTTTAGAGTCGGTCCGGATAGCCGTACATCATCCTTGCCCATGGGGCCTCCCATCGAAAATCGATATAGGGCTATATCGATTTTCGATGATAAGGAGTCAAGGGCTCATTCTGCTTCCCGAGGAAATTTCATTTCTCACTGACTCTCTTCATTTGGATCGCCTATCGGAAGCGGTATTTGCCATCCTCACCGAGGCCGAGTTTGGGACTTGGGCGCGGTTCCTGTTTGGGTACTGGCTGGGGCTCCATATCTGGCTCCCTGGCCGGGCCGAACAGCAGAGTGGAGCACCTCCGTGACCGTACCGGGGCCGGGCTCCGGGTACCACGGGCATGGCCGACCATCGCGGCCTCTCGCTCCACAGGCTCTGGCATCCCTCGGGTCGGATTGGGACCCACAACACAGCTTTCCGTGCCAGGAACGGCCCGACGTCCCATCGGTGCCAGCCTCCAGTCATTCTTGCTCGTGAGCGTGCTGGCGGGCGCCTCGTGTGAGCGCATTGACCTGCCGGCGGGCCTCGATGATCTCGGCCCCATAAAGCCCGTGGCGCCACTGCCCCTCAGCAGCGCCCGTGGTGGGCCCCACGGGCGCTGCTGAGGGGCAGTGGCGCCTAGGTACCAGTGTCAGGGGAGGCGGGGGGAGGCGCCTTCTGCCGGGCGATGCTGTTCATGTTGTCGAGGATCTGCTGCAGGGTCTTCTGCTTCTCGATGGCGAGCAGGGGGTCCTCTGGCGGCTTGGTCTCGGCCTGCTGGATCCGGTAGTCGAACCCGTTCGCGCGACGCTCCCCCTCCTGAGCGGTCATGAGTTGCTCCGCGTGCTGCTTGAACAACCTCGAGAGGTTCGTCGCGTACGCGATGCGCTTGCCGAAGGGGAGGGGGTGACCAGTCTCATCCCCGGGCGGAACCCAGTCTGGATCGAGGGCAGCTTGGAACGCCATGCGCCCCAGTTCACGGACCTCACTCCAGGCGGTGCGATGGCGCTGGATGATCCCCGCCCTCAGATCGGCCGCACCCTCGAGGGCCTCGGCATCGCCCTCATCGTCACCCGGATGGTTGATGCCTGCATGGTTGATGCTTTCATGGTTGAACCCACCCGCCAGCTTTGCTGTTGTGAGGCTGTCGACATCCGCCTGAACGTCGTCTGTCCTGCGGTTGGCTCTGACCCAGCCCCGCTTCCGGGCCTGTTTGAACACCGCCTGAGCGGAGACCCCGTACTCGCGGCCGATCTCCGTCAAAGAGGTGCCCTCTTCATAGGCTTCACGGATAATGTGCCACTCGGCCTCGGGGAGCCCTCGGTGCGCCACGTTAGACCTCCCGCAAACGTTCCTCGGTTCTCTCTCGCTACCGCGCCAGGACGGGATTCGACTACTCGCTCCACCTCAGGCCGCCAGACCATCGCGTTCCCTCCGGAGACATAGCCTCACCATGTCAGCCCCTCGGAGCCGACACGAGACCAGTCAAACATCGGACGGAGGATGCACGTGGAGATCCAGCAGCGCCCCTCAGATGTCCGACTATGGGGTTGGGGTGATCCCCAGCGCACGGCTGAAAAGGAAGAGGCTCGGGTTCTCTAGCGCAGCGCCAAACTGCGCCTTCATGCAGTACGACGCCCACCCGAGATCCCGGATCGGCTGAACGTCAACGGACCCATACCCGCGCGTCACCTTTGCCCATTCCAGGTCGATAATCTCTTTGATCGTGCCATGCCGGTTCGGTCGATGCTCGGGTACATCCGCAAGCAGGTGCCCATGAATGTTCTCGTCGGCGTGTTCGATAAAGCCGATGAACCTGATGCGCTGATCAGGATGCGCGGTAAAACGCGGTCCCAGGCGCCTGCGGTCGACGTTGCGGTGCCACAGTTCAACATCAGCCCGGAAGCGATCAGGCGAGATCTTACGGACCTGCGGCAACTGACCTGGCCGGAGCCTCAGGACGTTGTTGCTCGCCAGGGTAATGGCGTGCGTGGCCGGCTGCGAGGCCACCCAGTTCCGCCAGGCCATCTCGATGTTCCCTGCTGATCCAGTCGCCTCGCCAGGAGGTCCCCGCTCCACGAGATCCCGGATCTCCTCCACCTTCCAGGCGATCGCTCGAGGGGAGAGATGGACGGGTTGGGGGAAGCGTCCGGCTCGAACACCAGACATCCAGGTATTCTCCGACAATGGGATCGGCCCGACAGGGGCGAGGATCTGGTGCAGGCGCACCAATCCAGCAGCGGGCAACTCGCCTGGGGAGTGGATTGGTTCGGACGTCAAAAGCCGCATTGAGGCTCTCCGGGGCTACCAGCGGCTCCTCAATAGGTGATTCGAGGAATAAGGTCAAAACATGTGAAAATTTGGGACATGTTGTCCCAGCGCTGCGGTGTGGGCTCCCGGTGCGGGCTGCCATCCTCAGTCACCTTGTGGGTAGAACCGGAGGCGGTATGGGGCCTCGAGAGACCCGATTGACAGTTCTTGCCAGTATTCCCACGAGCAGCGGCGGACGCTCGAGAGGCGGTTCAACTGGCCCTGTACTGCCGTGCGGAAAACTGTCCCCGCGATGACGTTTGAGAACTTCCCGACCCCCTCGAATTCGTTCGCGGTAGGGATGTTATGGACCCCATGTAGATGAACCTGCGGAGATGACCGGGAGGGGAGCGCCGCGCGCTTGCCCGCGTCGCCGCCGCCCTGCATCCTGCCTGAAGGGGATCCGCAGCAGGAGTTGCACATGGCTGACGCGGAGCACGTCGCCCGCCTCAAGCAGGGGGTGGAGGCCTGGAACCGGTGGCGGGAGGAGAACCCCAAAGTTGAGCCGGATCTGACCGGCGCGTACCTCCCCGGGGCGAACCTGTGGATGGCTGATCTGTCCAGGGCGAACCTGCACAAAGCGAACCTGAACGGAGCGATCCTGCGCAATGCGGACCTGACTGGGGTGGACCTGCGCGATGCGGGTCTGATCACGGCGGACCTGGTCGGGGCGCAACTGATTGGGGCGGATCTGACCGAGGCGACCCTGTTCGGAGCGATCCTAATCATGGCGGACTTGACCCGGGCGGACCTGACCGGAGTGAACCTGACCGATGCGATCCTGAACAGGGCGGATTGTACGAACGCTACCCTCAGGGGCTGCCGTGTCCACGGTGCCTCCGCGTGGAACATGAACCTGGGTGGAGCCGTGCAGCAGAACCTGGTGATCACTGACCAGAATGAACCTGAGATCACAGTCGACAGCATTGAGGTTGCGCAGTTCGTTTACCTCCTGCTCCACAACCCGAAGATCCGCGACGTCATCGACATCATTACCTCCAAGGCGGTGTTGATCCTCGGACGCTTCACATCCGAGCGTAAGGCCGTGCTGGACGCTTTGCGCGAGGAGCTGCGCCGGCACGATTACGTACCGATCCTGTTCGATTTCGAGGGACCGACAAGCCAGAACACCACCGCGACCGTCCTAACCCTGGCCCGCTTGGCGCGTTTCATCATCGCCGACCTGACCGACCCCAGCAGCATCCCCTACGAGATCGGACGGATCGTTCCGAGCACGAAGGTGCCGGTGCAGCCAATCCTGTTATCGAACAGGCGCGAGTTCGCGATGTTCCGGGACTTGCAGGACGACTACCACTGGGTCCTACCCATCCAGCATTATGACACCCAGGAGCAGCTCATCCGCGAGATCAGCGCGCGAGTGATCGAACCTGCGGAGCGCAAGGCTGCAGATCTGCGAGCAGGAACCACGTAGGGCGCGGATGCGAAAAGCCCCGCACGGCCTGAGCACTTCCGTGCCAGCGACAGCACTTGCCACGGGCTCCCGCACCGGCCGGTGGGCGCCGCGGTGCGGGGATTTGCTATTCCCTCTACTGCGCCAGCAGGGTCAGCGTGACGGCGGTCAGGTTGACAGCGATCAGAAGGGAGATGAACGCCCACAGGCCGATATGGCGTTCCTGAGCCAGGAAGGCTTCTGCTTCGGTCCGGGGCTCACGGGTGAGGATCTGCATCAGGCTCTCCTCGGGGACTCGGTTGGTGGGGCATCCCGATGCGACGAACGTCGGATGCTTTAGGTCAGCCGCATGTGCGCTGGAGCACATCATAGATCCCGATACCCCCGTCGCCGCTTGGCCGCGGCGAGGACCTCCAGGGCCTGTGCGGCCTCTGCCTCGGTCTCGAACTCCTCTGCCAGCTCGCGGCCTCGGGTGCCAATCCGGCCCCAGCAGCGCACGAGGCGGACGGTGCCGAACAGATCCCGTTCGATGGCAAGCATGTAGAAGCGGGCCATGCGGTGGTCGGGATCAACCCGGCGCAAGACGAGGGTGCGCTGGATTGTGGAGGTGGGGTCAGGCATCAGCCGCCCTCGTCCCTCAGGCGGACCCGATCCTGTTTCGTCCACCGGATGGCGAGATCAAGAAGAGGGCGCCCCACAGCAGCGCCCATGGCAGCTCCCACACCACTCGACAGAGCATCGATGATCTTCGGGCTTCGCCCCGGTACGAAGGTCTGGAGCAGCTCAAGGACGCAGCCGTAGACCGTGAGCAGGAGCAGGGTGCGCCAGGGGCTGGATCGCGGATAGGCCCAGCGCAGTGCGGCGGCTATGACAAGGTAGGCCACGGCATGATTGGCCTGACCTGGAAGGCTGTTTCCGCCGGCAGCTTCCTTCACGGCCGGCGGCGACAGGGAGTAGAACGCCAAGACCAGGACACCCATCCATGCCACGACCCGGCAGACGAAGCTGAAGCTCCTGGGTCTTCTCATGCGCCGTTCCACACCCTAAGCCGGATGGACGGATACCGCCGTTCAGGGTTTCCGGTACGCTCCAAAGCGAAGGGCCCCGCGTGGGGTTGCAGGGCCCTTCTCCCCTCTCTGACCAAAGGAAGGGGGCGGCGTGCGGACACCGCAAGGTGGAGCTTGCACCCGCCCCCGACCGGTGTCCAGCGAAGCACTGATCGACAGTTGCGCAAAGCCCCGCACGGCCTGAGCACCGTCGCGGGGCGAGATGAGAGGGGGCTCTCCAGCGAGCCGACCCTTGCCCCTGCAGGACCATGATCGTTGCACCTCCGTCTTGTCTCGCCTGACCAGAGCAGAACTCCCGGCCTCATCCGGCTCACCTACATGAGCCGGCCCACCAGCCTGGGCGAGTACCCGACCCCCTGGGAGGCCATGGTGCGCCTGCGCCATCAGGCACAGCGGCTCAACCGGCTCTATGGCATCACCGGCGCCCTCCTCGTGAGCCCGCACTGGTTTCTCCACACCCTGGAAGGGGAGCCCGCGTCCGTCTACGCGACGCTCGCCCGGATCAACCTCGATCTGCGTCACCAGGACCTGCGGATCTTCGAAGCCAGCCCTGCGCCTCACCGGCTCTTCGCCACTTCGGCCATGCACGTCAGGCCCGCCGATGAGGTGAACCCAAACCTCATCGAGCAATGCACTGAGGTATTCTTTGGCGCCCGCCCATATGGCGCGTGGTTCTTGCTCCGAGCCCTCCAGGAGAGCGTGGAGGCGGCATGAACGGCGGTGACTGCCTTGGCTGGGCTTCCATCATCCGAAGTCTCTCAGTGTAGCCGTGCTGACCCGGCTCATCAGCGCCATAGAGCTTGAATATGTGGCGTCGCCTGGATTGGGGATTTCGTTCATAGCCACCATGAACGACAGGATCGCTCCCTATCCGCGGCTCGGCCTGCGCGCTCGGTTGGCCCTGGCCTGGCAGGGGAGGCAGCGGGCGTTGAAGACGAGCGCTACTCGTCCCGCCGCGTGGTCGCGCTGGGCCGGTTGCCCGAAATCGGCGAGAGGCT
>JAESFL010001077.1_pt1 | contig 11470 bp, 14 predicted proteins | sample 9269401 | NCBI WGS metagenome assembly JAESFL01 (sample SAMN14506025, study PRJNA617098) | algae metagenome | isolation source: Gloeocapsa sp. UFS-A4-WI-NPMV-4B04 and co-occurring heterotrophs from desert... | place: USA: Utah | collected 2006-10-01 | reverse complement strand
AGTGACGGATGAACAATTCAATACCATTGCCATTCGACGGCAGCGATTTCATGGGGACTGGAATTATCAACTTAGCCCTAGAAAAACCGCTTAATTGCTCAACTTATTCTTACACGCTTTCTTAAGCTTTATAGCAGCCTTTTTGATTGCGTTGCTGCGAGTTAAAACTGTCAACCTGAGTGAACTGGCAACTGGATTCAGTGGTAAGGCTCAAACAAACTCTCATTACAAACGGCTCCAACGTTTTTTCCGTCACTATGAGATGAATTATGCGGAAATTGCACAAGCCGTTGTTGGACTGATGGCAATTCCTGAGCCATGGGTGCTATCAATTGACCGCACTGAATGGCAGTTTGGAGATTGCACCTTCAACATTTTGATGCTGGGGGTAGTACATGAAGGAGTAGCTTTCCCTCTAGTATGGTGTTTACTCGACAAACCGGGGAATTCCAATAGTTTTGAACGCATGAAGTTGTTCAACCAATTCCTAGAGCGTTTTGGGGAGCGAGAAGTTGCCTGCCTCGTAGCTGACCGAGAGTTTGTGGGTAAAGACTGGTTTGGCTATTTACTTAGTAAACCAGTTACCCCTTTTCGGATTCGGATTCGAGAAAATTATAAGCTCAATGATGGTCGTCAGAGTCTCAAAGTTGGGGGTTGTGTTTGCAGATCTACAACCTGGACAAACCAAGATTCTGCGTCATCAACGGTGCTTATGGGGGTACTGGGTGTACATTGCTGCCTTACGATTAGATGACGGTTCTCTTCTGGTTGTGGCGACACAAACGGCACCCACATCAGCAATCACTGATTACGCCAAAAGATGGGGAATTGAGACGGTTTTCGGCATTTTTAAGACTCGTGGGTTTTGTTTGGAATCTACTCATCTAAAAGATTCTGAGCGGTTAAGCAAACTATTAGCACTCCTTACCTTGGCTTTATGTTGGGCGATGCTGACTGGTGAATGGTTGCATCAAATCAAGCCACTTACCCTGAAAAAACATGGTCGCCGAGCCAAAAGTATGTTTCGCTATGGCTTTGATCATATCCGCACTATTGTCCTTAATTTGGAGCAGAAAGCCGATGAATTTGTTGAAGTCTTACAATTTTTGTCCTGTACTTAGGTCAATCTCTTCAACTAGTTTTCTTCCCCCACCGGGAGAGCGAATTTGCTCGAGATTTGCTGATTTATTCTGATTCTCCAGTTCCTTAAGCCCTACATAAATTGTCGTGCGCGACAGCCCTGTTGCAAGGGATACTTGACTGACACCTCCTCTTCCCCAGGCTTGTGCTTCTATCGCTGCCCAGATGCGACGGGTTTTTTCATTCAAATATGGCGAAAAACATTCATACTTTGTTTTGATTGCCTCAACTATACCCGCTTTCGACATAAGTTACTATGCCTACCTGATCCCATGCTTTGATCATAAGTCTATTTAAGTAAATGTTCAAGTTATTTTTTCCTAATTTCTTAGTTGGATTGCGCCGCCGTGATGGGATTTCCCAGTCCTGCACCCACGCCACGCACACGCCCAAGTGTGTCGCTACAGCTTTGTGGCTTAACTGATTGGCACGACGAAATCGTCCCAAAAAATGCCCTAAACTTTCGCCTTTATAAGCAGTTAAGCTAATGTGCCTTTAAGTTGCGTAATATGTGTGCTGAAGCCCAAACCTAGTAAGGGTCGGGACGGAAATTTGAATGACGATTAGCTTACCCGAAATACCCAGCTTTCAGCCTGCATCATTTATACTCTAGGGCGACTCATCCTTGACAAGTTAAGAAGATGAGAAAAAAGTCAAGCAAGGTCTAGGAAATGGGGATAGGTCAAGTGGGGCTTCCTTTTTACGGATTTTGACTACTCTCAAATCTTGGTTTTCTGGCGCAGCAAAATAGCTCACCGGATCGGTTGCCTTACCCTTGTCGTAGGCAACACCAAAGTGGTACATTCCCCGATGCAGCATTTCTAAAGAAATGGAGTCAAACGGGACTCCTACTTCATCTGCAACTGCATCTCCTAGGTCTACCAATACTGCATAGAACAACCAGGTAGCCCCATCGTTAACAAGTTAAGCTCTAGGGCTATTAGTCAATGAGTAAAAATACACAGTAGACTAGCCTGAATGCTCATGCGACTGTAAGGGAATGCATCTAACGAGCAAGTCCCTTGATGGCGAAAAAATCCAAAAGAAGTAATCGTGACCATGCACGGAAACAACAGTGTCCTGGTCGTAACAATGAAGCCGTTGCTGAGCAACTACAAGCGCTACTCACTCCTACGGTCAATAATCAACAGCTTTACTTCCGCTCCTTGGGGCTACGGAATCGCATTCTCAACTTGTCGTTAATACTTGCTGCCGTACTAACGCTGCGTTGTGGAGACAAGTACCAAGCGTACAAGAATTAACTCGAATGTTAGCACGAGAGGACTTGCTATGGTGTGAAGCAACTGTGGTTTCCCAACAAGCTCTCAGCCAAAGGTTTCTCAGCTTTCCAGCAGGACTGTTTGAGCAGGTATTTATGGAATTGCTGCCGCAGTTTAAGCAGCGATGGGCTGGGCGGCAACGCCGTCCGGTAGTGCGTCAAAGGATGGTGGGTCGAGTAAAGTAGAGAGACAGCTATTTTTACGCAGAAATTATGGAATGTCGGCTCTGCGGTCATCTTAGTACCCACAAACATGGGCTTTGCTCCGAATGGGAGTCAACGCTATTTCTGCCCCCATTGCCACCAAACATTCAACGAGCGATTTGACACGATGTACTATCATCGCCAAGTCACTACTGAACAGATTCGTCAAGTCCTGCAAGCGCACAGCGTTCGTCAGCAGTTTGAGAGGAATTAGCCGCACAAGCGGACTTGCTTACAATACAGTTGTGAGCATCGTGCGTGCAGCGAGCCAACAAGCTCAATTGGTTCATAATGCGGAAGTGCAAGCTGTTCAAACCGAGGAAGTCAGTGCAGATGAATTGTGGTCTTTTGTGCAAAAAAACAAAAGCAATGTGTTCCCGGTGAATTAGAGGTTGGTGACTGCTGGATTGGTGTGAGCTTGGCTGATTCGAGTGGACTGAGCCTAGCGGCAAGAGTGGGAAAACACACCGATGAGTTGATTGAAGAGGTAGTCGTTAGCAGTGAGGGAAAAACGGGCTGTAAGCAGTGGAATAGCGATGACTGGGGAGGCTACGACCGAGTCTTGCCTCCCGAAATCCTCCATTACATCGGCAAGGACAAGACGCAACGATGTTCGTACGCACTAATGGCATTGTGCGGCAGCAAACGGGACGATGGCATCGCAGACAGAACAAGTTTGGCAAGATCTGGGAACAAACGAAGGTGACGACCCGATTAGTCGTGAGCTATTTCAACTGGATTTGGCAGCATAGTCGGTTTAAGACGACAGCAGCCCAACGAGCCGGGTTAGCAACTCGACCCTGGACTTGGCATGACATTTTAATCTATCCCACCATTGTCTGACGCACAACCTTTGTAGAACGAGTGCAACAGTTACAATCTATCTTTCAATCGCTCTAATTGATTCAAAGGTCGATAGTGCCTGCTCTGTTCTTAAGTAATTCTAACTGTGGGTTTTCAGCTCTGACACTTTCAAAAAACTAAGAGCAAGTAAAATTTTCGCAACAAAAGACCTGTTTTTGCGATACAACCTGAAGCTTCAGTAGATAAAGCTTCACATAATCTTATCATCATTTTTTACAGACTAGAGCGCCTCAGCATCTTACTCATAAGTCTTCTGGCTATTCTCTTACTCATATTGCTTCAAGTTTCAATATATGTATATATGTTTTTTCAATAAATATTACTCAAAACTGTTTTCTGATCTCAATACAAAATGCCAACCTATAAAAAATAAGTATTAAGTTTAAATGAATCCTCGTTTACCTTTAGTTTCAGTTATTATACCTGCCTATAACACCGAAAATTTTATTGGTATAACATTGAAGTCTGTACTTTCCCAAACTTATAAAAACATTGAAGTTTTAGTTGTTGATGATGGCTCACAGGATCGAACCTCTGACATTGTTAAATCTATCGCTCAAAGCGATTGCCGAGTCATTCTATTACAACAATCAAATGTAGGAGTTGCTGCTGCTCGTAACTTAGCAATTAAAAAGTCTCGTGGAGAATATATTGCACCAATTGATAGTGATGACATTTGGTATCCTCAAAAACTAGAAAAACAAGTGCAATTGATGTTACAAGCGGAACCATCGGTAGGGTTAATTTATGCATGGTCAGTACATCTTAATGAAGAAGGTCTACTTACTGGTGGATATAGTGCTTCTCGTTTAGAAGGAGAAATTTACACAGATTTGGTGTATACCAATTTTTTAGGCAATGCTAGTGTACCCTTAATCCATCGTATTTGTTTGGAGAAAGTTGGTTACTATAACTGCCAATTAAAAGAACAAAATGCTCAAGGTTGTGAAGATACAGATATATATTTACGTATTGCTGAACACTACCAATTTCGAGTTGTACCAGAGTTTCTAATTGGATATCGTAAAACATTTAACAGTATGTCTTGTGACGCTACCTCTATGGCAAAGTCTCATCACTTAGTTCTGGTAGATAGCCAGCAAAGACATCCAGAGATTCCTTCTAATATTTATCAGTGGTCTAAAAATAGGCTGTATATTTACTTGGCATCTCAAAGTAAATGGTGCGGAAACCATTGGAGTACTTTATTCTGGTTGTACAAAGCTTTACAAATAAATCCTACAAATCTTTTACATACTGGACTATATAAAATGTCTATTAAAAGTCTTTTAAAGCTCATAGCTCAACCAGTAACTTCTCTATTATGGTCAGACCATCGCTCTTGGTTGCAGTTCAAGCAAAGTTTTAGGTCTAACAATCAAATAATTACAATTGCCGATATTAGTAGAAAAATGAATAAGCCAAAACAACTGTCGTGGTGGAATATTTTTTACAAGATTAAGCATAGAAAGGTTGGCTTGTTTTCTATAAACTAATCAAACGGTATTTCTAGTAAAAAGAATAAACATTAAGTATTCACTCCTACTAGCCTTAAAAAATAGACTAATAAAAAGACAATTAGGAACTATTTGATATTTATAGTGTAACTAAAGATTTATTTTTAAAGACATAACCATAAAAGTATTTCTCTTCTAATAAATTTGAATTAAATATTTTTTTAGCAAACATAAACATTGGCTACTATATTGCTTGACTATTTATTCATATTTCAAAAAAATGCCCTAATTAAATAATTCGAAATTTTCTGATAACGATGACACTTGTGTAAGTCCTGAAAAGAGGAATTTCTATTCATGTTTAATTGTATAAAAGTAACGGATATTGAGTTGAACCGTCCACTGGTGTCTATTGAGAACCTAGTCGGCTATGAGAAGCTAAAAGGACTGGTTCGTTTACATGGCAAGCCCATTGGGTACATACAATTGCCTGTGATTGGCGATCGCGTCAGCGCCACCTCGCTCCACAAAGCCATAGTAGAACAGCATAGCTCGAATATTATCCATCAGCTTTTACATAATGGATTGGCAGCACTACCGCAACCAAACGGACTATGCATTGCCGATTTATTTTATGTCTCACCCCCAAAATACAGTGGAACGCTGCCCTTAGTTACAGTTGCCGTATGTACCCGTGATCGCACGACCGACCTAGCACTCTGTCTTCAAGGTCTTAACTGTCTTGATTACCCAGCTCTCGATATCCTAGTTGTGGATAACGCACCAAGTAGTGACGCTACCAAGCGCTTGGTGCAAACAGCTTATCCAAATGTACGCTATGTCTGTGAACCTCGACCTGGTCTAGACTGGGCGCGTAACCGCGCCATCATTGAAGCTCGTGGGGAAATTGTCGCTTACACAGATGATGATGTAGTAGTTGATCCAGGGTGGGTCAAGGCTTTGTCTACTGTGTTTGCTGAAAACCCAGAGGTGATGGCTGTTACTGGGTTAGTTGTACCCTATGAACTTGAGACCGAGGCACAGTTTCTTTTTGAAATGTACGGCGGCTTCGGACGCGGTTTTGAACGCAAGTGGTATCAAGTAGAGCAAGACAGTAAGATGCCCTGGAGGTATCTTGGTACGGGGCAATTTGGCACTGGTGCTAACATGGCTTACCGTCGCAGCCTATTTGAGCAAATTGGTTACTTTGACCCAGCTTTAGATGTGGGTACTGTGACCAATGGCGGTGGAGATCTAGAAATGTTCTTCCGCGTGTTAAAAGAGGGGCATACCCTAGTTTATGAACCAAGTGCAATTGTGCGCCATCGTCACCGCCGTGACTACGAAAAACTGCGCTCACAAATAGCTAATAACAGCATTGGTTTATTCTCGTACTGCATACGTGGTGCCTTAGCTTATCCTGATAATCGCCTTTCTTTCCTACGGTTATGTTTATGGTGGTTGTGGTATTGGAATATACGCCGTCTGGTGATTTCCTTAATACATCCAACCCGCTTTCCACGAGATTTGATCTTAGCTGAATTAAAAGGCTGCTTTATCGGTCTAGGACGCTATCAAAAAGCTCAACAAGTAGTAGAGCAGATTGCAAACTCCAGTTTTCTCCCACAACCTCCGACACTGAAAAAGAATGTCCTGAAATCAAGCATCAAACGCCAAAAAACTGTAGCTATCCGTACTATTGATCTGAAACAACCCCTACACGCATTGGAAGACATCACAGAATACACTAATGTACGCGTCTTTATTACCTGGAATGACAAACCCCTGGGCAAGGTCGATTTTGTTAACGCTCATCAGCCTATTAGCATTACCCATCTGCGTGAGGCTATTATTAACCGCCTCGGGTTCAAACTACTGGAACTAGACCGCAATATAAGTATGGATTGTATCTGGGCGAATACACTAGCAACCCTGAACCAACACTATAAGCCTAAAGACGAGGTAGCAGTTGCCACACCTGCAAGCTTGCCCATTAACGTATCAGTATCGGTTGTAGTCGCAACCTATGATCGACCTGATGATCTGCGTATCTGCCTTTGTCACCTGATGGCTCAGGAGTCACTACGGCAAATTGAAATTGTTGTTGTTGATAATAATCCGGCTTCCGGTCTAACTCCTGCTGTAGTTGCTGAATTTCACCACGTAATTCTGGTAAGTGAACCGCGCCAGGGATTGGCTTATGCTCGTAATGCAGGCTTCATCACTAGTAAAGGTGATATTTTCATCACCACCGATGACGATGTGAGAATGCCATCCGATTGGCTAGAAAAACTGATTGTTCCCTTTGCCCGACCAGACGTGATGGTTGTGACAGGCAATGTTCTGCCACTGGAACTAGAAACTATTTCACAGCGTTTCTTTGAAACCTATGGTGGCTTAGGACGAGGCTTCGAGCCGTTTGAAGCTGGCAGTCACTGGTTTTTCAAATCATTTCGTCGCCTTGCTGTCCCAACATGGAGTTTGGGTGCAACTGCCAATGCTGCATTTCGGGCCAGTATCTTTAAGCATCCTCAAATCGGCTTAATGGACGAGGCACTTGGTCCTGGTATGCCTTCTGGTGTCGGCGAGGATACTTATTTGTTCTACAAGGTGCTTAAAGCAGGCTATACGCTCATGTACGAACCATCTGCTTATGTCTGGCACAAGCATCGTCGTGATATGTCTGCACTGCGCCGTCAGATATACAACTATAGCAAAGGTCACGTAGCCTACCATCTAACAACTCTTTTACGCGATCACGATCTACGATCTCTGGTACGACTAGTAATCGAGTTGCCAGTATCTTATATGCAGCGCCTTAAAGCACGGCTACGCGGTCGGAGTGATTATCCGCTATCACTGCTGTTACTGGAAATAGCAGGTAATCTTGCCGGGCCTTGGTCTTTATGGCAGTCGCACCAACGTGTCAAGCGTGAAGGTCATAGTGACGCTTGTGTTTCAATTTCTAAGAGTGTTGTCGTTCAAAAACAGCTAGTTGAAGCACACCAGTCTGAAAAAATCAGGGATTTGCAGCCAATGAAACTAATCCTTGAAGAAGGCAGGGTAAGAATTTGAATAAACCTATTCTGAATCATAACGTGCACTGCACATTAAGTTTGGCTCAACATGACTTTCAATCTCAAAGGACATAGATAAGTATGATATCCAAAAGGAAAAAGTTTGAAATTCCGCACAGGCATCAACTAATTCAGCAATTCGATCTTTTGCGTGTGCTGGTTGCCCGTAGTTTGAAAATGCAATACAAGCGCTCAGTTTTTGGCATTATGTGGTCTTTACTCAATCCCCTAGTAATGCTGCTGGTTTTCACCTTCCTGTTCAAGTTGGTTTTAAACCTTAATATCCCCAGATATTCCTCCTTTGCCTTTAGCGGTTTGCTGGTCTGGAACTGGTTTCAGATGTCTTTGTTACAATCAGCCAGTGCAATTACAGGTAGCCGTGAACTAATCAGGCAGCCTGGGTTTCCCGCAGCAATCCTACCAGTCGTAACAGTGACAACTAATCTTGTTCACTTCCTGCTAGCGCTACCTGTTTTAGCGCTTTTACTACTTACTGGCGAAGTCAAGCTGAGTTTGATGCTCCTGGAACTGCCATTCCTAATAGCTCTTCAATTTTTGCTGACACTCAGCTTGGCATATTTAATCGCTACGACTAATGTCACCTTCCGCGATATGCAGCATCTGATGGGAGTGTTTCTGACAGTAATGTTTTACCTCACCCCAGTATTCTATGACGCTAGCACGGTTCCAGCGCAGTATCTGCCACTCTACCGACTCAATCCGATGACACATTTGGTTGAAGCCTATCGATCTGTACTAATCCAGGGGACATCACCAGATTGGCTATCACTGATGATGATTGGAATGATTGCAGTAAGCTTACTTGTCTTCAGCTACAAGAACTTTATGCGAGTCAACTACCGCTTTGTGGAGGAACTTTAGATGCGTAACACAATTGTTGTCAAAGATTTGGGTAAACGGTTCTACCGCTACCACGCTGACCAATCTGTGACCTTAAAAGAGGCGGTGCTATCGGGTTGGCGGCAGATGAAATCACCGGAGCATTTCTGGGCGTTGCGCGATATCAATTTTAGCGTTGCTCCTGGGCAGATGCTGGGGGTGATCGGCAGTAACGGCTCGGGCAAATCAACGTTACTGCGGCTGCTCGGTGGCGTTGGACGTTCTGATCAAGGAAATGTAAGGGTCAAAGGGCGGATTGGAGCACTACTGGACTTGGGTGCTGGCTTCCATCCAGATTTAACTGGGCGAGAAAACGTTATTGTTAGTGGCGTGGTAGCTGGTCTTACCCGCCGAGAGGTAGTGCGATGCTTTGATTCTATTGTAGAGTTTGCCGAGCTACAAGCGTTTATCGACAATCCTATGCGTACCTATAGCACTGGTATGCAGATGCGGCTAGCTTTCGCGGTTGCTGTCCACACAAAACCTGATGTTCTTCTTATTGATGAGTTTTTGTCTGTAGGTGATCTTTCGTTCCAGGCTAAGTGCTTGGCACGAATTGCCCAGTTTAAAGCTCAAGGCTGTGCCATTGTGTTTGTTTCTCACAATGCTGAACAAATTCAGCAACTTTGCGATCAGGTGCTATGGCTACGCAGAGGTCAGGTGATGGCCTATGGTGAGCCAGAAGTAGTTGCAGGGCAGTATATTGCCGAGATGCACTCGGAAACTCAACGACGCACCCCGGTAGAGCAACCTCCCCTCCTCACCCCATCTGGGACCGAGTTACAAGTCAACAAGAACCGCTTTGGATCATTGGAGTTAGAAATTATTGACGTGTGTCTACTTAACTCTAATGGTTTGACAATTACAGAACTTGAAAGCGGTGATTCCTTGCGGATCGAGATTAAATACCAGTCTCGCCAACCGATCTCTGCACCTATTTTTGGAGTGACTATCAGCCAAGAAGATGGATTGCCTTGCTACGATACCAACACAAAATTAGCAAACCTGTCTTTACCACTCATTCAAGGACAAGGAAACATTGCCCTCGAACTAAAGCGCCTCGACCTCAGAGGCGGTAAATACTTCGTTGATGTTGGTGTTTATGAGCAGGATTGGGCATACGCTTACGACTATCACTGGCACGTTTACCCGTTAATAGTTTCCTCAACTACCACTAGTAAGGGTATCCTTCACTCACCACACCGATGGCAAATGGCAGATGTTAAGGTTGCCCGCCTCTAATAGCGGTTTTCACATGAGTAGAAGAAATGGTTGCGTCGCAAAAATGATTTGAGGACAGGGAATCTACCTCAATCCCTATTGGGTGATGTTCTAGATCGATTGATTGAGAATAATGGATAAAAAACTTGGGTCGTGTTTTAGCTTACCCGTTTTACTCTTAAACAGCCAAGCTAAACTCGTAGCGGTTGATGAATAACCCAATTACGATATCATGCATCTCCTCCGTCTTGGAAAAGCAAATAGTCTTACGAGCTAGACGCTTAATTCTTGTTCTTAAACTCAGATGCTTGCGTTCAATTCTTTGAGTCCTTCGCTTACCTATCTCGTGGCACTCTGCTGGCAGATTTCGTTCGTATGCTCCCCACCCGTCAGTACAATAACACTTAATCCCAAATGGTTCGAGTAAGTTCTTAAGTTGGAGAAAGACTCGGTCTTTTCGGCGACCAAACACGTAAGCTAATACTTTACCAGTTGAGCGGTCGATTGCATGCCACAGCCATCTAGGGTTGCTCTTTTTCCCCACATAGCTCCACATTTCATCTAACTCTGACTCTTCAATGCCAGCCTCTTGCGGCTCTTCAACTCGGATAATATCTACTTCCACACTCTCAGGTTTTAGCTGCTGTAGAAGTTTTTGGTTCACTTGCTTGAGGAGAATGAGTTTTTTTTAATTCCTGAATAACTGTTGTGGGACTAATATGCAACACCCGTGCAATATCTCTCACCCCACTGCCATTGAGCGTCATCTCCACAATTTGCTGTTTTACTTCCCGTGTCCTTCGTGGATAAGTCTGAGTTAAAACAAAAGTACGGTAGGGACAATTTTCGTTTTGGCAGCAATAACGTTGTTTACCTATTGGTGACCTGCCATATTTAGTGACTTCTGTACTGTGACAGTGAGGACATTCAATGGCTACCAAAACAGTCATAAGATAAAACCCAAGATTTTTACTTATTATACTCAAACAACCGATTTAGAACATTACCAACGGTCGTTATGCGAACAAGCCAACGGAACTGAAGCTGTAATTGCCCAGCTTAAAAGGGAATGCAATACCCCAAATGTTCAAAAGGCTCAAGACGGTAACGGATGGAGGTCAATCCCTGAAAACGGTTGATGAATGGGATGTTACCCGTAGGTTGATAGGAGCCGGATGCGGTAAAAGCTGCACGTCCGGTTCTGAAGGGCGCGATCTGCAAAGGTCGTTTGGTACGTGGAGCCTACTCCACTAAGGGATTCACACCCCTTACTCTCACGTAAAAGGCTCTATTTTAGAGTCCGGTCACGGTCAAGTAGGTAACGAAAC
>JAESFL010001076.1_pt1 | contig 11470 bp, 8 predicted proteins | sample 9269401 | NCBI WGS metagenome assembly JAESFL01 (sample SAMN14506025, study PRJNA617098) | algae metagenome | isolation source: Gloeocapsa sp. UFS-A4-WI-NPMV-4B04 and co-occurring heterotrophs from desert... | place: USA: Utah | collected 2006-10-01 | reverse complement strand
GGCAAGAAGGGTGGTTGCCTGCACCTCGCCGTGCACGGCGCGCGATGCGGCGAGGATCGACAGCAGGGTGAGCGGGGGGATCGAGGCTGCGACGATGCAGCCGGCCGGCTCCGCCCCGATCAGCGCGCCGAGCGGGTAGACCAGAAGATCGGCACCGAGATTCCCCACCAGCATCCATTCGAAGCTGTAGAAACGCTGCAGCTGCGCCGTGTCAGCGAGCTCCAGCATCACGTGGTAACGAGCAAGGTGGCTCGGGAAATCGACGAGCGGCGGCACCTGAGCAACCAGAAAGGGTATCGTGAAGATGCCGGCAAGAGCGGCCCAGAACCAGGTTCGGGCCCAGAATGCCTGTTGCGGCGGCGCGGCTTCGCGGGCGACCTCGCCGCCAATCGGACCCGTCGTGCGCGCCTCGCTCGTCATCCTGCCTCCCTCGTTGGAGACGTAGAACGATATGGTTAACGAGCTCTTGCGGCGAGCAAAGCGATCAGCTTTCGACCGGCGCGGCCGGCCGGGAGGATTTAAGCGCCACGTAGAGACCGAAGATGGCGAACACGCCGCCGGCCGTCGCCAGGGCGGACCAGCGATAATCTTCGAACGCGGTCGAAAAGGCCATCGCGATGATCGGCACGATCAGGCTGGAATAAGCCGCGCGCCCGGGGCCCACCTCGCGAATAATGTTGAAATAGAGGGTGAAGGCGAGGGCGGAGGCGAAAAGGCCGAGATAGACGACTCCCAGCCAATAGCCGAGCCGGTATTCGATCACGGGCGCTCCGGAGGTGATCCAGCCGAACAGGGCATTGGCGACGGTGCCGTAGAACATTCCCCAGGCGATCATCGGGATGATCGGGCGAGCCCGCAGCCGCTCGGTCGCCTGCATGATGTTCGAAGCCGAGGCGCTGAGAACGCCGAGTATCGTCAGGCCGATGCCGATGAGAACGGACCCGGGCGCTGCGGGCGTGGCGCGGACTTCGTGAACGAACAGCAGGCTCACGCCGGCGATCGCGATGGTCGATCCAATCACGAAGCGCGGCGTGATGCGGTGCTTCAGGAACAGCCAGGACAAGGCACTGTTCGGCACCAGCAAGAGCGCGAACACGACCGCGACGACACCCGAGGTGATGTACTGCTCGGCCGCATAGACGAAGTTGAAGTTGAGGAAGAATTGCGGGAGGCCGAAGCCCACCGCCAGCATGTGCCCGGCGCGGCCGATCCGGAGCGGCATCTGGCGCGCCGCCGCATAACCGAACATCGCCGCGCAGGCGATCATGTAGCGATAGGTGATGGACCAGCTCGGCGGCACTGGTCCCAACTGATCTTTAATGACGATCCAGGTCGATCCCCAGATAAGCGTGATGATGACGAACGGGACGAGGACGCGCGGCCGGAGAAAGGCGTTGTCGTGCTCCGTCACAGCGCCTCGATCGCTGCTGCCAACGCGTTGACATGGGCAGGATCCGAATCCCAGCTCGTCACGAGCCGCGCTTCGCCCACGCCCCAATCGTAGAAGTCGAAGCCCTGCGCGCGCAGCTGGGCCGCTTCCTCGGGCGTTACCTTGAGGAAGATCTCGTTCGCCTCCACCGGCAGGACCAGCCGCTTTCCCGCTGCGCGCGCAAGGAGGGCGGCGCTTTTATTGGCCGCACGGGCATTGTGCAGCCAGACGTCATTTTCCAGCATCGCCAGCACCTGTGCCGCCATAAACCGGCCCTTGGAAAGGAGATGGCCGGCGCGCTTGCGGCGGTACGAGGTCGCCTGCCGGTGCTGGCTTCCGAAGAAGATCAGCATTTCCGCCGACATCCCGCCATTCTTGACGAAGCCGAAGCTCAAGGCATGGATCCCGGCGCGCCAGGTGAGGTCGGCGGGCGAGCAGCCGAGCCGCGCCACCGCGTTTGCGAACCGTGCCCCGTCCATGTGGAAGGCGAGCCCGCTCCTCTGGCACAGCTCGCCGAGCGCCGCGACTTCGGCAGACGTGTAGACAAGACCATATTCGGTCGCGTTGGTGATCGACAGCGCCGCCGGCTGCACCTGATGCACGTCGTTGCGGATCGTCCCGATCAGCTCCTCCACCGTTTCCGGCGTCAGTTTCGCCCCTTCGCCCCTGCCGAGCAGCAGTTTCGCCCCGCCCGTGTAAAATTCAGGCGCCCCGCATTCGTCATTCTGGATATGGGCATCGTGGTGGCAGACGATGCTGCCATAAGGCGGGCAAAGGGCCGCCAGCGCCAGTGAATTGGCCGCAGTCCCGGTGGCCACCCACAGCGCCTCGACGGGTGCTTCGAAGAGATCGGAAAAGGCGGTGTTCAGCCGCCCGCTCAGGGCATCGCCGTCATAGGCGGTATCCAGCTGGTTCGCCGCAGCGATCGCAGCCATGACTTCGGGACAGGCCGCCGCCGCATTGTCGGAAAAAAAGCGCATGCGGCGGCGCATAGACGGCGCTGCCGAGAGGTCAACGCCAATCCCGTTAGAATTCAGGTACCGTCGGGATCCGGCTGCCTGAAGGTTGGAACTTGAAACTCCGTCTGTTCCGGCATCCGCCACTTGACCGTCATCTGCAACGCCCGGCATGCTTGCGCGCGGCCGTTCAGCCGGGGTGCGGACCACTTGAAGCCTTCGATCTTCTCGGCGACCACAGGATCAAACACCAGCGTCGGCGCGGCTATCAGAGTCCTTATTCCCTGCGGTCTTCCGTCAGCCGAGAGGTTCAATTCCAACGTGGTCGTACCGTGGATCGAATTCTCGATCCCATCGAGGGAATAATCCTCGTCGCCAATGTTATTCTGCTCCATCGTGAGGGCGGCGTCGAAGGCCGCACATGCCATGGCTGGAACGCCGGCAGCTTTATAGGCAGCCATGGCTGCTTTCTGATCCCCTGCATTCTCATGAGCCGCACCAAGCTTCATCAGGAGCGCGGCCCGCCGCCGATCGCCCGGGGCGAAACGCTTGAGCAGCCGCTCCAGAACTTGGATCTTCGTGTCCGTCGGCAGATCCGGATCGGAGGAAAACCACAGAGACGCCAGGTTGTAAGCTTGATCCGCAGGAGACGATTGAATTGCGGCGATCGAGGACGAGCGAGCAAGTCGAAGTCCCTCCTCGGGCGACGCGGCCGCTTGCGTCTCTCGCTGAAGCTTTTCAAGCGCATCCGGGGGGACGAAGCGATCCCCGCCCAGCGTCCTAAGCGAAGCCTTTGCCTTGCGAACGAGTTCGCGAACCTGCCATTCCTCGACGTCGCCCTCGGCTGCGGCCCGCCGGGTTAGTAGCTCCGCGAGCTCCATCCGGGGTAGGATCAGAAACGGATGGTCTTCGCCGTAGCGCGCGGCCAGTGCCTCAAGCTTCGCCGATTTTTCCGTGGCAGCATCCTCTTCCAGTCTGCTGAAGGTCCCGAACAAGCCGCGTTCCGTAAGCCACGTGATGAATTCTTCCGCGCTCGTATCTCGAACATCATAGTTGGCGCTGGGCACCGATCGACAGCGTGCGGTGAAGATTGTCCCGCCGGGCGACGCCCCGGCGTCGCTGAGTCCAGTCCGTCCGGCCAGTGCCTCTACGAAGGGCGCAATCGCAGCCGGCCGGCCTGCTCCGAGGGGCACCAGGACCTGATGGTTGGAGGTGCCGCCAAAGACGCCGAACGTCACATGGTCCTGTGGCAGGACGCCGCGCTCGCCGCATAAGGGTAAGTTCGAGCTCAGCGAAGCGTCGACGGCGTTGGCGCTCGCACCCGTGAGGTTCAGCATCGCGAACAGGCGATCTCGATCTCCTCTGGCAGCCGCCAAGGATGCGCGCTGTAGTGCTACTCTGAACGGGGCGATATCCCTCGCCGCCGCATAGGGGGGGGAATTCCAAGCCTGGTCGGCGGCAGCTTCCGCTGCTTGCAAATTGCCGCTCAGCGCGTGCGCCTGGGACATGAGAAGCTCGGCTTCCCAGCGCGCGGCAGGCGCTCGCTCATTGAGGAGAGGCTGCACCAAGTCGCCGGCGTGAACGGGGTTCGTTGGCATGGCGAGCCTCGCCTTTGTCAGCAGAAACTGCCGCCGCTGCACAGGTGTGAGACTTTCAGCGTCGAGCAGGTTCACGGTTGCAGCGCCGCCCGTTAGGTCACCGGTTCGCTCCTGGGCCTCCAACAGCGCTAAGGCGGTCGCTGTTTGCACGTTTTCAGGAAGACCACTGATCGGGACCGCTCTGAAGAAGGCCCGGGCGACGAAGGGGTCCCCGTTGAGGAGCGAGTAGCGGCCCGCCATTGCGCTGAGGAGCGGGTCCGGCCGCAGCTTGCCGTCCGCAGGACGCCGGGCAGCGATCATGCTGTCAAGTAGCCGCGCAGCGTCAGGAAGGTCACGCCGCGCCAATGCCGCCTCATAGCGGTCGAGATCGCCAGCGGTCTGGCCGGGAGCGGTTGCTGAAATGGCGAAGAGGGCGGCGGCGGCAAATGAGAAGCGGGTCAAGCGTACCTCGTGAAGTCTTACCCTCGGGGCATGCCACAAGGGTCCTCAGAGTCAGCAGAATTTGTGTGGCGCACCTGCATAATTGTCGCGGATCGAGGCTTGTATGCCACGGCGGCCGCGCAATTTCTGACCGCGCCGTTTACCTCTAATTAGCGCTCGCTCCCTAGGGTGAGATCAAGGTTAAGACAGGGAAGAACAGGAATGGGCGCAGAGAATTTTTCCGGTGTGCCGGCGGGTAAGCGGAGCGCCAAGCGCAACCGCGTGCTCCTGGCGGCACGGTTGAGGACTTCCGCCTTCGGTGAAGTCGATGCGCGCCTGCGCGATCTGTCGCGCAAGGGCGCGCTCGTCGAGACAAGCGAAGTGTTCAACGTGGGCGACGAAATTGTCTTCATTCGCGGCGGCACGATCGTGCCCGCGCGGGTGGCTTGGATCGGCGGCGGCAACCGCGTCGGCCTCGAATTCCTCCGGCAGATCGACGAGAGCGAAGTGCTGATCCAGCTCGGGACGTCGAAAAACAACCCGAACCAGCAAAGATTCCGCCGCCCAGCGCTCCATGAGGGGCTCAGCGACCACGAGCGCCAGCTGGCCCGCGTCTGGGGTGTGTCGGTCGGCATCAACGTGACTGGAGAATAACCGGAACGGGTCGGCTTAAGCCTCTCCGCGGGAATGGGATCATGCTCCACTACAGCAATCCGGTAGACATCAAGGGCGAGATCGCCACCTCCGCATGCGACAACGGACGCAAGGCGGAGCGTACGGGCGTCGAAATCGGCGCCGGTCTCCGCCAGCGCGGCGCCAGCGGCGTCGGCGTTCAAATCCTCGATCTTTCCACCCACGGCTTCCGCGCTTCCACGCATCTCGATCTTCAGACCGGCGCCGACGTCTGGCTGAAGCTGCCGGGCCTGGAGGCGCTTCACGCGAAGGTCGCTTGGTCCAATGGCCATTATATCGGCTGCGCCTTCGAACGGCCCCTGCACCCCGCCGTCCTTCAGATGATGGTGCGTAAATAGGCGATGGTGCTGCCGGTGAGGATTGAACTCACGACCTCAGCCTTACCAAGGATGCGCTCTACCACTGAGCTACGGCAGCATCGCCTAGACCATATACGGTCGGTGTCTGGAGGACGCGGCGCTATGGCCGCTGGCCGGACGCAATGTCAAGGCGGGTTGCGGCAAGTGCGTGATCCGGCCTAGTTTCTTGGCGTGGCAAAGACCGACCAGGAACGGGAAAAAAGGCTGGCCGAGGCGCTCAGGCAGAATCTGAAGCGGCGCAAGGCGCAGGCGAGGGGCGAGACCGAGCCCGACATCAAGCCAGGCGATTAACCCGCTCGGCCAAGGATGTTTTGCCCGTGTCGGTTCCAGCGCCAATGCGGGGAACAGGCGTGCTTCAAAACCTCGGTGCAGGCGCCAGAACCAAGGCGCCGCAAAAGAACGCCTCGGGCTCTTAGCGGAAGAAATCCGGCGCGGACGCGCCGATTCAAAGCGGCCGGCACTGCTCCTGGAGCCATTGTCTCGCCTCGCCTTCCAGTTGCGGCGCCACGATCGCTACCACCTTCGCGTGATAGGCGTCCAGCCAGGTTCGCTCCTCCGGCGTCAGAAGCGCCGTTTCGATCAGGCTGCGGTCGATCGGCGCGAAGGTCAGGGTCTCGAAGCCGAGCATCTCCTTCTCCGCGCCTCCAACCTCCATCGGCGTGACAAGGATGAGGTTCTCGATCCGGATCCCGTACTCGCCGGCCTTGTAGTAACCGGGCTCATTGGAAAGGAACATGCCGGCGCGCAGCGGCTCGTCGCCGCCGGACTGACTGCTGCCCACCGGCGAAATGCGCTGGGGGCCTTCATGCACCGAAAGGTAGCTGCCGACGCCGTGGCCGGTGCCGTGGGCATAATCGAGGCCGGCCTGCCATAGATACTGACGGGCGAACGAGTCGAGCTGGGTGCCGCGCGTGCCCGCCGGAAAGACGGCGCGGGCGACGGCGATGTGGCCTTTCAGCACGCGAGTGAAGCGATCGCGCATTTCGGCAGTGGGGGTGCCGACGACAACGGTGCGCGTCACGTCCGTGGTGCCGTCCGGATATTGGCCGCCGGAATCGACCAGATAAAGCGAGTCCGGTTCAAGCCGCCGGTTCGTCTCCTCGGTAACGCGGTAGTGGACGATGGCCCCGTTCGGCCCGGCGCCGGAGATGGTGTCGAAGCTCGTGTCGCGCAGGTCCCCGCATTGCTGCCGGAATTGCTGCAGCTTCGCCGCGGCGCCAAGCTCGTCCAGCCCGCCCTTGGGGGTTTCAACCGAAAGCCAGTGCAGGAAACGCGTCAGCGCCGCTCCGTCGCGGGCCTGCGCCGCCTTGTGGCCGGCAATCTCGGCCTCGTTCTTTACGGCACGCGGGAGCACCGACGGATCGCGCTTGGACAGGATGGTGGCGCCGGCGGTTTCCAGCGCCTCGAAAATGGCGGCAACCGCCCGCTCCGGATCGGCGACCACCATGCGTCCGCCAAGACGGGCCAGATGCGGCTCGAATTCGTGCCGTTCGTGCACCCGAACGCCATTGCCCAGATGCTGGCGGACATCGTCGCCAAGCTTTTCGGAGGCGACGAAGAGATCGGCCGTGCCGTCGTCATGGACGGTCGCGAAGGACAGGGCGACCGGGGTATGCTCCACGTCCTGGCCGCGAATGTTGAAAGTCCAGGCGATCGAGTCGAGCGCGGAGAGCACCGCCGCATCCGCTTTCTGCTCCTTCAGCCAGTCCGCCATCTCCTGCCTTTTGGCGGCCGAAGATTTTCCGGCATAGACGTCCGGGTGGACGATCAGCTTCGCCTTGGAAGGCTCCGGCTTATCGGCCCAGACCGCATCGATCGGATTGCGGCCCACGGGCACGAGCTCCGCCCCTTTCTCGGCCAGCGCCGCGCGCGCGCGGCTGACCCAATCGCTGGTGTGAAGCCAGGGATCGTAGCCGATGCGGCCCCCAATTGGCGCATGCCCTTTGAGCCAGCTCGCGACGCTGGTCTCCGGCACCGACTGGTAGCTCCAGTGCCGCCCATCCACCTGGTCGCGGACCTGCAAGGTGTAGCGGCCATCGGTGAAGATCGCCGCTTCCTCGGGCAGCACCACCGCCGATCCGGCCGAACCCTGAAAGCCGGTCAGCCAGGCGAGCCGCTGGGCATAGCTGCCGACATATTCGCTCATATGTTCGTCGGTGAGCGGCACCACGAAGCCGTCGAGCCGGTCCGCCTTCAGCTGCTCGCGAAGGGCGGCAAGGCGGGCTTCGTAGGTCGACATGGCAAAATCCTCGGACGCGTTTATGTGAGGGGCCGAATAGACCAGCCGATCAGCCACCGAAAGACACGATGATCCCCACCCCTCCCATCGCAGCGCAACGCCCCCACAGTTTCGAACATCACGGAACGAGGATCGAGGACCCTTATCACTGGCTTCGCGACCCCGGCTATCCGAACGTTCAGGAGGCGGATGTGCTCGCCTATCTGAAGGCGGAGAATGCCTATTTCGAAGCGGTCATGGCGCCGCACCAGGGATTGGTCGAAGAGCTGTTCCAGGAAATGAAGGGGCGGATGAAGGAAGATGACCGCTCCGTGCCCGTCAAGGACGGGGAGTGGCTTTATTGGTGGGCCTTCGAGGAAGGCGCCCAGTATCGGAAATGGTTTCGCAAGGCGGTCCGAGGAGGCGAGGACCGGCCCATCTTCGATGAGCCTGCCGAGGCCGAGGGCAAGGATTATTTCCGCCTCGGCGCGTTCGAGACCAGCCCCGACGGCCGTCATGCCGCGCTGATGGTGGACGATGACGGGTCCGAGCGGTTCAAGCTGCGGATCCGGGACCTGGAAACCGGCCAGGACATCGAAACGGTGACGGAAGTCGGCATCAACAGCCCCGTCTGGACCGCGGACAGCAGGGGGGTCGTCTTCACCGAAGTGAACGAGAACTGGCGCAGCTACCGGGCGCGGCTGCATTGGCTGGGCCAGCCGACCGACACCGATGTCACCCTGTACGAGGAAGTGGAGGATAAGGGCTTCACCGTCGACGTCGGCAGGACTCACGACCGCAGCCTCATCGTCATCGCCACCGGCGACAACAGCTCGACCGAAAATTGGGTGGTGCCCGCCACCGATCCGCAGGCGGCGCCGAAGCTCGTCTCGCGGCGCCAGCCCAACCGCATCTATTCGGTCGACGCTTCGCACGGCAAGCTCTGGATCCTCGTCAATGACGAGCACATCAACTTCCGCCTCGCCGAAGCCGATCTCGCGGCGCCGGGCGACTGGCGGACGGTGATCGCCGGCTCGGAGGATGTCTATCTGCGCGGGATCACCGCCTTCCAGGATCATCTGGTGATCCAGGAGCGGCTGAACGGGCTCGATCAGATTCGCCTTCGCTCCTATGCGGGCGAAGATCGGCGCGTCGCTTTCCCGGAAGCGAGCTACACCGTCTCGCTGGGCTCCAATCCCGAATTCGCGCCGACGGCGTATCGGCTCGGCTACAGCTCGATGGTTACCCCGACCACCGTCTACGATTACCATCCGGGCGAGGATCGGCTGGAGGTTCTGAAGGTCCAGGAAATCCCGTCGGGATACGACGCCTCGCACTACCGAACCGAACGGCTGATGCTTCCGGCCCGGGATGGCAAGCAGGTGCCGGTCTCGGTCGTTTACCGGAAGGGCTTCGAGAAGAACGGCGCCGGCAAGCTCTACCTCTACGCCTATGGCGCCTACGGCTATGCGATCCCGCCCAGCTTCTCCGTGTCGCGAATGAGCCTGCTCGACCGCGGCTTCGCCTGCGCCATCGCCCATATCCGCGGCGGCGACGATCTCGGCTACGGCTGGTTCCTCGACGGCAAGCTCGACAAGCGCACCAACACGTTCAACGATTTCGTCGATGCCGCCAAGGGGCTGATCGCTCAAGGCTTCACCGCTCCGGGCAAGATCGCCATCCAGGGCGGATCGGCCGGCGGCAAGCTGATGGGCGTGGTCGCCAATACCGATCCGGCACTGTGGGGAGCGGTGGTCGCGGACGTGCCGTTCGTGGACGTGCTCTCGACGATGCTCGACGACACGTTGCCGCTGACGCCGGGCGAGTGGCCGGAATGGGGCAACCCGATCACCGACCGGGCGGCCTTCGATCTGATCCGCAGCTATTCGCCTTACGATCAGGTGAAGCCGCAAGCCTATCCGCCGATGCTGATCACCGGCGGCCTCAACGATCCGCGAGTCACCTATTGGGAGCCGGCCAAATGGGCGGCCAAGCTCCGGGCGACGAAGACAGACGACAATGTCCTGTTGCTCAAGATCAACATGGGCGCCGGGCATGGCGGCAAATCGGGCCGCTGGGACAGCCTCAGGGAAGTGGCCGAAGCTTTTGCATTCATTGTCACGCAAATCCGCTAAGCTGCCGGCTGGATGCTTGTATTGCTTCGGGTTTTCGCGCTGCTGGCGCTGTTCTTCGCCTCTCCCGCCACGGCGGCGGCGGGGCCGCTGGCGTCGGTCCAAGTGGTTCGCGACGGCAACAATTGGACCGCGGAGTATCGATTAGCCCGCGCGGCGCCGGCTTGGCTGTTCCTGCACTCGGCGCTCGCCCGCGAAGACCGCAAGCCATGGCGCCCGCGCGGCTGGACGGTCGAGACGCCCGGCGTGCGCCTGGAGCGGCGGGGCTGGTACGATCTGCTGGTCGCCGATCGCGGCACGGTGCCGCCGGTGGTGCGGATCCGGTTCACGCCTTCGACGGTCGACCTCGAAGCGGATTATGATCCGGCTCTCATCTTCTCGACGGGCGCGGTGGCGTTGTTCACCGACCAATTCGACGTCGCCCCGCTCGCTTCCGCTGCCGCCGCCGCAAAGCTGCCGCTGGACCTCAGCACGGCCGACATCGCCGCGGGCGGAACGCGGGTAACGTTCCGGGATCGGGGAAGACAGGTTCTTCACGCCGGCGAACGCAAGAATGCGGCGACGATGACGAAGGGCCGCTCCTATGTGCTGTTCGGCCAGGCCGACATCGTCGATACGCCCGACATCGCGGCCGTGATCGATCCGGGGCTTCCGGCCTGGCTGGCCGGGGAGCTCAAATCGTCGACGCCGCGCCTGCTGGCGCATTATCGAAGCCTACTCGGCCCCCGCTCGGGGCCGAAGCCGATGCTGATGGCGACTTGGGGCGGCCCGACGGCAGGGCGCACCAGCCTCGGCGGAAGCGTGCTTCCGGGCCTGGTGCTGATGGCCTTGGAGGGGCAGCGGCTGAAGGAGCCGAGTGCGCCGGCGCTCGATCATATGCGCTGGTTCGTTGCGCATGAGACGGCTCATTTCTGGCTCGGTCAGACGATCGAATATGATGCCGCCGCCCATTCCTGGATTACCGAAGGCGGCGCCGACCTTCTGGCGATCCGGACGATCCAGCGCATCGACGGCGCCTACGATCCGTCCGCCAGGCTGAACGATGCCGTGGCGAAATGCACCGATTTCGCGCGCAAACCGATCAACAGCGCCAACCTGCGCAGCGAGCATGACGCTTATTATAGCTGCGGTGCCGTTTTCGGTCTCATTGCCGAGGCGGCGCAGAACAAGCGGCGTGCGGGAAGCGGCATCGGCGGCTTCTGGAAGGGCCTGATCGAGGCGAACCGCACGGATCGGGTGGTCAGTCAGGCCGAATGGCTGGCAGCGGTCACGGAGGCGTCCGGCGATCCCAGCATCGCGCGCGACCTGCGCAACCTCGCCGAGCGCGGCGCGGCCGACCCCCGCCGCGAGATTGCCTCGCTTTTCCGGCGCGCGGGCGTGACTTTCGAGACCGGAAGCACGGGGGAACTGCGCCTCAAATGACCCTCTTCGAGCGGCAGATCACGGCGGCGGCCGAGGACATTGACGAACTCGGGCACGTCAACAATGCCGCCTGGGTGCGCTGGATCCAGGATATCGCGACCGCCCATTGGTATGAAGCAGCGCCGCCGGAGCATCGGGATGCCTATATCTGGGTCGTGACCCGCCATGAGATCGACTATCTCCGCGCCGTCGGCCCCGGCGAGACGGTGACCGGCCGCACCTGGATCCAGGAGCCGCCCAAGG
>JAESFL010001075.1_pt1 | contig 11481 bp, 8 predicted proteins | sample 9269401 | NCBI WGS metagenome assembly JAESFL01 (sample SAMN14506025, study PRJNA617098) | algae metagenome | isolation source: Gloeocapsa sp. UFS-A4-WI-NPMV-4B04 and co-occurring heterotrophs from desert... | place: USA: Utah | collected 2006-10-01 | reverse complement strand
CCCTCGGTGACAGGGGCCTGAACGGGCGAGTCCACGCAGGTGGGCGGGGTACGAGCGGCGGGCGAGTAGATTCCTCGGTCGGCGCTGGAGATCCCGCACCTGCAGAGATCCCGCCGGCGCCTCCCTTGGAATGACAATGTGTGCACATCTTCCAACTGCGCGCTGCAACGAAATCCGCGGATGAACCAAAAATTCGGGTGCCGTCCTCTCCCCGGGAGCCGCCACTCTACGGAGAGATGCGAAACGCTCCTGGTGACGAAGCGCGTCACCAGGAGCTTTGCGACAGGGTTCCTGTCCTGGCGCGTTCGCGTCAGGTCATCGGTCCGCGGTCACTGCGCGGGGAGCGCGTAGGCGCGCACCTGTCCGCTCGCGAGCCCGTTTACGTCGCCGTAGCTGGCGCCGGTCGCCGCCGTCCGGCCGTCCGCGGACATCGCCACCGATTGGCCCGTCCGCCTGTCTCCGCCCCCCGGCGTTCCGGTCAGCGTCCAGGTCGTACCCACCAGCGTGTAGATGCGCGCGACCGAGTTCAACGGCCCCCCGGCGATGAGGCGCGTACCGTTGGACGAGAGCGAAACGGAGGTCCCCAACTGGTCGCCCTGGTTTCCGTTGCTCGCGCTGATGGTGCCGTCGATGTCCGCGCCCAGCCGGACCCAGGCCGTTCCGTTGAACCGGTAGACCCGGACGTGTCCCACGTTGACGCCACCGCCGTCGTTGTACGGAGCGCCGATCGCGAGGGTCGTTCCGTCTCCGGACAGCGACACGGAAATCCCGGACAAGTCTCCCGCCGCCTCGCCGTGGATTTCCAGGCCGAGCCGGTTCCAGTTGCTGCCGTTCCACGCGTAGACCCGGGTGGTACCGGACCCGCTGCCATTCACGTCGGCGTAGGGCGCCGTCACGGCGATGCGGCTTCCATCGTTCGACATGGAGATCGCGGTCGCGAAGTCGTCCCAGTTCGGGACCGAGGAACCCATCTGGGTCCATACGCCGCCGCTCAGCTGGTAGACGCGAAGCTCACCGGATTCCGTGCTCACCCCGGGGGCTCCAACGGCCACCCGCGTTCCGTTCCCCGAGATCGCGACGGAGTAGCCCGCGCCGCGAGAGGTGGCGGCTCCGTTGATGTCGGCGCCCACCTGCGTCCAGGTGCTTCCCACGAGGTCGAAGACGCGCACGTGCCCGCTGGCCGAGCCGGCCCCATCGTTCAGATACGCGCCGACCGCGATCCTGCTTCCGGTGGCGGAAATCGCCACGCTGGTTCCGAACCAGTCATACGCGGCTTCCGCGTCGATGTCGGCGCCGAGCCGCGTGTACGTGCTGCCGCTGCGTTGATAGACACGCACGTGCCCGGCGTCGCCGCCCCTGCCGTCGTTGAACGGTGCGCCGGCGATGATGCGGCTTCCGTCTGCGGAAATGGCCAGGGAGCGGCCGAGTTCGTCTCCCGCGGCCTCGCCGCTCATGCCGGTGCCGATCTGGGTGGAGAGGGAAGGAGCGGCCGGGGGCGTTTGCGCCCGCGGATCGACGGGTCCATCGCCCACCCCGCAACCGCCGAGGAGGGCCGCCGCAGACAACGCGAAGACGACCCTCCCGGCCGGGAAGGGGGTGCGGCGGGCGTTCCCCGGCCGGTGGGGATGGGCAGGTGCGATCGACGGATCGGTCGATGCGGGGGCGGGCAGAGCAAGAGCGAGCGTGCGGCGCATCCGTTCCTCCATGAGTTCCCGGGCCGAGCCGAGGCGCCGTCCGGCACCTCCACCTGAGAAACGCGCAGGAACGCGGCGCCGCGGCTCATCGGGTTCCGCGGAGGACGTTCAGTAGCCGGGATAGCCGGGCGAGATCCGGCGCCGCCAGGCCTCCGCGTCGGCCGGCCGGTCCCAGGCGGTGTAGAGCCGCACGAGGCGGCTGCGGGTGTCGTCGACGGAGTGCGTTCCCTCGCCGCGCAGCTCCACCAGGCGTGCCTCGGCGGCGAGCAGGACCCGCTCCGCCTGGGCGTACCGGCGGGCCAGCACCAGGTGCTCGCCGAGCGCGCTCTCGCCGGCCGCGATCAGCCAGTGCCCCTCGGGCAGGTTCGCGCGGCGGTGCTCCAGGCTCGCGCGCAGCCAGCGTTCGGCGGCCGGCAGCGAGTCCATCTGCCCCAGCGCACGGCCGAGCACCTGCATGGCCACGCCGACACCCGGGTGCTCTTCCGGCAGCGAACGGCCGCGCATCGCCAGCACCTGCCGCGCCAGGCCGGCACCCTGCCTCGGGCGCCGCGTCCGCACCAGGTGGTCCGCGAAGTTGAACAGGGTCCATGCGATCTCCGGGTGCTCGGGGCCAAGCAGCCGGCGGCGCATCCCGATCGCGGCGAGGTAGGCCGAGTCCGCCCGCTGGGCCTGCCCCAGCAGCGCCAGCACGTTCGCGTGGGCCGACAGGATGGACGCGACCTGGGCGTGATCGTCGCCATGCCGGCGGCGCGCGGCGGCGAGCGCGCGCCGCATGAGCGTGTCGGCCGCGGCGTTGTCGCCCAGGTTGGCCACGACGACCGCCAGGTTGTTGTACGACGTGGCGAGCGACGAGTCGTTGCCCGCGTCGTGCCGGAGCGTGAGCGCGAGCGATTCTTCGAAGCGCGCCCGCGCCTCCTCGTTCCGGCCCAGGTGCCCCAGGATCCGCCCGTGGTTGTCCAGGATGATCCCGCGGCTGAGCGGCGTGGGCGGCGGAAAACGTTCGAGCAGTGTCCACGCCTCGCCGAACACGGAATCGGCCTGGTCGTAGCGGCCCTGGAACTCCAACGCCTTGGCGAGCCGCGTCAGCGCGATGGCCGTGGAGTGGCTGCCGCGCGGGGCGGCGCGATGGTGCGCGCCCAGCTCGAGCCGGAACTGCCGCTCGGCGGCATCGTACTCGCCCAGCGCCAGGTACGTGCTGCCGATGATGGAGCGGATGTCCGTCTCGATGGCGGGCCGGGCGCGCAGGGCGCCGGCGCGGACGGCCGCGGTGTCCAGCATCTCGCGCACGGTCACGTCCCGGCCGTACGCGGCCGGGTCGGCCGAGCTGAGCATGGCGTCCAGGAAACCGACGACTTCCACGGCCCGCTGGCTCTCCGCCTCCGCGCGCCGGGCCTGGAGCGAGGTCCCGACGATGCCGCCCACCAGCGACAGCGCGACGACGGCGGCGGCCGCCACCTCCACGCGGCGGCGCCGCAGCAGCTTCCGCAGCCGATAGCCGGCCCGGTCCGGACGGGCGGAGACGGGGAAGCCGCGCAGGTGGTTCCACACGTCGCGGGCCAGCTGCTCGACCGAGCCGTAGCGGCGCTCGGGCTCCTTGCGAAGCGCGGTCAGCACGATCGCGTCCAGGTCACCGGCGATTCGCTCCCGCGCGCGGGCCAGGGTGCGCTCGCCGAGCGCGCGCCGGCGCTCGTCGCCCAGCACCGTGCTGGGCCGGGGCGGATCGTGCGCGGCCACGGCGCGCTCCATCTCCGCGAACGACCGGCCGGCGAGCTCGAGCGGCCTGCGCCCCGCCAGCAGCTCGTAGAGGACGCAGCCGAGCGCGTAGACGTCGGTCGCGGCGCTGATCGGGCGTCCATCGAACTGCTCCGGCGCCGCGTACTCCGGGGTAAAGGCGCGACGCCCAACCCGGGTGGCCGCCGGCACGGCCGCTTCCTCCCAGGGGTCCGGCAGCAGCTTGGCGATCCCGAAGTCGAGCAGCTTGACCGTGCCGTCGGCCGTCACGAGGATGTTCGCCGGCTTCAGGTCGCGGTGAACGACGAGATTGCGATGCGCGCATTCGACCGCGCCGCAGACCTGCGCGAACAGCGCGAGCCGCTGGGGCACCGTCAGCCGCCGCTCGTCGGCCCACGTCGTGATCGGCACCCCGTCGACGTACTCCATGACGATGAAGGGCCATCCCCCCGGCGCGGTGCCGCCGTCCAGCAGCGCCGCGATGTTGGGATGGCTCAGGTTCGCCAGGATCTGGCGTTCGGCGCGGAACCGCCGGATGGTGAGCTCGTCGTCCACGCTCTGGCGGAGCAGCTTGATGGCCACACGGCTGTCGTACTCGTCGTCGGCCCGTACGGCCTCGTACACCGTGCCCATTCCGCCTTCGCCGATCCGGCCGCGAATGCGGTAGGCGCCGAGCCGCGCGCCGATCCAGCGCGTGGATGCCTGCCGCGCCTCGTGCAGCGCGCCGGGCAGGACGGGGCTGGCGAGCCGGTCGTCGTCGGTCTCGTGCGAGGCGAGGAGGGCCAGGACTTCGTCCCGGAGCGCGTGATCGCCCCGTGCACCCTCCGCGACCACCTGGATACGCCGCTCGGGCGGCTGCTCGAGCGCGGCTTCGAAGAGGCGCCGGACCCGCTCGATCGGCGTCGCCAGGGGGAGCTTGCCCATGATGGCGTCAGGGGGTGGAGGCGTCCATGTGGCGGAGCAGGAAGGCGCGGGCGAACGTCCAGTCGCGCTTGACGGTGGCGGGGGAGATGCCGAGCGCCTCGGCGGTCTGCTCGATCTCCAGGCCGCCGAAGAAGCGCATCTCCACGACCTGCGCCGGGCGAGGCGCTACGCTGCCGAGCAGGTCCAGGGCGTCGTCGAGCGCGATCAGGTCGAGGTTCGGCGCGGAGGCCCCGTCGCCGATGGACTCGTCGAGCGTGACACGGACTCCGTGGTCGCGCTTCACGGCGCGTCGCGCGCGGGCGTGGTCGATGAGGATGCGGCGCAGGGTCCGGGCCGCGATCGCATAGAAGTGTGCGCGGTTCTGCCAGCTGACCTCACGCTGGTCCACCAGCCGGATGAACGCCTCGCTCACCAGCTCGGTCGGCTGCAGCGTGTGGCCGGCGTCCTCGCGGCGCAGCGCCCGCAGCGCGATCTGGTGCAGGTCGTCATAGACGAGCCGCGCGAGGCGGTCGGCCGCGCCAGGACTTCCGCGCCGGAGATCGGCCAGGGTGGTGGTGACGAGCCCCGGCGATTGCTCGGGCATGGACGGCGGGGGGAGCGCGGATGCGAGGAACCGTCGCCCTGCGCCGGGTAGTGGAGAGTACGCGCGGGCGCGGCGGCGGGCGGCGCCCGCGGGAAGCGGATAATATGGCGTGTACCGGCAGGCGCAACAAGGAATTCCACGCTCCGCGGGGTCGTCCGTTTCCCGCCGGGGGCGGGCGTGGGGGATGAACGGGCAGGGGGCTGTCCGACTACCCGCCCGGGCTTGCCGTCCCCGGAGTGCGGATGCCCGCTCCCGCGTCCGGCCCGTCGTGCGGGGCTCCCCCGCGGCCGTGGATCACCGCGCGCAGCTCGTCCCCCAGCCGCACCAGCATCCGGTTCGCGGCGGCCGGGTCCACGAGCGCCTCCCGCTCGATGGCCTCCAGGCTCCGGGAAAGGTGGTCGGACTGCATCTCGCGCCGCCGCCGCGTCATCTCGGCCGCCACGGAATCCTGCTCGTGCTCGCGCAGCGCCCGCAGCCGCGCACGCCCTTCGCGGTACGTGTGGTAGGCGACCCACAGGGCGATGCCGGCCATCGCCCGGTCCATGGAGAAGTAGACGGCGGGCACGGAGTGCATCCCCGGCGGCGTCGGCGGCACCGCCGACGTCCAGCCGATGGCCGCCGGGTCCACCAGCGAGAGCACCACGCGCAGGTACAGGTACGAGAACCACGGGGAGAGCAGGGCCAGCGGCACGCACGCCAGCCCCGCCACCAGCAGCCACGCCCGGCCGCCCCACCGGTGCCGGTGGGCCAGCCACGCGGCGCCCGCCCCGCCCCCGAGAAGGAAGAGCTCCACCAGCGTCAGGCGGCCCGCGTCCACCAGCGCGGTGCCCAGCTGCGACTGGTTGCGCAGGATGGCCGCGCACGTGTCCGCCGAAAGGGAGACGACGAGGCACGCCGCGGCGATCAACGGCAGCCGGTGCCGCCGGACGAAGGCGAGGACGGCCGCGCGCGTCACGCGGCCGCCTCCGGCCGGGCGGCCGGCGCCAGGTGCAGCGGCAGCACGAGCTCCGCGCACGTTCCCCCCCGCGGATCCGGCAGGATGCGCAGGCCGGCCTGGGGCCCGTACAGCAGGTCCAGCCGCTGCCGGACGTTGCGCAGCCCGATCCCCAGCCCCTTGGCGGACGCGTCCCCGCCCTGGCCCGTGCCGTTGTCGCGCACCTCGATGTGCAGCATCCGCCCCACGTCCCGTGCCTTTACCGACACCACGCCGCCGGCACCCATGGGGGCGATCCCGTGCCGGATGGCGTTCTCCACCAGGATCTCCAGGGAAAGAAAGGGGACGGTGGCGGCGCGCAGGTGCCAGGGAACGTCGATCTCCACCGTCAGCCCGCCCAGCCGCAGGGTCTCGATGGCCACCATGTCCGAGACGACCTGGAGCTCCTCGGAAAGCGGGACCTCCGGCACCGTCTCCGCCAGCCGGTCCACCAGGGTGCGCAGCGACCGCAGGGCGGGCACGGCGCGGCGCGGGTCGATGATGAGCAGCGCCGAGATGGAGTTCAGGGTGTTGAACAGGAAGTGCGGCCTGAGCTGGGCCTGGAGCGTCCGCAGGCTGCTCTCGGCGGTGGACCGCTCCACGTGCAGCAGCGCCGTCTGCGCGTCGCGCGCGCGGACGAAGTACACGATGGCCAGGGCGAGCGCGGCATGGGCCAGGGGAACCCTCCAGAACGGCGCCGCCCAGCCGATCACGGCCGTCGCCGTGAACGGCCCAAAGCTTTCCAGCGAGGGAAAGAGGAGCCCCGTGATCCACGGAGTGATCCCCAGCAGCACCAGGGACACCGCGGCCCCCGCGGCCACGAACGCCACGTGGTACCAGCGAAAGCGGCGCTGCGCGAGGAAGATCGCCGTGCCGCTGGCCGGAAGGCAGGCGAGCAGCCAGAGCAGCTGCCCCGATGCGCTGATCTTGACCAGGAGGGACGCCGAAAAGCCGGGCACGGACGGGAGCAGGCCCTGGGTGGATCCCAGCAGGATGGCCGCGCACCACCAGATCGCCAGGCTGGTGTAGATCCGCCGCCGGACGAACGACGTCGCCTGGCGCGGCGAGGCGCCGGCTCCGGGCGGGGAGGGGGCTGGCGCCCGCGGGAACGAGGGAGGGGAAAAGGACGGCATGCGATCCATCAGGAGGTCGGCGCACGGCCGGGGGAGGCGCGGCGGGCGCGGTGGACGTAGTATACCGCCCCGCGGCCGGGTCGTGCACCCGCAGGGCCGCACGGCGTGCGGCCGCGGACGATCCGCGCCGCAAATCCTTTTCCCGCATCCACGCCGCCCGTGCCCCACGACGTCCCCGACGAATACGCCCGCGGCGCGGCCGAGTACGACCGGCGCTGGGCGCGCTACAACGATGCCAGCCTGGCGCTGCTGCGGCCGTGGGTCGCGGGGCGCGCGCTGGGCCGCGTGCTGGACGTGGGATGCGGCACGGGCAACCTGCTGTCCCTGCTCGCGGACTCCGGCGCGCGCGCGGATGGATACGCCGGCATCGACCCCGCGCCGGCCATGCTGCGGATGGCGCGGGCAAAGCTGCGCGCGTCGACCATCCGCGGCGGCGTGCTCGCGGCGACGGCCGAGGCGCTGCCCCTGGCCGATGGCGTGTTCAAAACGGCGGTCTCCGCAAGCACCCTGCACGACTGGAGCGATCCGCACGCCGGACTGGCGGAGATCCGTCGCGTTCTCCAGCCCGGCGGCGAGTTCCTGCTGCTGGACTGGCACCGCGATCCGCTCCCCATGCGCCTGCTGAACGCGTGGATGCGCCTCACCCGCGCCGGCTACCGGCGGATCTACGGCCGCGGCGAGATGGCGGATGCGCTTGCCCGCGCCGGCTTTCGGGTGACGGACGAAGCCCGCGGCGCGGCGGGCGGCCCGTGGCGCGTGATCGCCTTTCGCTGCCAGCGCACCTGATCCGCCACCCCTGCAGAGAGCCGCCAGTCTGCGCAGGCAGACTTCGTGTGCTTGTTGCGGCGAATTCATTCGCTCTGCCCGCTCGTGGGACGGTGTTCCCATCCGCCCATCCTGATCCGAATCCGCCCGCGAGCGATCCACGCGCCGTATCCCCGCCGATCCGTCCGCACTGGACGCAAGTGTCGCAATCCCTTACCTTTGGCATTGCGCCGGAATCTCTCGCGGCGCGCCTCCCGTAGTCGCTTCCGTACGCGCCGGCCGTCCGCCGGCACCGCACGACTCCCGCGTTCGCAGACGATGCGCAGCAACGCCAGCTACCTCATCACCCCCGACGCGTTCTCGGTGCACCCGTCGCTCGTGGGGCGCCCGCTGGCCCGGCCCGCGCGCCGGCTGGCGGCCATGCTGCTGGACCTGCTCATCGTCAGCGTCCTGGTCAAGGCCGGCGGCGCCGCGCTGCTGGGGCTGGCCGCGGCGTGGTTCGCGTTCCGCGCGGCGGGCAAGCTCACCGGCACGGCCACCCGCCCCGTGGGACGGATGGTGCGCTTCAGCGTGCGGGCGTTCGGCGCGCTCATCCTGTTCATCGTGGCCACGAGCGTGTGGGGCAAGGGCGCGGGCGCCCTCAAGAACGCCCTCAGCTCGCGCGTGAACGTGGTGTCGGCCGGTCAGTCGGGCGGCAGCGCTTCGCGGGAGATGGTGGGGAGCGAGGCGATCGCCATCGGCGGGCACGTGCTGGCCCTGCAGCGCACCACGGACGAGGCGGATGCGCGGCGGCGGATGGGCGAGCTGGCCGCCGGCTTTCGCAAGACGGGGATGAGCGAGGAGGACGTGAGCCAGTCGCTGCACGACCTGTTCGAGGGCGCGGAGGACGAGCGGCGGGAGTGGCTGGACGGCATCATCCAGTCCACGCTCGTGCCGGCCGCGCGGCCCGGACCGGCCGTCTCGCCGGACTCGCTGGCGCGCGCCTACGCCGCCGCCGTGCAGGCGGGCGACACGGCCGCGGCCCGGGCGCTCCGGCCCCAGGTGGCGTCGGCCCTGGCGCGCGACAGCCTGGACTACCTGCGCGGCGAGGTGCGCGAGGCCCGCAACGAGCAGAAGGCCGCCGCGGCAGAGCTGGAAAAGCTGCAGAACCGCGGGTTGCTGGCCTCGCTGCTGCACTTCCTGGAGGACCTGGGGATCGGCTTCGGGTGGTCGGGGCTGTACTTCACGGCGTTCGTGGCGCTGTGGAAGGGACAGACGCCGGCCAAGCGCCTGCTGGGCCTGCGCGTGGTGCGCCTGGACGGCCGGCCGCTGACGTGGCTGAGCTCGTTCGAGCGCTTCGGCGGATACGCGGCCGGCCTGGTGACGGGGCTGCTGGGTTTTGCGCAGGTGTACTGGGACCGCAACCGGCAGATGATCCACGACAAGATCGTGGAGACGGTCGTGGTCCGGGAGCGCGGCGGGGAGCCCGTGCCGACGGCCGCCGCGCCCGCCACGCCCTTCCCGGCGGACCCCGCGGGACCGCTCTACGCGCGCCGCACGGACCCGCCGCGGGCCTGATACCAGATACTCGATTTGATCATGCACGCGGCTTCAAAGCTCGGCTCACGTGGGACACGCGGAGAACAGAACGGGAACAGCAACAGCAATCGCACACAGAGGAACAGGGGTAACAGAGGACGGTTGAAGTTCCTCTGTTACCCCTGTTCCTCTGTGTGATTCCAATCTGTTGTCGTTTCCGCAGTTCTCCACGTCCTCCGCGCCTCCGCGTGAGACGGAAGTAGAACTCCGCGTGCACAACGATTCCTGGAAATCGGTATGAGAGTGTGTTGAAGCGTTCCATTCTTCATGACAGAAGCCCGTTTGATCTCCTGTGGGAGCGCACGCCGTAACTGGCACGTGCACAAGCCTTTGCGCGCGACCGAAGGATCTACTCCGCGCGGCCGAGGGGCAGGCTTGCCGCCGTGAACCCGACCTCTCGGTTCGGCAGGCCAGATCCTTCGGTCGGCGCCATGGTCCAGTCATGGGATGGGCTTCGGCGGCGCCTCCCTCAGGAAATCGAGCGCACTGGGATTTTCTTGAAACACCTTCTGAGCGCCGCCGCCGCGGACGCCGACGCCCGGCCGGATTCGTTCCGGCCGGGCGTTTGCATTTCGGGTGGACGGGTTCCCATACGCAGCCCGTCCACCCCGCACATGAGCGACTTCTTTTCGCACCACCCCGTGTGGCTGCTTCTGCTGGCCGCCGTGGGCACCATCGCCCTCGTCAGCGTCATCCTCACCCTGTTCTTCAGCATCGGCCGCCCGGCGCGGATGGCCCTGGTGGCGCGCCCGCCGGTGGGGAGCGAGGCGTTCATGCTGGCCGTCTCCGGCGCCGTGAACGCGCCCCTCATGCGCGGCGGCACGGCACGCCTGCTCAACAACGGCGAAGAGATCTTTCCCGCGTTCGTGGAGGCCATCCGCAAGGCGAAGCACAGCATCAACTTCATGGTCTACATCTGGGAAGACGGCAAGGCGTCGGACCAGATGATCGCCGCGCTCACGGAGCGGGCGCAGGCGGGCGTGCAGGTGCGGCTGCTGCTGGACGGATTCGGCGCGCACAAGGCGCCCATGGAGAAGATGAAGGCGCTGCAGGAGGCGGGCGGCGTCATCACGTTCTTCGGGCCCGTCCGCTTTGGAAAGCTGACGGCGGTGTACAAGCGCAACCACCGGCGCGCCATCGTCATCGACGGGGAGACGGCGTTCACGGGGGGCGCGGCCATCGGCGACAAGTGGATGGGGCACGCGCAGGACGAGGACCACTGGCGGGACGTGATGGTGGAGGTGCGCGGCTGCCTGGCGACCAACCTGCAGTCGTCGTTCACGCAGCTGTGGGCCAACACCACGGGCGAGATCCTGATCGGGGACGAGTACTATCCGCCCGATCCGGCGGACGAGCAGCCCGGCGGCGAGGAATTGTCGCGGCACGTGAACGTCATCAGCTCGCCGGCCAGCGTGTCGCATCCCCTGCGGGTGTTCTTCCTGATCTCGCTGTCGTGCGCGCGCGACTCCATCTACATGGCCAACGCGTACTTCGTCCCGGACGCCAACACGCTGCGGGTGCTGGAGGAGCGCGCGCGGGACGGGGTGGACGTGCGGCTGCTGCTGCCCAGCAAGCAGACGGACGCCAGGGTCGTGCGGTGGGCGGGGCAGGCGTACTTCCGCACGCTGCTGGAGGCGGGCGTGCGGATCTACGAATACCAGCCCACCATGCTGCACACCAAGATGCTGGTGGTGGACGGCGTGTGGAGCATCCTGGGATCCGCCAACATGGACATTCGCTCCAAGGAGCTGAACCAGGAGGGGGTGATCGGCATCCTGGACGGCGGGTTCGGCACGCAGGTGCGGGAGACGTTTTTGAAGGACCTGGAGCGGGCGAAGGAGATCACCCGCGAGGAGTGGGCGAAGCGGGGATGGATCGCGCGCTGCAACGAGCGGCTCTGGGTGAGCTTCGCGAACCAGTTCTGAGGCGCCGCGCGGCGAGGAGATCGCGCCGATAGCGGCCCGCCCCCCTCCCCGACCCTCCCCCGCAAACTGCTACCCATTCCCCACAAATGTCTTGTATAATGGCGCAGAGTTGAACAAAGCGTCCAGACACACGGGAGAGGGGATGGGAGCGGAGTGGATCGAGGCGGAGATGCGG
>JAESFL010001074.1_pt1 | contig 11489 bp, 10 predicted proteins | sample 9269401 | NCBI WGS metagenome assembly JAESFL01 (sample SAMN14506025, study PRJNA617098) | algae metagenome | isolation source: Gloeocapsa sp. UFS-A4-WI-NPMV-4B04 and co-occurring heterotrophs from desert... | place: USA: Utah | collected 2006-10-01 | reverse complement strand
GCTGGTTCTGATCGTAATCCCGGAAGTTGTAGCTCATCGGCAATTCGCAGTGGCTCGCGTGACCGACGACAATTTATGACGCTGAGCGGCCCCTTGCCACCCATTCCGGGTTTATTGGACAGGCTCAATAGGGAATAGGGAATAGGGAATAGGGAATAGGGAATAGCCTGCAACTGCTGAACGGCACCCGTCACCATCGATTTCCTGAGGGAGGCGCCGCCCGTTCCATCCCTTGCCACGATCTCTGGCACCGACCGAAGGATCTGCTCGCCCGTGATCGACGCCCGTCCTCCCGACCAGTCCCGTCCCGTGCTTCGATCCTCAGTGCGCTTGAGCGGCCGTCATGGGCAGGAGAGGAGATCCTTCGCCGGCTGCACGGATCGCGGCACGGGAGAGCGCCGTCGCGCCTCCCTCAGGAAATCGAATCGCGTGGGGCGAACGGCGTCCGCGTCACGACTCCAGCACGACGAAGGCGGCGGCGCTGTCGTCGGTGTGGGTGAGGGAGAGGTGGATGGCGGATACGCCCCGCTCGGCGGCGGCCCCGGCGGCGCGGCCGGTAAGGCGCAGGCTGGGGGCGCCGGTCTCCGCGGAGACGACCTCCACCTCCGTCCAGCGCCCGCCCAGCCCCCAGCCCGTGCCCAGCGCCTTGAAGAAGGCTTCCTTGGCCGCGAACCGGGCCGCGAACGATTCCAGCTCCGAGCGCGACTGCCGGCAGCGCTCCGCCTCCGCCTCCGTGAAGAAGCGGCGAAGGGCGGCTTTCCCGCGCCGCTCCATCAGATCGCGGAAGCGCGGGAGGCTCACCATGTCCACGCCGATGCCCACGATCATGCCGCCCGCCTTGCGCGCGGGGCCTCGCCGCCGCACCATGACGCACGGCGCGAGGCGGCACGCCATTCGCAAACCCGCGCCGGCGGCGCATTGCCCCCAACCAGGAACGGAAGCGGAGAAGACGTGGCGCGTACCCCGTGGAGGGCCAGGATCAGGATGTGGACCGTGGTGGCCGCGGGCGTTGCGGCGGGCATTCTGCTGGGCTGGTTCCTGGTGGAGATGCTGATTCTCCGCTGAGACTGCAGGGAATAGGGAACAGGGAATAGGGAATAGCCAGCCGGGATTCGCAAGGCTGGCTCCCTCCCCGTACCCTACCCGGATCGTTTCTCTCGCCCCCGACGATTTTTGTTGACACCATACCGACTGGTCGGTAGGTTGCATACCAACCAGTGGGTATGGAGATGAGGATGGCGGATGCGAAGCACGAATCCAAGACCCGGCTGCTGAACGCGGCCATGCGGGTGATCCGGGCGCGGGGCTACAACGCGACGCGCATCGAGGACGTGTGCGAGGCGGCGGGGCTCACCAAGGGGAGCTTCTTCCACCACTTCAAGGGCAAGGAAGAACTGGCCCTGGCCACCGCGGCGCACTGGGACGAGCTGACGGGCGACGTCTTCGCATCCGCGCCGTACCGCGCCCTGGCCGATCCGCTGGACCGGCTGCTGGGATACGTGGACTTCCGCAGGGCCATCCTCCAGGGCGACGTCCCCGACTACACCTGCCTCGTGGGCACGATGGTGCAGGAGGTCCACGAGACGCATCCCCGCATCCGCGGAGCCTGCGACCGCAGCATCAGCGCCCACGCCGCCACCGTCGAAGCCGACGTGGCCGAGGCCATGACGAAGTACGGCATCCACGCGGAGTGGAGCGCCGAAAGCCTCGCGCTGCACATCCACGCCGTCATCCAGGGCGCCTTCATCCTGGCCAAGGCCCGGCAGAGCGCCGACGTGGCCGCCGCCAGCCTCGACCATCTCCGCCGCTACCTGGAGATGCTGTTCACCCCCGCCAAGGAGACCGCACGATGAGCGCAACGCTGACGAACCCGGCCCGCATCCCCGCCGGCAAGGTGGCCGTGGAGAACGTGAACCATCCCGGCAAGGTAGAGCACCTGGACGCGGGGATGTACGAGGCGATGAAGCACGCCATCCTGCGGATCCTTCCGGACGGCAAGCCCGGGCTGACGGTGGCGGAGGTCCAGCGGGGCGTGCTCCCCCATCTTCCCGAGGCGCTGTATCCCGGCGGCGCCAAGGCGGGATGGTGGACCAAGGCCGTGCAGCTGGACCTGGAGGCGAAGGGCATCATCGTCCGCGAAAAGGTCTCGCCGCTGCGCCTGCACCGCGCATAGGGAGCCGAAGACGACGCGGATCGCCCGGCCTCCCGCCGGGCGATCCGCCATCCGCCGTTGCCGGCTATTCCCTATTCCCTATTCCCTATTCCCTATTCCCTATTCCCTATTCCCTATTCCCTATTCCCTATTCCCTATTCCCTATTCCCTGCCGTTCACACCATCCGCCGCGCCCACAGGAACATCCGCCGCAGCTCCTTCTCGTAGTTCCGCCGGCCGGCCATGTCGTTGCGCGCCACGCCGCCGTTGCCCAGCGACGAGTGGACGATCTGCGATCCGCCCGTGGACATGGCCACGTGCGAGCAGCGGCCTTCGCTTTCCGCGAAGAAGAGCAGGTCGCCGGGCTGCAGGTGCTCGAAGTCGTCGCCGCACTCCACGGGCTGCCCCGCGCGCGACTGCTGGTCGCTGTCGCGGGGGATGACGAAGCCGTGCATGCGGTACAGCGCCTGGACGAAGCCCGAGCAGTCCACCCCGCCCATGGTGATGCCGCCCCACAGGTAGGGCACGCCCAGCCAGCGCGACGCCGTCTCGCAGATGGCGTTCGTGTCGCCGGGAAAGCCCAGCCCGCGGGCACCCAGCGGCAGCATCTCGCCCTTTGCGTGCCCCGTGCGCCCGTCGGGGAGACGGACGATGCCGTCCTGCTCGCGCAGCACCCGCGCGGCCCAGGGCAGGCGCACCAGCACGTCGCCGCTGTCCTGCACGACGGAGGCGTCCAGCGACACCCACAGGTCGCCATCCGCGCCCAGCTCCCAGGCGCGCGCCATCCCCTCGTCCATCAGCGCCACGTATCCCGCGTGGATCCAGCCGATGTAGCCGTCCGCGCCCCGGCACTGCAGCCACCGCCCCTCGCGGCGAAAGACGATGAGCCGGCTGCCCAGCACGGCCTGCGACACCTGCGTGGACTGGATCCTGGGCCCGCCCAGCATGGGCGCCACGGCGGCGGAGACCACGGCGTGCACCCGGTCGTCCGCGTCCGCCTCGGGAAGCAGCTGCACGGCATCCACCACCTCGTCCCACGCCGTGAGGCTGGCCACGCGCCGGTGCAGCTCCTGCGCGGCCGCGGGCTCGGACGTGGCGCCCGAGAGCGTCAGCCGGCTCCCTTCGATCACCACCTCCACGTCGAACACCGCGAGCCGGGGATCGGGCGCGAGCTCGTCGCGCACCGCCTCGACCATGGCCCGCACCTCGTCGCCGGCGCCCCTCACCGCATCCACCCGTCCAGCACGTCCATTACGCGTCCGATGTCTTCTGGCTGATTGTACAGGTGCGGCGACAGGCGCACGGCGCCTTCCCGCAGCACGCATCCCACCCCCGCCGCCTTGAGCGCGCGGAACGCACCCGCCGCCTCCGGCGCCGTGAACGCGAAGATCCCCGACCGGCGCTCCGGCCGTGGATCGCTCACGATCTCCATCCCCCGTTCCTCCACCCACGCCGCCAGCGGGTCCTGCAGCGCCAGCACGTGCTCGCGGATGCGCGCGGGCCCGGCCTCCAGCAGCAGCTCCGCCGCTTCGGCCATCCCCGCGTAGTCCTGCCAGGGCTGCGTGGCCACCTCGAAGCGGCGCGCGCCCTCCACCCAGCCGGGCGCGTAGTCCAGTACCCGCTCCAGGTCCGCGGACGCCGTCATGGCCGACCACCCGATGACCCGCGGTTCCATCCGCTCGACCAGCTCCCGCCGCACGTACGTGAATCCCGTGCCAAAGGGCGAGCACAGCCACTTGTGGCACCCCGTCGCCAGCACGTCCACGTGCGATGCGCGGACGTCCACGGGACGCTGCCCCACCGCCTGGATGGCATCCACCACGAGGAACGCGCCGTTCGCGCGGCAGGCCCGGCCCAGCGCCTCCAGGTCCGCCACCCACCCGCTGCTGAACTGCACGGCGGAGATGGCCAGGATGCCCACATCGCCGCGCGCCAGCTCCTCCAGCAGCCGCGCCTCGTCCGGGTTGCCGCGCGCGTCCGCGGGAACGACGTCCACCCGCGCGCCGCGCGTTTCGCGCAGGGCCAGCCAGGGATACACGTTCGCGGGGAACTCGCGGTCGCTCACGAGCACGCGGCGGCCCGGCTCCAGCGGCAGCGAGAGCGCTGCGAGGTTCAGGCCGTGGCTGGTGTTGGGGAGGAGGGCGATCTCGTCCGTGTCCGCGCCGATGAGCCGGGCGGCGGCACGCCGGGCCCGCGCCATCACGGGCTCGAAGTCGTCGCCCCGCAGGGAGTGGATGTCCGAGCGGCGCCGGTTGTACGCCTCCACCGCGAGGCGCGCGCGCTCCGGCAGCGGGCCCATGGACGCGGCGTTGAGCCACGGCGCGCGGGCCAGGTGCGGAAACTCGCGGTCGCGCAGGGCGCGGAACTCCGCCGCGGGCGCCTCGGGAGCGGTGGTCTGGAGCATGGCGGGGAGGATAAGGCGCGAGGTGAGTGCGGACAAGTCCGGGATTGAACTGCGGGTTACAGGGGACAGGTTACAGGTTACGGCAAGCAACTGCCTGCTTTCCGTCGCCGAAGACGCCCGTGCGATCCTCCCGCTGTTGCTGGCTGTCCCCTGTACCCTGTAACCTGTCCCCTGCAGTTCCGTCCCCCGCAGTTCCGTCCGACCCCCGAACCGGCAGACCGCCCCGCCCCATGCGCATCACCTCGCTGCCGCCGCAAAAGCACGACCCCGACCGCGTAAGCGTGTTCGTGGACGGCGAGTTCCGCATGGGGATCGCCGCCGAGGTCGCGCTCGCGGCCAACCTGCGCGTGGGCGATGAGGTGGACGAGGCGCGGCTGATGGAGCTGGAGCGGCGCGACCGCACGTGGCAGGCGCGCGAGGCGGCCCTGCGCCTGCTGGCCGTGCGCCCCCGCAGCGCCGTGGAGCTCGCCCGCCGCCTGCGGATGAAGGGCTACGGCGCCGAGGTGGCCGAGGAGGTGATCGGCCGGCTGCGCGAGCTGGGGCTGATCGACGACGCGGTCTTCGCGGGGATGCTGGCCCGCGACCGCGTCCGCCTGCGCCCGCAGGGAAGCCGCCGCCTGGCCAATGAGCTCCGGCAGAAGGGGGTGGACGAGGAGACCGCCCGCACGGCCATCCGCGAGACGATGGAGGGCGAGGAGACGGACGAGCGCGAGCTGGCCCGCCGCGCCGCGGCCAAGTGGAAGCCCCGCCCCGGTGAAGAGCCCGACCGCGCCCGCCGCCGCCTGCACGGCTTCCTGGCCCGCCGCGGCTTCGACGGCGACGTCATCCGCGAGGTGATGGACGAAACGCTGTCGGAGGACGAGCCGTTCGAGTAGCCGCGGTTCGATGCCGGATCGAGAAGGGCTGTCATTCCGAGCGAGGAACGAGTGAGGAATCTTCTCGCCCGTGGCAGGTGGCCCGCCTTCCCGCCCGCACCTCGTCCTGCGCATTCCGTCGAACGAAAAAGCCCGCCGCGACGGTCAGGTCGCGGCGGGCTCGTCGTCGTCCATCCACCGGGGTCAGATGTCGACGGTGATGGGGTAGTCCACCTCTTCGGGGCGGTTGGTGTCGATGTTCACCGCCGGGCGAAACACCAGGTCCATGGCCCACCTCCGAACGCGGTCGTCGTAGCCGCGGTTGCCCGTGCTTTCGCTCAGCTGGGCGTTGCGCACGCGGCCGCGGATGTCGACGCGCAGCGTGATCGTCAGCGTGCGGGACGGCATGCCGCGCGGCCGGTCGGGAGGGATGATCAGCAGGTCCGTCTGCGGCGGGCGGATGCGGCTGCCGCCCCCGCCGGTCCCCGGACCCGTGCCCGACCCGATGCCGCCGCCGTCCCCCCCGCCCGATCCACCGCCGGAGCCCGGACCCACGCCGGGCCCCGTGCCGGGACCCTGCCCCGGTCCCTCGCCACCACCGGTGCCCGCGCCGTCGCCGCGCGGAGCGGGCGTGGTGGGTGCCGGGGCCGCGGGACGCACCGCCGGCGTCTCCACCTGCGGCGCCTGGGGCTTGGGCGGCTCGGGAACGGGCGTGGGCTCGGGCGGAACGAGCACGTCCTCCTCCGGCACGGGCTCCACCTCCACGGTCTCGGCCGGCGGCGGCGGGGCCAGGTCCACGTACGAGACCATCTCCTCGCCGCCGCGTCCGCCGCCGCCCCCGCCGCCGCCTTCCGGAAACGCGAGCGCGGGCCCGTCGCCCACGGGGGCGCCGGCCATCAGGACGTTTTCGCGGACGCCCCACACCAGGAGGGCAAGCAAAAGGACGTGCACCAGCGCCGCCACCCCCACCGCCGGCAGGGTGCCTCGCCGGTTCTTCCTTCGGATGCCTTCGACGTGCTCGAACAACGCTCGCTTCTCCTGTCGGTGGGGGGTCCCGCGGCAGCCTGTGATACCGCCCAGGCCCCGGGATGATCCGCCGTACGGGAACTGCGGGGGACAGGTTACAGGGGAACTGCGGGTTACAGGTTACAGGTTACAGGTTACAGGTTACAGGTTACAGCCATCGACGACGGCCGGGAAGCGAAGCGGCCTCCCTCCGTGCGTGGAGGAAGGCCGCGTTCGATCCGAGCGGGTCCGGCGTGCAGAGACGCAGTTGCAGGCTGTCCCCTGTAACCTGTCCCCTGTAACCCGCAGTTCCGCAGTTCCCCTACAGCTCGATCTGCGCCCCCAGTTCCACCACCCGGTTCGGCGGCAGGCCAAAGAACGACGTAGCGCTCCGCGCGTTGCGCGACATCACGGAGAACAGCTGCTCGCGCCAGAGGGCCATCCCCGGGTTCTTGGAGGCGATCAGCGTCTCCCGGCCCAGGAAGTAGCTCGTCTCCATGGCCTTGAACGTGAGCCCCTTCCGCTTCGCCATCGCCAGGCCGGACGGGATGTCCGGATCCTCCGTGAAGCCGTAGCGCAGCACGACGCGGAACAGGCCGTGGCCCATCTCCTCCACGTCCACCCGCTCCGCCTCGTCCACGAACGGCACCTCGTGCGTCTCCACCGACAGCAGCACCACGCGCTCGTGCAAGACCTTGTTGTGCATAAGGTTGTGCAGCAGCGCAGGGGGCGTTCCGGCCGCGTTGCCGTACATGTACACCGCGGTGCCGGGCACCCGCGTGTACTTGTTGTTCTGCAGGTCCTTGATGAACAGCTTCACGGGCAGCGTGCGCGCCTGCATGCGCTGCGCGAGGATCTGCCGGCCCATCTTCCACGTGGTCATGCAGGTGAAGAAGCCCAGCGCGATCACCAGCGGGAACCAGCCGCCGTCGGGGATCTTCACCAGGTTGGCGCCCCAGAAGCCCAGGTCCACCACCAGGAACGCCCCGCACAGCAGCCCCACCTTCCACTTGGACCACTTGAAGCGGCTGCGCGCCACGAACGCGAACAGCAGCGTGGTGAACACCATGTCCGTGGTCACCGCCACGCCGTACGCCGACGCCAGGTTGCTGGAGTTGCGGAACCCGATCACCAGCCCGATGCAGGCGAACATCAGCAGCCAGTTCACGCTGGGGATGTAGATCTGCCCGATCTGCCGCTCCGACGTATGCTCGATGTGCAGGCGCGGCAGGTAGCCCAGCTGCACTGCCTGCCGCGTGAGCGAGAACGCCCCCGAGATCACCGCCTGCGACGCGATGACCGTCGCCAGGGTGGAGAGCGCCACCAGCGGGTACAGGGCCCACTCCGGCGCCATGTGAAAGAACGGGTGCTCGATGGCGCTGGGGTCGCGCATGATGAGCGCGCCCTGGCCAAAGTAGTTCAGCAGCAGGCAGGGCAGCACCACCGTGAACCAGGTGAAGCGGATGGGCCCCGCACCAAAGTGCCCCATGTCGGCGTACAGGGCCTCGCCGCCCGTCACGGCCAGGAACACCGAGCCCAGCACCAGGAACCCCGACCAGCCGTTCTGCGCGAAGAACGAGACGGCGTAGACCGGATTCACGGCGCCCAGCACGCCGGGGGAGCGGATGATCTGCCCCAGCCCCAGCAATCCCAGCGTCAGGAACCACACGAGCGTCACGGGCCCGAACACCCGCCCGATCCCCGCCGTCCCCCGGCTCTGCACGGCGAACAGGCCCACCAGGATGACGATGGTGATGGGGATGACGTACGGCTCCAGCAGCGGCGTGGCCACCTTGAGCCCCTCCACGGCGCTCAGCACGGAGATGGCGGGGGTGATCATGCTGTCGCCGTACAGCAGCGACGCGCCGAACAATCCCGCCAGCACCAGGATCCACCGCCGGCTCCCCGGCCGCATGGTGCGCTCCGGCGCCACCAGGGCCGTCAACGCGATCATCCCCCCCTCGCCCCGGTTGTCCGCCCGCATGACGAACGACAGGTACTTGATGGAGATGACGATGATGAGCGACCAGAAGATCAGCGAAAGCACCCCCAGCACATTGCCGCGCACGGGCTCCAGCCCGTAGTGCTCGCCCAGCGACTCGCGGATGGCGTACAGGGGGCTCGTGCCGATGTCGCCGTAGACCACGCCCAGGGCGGAGAGCGCCAGTACGTAGAAGTAGCGGCCGCGCGGGTTTGTTTCGGTGCCGTGGCTCACGAAAGTAGCGGTCCGGGAAACCAGCGCGCGCCCGCGGCCGTGCTGGGAAGATGCGATGGGTCCATGCGACGTGCAGCAGCTACTCTGCAACCGCGGTGCCGGTCCTTGACGGCCGGCGACAAGCTACCACGCCGCCGCCCCGCGTCAACGCCCACGAGCCCGGCCGGCCGCCGGCTGCGAGTGCCTGCGCCGTCCCCGCGGAACGACGAAGGCCCCCACCGCCGGAGCGGAGGGAGCCCTCGTGAGCCGTTGGCCCGGGCGCGTCAGTCGTCGGCGCCGTCGGGGGTCGCCGTGGCGGGGATGCCGGCCATTCCCATCACTTCCTTCACGCGCGACTCCACGCGGGCGGCCACCTCGGGGTTCTCCTGCAGGAACGCCTTGGCGTTCTCGCGCCCCTGCCCCAGCCGCACGTCGCCGAACGAGAACCACGCGCCGGACTTGTTGATCACGTCCGACTCCACCGCCAGGTCCACGATGATGCCGTAGTGGTCGATCCCCACGTTGAACATGATGTCGAAGTCCGCCTGCTTGAAGGGCGGCGCCACCTTGTTCTTCACGATCTTGGCGCGCGTCTTGTTGCCCACCAGCACCTCGCGGTCCTTGATGGAGCCGATGCGGCGGATGTCGATGCGCAGCGACGCGTAGAACTTGAGCGCGCGGCCGCCGGTCGTCGTCTCCGGGCTGCCGAACATCACGCCGATCTTCTCGCGGATCTGGTTGGTGAAGATCACCGTGGTCTGCGAGCGGTTGATGGCGCCCGTGAGCTTCCGCAGCGCCTGGCTCATGAGCCGCGCCTGCAGGCCCACGTGGCTGTCGCCCATCTCGCCCTCGATCTCCGCGCGCGGCACCAGGGCCGCCACGGAGTCGATCACCACCACCTCCACCGCGCTGGAGCGCACCAGCACCTCGGCGATCTCCAGCGCCTGCTCGCCCGTGTCCGGCTGCGACACGAGCAGGTTGTCCACGTCCACGCCCAGCTTGCGTGCGTACTCGATGTCCAGCGCGTGCTCCGCGTCGATGAACGCCGCCACGCCGCCCGCGCGCTGCGAGTTGGCGATCACGTGAAGGCAGAGCGTCGTCTTGCCGGACGATTCCGGACCGTAGATCTCCGTGATGCGCCCGCGCGGGATGCCGCCGATGCCGATGGCGGCGTCCAGGTTGATGGCGCCCGTCGGGATCGCCGATATCGCGACGCGCGGACCGTTGACGCCCATCCGCATGATCGAGCCCTTGCCGAAGGCCTTCTCGATCTGGCCGATGGCGACGTTCAGGGCCTTCTGCTTGTCGGCCGCGATCTCCACAGTTGCCATCTCTCGTTCCTCTGCTAAGCGCTGGTGCCGGAGCCCGGATCGGGCATGCGGATGGTACACCCCGGGCGCCGGGGCGGTTCCCGAAGATAAAGCGAAAGTTTACGCGAAACCGCCGCGATGCACAAGGGTTTCGACACCCGAAAGTGCCGGGCGGCGGCCAGGTCAGCCCAGCAGCTCTTCCACGGCCTCCGCGAGGGCGTCGCCGGCGCGCGCGATCCCCGCGTCGTCCACGTCCAGGTGCGTCACCGCGCGCAGCCGCCGCGGGCCGAACTGCGTCAGCCGCACCCCGCGCGTCTCCAGGGCCGCCAGCACGGCGGCGGGCTCCAGCCGCGGATCGGCCAAGTCGATCATGACGATGTTCGTCTCCGGCGCAGCCACGGCGAGCCCGGGCAGGGCGGCGGCACGGGTGGCCAGCTCCCGCGCGCGGCGGTGGTCGTGCTCCAGCAGGGGAAAGTGGTTGCGCAGCCCGTGCAGCCCGGCCGCGGCCAGGAACCCCGCCTGCCGCATCCCCCCGCCCAGCCGGCGCCGGATGCGCCAGGCGCGCTGCATGGCATCCGCCGTCCCCGCCAGCAGGGAGCCCACGGGGGCACCCAGCCCCTTGGAGAGCGCCACCGTCACCGTGTCCACCGGCGCCGCGAAGAGCGCCATGGGCACCCCCGTGGCGGCGGAGGCGTTCGGCAGCCGCGCGCCGTCCAGGTGAACGGCCACGCCCCGGGCGCGGGCCGTCTCCACGACGGCTTCCAGGTGCGACAGGGGCATCACGCGCCCGCCCGCGCCGTTGTGCGTGTTCTCCAGGCACACCAGCGACGTCTGCGGCAGGTACGGCGACGGCGGCCGGACGTACTCGGCCAGGTGCTCGGGACGCAGCAGCCCGTCGGCGGTGGGCACGGCGCGAAGCTGAATGCCGCCCCATGCCGCGGCGGCGCCTTCCTCGTAGTTGAGGATGTGCCCGCCGGCCTCGATTACGGCCTCCGTGCCGGGCCGCGCGGTCACGAGCAGCGCGGCCGTGTTGGCCATGATGCCGCTGGGAAAGAACAGCGCGGCTTCCTTGCCCAGCAGCTCGGCGGCGTACCGCTCCAGCTCGGCCACGGTGGGGTCGTCGCCCAGCACCGCGTCGCCCACCACGGCGTCGGCGATGGCGCGGCGCATCTCGGGCGTGGGCCGGGTGACGGTGTCGGAGCGAAGGTCTACGACGGTCGCGGAACGGTCGGGCATTGGCGTCTCGGCTGCGGGTTCGATGGCGCCGAAAGATTCCCCCGCGCCGTCCGCGGGGCAAGGGGCGCCCGCGCTGCTGCCGCACCGGCATTCGCCCAAACCCCTTCCGCTGCCCGCTTCCGAAGTAGCCCATGTCGTCCTCGCGTTCGAAGTGTGGTGCTACAGTGCCGGCTGGATCCTCTCAGATCCTCTCAGATCCTCTCAGATCCTCTCAGATCCTCTCAGATCCTCTCAGATCCTCTCACATCCTCTCACATCCTCTCACATCCTCTCACATCCTCTCACATCCTCTCACATCCTCTCACATCCTCTCACATCCTCTCACATCCTCTCA
>JAESFL010001073.1_pt1 | contig 11501 bp, 7 predicted proteins | sample 9269401 | NCBI WGS metagenome assembly JAESFL01 (sample SAMN14506025, study PRJNA617098) | algae metagenome | isolation source: Gloeocapsa sp. UFS-A4-WI-NPMV-4B04 and co-occurring heterotrophs from desert... | place: USA: Utah | collected 2006-10-01 | reverse complement strand
TGAGCCATAAGATCCGCCGTCACGGTGCGCGAAGTGGTCTCCAGCGCGTCGCGTTGCCGAACCACCGCGGCTTCCGCCTCGACCAAGCTCGCGGCCGCTCTGCTGGCCGATCCTTCGATCTCGGCGACGCCGGGGCCAACCGAAGATGTTATTGCTCGTGCCCGCTCGGCCTGCTCCTCGACCCGCAAAAGCGCTGCCGGAACATCGCCATTGAGCTGGGCGGTGACGCTTGTCAGCGCCTGGGCCATTTCCTGAGCCCGACCGATCAGACTGGCGGCACGGTCTTGGCCGCCGGCGAGGTCGTTGGCGAGTTCGCCCACCCGCGCCCGCACGGCCTCGATGGATGTGCCCAATTGCTCGGCATTGCTCGATCCGCTCTGGCCGAGCTGAACGAATTTCTGGTCGAGTTCGACGAGTTCCTTGGCAAGGCCGGTGACGAGCGCATGGCTCGCCGCATCCTGGGCCGCCAGATGGCCCGCCAGGCTTTCGATCTTTCCGCCGATATTCTCCAGCCGCTGCGCGAGGTTGCGCCCCGCATCTTCGCCCGCGCGATCAAGTGCTGCCCGGCTCTGTTCGATCATCGCCAGCATGGCAGCGCCTTGCGCTTCGAGGCCGGAGCGCGCCGCATCGACGGCCTCGGCGGCACGCGCCATCGTGTCGTCCACGGCAGCCGTCATGCTTGCCGAGGCCTCATCCATGCGGCTTGCGGCCGCCGCGGTGGTGCTCTCCACTCGGGCCAGGTGGGCCGCCAAGCGCTGGGCCGCGCCGCCGACCACTTCATCCGCCTCGCGGCCGCGTGCCACCAATGCCGAGAGCTGCCCCTCGAGCGCGCCCGTTTGGCCGTGCGCTGTAAGCCCCGCTTCTTTCATCGCCTCGGACAGGGAGCGCGCATGCTCTTCCGCCTTGGGAAGGTCCTGCAGCAGCACGCCGATGTCGACACGCGCATTCTCGGCGGTCGCTTCGAGCGCGGCGGATTTCTTGTCGAGGCTTGCGCTTTCCTTGGAAAGATAATGCGCCACCCGGCCGAGCCGATCGGCGGCCTCGTCGCCGAGCGACATCAGCTTTCCGGCCTCGTTCCTGAGCTTTGCGTGATTCTCTTCGAGCCGCGCGCCAACGATTGCGAGCACGCTCTCCAACGCCGAGCTTTCGCTTCGCATCGCCGCCACGGCGCGTCTGAACCGTTCGGTCTCGCGGCGGGGCGTATGACCAAGGATCAGCCAAGCGATACCGATCAGGATGAGCGGCGGGCTGATGAAGGTGATCCATTGCAGCACGTTTGGAATGGTGACCGCCGGCCGGCCTTGAATGATCGACCAGACGGATGCGCCCGTCCAGGCGAGCGCAAGCGCGAGCAGCAGGATAGCCACCGCCCGCGGCACCGTCCGCCGCTCTTCCCGATAGGCATGGTTCGGTTCACCCAGCACCTCCGGCTCTGCATCCAAACTGGTTTCGCTCGGACCCACCCAATCACGGACGGTGTCGGTTGTGCCGGTTTCCGGCTGCGCTTCCGCGCGCTGTGCCCCCATGGTCATAAGCAATTGTTTACCACTTTTCGCCCCGTCGGGAAGAGCCGTTCGGGGGCGAAACGAGCTATTAACGCCGTTACGGTAGAGCGGAGGGATGGTTTACGATCCCGGAGCTCTCCACGCCTCTCTTGCAGCCGCCGTCGGCAGCGACAGCCTCCTCATGGCCGAGCTTCGGGACGCGTTCATCGAAAGCGCGGCCCGTCAGGCCGACCTGATGGGGCGCGCGCGCTGCGATGCCAATTGGCAATATGCCGCATCGCGCCTCAAAGGGGTCGCCGCCAGCTTCGGCGCCGTCGGGCTGATGGAGCTTGCCGATGAAGCGCTGACCGGCGCGCCGGGGGATCCCGTGATCCTGCGCAAGCTGCGCGCCGCAATCGAAGATTTCGCTCCCGCCTGAGCCGAACGGCTTTGCAAGCCGGCTGACCTCCGCCTATCCCGACGCGAAGGGAGGGCCGATACACTGTGACCTTGGCCGCGCTGATCGCCGCCTATCATGAAGCCGACGAGCCGGAGGGAAGCCTTCGCGCGACGCTGCCGCTCGCCGGCCGCACGTTGGTGGAGCGTCAGGCGCGGCTCGCGGCGGCCGCGGGCGCCGATCCGATCGTGATCCTCGTCGAGCGCGTGCCGCCCGAGCTGGTCGCAGCCATCGATCGCATGCGCGCGGAGGGGATCAGCGCTGCCGTTGCTCGGAGCGCAATGGAAGCCGCCGAAGCCATCCACCCGGACGACCGCCTGCTGCTGATGGCCGACGGCCTCATCGCCGATGAAAGCCACGTCGCCCGCCTCACCGGCGCTGGCGGGGCCGCGCTCCTCACCATGCCGGATCAGCTCGGCGATGCGCGTTACGAACGGATCGATGCCGATTCACTTTGGGCCGGGCTCGCGCTGATTGACGGCAGCCTTCTGAAAAGCACGGCTCCGCATTTGGGCGAATGGGACCTTCAATCAACGCTGCTGCGCAAAGCGGTGCAGGGCGGCGCCCGCCAATTCGCCGTCAGAGGTGAGGAAAGCGATGACGGCCTCGTCATGGCCGAGCGCCTTACCGATCTTGCCGAAGCCGAAGCTCTTATCGTCGAGAATGCCAGCGCGTCGCGCGGAAGCTGGATCTCCCGCTACTTGCTGGCGCCGGTCGAGCAGGCGCTGACTCGGCTTATGATGCCAAGCTCGATCACGCCGGGATGGCTTTATGTCGCAGCGGCCGTCCTTATCGGCCTTTCCGGCCTTCTTTTCGCCCGCGACTGGCTGCTGAGCGGCATGATCCTCTTCCTTCTGTCGACCCCGCTCGATGGGGCCTCGGACCGGCTGGCGCTGCTCCGCATGCAGCGTAGCGGCGCGCCGGACTGGTGGGGCTATACGCTGCCGCTCATTGCCGGACTGGCTTTCGCTGCCCTTGGCTATTCGCTCGCGCCGATGCGCGGGTGGGGCTGCCTCGCCCTCGTTGCGAGCGTCCTTGCCTTCATGATCGCCCTTTACGGCGAGACGGAAGGGCAGGAGGTGCGAGGCCACCACTGGCTTGCCGAGCCTAAAGGTATGGCTTGGGTCCTCCTTCCATTCGCCGTCACCGGGAGCTGGATCGCCGGCCTCGCGACGCTTGCCGCTTATGCGGCGGGATCCTTCTTCTGGGCACAGCGCCAGATCCACCGGCGGCTGCGCGCCGGTGCTGCTGCGGCCAGGCACGATTAGCGGCGATTTAACCCTATCCAAGCTATGGCTCAACGATGTCCGACGATCGGCTGACCAGGGCAGGATGGGATGACGCGCGGCTGCTCGATGCAGCGGTGCGCGAGCGTCTGGCCGTGGCCGCGGCCGATCTCCGCCTCCCACCATCCCTTCGCCTCACCGAATGGCAGCGGGCGACCGTTTCTTCGCTCATTTCCAAGACCGTCCGGGCGGTCGAGGATGAGCTTCGAACGACGATCGCCGACAGCGCACCGGCGCGTGGGAATGAGGCGCTTCGCGCCGCCTTGACGTCGGCTCGTGTCGCGATTGCCGGCCCGATCCTCGACCGTTCTGGAGCCAATGCCGATCCGCCGCTCGTCGCTGCGCTCATCCGCCGCGCCGACGAGCATCGCCTCGTTCGCACCCGCCCGGTGGCCGAGAACAGCCTTATCCTGGACCTGATCCGCGACGACGACGAGGAAGTCGCCGAGCAGGCGATGGCGAGCCTGATCGCACACAGCCGGCGGCTCGACCGCTTCAGCGAGCCGGTCGCCGCCCGGACGGAGCTGCCCGCTGAGCTCCAGTACCGCTTGGTATGGCGTGTTGCCGCTGCCCTTCGTCACTATCTCGTCGGGCAGCACGGCGTCGCAGCGACGCCGGCCGACGCGGCGATCGTGGCCGCCGTTGAAAATCTTCTTTCCAAATATGACGAAGGCGACAGTCTGGAGGCGCGATCGATGCGGCTCATCCGCCGCCTCGATGAAACCGGCAGGCTCGACGACGAATTGGTGGGCCGTGCGCTCACCCAAGGTTCGCTTCCGCTGTTCCTGGCCGCCATCGCTGCCCGTGCCGCCGTGACGCCGGGCGCCGCCTGGGAGATCATTTCCGATCCCCGGCGCCGCGGGCCGGCTCTGCTCCTGCGCGCCGCAAGCATCGGGCGCGAAGCGGCAGCATCGATCCTGCTCGACCTGTCCGCGTCGGAGGACGAGGCGGCCGCGCAGCACGATCTGTTCGACGTCACCTCGCCCGAAGCGGCGCGCCAGGTGCTTCGCCTTTGGCAATTCGATCCCGGTTACCGTGAAGCGCTTGCGGAGATCGCCGCATGAGCGAGCGCAAGCCTTCGCTGACGGCGATCCGGGGACGGGTCGACAATGAGGGGAGGCTCGTCGCCGCCGATCCGGAACTCGCCGGCCTTCAGCTTCGCGCCGGCGGCGAGGAAGGCGGGGCACTCGCGCTTCCTCAGGTCGCGGCCTTGGCCCGGCTCGCGCGGCGGCTCGGCATCGTTATCTCGCGCGGCGTGATCGTCGCCGATGCGGCTAGCGACCTGGATCTGTGGCTGCGCGCGCAGCCGGTGGAAGACGGGGTGGAGCTTACCATCCTCAACTGGACCGAACGTCCGGCTCGTCCCCCCTTCGACGCTCCGGAAGGCGAACGCGAGGCGGATTTTCTGCGGGCCGCCGCCGACTGGATGTGGGAGACGGACGAGCGCCTGCGCTTTACCAGTTTGTCCCCGGCGGGCGCCGCGGCGGTGGGCAAGGCGCCGTCCGACCTTCTCGGCAAGGATCTGACGCGCCTCTTTCGTCTGGTCGAAGGGGAGGAGGGGGCGTTGCCGATCCTCGCCGGCCTTGCGGCTCAGAAGCGATTTCACGATCAATGGGCCGAGCTCAGGGTACGAGCCCGCAGCCGCTACCGGCTCGCCGGCGTTCCGCTGATCGACGGTGACGGCCGTTTTGCCGGCTTTCGCGGCTCGGCCACCCTGGTTGCCGCTGCGCCGGCCGCGGCGTCCGAGAAGCCGCAATTGCCCGTGCAGATCGAGGACACCTCCGCCTTTGGCGAGCGCCTCGACAAGGCGCTCCGCGGCCCGCTCGACCACATCATCGCCAATGCCGAAACGATCGGCGCGCAGCCGGAAGGGCCGCTTCGCCGCGATTATGCAGGCTATGCCGACGACATCGCCGCCGCCGGCCGGCACCTGCTCGCGCTCGTCGACGATCTGGTCGACTTGGCCGCTATCGAGCGGGCCGACTTCAAGCCCGATGCCGATGAAATCGATCTTGCCGACGTCGCCCGCCGCGCCGCGGGACTCCTTGCGGTGCGTGCCGCCGACGCAAAGGTGCGCATCGACAAGCCGACGGAGGAGGACCAGGTCCCGGCGACGGGCGAGTTCAAGCGGGTCCTTCAGATCCTCGTGAACCTTATCGGCAATGCGATCCGCTATACGCCCGAAGGCGGGATGATCTGGATCCGCACCGACCGGGAAGACGACCTTGCCTGCGTCATCGTCGCGGACATGGGCAAGGGCATCGCTCCCGAAGACCAGGCTCGTATCTTCGAGAAGTTCGAACGCGTCGACCCCAACGAACCCGGCACGACCGGGCTCGGCCTCTATATTGCGCGCCGCCTCGCGCGAGCCATGGGCGGCGATATTTCCGTCGACAGTGCGCCGGGGCAGGGGGCCCGCTTCACGCTGACGCTTCCGGCACGCTGATCCTCCTCAAGCGTTTCAGCTTCTGGTAAAAGAGGTTGGAAAGGGAGATCAACATGCGGTTGTTGATTGCACTGGCGGCCATCGCCGTTCCTTTGGCCTCTACCCCGGCTCATACGCCCTCCGCTGAGGAAGCAAGGGTGAGGCCGTTAGGCGGCGCCCGATCCGATTGCCGCCGCGCCGATCTTTACCCGGCCGACTCGGCGATCAAGGGCCGGTTCAATCGGCTCGGCGAGCTTCCCCCGGGTGAGTTGGTTCTGACGGTGTACCGCGAGGTTGACGGCTGCCCCGATCCGCTGATCGTTCGGCAAGGCTACGGCTTTGGTGAACCCGGCGGCGAGCCAAGTTCGCAGACGGGTCGTCCAAAAGCCAGGCGCTGGTGACCCGCGAGGCCCGCGGACGCCAAGGTCTCACGCCAGGATCCGGGCCAATCCCTTCGACAATTGCAGGGCGCCGTTCACGCGGGACTGCGGGTCGGGCCAGGGGCGGGTAATGACGAGCTTGCTGTCCGGCCGCAGCTTCGCCGTGCCCTTCAACCGCTGCACATAGGCGATCAGCCCCTCGAGATCGGGGAAGCGATCATTGTGGAAGTGGACGAGCGCCCCTTTCGCGCCCACGTCGAGCTTGACGATCTGGGCTTTTCGGCAGTTGAGCTTCATCTCGATTACCTTGAGGAGATTTTCGGTCGCCTCCGGAAGTTTTCCGAACCGATCGATCAGCTCGGCGGCGAAGGATTCGATCTCCTGGCCATTCTCCAGCTCGTTCATGCGCCGGTAGAGCCCCATGCGCAGGTCGAGGTCGGGCACGTAACCTTCGGGAATCATGATCGGCGCGTTGACCGTGATCTGCGGCGAGAAATCCTCTACCCGTGCCTTGAGGCCGGTGCCCGCCGCCTTGGCGTCCATGATCGCATCCTCGAGCATCGACTGGTAAAGCTCGAACCCCACCTCCTTGATGTGCCCCGATTGCTCGTCCCCGAGCAGATTGCCGGCGCCGCGAATATCGAGGTCGTGACTGGCAAGCTGAAAGCCCGCGCCCAGCGATTCAAGATTCGCGAGGACCTGCAGCCTCTTGTCCGCTGCCTCCGTGATCGTCCGCGTCGCCGGCGTCGTAAAATAGGCATAAGCCCGCGTTTTCGCACGACCGACGCGGCCCCGCAGCTGGTAAAGCTGCGCAAGCCCGAATCGGTCCGCCCGATGGATGATCAAGGTGTTCGCCGACGGAATGTCGAGCCCACTTTCGACGATCGTCGTCGATAGCAGCACGTCATATTTGCGGTCGTAGAAAGCGGACATCCTTTCCTCGACCTCCGTCGGCGCCATCTGACCATGGGCGATCACGTAGCGGATCTCCGGCACCTGCTCGCGCAGGAACTTCTCGATATCGGGAAGGTCGGCGATGCGCGGCGCGACGAAATAGCTCTGCCCGCCGCGATAATGTTCGCGCAGCAAAGCCTCGCGCAGCACCACCGGGTCCCAAGGCATCACATAGGTTCGAACCGCCAGCCGATCCACGGGAGGCGTCTGGATCACCGAAAGCTCGCGAAGACCCGACATGGCCATCTGCAGCGTCCGCGGGATCGGCGTCGCGGTCAGCGTCAGAACGTGCACGTCGGCCCGCATCGCCTTCAGCCGCTCCTTGTGAGTGACGCCAAAACGCTGCTCCTCATCGACGATGACGAGCCCGAGATTCTTGAACTCGACCTGCTTGGCCAGCAGCGCGTGCGTGCCGATCACGATATCGATCTTGCCGGCCGTAAGCCCTTCGCGTGTCGCCTTGGCCTCGGCGGCGGTGACGAGGCGCGACAGCCGGCCGATCTCGATCGGAAAGCCCTGGAAGCGTTCCCTGAAAGTGTTGAAATGCTGCCGCGCGAGCAACGTCGTCGGGCAGACCAAAGCGACCTGCATGCCGGCCATGGCCGCGACGAAAGCGGCTCGAAGCGCGACCTCGGTCTTGCCGAAGCCGACGTCGCCGCAAACGAGACGATCCATGGGCTTGCCCGCTGAAAGGTCCCCCATCACGTCGGCGATGGCCCGGTCCTGATCGTCCGTCTCTTCATAGGGGAAGCGGTCGACGAACGGGGCGTAGCCGCTGTCCGGCTCGGCCACCGCGCCCGGCCGAAGCGCGCGCTCGGCGGCCGTCTTGATGAGCTCGCCCGCAATCTCGCGGATCCGCTCCTTCATCTTGGCCTTGCGCCGCTGCCAGGCTTCGCCGCCGAGGCGGTCGAGCGTCACGCCCTCGCTCTCGCTGCCGTAACGGGAGAGAACGTCGATATTCTCGACAGGAACGTAGAGCTTGTCGCCGCCTGCATATTCCAGCGCCACGCAATCGTGGGGCGAGCTCTGCACGGGAATCTGCGTCAGACCGCTGAACCGCCCGATGCCGTGATCGGTGTGGACCACGAGATCGCCGGGCGTGAGCGTGGCCAACTCGCTGAGGAAGGCCTCGGTGTTCTTCTTCCGTTTGCGGCGCCGAACCAACCGGTCGCCGAGCATGTCCTGCTCGGTCAGCAGCGCGATATCGCGTGTGGTGAAGCCGTGGTCGAGCTGGATGACGGTAAGCGCAACCTGCCCGTCCGCCGCCGCTCCCAGGGCCTGTTGCCAGCCGTCGGCCTCGACCGCCTTGGCGAGACCGTGATCCGTCAGCAGACCCTTCAGGCGCTCGCGCGCGCCGGCGGAATAGCTGGCGAGCACAACCTTGTGGCCCGACCGGCGGAGACCCTCGATATGGTCGACGACGGCCTCGTAGACGTTCACGTTCTGCGTCCGCTCGGGCGCGAAATCCCGCGGCCCGGCCACGTCGAATTCGACGACGCTTGAGCTTTCCGGCTCGTGGAAAGCGGTGGCGAGGTGAAGTGGCCGGTCTGCGATGATCCGGTCCCACTCGGCGCGAGTGACGTAAAGCATCTCGGGTTTTAGCGGCCGGTAGCTGCCGGGATCGTTCGACTGCGCCCGCACCCGGTTCTGATAATAATCTTCCACCGCTTCGAATCGGGCGTCGGCCGCGCCGGCGTCGCCGGCATCGCGAACCACGATGTCGTCGGGAGAGAGATGTTCGAACAAGGTGTCGAGGCGCTCTTCGAACAAAGGCAGCCAATGGTCCACACCGGCAAGGCGACGTCCTTCCGAAACCGCTTGGTAGATCGGGTCGCTCGTGGCGTTCGCGCCGAACAGCTCCCGATAGCGCGAGCGGAACCGCTTGACGCTCCCCTCGTCGAGCAGTGTCTCCGACGCCGGAAGCAGAGTGAATCCCTCGACCCGGCCGGTGGTGCGCTGCGTGGCGGGATCGAAGCGCCGCACGCTTTCGATCTCGTCGCCGAAGAAATCAAGCCGGAGGCCTTCCTCTTCACCGGCGGGATAAAGATCCACCAATCCGCCGCGAACGGCATATTCACCGGCATCATGCACCGTGTCGGTGCGCATATAGCCGTTCGCCTGGAGCAGCTTGGTCAGCCGGTCGAGGTCGATCCGCTCCCCCGGGGCGAGCCGCGCGACCAGCTGCCGCACGCGGAACGGAGTGAGCGTCCGCTGGGTCGCGGCGTTGACGGTGGTGACGAGAAGCTGCGGCTTGTCACGCTTACGCTGCAGCGCGTGCAGGGTGGCGAGCCGCTCCGAGGTGGAGCGGAGCGAAGGAGAGCTGCGATCGTAAGGCAGGCAATCCCAAGCGGGAAAGCTAAGCGTCTCCAGTTCCGGCGCAAAATAATGCGCGGCATCGACGATATGGCGCATGGCCGCTTCGTCGGGAGCGACGAATACGGCGCGGCCCTTCGCCGCCCGCGCCAGATCGGCGGCAAGCCACGGGAGGAAGCCTGCCGGCGCGCCGGCAAGCGTGATCGGCCGGTCGGCCGAAAGGATTTTGTGAAGGTCTGACACTTATTCCGGATGCTTGATGTAATTGAGCTGTTGCATCTGCCGCATCATCGCCCCGTCGAAGCGCTCGGGTGCAGACGCGGCGCCGATTGCCCAAGCCATGATGTCGACATCCTGTTCCTCGAGCAGTTGTTCGTACCAGCCGATCTCCGCCTCGCTCCAGCTCTCGCCATAACGATCGAAAAAGCCGCCGATCATGAGATCGGCTTCCTTCGTGCCGCGGTGCCACGCGCGGAAGCGAAGGCGTTTCAGGCGTGTCTCGCGGTTCATCATGCTCCATGCGGGATTGGCCGGGGCAGCGCTGGCGAAGCGCTCCGGCTTTGGATAACGAGGCACCCATCTAGTTATGCGCCCCGATATTCTCAATCCGCTGTTCGCCGAAGTGGAGGTGCTGAAGGGCATCGGGCCGCAGCTCGCCAAGCCGCTCAATCGGCTAGGGCTCGGACGCGTCTTGGATATCCTTTTTCACCTTCCCGCAAATTGGGTCGAGCGAAAGCGGGTGGAGCGGCTCGACGAAACGGATGTCGGCGCCATCATCAGCATTATCGTCACGCCGATCGATTATCGGCAAAGCGGCGGCCGGGGCCCCTTCCGCGTCCATGCCACGGACGCGGGCGGCCATCATCTGACGCTCACTTATTTCAACAATCCCGGCTGGGCGAAGAAGCAATTGCCGCTCGGCGAAGCGAAGCTCGTTTCGGGCCGGCTCGATCGCTACGGACAGGAACTGCAGATGGTCCATCCGGACCATGTGCTCGCGCCCGATCAAGCCGCCGCGCTTCCGACGGTCGAGCCGGTCTATCCCCTTTCCGAGGGCCTCACCAACAACCGAATGGGCCAACTCGCCACGCAGGCGCTCGGGCGGGTGCCGGATCTTCCCGAATGGATCGAGCCGAGCCTTCTTCAGCGCCGCGGCTGGCAGCACTGGCGGGGCTCGCTCCACAGGGCGCATGGCGACCGCTTCGCGGATGCGGCGCGCGAGCGGCTCGCTTATGACGAACTGTTCGCCAATCAGCTCGCCTTGATGCTTGTGCGCGCCTCCTCGCGCAAGCGCCGCGGCACGCCCTTGCGGGGCGACGGCCGGCTGAGAGACCAGTTGAAGCTCCCTTACGCGCCCACCGGGGCGCAGCACCGCGCCATCGGAGAAATCGAAGGCGATCTGCAGCAGCAGGTGCCAATGCTCCGGCTGCTCCAGGGCGACGTCGGTTCCGGCAAGACCCTGGTCGCACTGATCGCCTTGCTGACGGCTGTGGAAGCGGGGGCACAAGGCGCTTTGCTCGCTCCGACGGAAATCCTCGCCCGTCAGCACCACGAGACGCTCTCGCGCCAGCTTGCGCGTCTGCCTGTGAACGTCGCCATCCTCACGGGCCGAGAAAAGGGAAGGGCACGCGAGGCGACTTTGATGGGCCTCGCCGACGGTTCCATCCACATCCTCGTGGGCACCCACGCCATTTTTCAACAGGCCGTCAGCTACCGCAATCTCGGTCTGGCCGTGGTCGACGAGCAGCACCGTTTCGGCGTCGCGCAGCGCATGATGCTCGCGCAGAAGGCCGAGCGGCCGCCGCACCTGCTCGTCATGACCGCGACGCCGATCCCGCGCACGCTGACGCTCACCCACTATGGCGAGATGGACGTCAGCCGACTGGACGAGATGCCCCCTGGCCGCCAGCCGATCGAGACCCGCGTGCTCAGCGTGGATCGGCTGGCGGAGGTGGTGGACGCGCTTGCCCGCCATACCGCGTCGGGCAAGCAGGCCTATTGGGTCTGCCCGCTGGTCGAGGAAAGCGAAGCTTCAGACCAAGCGGCTGCCGAGGAACGCGCGCAGACGCTGCGCCTCCGTTTCGGCGACAAGGTCGGGCTCGTTCATGGCCGCATGAAAGGACCGGAAAAAGACGCGGTGATGGCCGCCTTCCAGCGCGCCGATCTGGCGGTGCTCGTCGCCACCACCGTGATCGAGGTCGG
>JAESFL010001072.1_pt1 | contig 11512 bp, 15 predicted proteins | sample 9269401 | NCBI WGS metagenome assembly JAESFL01 (sample SAMN14506025, study PRJNA617098) | algae metagenome | isolation source: Gloeocapsa sp. UFS-A4-WI-NPMV-4B04 and co-occurring heterotrophs from desert... | place: USA: Utah | collected 2006-10-01 | reverse complement strand
ATACGAGCGGGAAGCGTCTCGTTCAGCCCGCCCGGCGCTTGAAGAAAGCCCATCGCGCTGGCGCGATGGGATCCCGCCGAGGCTTAACTCCGCTGTCCCGAAGGATCGCCAGACGAAATCAAACAGATCGGCCGCGCCCCGTCCTCACATGCCGCCGAGGAGGACGTTCATCGATCCGACAACGGTCATCACGAGGCCACAGGCGAACACGGCAATCATGGCGTAGGACACGGGCTTCAGCTGCATGCGCAGTCAACTCCTTGCGATCATTGACAGCCTCCGGACGAGCCGATCCCACGGCGTGGCGGGGATGGCCGGGAGACGGTGAGAGACAGGTAAGAGGCCAGAATGGCCCGGCACCTCCATCAACGACGGGGACGCCGGACCATTCCATCAGAAGAGATGAAAAATTGGGTCGAAACGAAGAAGATCGGCTCTAATCGCGAGGATGTGAGGCTAACGCCGACTCATCTATCGATAAAATTCCGAACGATTTCGGGATTTGCACGATATTACGACAGCCTCACGCCTTACTTCATTCATCGTTGCTTCAGCAGCGCGGTCCGCCGGCCGTCTGGCCATACTGCTTGACCGGGAAATTCTGCTGGTTCGCGTTACCCTCGGCCGCCGAACTCATCGGGCAGCTCGTGTACTTCGGGCTGTCATGGACACCGAGCGAGCCCGTGGTCTCGACGTCGTAGGGCGCGGTCCGACGGCTTTCGTAGTCGAAGGCCATGGCGGATGAGGTCGGGGCAGCAATGCCGACGATGATGGCGGCAGCAATGGCGAAGGACTTTGTATTCATTGAAAGATAATTCTCTTTCTTGCGATTGGTCCGTCAGGAAAAGTGCACTTCTCCTTTGGTAGTATTGATATAGACGCTCATTCGTTGGCATGACGTGCCGAGCCACACTCACCGTCAGGGATTAAATTCGGGCCTCGACTTGTCTCGCACCTTCCTCATCGGAAGCGGTTGAAGCATCACGGGAAACGGCCTGCTGCGCGTCGCGGACGCAGCACGACCGGCCAGGGCCCCGGCCTCGGTTCGTGACGATGTCGCTTTCGATGACCGCGGCGCGGCTCAGCGCCGGTTCGGCAGACGTGTGTCCGTGCTCGTCGGGCCGGGCAGTGCCCTGCGCTCGAGCCCCTTGTGCAGGTGGACCATCAGAGCGACGCCGAAGAGCGGCGTGATGAGGTTGATGATCGGCACGATCATCAGGCCGGCGAGCAGGCAACCGGCAGCGATCACCGTGAACCCGTAATGCTCACGCATCGCCCGCGCCTCCGGCAGCGGCCGGAACCGGCCGGCGGCGAGTTCGAAATATTCGCGTCCGAGCAGGTAGGCGTTGGCGCCGAAGAAGGCGAACAGGTTCACCCCCGGCACGAAGACGAGGATCAGCGCGACGAGATTCACGAGCAGGGCAAGGCCGGCGAAGCGCAGAGCCGAGCCGAGCGCCTGCCCCCAGGGCAGCGCCCGCCCCGGCGCGTCGGTAGGAAAGTCGCTGTGTTCCACGACCTCGGCGACGTCGTCGAGGAAGAAGCCGGCCACGAGGATCGACACCGCGGGCATGATGTAGGCCAAAGCCACGAACAGCCCGGCGCCGGCCAGGAAGAAGGCGAGCGTGTCGAAGAACGGATAATCGGCCGAGATGTGGTGGCTCGCCTGAAACGCCTGGATCAGGCGCGTCAGTCCGAACCAGACGACCACCAGCAGCCCGACCGTGAGCGCCAGCGACTTGAAGAGGATTCCGCGCAGGGCGGGCGAGAATACCTGCCGCAGGGCAGCGGCGGCGGCCTTCATGAGCATCGCGCCCTTCAGTCCTTTTCGATGATCTGCCCGCCCAGGCTGGGTTTTCGCCGCCCTGCTCCCGCGGCGCAAGTGTCGTTTCCGGAGGAATGCCGACAAAGCCGGGCTCTTGAGAGCGATTGACGCGTTGCTCCGGGAACGAGATCCGCCGGAGCCCCGCGCATGGCACGCCCGTCCCTCCTCCGTCTCCTTCCGCTTGCCGCCCTGCTCGCCGCCACACCCGCCACCGCCCACGAGGTCGGCGCCTGGGCCGGCGCCAGTTCCGCCCCAGCGGAGCGTTCCGAGGTTGCGGTCGCGGCGCTCGACGGCAAGGCCTACGTCATCGGCGATTACAACGGCGCGACCGAACTGCTGATCTACGATCTCGCCGCGGACAAGTGGGACAAGGGCGCGCCCTTCCCCTACCCCGTCCACCATACCATGGCGGCGGAGAAGGGCGGTCGGATCTACGTCTTCGGCGGTTACGTGAATGGCTGGGAGGCGAGCGACAAGGTTTGGGCCTACGACCCGGCGAGGAACGCCTGGGAGCCCCGTGCGCCGATGCCGACCCCGCGGGCGGCCGGCGGAGCGGCCTTGCTCGGGGACAGGATCCACGTGGTCGGCGGCAGCGGTTCGGGGCGCGGCAACGTGCGCAGCCACGAAATCTACGATCCGGTCAGTGATCGCTGGAGCAAGGCGGCCGACCTGCCGACGCCCCGCGACCACCTCGCGGTGCAGGCCGTGGAGGGCCGCCTCGTCGCCAGCGGCGGCCGGATCGACGGCGATTCGGGCAAGAATCTCTCGGCCAACCAGGTCTACGATCCGGCGCGCGACGCCTGGAGCGAGGCGGCGCCCCTGCCGACCGCCCGCAGCGGCGTCGCCTCCGCCGTGCTCGGCCGCGAGGTCTTCGTCATCGGCGGCGAATCGAACCGCCGAACCTACGACGAGGTCGAAGCCTTCGACCTGCCGGCCAATCTCTGGCGTGCTCTGGCCCGGCTTCCCACCGCTCGGCACGGTTTCGGCGCCGTGACCTACAAGGGCCGCATCTACACCCTGACCGGGAGTCCACGGCCCGGCGGCGACCGATCCAGCACGGTGGAGGTGCTCGACCCGAACGGCACCGCACCCGCACGATGAGCCATCACGCAGGCGCTTGCCGCGGCCGGGTCGGCGGACGACATCAGGGCCGCCTTCCCAGATTCGCATCGAGACCATGCTCATCGTCCCCGAGCACGCCCGCTTCCGCCAGACGGTCACGCCGCGCCTCGCGCCGCTGCCGACAGCCCCCGACGTCATCGTGATCGGTGCGGGCGCGGCCGGCATCGCGTCCGCCCGCCGGCTCACCGAGCGCGGGCTGTCCGTCGCGGTTCTCGAGGCACGCGACCGGGTCGGCGGGCGAGCGATGACGACCCGGCTGCGGGGCCACGCCGTCGATCTCGGCGCGCACTGGCTGCATGCCGGGCCGATCAATCCCCTCGTCGCTCTGGGCAAAGCGCGCGGCGAGCCGCTGCGGCGTGCCCCGCAGCACGAGCATCTCTGGATCGGGCGCCGTCCGGGACGGCCAGCCGAGGAGGCCGCCTTCTCCCGCGCCTTCGGCGTCGCCGACCGGGCGATCACGCACGCGGCCGCCCGCAGCGAGGACGGGCCGGCGTCGCGCGCCCTGCCCCGCCATCTCGGCCCCTGGGGCGCGCGCATCGCTCTCGTTCATGCCCTGGTCTCGGGCCGGCCCCTCGACGAGGTCTCGCTGCACGACTGGCCGAGTCTGGAATACGGCGACAATTTCTTCATCGCGGGCGGCTATGGCGCCTATCTGGCACGGCTCGCCCTCGGACTGCCGATCCGGCTCGGCTGCCCGGTCACCGGCCTCGACTGGTCGGGACGGGGTGTGCGGGCGCATTTCGCCGATGGCGGGCAGATCGCGGCGCGGGCCGCCATCGTCACCGTGCCGGTGTTCGTGCTTCAAGAGGCCTTCCGCTTCGAGCCGCCCCTGCCCGACCGCGCCCGCGAGGCCATCGGTGGTTTCCTCTCGGGCATCTATGAGCACGTCGTGCTGCACTGGCCCTCCGCCCCGTTCAGCGGATGCGACCGGCTCGCCAGCGTGGTCGGCGGACATTCCAAGCCGCCGGGAATGCTGACGCGGATCGACGGCGCGCCCTTCCACTATCTCGAGCTGGACACCGCCCTGACGCGCGCCCTCGATGCCGCCGGGGCCGGTCCCGACGGGGCGCGTCGCCTCGCCCGCGCGGTGCTGGCGGAGCATTTCGGCCGCGGCGCTCTTGCCGACCTCGCGATTCCGGCGGTCACCGCTTGGCGGCACGACCCCTGGTCGCGCGGCTCCTGGGCGGTGGTTCCCCCCGGCCACGCTGCGGCCCGGACAATGCTCCAGGAACCGGTCGGCGAGCGGATCTGGTTTGCCGGCGAGGCCAATTCCCGTGCGCAATGGGGCACCGCGGGCGGCGCCTACGAAGAAGGGCTTCGCGCCGCCGACCACGTCGCCGGCACCCTCACCGACGCGGCGTGCCTGCCGGATCGTCGCGCGAGCGCCTGAGCGCTCCCGCACCGCTCCCCTCCCGCTTCCCCTTGCATCCCCCGCCCGGATGCGCGAACCGCCGGTGCGACAGGCGCGCGCAAGCGCCCGCCGGACCAGGGCCGGCCGAGAGCGGGGGCATCACGATGAACTGGGTCGAGGGGATCGGTTATCTGGGGACGGCACTCACCGTCGCCTCCTCGGCGATGGGGACGATGATCCCGCTGCGCATCGTGGCGCTCTGTGCGAGCTGCGCCGTCATCACCTACGGCTTCCTGATCGGCAGCGTGCCGGTGATGCTGACGGAGGCGATCCAGATCCCGTTCAATGCGTGGCGGCTCTACGAGATGGTCCGCCTCGTGCGCGAGACCGAGCGGGCGGCCTCCGGCGACCTCTCCCTCGACTGGCTGAAACCCTTCGGCACCCTGCGGCGCTTCCGGGCCGGCGAGGTGCTGTTCCTCAAGGGCGACCCGGCGCACGAGATGTACCTGATCGAGAGCGGACGCTTCCGGATCGCCGAGCAGGGCCTCGACATCCGGCCGGGCCAGATCGTCGGCGAACTCGGCATGCTCTCGCCGGGCAACCAACGGACCGGGTCGCTTGCCTGCGTGGAGGCGGGCACCGCGCGCTGCCTGTCCTATTCCGAGGTCAAGCAGCTCTATTACCAGAACCCAGAATTCGGCTTCTACTTCCTGAAGCTGACGAGCGAGCGCCTGTTCCAGAGCGCCGCCGAGGCGGCGGAGACGGCGCGGCCCGCCGCGGCGGCCGGCAGCGACGTGCTGTGAGATTTCGTGTCTCTCACGAGACGCCCGTCGCGCTGTTCTCGCCAGAGCGAGAACGGTCGTGACCGGGAGTTTTGTGAGGCACTCTTACCCGGATTGCCGCATGAAGCTCTCCGGCGTGCCGGTGCCGGCTTCGACGAACCGAATGTCGCGCGGCTCGCGGCGGGGGGTATCGACGGAGAGGAACACCACAGGCTCCTCCAGGATTTCGGGCACCGAATGCACCACGCCGCGCTTGAAGAACACGAGCGTGCCCGGCCCGACCTCGACCGGCGGCGCATCGCCGAACTGCATCCGGCAGCGCCCGGAGAGCGCGTAGAGATACTCATCGCAGGTGGTGTGATAGTGCGGGGGCGTCGGCCGGTAGACCCGGAAGACGCGGGCGCTGGCCGTCTCGTCGTCGGTGAACCGGTGATCGGCGACCATCGTCGTCGCTGTCTCGGGCAGACGACGCACGCTCTCGGCCACGTCGAACACCCCGTGGCCGGCTGCCTGCTCCTCGTCCATGGGCCCATGCTCCGTCTCGTTGAGCCAGAACTATGCCGGCGCGACGGAGCGGTGCACAGGGGTCGCCCCCCCAAGCGTTTCATCACAGGACGGAAAATGTTAGGGAACGCGGTGCCGCACAGGTCGCGGCCGGGACATCGATGACCCTGAGACGATGCGGGGATACGAGGGAAACGCCCAGGTGATGGCGGATGTCGCCGCCGTGATCGAGCAGGCGCAGCGCGAGGGTCGCGATCTCGCGACGGCCTTGCGCATCGCCCGGGTGACGCTCGCCTATGTCAGCGGCCCCGAGCCCGAGCCCGATCAGGCTCGCGCCCTGGAAGCGCTCGACCGGCAGCTCCGCTCGCTCGCGGATTAAAGCATCGTCCCGAAAGGTGGCCACCGGCTTTCGGAAAAAGACGATGCAAGGACAATGCTCCAGAGACCGTCCGTGAGGGCGCGGCACAGATCGTCTCTCAAAAAGACCGGCGCCATCGTTCGGCACGATGCCCTATCCGGCGGCCTGCACGAGCAGAGTCACGGCCCCGAACAGCAGCACGGCAAGCACTGCCACCGCCATCAGGATCAGGGCCGCCCGCGACTCGCGTAGCTCTTGGTTGTCCATGGCCAGAGCTTAAGCGATGCCACCGACCGAGCATAGCGCGGCGGATGGGTTCGTTGATTTGCCGCGGCCCGGCCGCCTCAGGAGCGTCGGACGTGGCGGCGCGGTCCTAGAACCACAATGTCTTCCGGCCGCACGCCGCGATCCATCGGCGCAGCGTACGGCCCCAGGGTACCGTGCAGCGATTGTATCGCCCAGCGGCCGTACCAGTCGCCCGAGGGCGAGAAGCGAGGCCGCGCCGACGCCGCACGGCCGTCGCCCCACTGGGCATCTTTGAGGCCGATGAAGCGCGTCTCGGCGGACCCGTCGGCGAGCAGACCGAAGAGAATCGGTCGCGCATCGTCGCTCGAGGCGTTCATCGCGAGGGCCGGCAGCGGCATTTCCAAAAGCTTTCTCCAGGACAGATCGGATCGTCCGAAATTGGGACGGTGATCGGCCTCGCTGCAAATCCGAAGCCTGAAGCGCCTGTCGCGCGACAGAGTCAGGGGGCTCGCCATGGCAATGCCTGCAACCGTGGCTCACCGTTTGCCACTGCGGAGCGAAAGCCGTGCGAGCTGACGCGGAATGTGTCGCGATGGCACGCCGCCACGCCTGTGGCGACGCTCTGAAGGTCCTTGTCGAGACCGAACTCTCTGCCAGATCAGGAGTGGCCCTGTATGAAGAACACTGTCGGCCTCCTTCTAGGCCCGGTTCGCCGCCGCTTCGCCGTTCTCGGTCTGCTCGGCGCTCTCGTCGTTACCGTGGCTTGGTGGTTCATCGTGGCCCGCGGCGTTTGGCTGGCGGTCGAATGGGCTTCCGCCTGACGGCCGCACCCGCGTCGTTGCACCAAACGTTCTTTCTTCAGAACGGAGCACTGATGGATCTTCCTTCTCGCATGTCCGAGCAGTGGGAGAAAAAACTTGCTAATCGGCCTATCTATGGCCCGAGGAGGGGATTGAAGTCGACATATCGCGCATAGCGCCGAGCTTGACATCGTTCTTTAAAAAGAACACTTCCTCCTCATGGATGGGTGAAGACCCGCGATGTGGAGACGAGACGACGTGTTCGACGGACATCCGATCAAGCTGGGCAAAAAGCTCCACCGGCGCGCAGCCCTCCTCGGCTTTGCCATGGCCGCCAGCCTCGTATCGGCCGGCAGCGCCCGGGCGCAGACCGAGATTCTCAACGTGTCCTACGACCCGACGCGCGAACTCTACCGCGAGATCAACGCGGCCTTCATCGAAGAATGGAAGGCCAAGACCGGCGAGACGGTCACCGTGCGCGCGGCCCATGGCGGCTCGGGTGCGCAGGCTCGTACAGTCATCGACGGCATCCCCGCCGATGTCGTGACCCTCGGCATTCCCTCCGACATCGACGCGATCGCCAAGCTCTCGCAGAAGATCCCGGCGGATTGGCGCACCAAGCTCCCGAACGAGGGCCTGCCCTACACCTCGACCGTGGTATTCCTCGTCCGCAAGGGCAATCCCAAGGCCGTGAAGGATTGGAACGATCTGGCTAAGCCAGATGTGAAGGTCATCACCCCGAACCCGAAGACCTCCGCCGGCGGACGCTGGAACTTCCTCGCCGCCTGGGGCTACGCCTACGAGAAGGAAGGCAAGGACAAGGAGAAGGCCAACGCCTTCGTCGGCTCGCTCTACAAGAACGTCCCCGTGCTTGACACCGGCGCCCGCGGCTCGACCGTGACCTTCGCCCAGCGGGGTCTCGGCGACGTGCTGCCGACCTGGGAGAACGAGGCGTTCCTCGTGCTGGAGGAGTTCGGCAAGGACAAGTTCGACATCGTCGTGCCGCCGACCTCGATCTACGCCGAGCCGCCCGTTGCCCTGGTCGACGCCAACGTCGACAAGCGCGGCACGCGCAAGCAGGCCGAGGCTTACCTTCAGTTCCTGTACGGCGACCGGGCGCAGGCGATCTTCGCCAAGCATCATTATCGCCCGATCAAGCGCGAGGCGGCCAAGCCCGAGGATTTGGCGCAACTGCCCGAGATCAAGCTGTTCAAGATCGAGGATCTCCAGGGTTCCTGGGACGATATCCAGAAGGCCAACTTCGACAATGGTGGCCTGTTCGATCAACTGAGCAAGGCCGGGCGCTGACCGAATGGTCGAACCAGTGAAACCACGGCGGCGTTTTCGCCAACGGAGCGTGATCCCCGGCTTCGGGATCACCTTCGGCTACACGCTGACCTGCCTCGGCGTGATCGTGCTGCTGCCGCTCGCGGCCCTCGTCGTGAAGGCGTCCGGTCTCGGCTTCTCGGGGATCTGGGAGGTCGCGACCGACCCGCGCGTGGCGAGCGCCCTGCGCGTGAGCTTCGGCGTATCGCTGCTCGCCGCTCTGACGGCATCGATCTTCGGCGGCATCGTCGCCTGGGTGCTGACCCGCTACGATTTCCCCGGTCGCAAGCTCGCCGACGCCGTGGTCGATCTGCCCTTCGCCCTGCCGACGGCGGTGGCCGGCATCGCGTTGGCCTCGCTCTACGCACCCAACGGACTGGTCGGCGAACAGCTCGCCAAGATCGGCATCGAGGCGGCCTACACGCCGGTCGGTATCTTCATCGCCATGGTGTTCATCGGCTTGCCCTTCGCGGTCCGCACGGTGCAGCCGCTGATCGCCGAGATCGACAAGGAGGTCGAGGAGGCCTCGGCCATCCTGGGCGCCTCGCGGATCACCACGCTCACAAGGGTGGTGCTGCCGCCGCTGATCCCGGCGGTGCTGACCGGCTTCGCTCTCGCCTTCGCCCGCGGCGTCGGCGAGTACGGCTCGATCATCTTCATCGCCGGCAACCTGCCCTACGTCTCCGAGATCGCACCGCTGCTCATCGTCATCAAACTCTCGGAATTCGACTATGCGGGCGCGAGCGCCATCGCCGTGATCATGCTGGCGATCTCCTTCGTCACCCTATTGGCGATCAACCTGATTCAGGCCTGGAGCCGGCGGAGGTTCGGCTATGTCTGAGGCGCTGGCGCAGGGCCCCGTCGCGGGGACGCGGGACGAAACCCTGACGCCGCCAGCCAGCGTCGTCACCGAGCGGCGGGTGGTGCGGTGGTTGCTGATCGCGGTCGCGCTGACCTTCCTCGGCCTGTTCCTCGTGCTGCCCCTGCTCACGGTGTTTGCGCAGGCGCTGGCCAAGGGCTGGGGGGCCTATCTTGCCGCCTTCTCCGAGCCCGATGCCCAAGCGGCGATCCGGCTGACGCTGATCGTCGCCGCGATCGCCGTGCCGTTCAACCTCGTCTTCGGCGTCGCGGCCTCCTGGGCCGTTGCCAAATTCGAGTTTCGCGGCAAGAACCTGCTCGTCACGCTGATCGACCTACCGTTCTCGGTCTCGCCGGTGGTGTCTGGGCTGATCTACGTGCTGGTCTTCGGCTCGCGCGGCCTGTTCGGCCCCTTCCTCGTCGAACACGACATCCAGATCATCTTCGCGGTGCCCGGCATCGTGCTCGCGACGATCTTCGTCACCTTCCCCTTCGTCGCCCGCCAACTCATCCCGCTGATGCAGGAGCAGGGTACGGCGGAGGAGGAAGCGGCCCTCACCCTCGGCGCCTCCGGATGGCACGCTTTCCGGACGGTGACGTTACCCAACATCCGCTGGGGCCTGCTCTACAGCGTCCTGCTCTGCAACGCCCGCGCGATGGGCGAGTTCGGCGCGGTCTCGGTCGTCTCCGGCCATATCCGTGGGCTCACCAATACGCTGCCGCTGCACGTGGAGATTCTCTACAATGAGTACAACTTCGTTGCCGCGTTCGCCGTCGCCTCACTCCTTGCCGGGCTCGCTCTTGTCACCCTCGCCGTCAAATCCGTCCTCGAATGGCGCTACGCCGACGACCTCGCGGCAGGCGCCCGGCGTCATTGACCCTCTGAGCCACGGCGCCACAGCCACCGCGATCCGCATCGAGGACGTTTCGAAGACCTTCGACACGGCAGCGGTGCTGCACAATTTCACCCTCGACGTGCGGGCGGGCGAGCTGCTGGCGCTGCTCGGGCCGTCGGGCTCCGGCAAGACCACGCTGCTGCGCATCATCGCCGGGCTCGATTTCCCGGATCGCGGCCGGATCATCTTCGGCGGCGACGACGCCACGCAGGTGCCGGTGCAGCGGCGAGCGGTCGGCTTCGTGTTTCAGCACTACGCCCTGTTCAAGCATATGACCGTGGCGCAGAACATTGCCTACGGCCTCAACGCCCGGAAGCGCTCCGAGCGGCCGGACAAGGCCGAGATCAAGCGCCGTGTCGGCAATCTTCTGGACCTCATCAAGCTCTCGGGCTTTGCCGACCGCTATCCGAGCCAGCTCTCCGGCGGCCAGCGCCAGCGCATCGCATTGGCCCGCGCCCTCGCGGTGGAGCCCCGCGTCCTCCTGCTCGACGAGCCGTTCGGCGCCCTCGACGCACAGGTGCGCAAGGATCTGCGCCGCTGGCTGCGCGAGATCCACGACCGCACCGGCCAAACCACGATCTTCGTCACCCACGATCAGGACGAGGCGCTCGAACTCTCCGACCGCGTGGCTGTGCTCGATCGTGGCCGCCTGGAGCAGGTCGGTACGCCGGACGAGGTGCAGGAGCACCCGGTCTCGCCGACCGTGCTGAAGTTCCTGGGCGACACGATCGAGGTCGAGGCGATCGCGCAGAACGGACAGGTCCTCGTCGACGGTCGGCCGACGCCGCTCACCGCCCCGGCCGGCCTGGTCGGGCCGGTCAAGCTCTACGCCCGCCCCTGGCAGCTTCAGTTCGCGGAGGCGCATGAGGCACATCTGAGCGGCACGGTCCGTTCCTCATACCGGACGCAGGGACGTCAGCGGATCGAGGTCGACCGCTCCGGCGCGAAGGTCGTGGTGGTGGAGGCCGCGGACACGGCCCGTCTCGCCGCCGGCCGCGAGGTCGGGCTGCGGATCGTCGGCGGACACGTGTTTCCGTAGGAGCCGCGCAGGATCGCGCTGCTTCCCGCAGAGAGCCTGGAAGGCAGCGCGATCGAAGAACTGGGTGACCTTGTGCTGGGTCATACCGTTTCCGATTGATCGTTTCGGTTTTTGCCCGACGCCGTCATCGCGAGGCAAAGCCGAAGCGATCCACGACACGACATTTCCGGAAAGTGCGCTGCTCTGGATGGCCACGGCTTTGCCGCGCAATGACGACGAGACACCGAAGCGATCAAGCGAAGACCGTATTATATCCGTCGCGACACACGGGCTTTGCCAACAGCCCCCTCCCCTATCGGGCGCGTGTGATGGCGCGGCGGGATGCGGACGACGGTCTTGCAGGGGGCAAACAGCAAAAGGCCCGTCGCGGCGTTTGCCGGCGGGCTGTGTGTCTGTCTGTTTGTTTGG
>JAESFL010001071.1_pt1 | contig 11518 bp, 14 predicted proteins | sample 9269401 | NCBI WGS metagenome assembly JAESFL01 (sample SAMN14506025, study PRJNA617098) | algae metagenome | isolation source: Gloeocapsa sp. UFS-A4-WI-NPMV-4B04 and co-occurring heterotrophs from desert... | place: USA: Utah | collected 2006-10-01 | reverse complement strand
GTCTAGTTAAAAAAACTAGGGCGAAGTTTCCATCCAAAAAGCCGAGCCACAAGGGTGCTGGAGTCAAACGAAAACCACTCTCTTTTTCCGTACTTAACAGCACTTAAAGCTTAACCGAACCGTATTGATTCTCAAGTGGCAGCCCTAAAGATGCCTATTGGCAGCGGTGCAATTGAAAGTTTAATGCGTCAAGTGGTTAACCTCCGACTCAAAGGTAATGGCAAGTTCTGGTTACTGCATAATGCTGAAGCGATATTGTATGCGCGATGCCAGTGGGCTGCGGGCTGCTGGTCAACTTTTTGTGATTCTATTTTGACTGCTAGACTTTATCCCGCTTAATCCCACTTTTTTGCGTTGCACCCATGGATATTACCAACTGCATACCTGCTTTTTTAGGGTTGAAGTCTTTAGGAAAGATAGTAGAGTCAGTATATTTTGCCTTTTGTAGCTGAGCGCCTTTGAGGTTAGCGCCTTGGAGGTTGGCGCCCCCGAGATTGGCGTTCTGGAGTCTGGCGTCCTGGAGGGTGGCGCCCCCGAGATTGGCGTTCTGGAGTCTGGCGTCCTGGAGGGTGGCGCCCTTGAGGATGGCGTCCCTGAGGTTGGCGAACTCGAGGTTGGTACCTATGAGGGTGGCGCCTTTGAGGTTGGCGAACTTGAGGTTGGCGAACTTGAGGTTGGCGAACTCGAGGTTGGTACCTACGAGGTTAGCGCCTTGGAGGTTGGCGCCCCCGAGATTGGCGTCCCTGAGGTTGGCGCCTTGGAGGTTGGCGCCCCCGAGATTGGCGTCATCGAGATTGGTACCTACGAGGTTAGCGTCCTGGAGGTTGGCGTCCTGGAGGTCGATTTTACTCAAATTAGCCCTTCCAAGAGGAGCATTAGTTAGACGGACTTTCAATTCATTTAAATTTTGAAGTGCTTCATGCCTAGTTGCGTTATATGCTTTGCCCTGAGTTTTATTGACTGTGTCCCAATACTGTCTAATCCTCACTTCCCTATAAACTAGAGAACTAATAAACACTGCTGCAATTAGAGGAATAATTAGAACCCCCCCAATTATCTTTAATTGGTTAGTTTTTCTATAGTGATCGCTTTTTTTGATAAACTCTGATGCCAATCTCGACAGTGGAAACCGTTCGCTTTGCTCTTTCTGAAACTCTTTAACTTCTCTTAATCGTCTTCCTTGTAATAGATAGTCATTTGCATCAGTGCGACTATCGTTTTGTTTATCTTTCCAATCCAATGCAGCTGTTTCAATCTTGCGCTGCTGCCTAAGATAATCGCGGCTTTCGTTTAACCATTGTCTCAACAAATTCCAGTTGCGGATCAAAGCTTCGTGCGCCACGTCTACCACGGTCACGCGCTCTGCTGCCACTCCTTTTTCTACCAACTCGCTAGTGATGATTAATCGATTTTTTTTATCTGCTAGTTCCTGAATGACTTCATCGATGAGGGCTTCTGGATGCTTAGCAGTAATCAAATCCCGTTTCAGTACTCGCCGTCGGGTATCTTCTGTCCCCTCTCCTAATTGAGTTAGACATAGAAAAATATGCTTAACAGCTTCTTGTTGTTGTGGAGGAAGTTTACTAAAGATTTCTGTAGCTCGCTGATCTAGCGTGCCACTAATGCCTCCTAGTTGGGAATAAGTTGTTAGCTGCAAGCGATTATTACTACGTCGCTGCCAAAGCTCTTTTAGCGTATATTGCAGCAATGGTAGAGTACCTGGCGAACCCTCCACATCTCGAAGCATCTCTTGAACTAATTCTGGCTCTATATCTAAATTGACTAGTTGGGCAGGCTTGACAATTGCTTGCTGCAACTGCTCTTGATTCATTAGGGATAGGGGGACTAAATCGTCTTTGATTTTGTCTGCTAAGCCACTATATTCTTGTTCAATACATTTACTGAAGAAGTCAGCTCGCATTGCAATAATCAGGTAAAGTTTATTTCCAACTTTTCCTAATGCTCCCAATAGGCAACTGATAAACTGCTTGCGTTCAACCTCGTCCTGACAAAGGGTAAATACCTCCTCAAATTGGTCTACTACTAGCACGACGCGCTCAGATTCAGATGATTGCACTAAACGGCGCAAGCCATCAGCTCCGGCTTTGAGCAGCCCTTCGGCTTTTCCTAGTTGTTCGGCGCGGTCTAGTTTAGATAAATTCGGTTCTACAAAGACAGAAACTAAGTTCTGAAGAGGACGTTCGCCAGGGACCATAATGTAAATCTGCCACTGCTCGCTGCCAGCTAACTTACGCCCCAACTTCAACTGGTGAATGACTCCAGCACGCAGTACAGAAGACTTGCCACTGCCGGAAGCTCCCACAATTGCTAGGAAGTTACTCTGACGTAGCTTGTCAAGCAATTGATCGATCAGTTCTTCTCGACCGTAAAAGTATTTAGGGTCTTCTTCATTACAGTCAAAATATTCTAATCCTTTGTAAGGACAAATCGCCGGAGCAGTGTCTTGAGTCGGTTCCTGTTGGACAATTTTCCAAGTACGAGTTAAATTAATCGGCTCACCAAAGTTACTACAGGTAGGACGCTGGGTAGCTCCCCTGAGATAGTGGTTGAGATAATCAGTCAGGCTGTGATTGGTAATCCAGCGCTCTGACTCCCTTGTTGGGTCAAGTCCTTTCAACAGCACCTTGGTCAACACGCTGTAGCGATCGCTCAGGTCCTGGTAAGCTAACTCAAATTCTCGGGATGCCGCGATAAAACAGCGGTCTCTCCCATTACCTTGTACGCCTGGGTCAGCTTCATTAAAGTTGAGTAGTTCTCCGCTATGGCAACAGTCGAGCCAAACAATCTGTTGCTTGATGGGACTCTCTTGAAGTAGGCGTCGTAGCCATTGCAGTGACAATCCATAAAACCTAGTGTCGGGATTGGCATCGCTGGTTGCCAAAAATCCTTCTTGAATACCTTGAGTCTGACGCAATCCATGCCCAGAAAAGTAGAAAAGTGCTGTATCTGGGATACTTCTTCCCTCCGGCTTAAACAGCCTGACCAACTCATCTTGTAGTCTTGCCAGAGTTACATTTAAATTTGCTCCTACATAAGGCTTGCGATCTTCTTTTCTAATCGCTTCTGGTAACCGCCACACGTTGAAGTCGCCGTACTCTTCTAACATCTTAGCGATCGCTTCAGCATCTACTGCTGGGGCTTGAAGGTTATGCAAGCCCGGAAATTGATAGCTGTTAATCCCAACAACTAATACGTCCCGAATCATTGGCTAAATCGCTATTACCTGCTACTTATTAACTTAAGCTGAATAAAGCTTGATTTCGGACAGGTACTTGATTCTTAACTCTTTTTCAAGGTACGGCTCGTGACACAACTGACTCCACTCGAATTAGAAGACGGGACAATTATTTACCTCGAAAGCAGAGAAGACGTGGAAATTCCTCCAACTAAAACACCTACTTCTGAGCAGGAGTGGGAATTAACGCGAGAAGATTTAGAAAGAGGGGCAAAAGGGAGATCCCAAGAGCAAGTTTTACAAAGTTTTAGGTTGGTTGAAGGAACAATTCGGGCTTATACAACTTATACTCTTAATGCTTTCCGTGATCTTGCTCATGCTAATGTCAATAAGGTGACTCTAGAGTTTGGGATTAAAGTAGGGGGCAAAGCAGGCGTACCCTACGTCACAGAAGGAAGCGCTGAAAGCAACCTAAAAATTACTGTGGAATGTTCTTTCCCCGATAGTCAAAATCAATCTAGTAAATAACCTTTTTGCACCTGCCCTAAGTTTGGGATGCTTGATTAGAAAGTTATTTCAGGGCTTATAGTCTTTGAAAATTGCTCGCGCGTCAAAACCACGCTCACCGCCACAGCTTTACGCTTCTGAGCTGAAGTCACTTTTAAATACCGCTTTAGCGTCCCTAAATCGCTGTGTCCGCTGATTTCTTGGATCACCCTTAAGGGGATTCCAGCGCTAGACATCATCGTAAGGGCAGACCTTGTTTCTTCAACTGAAAAAGTTACTTAAACCGTTTGGAATTAAGCGTTACTGTACAGATGGTTGGGGAGCTTATGACGATGTTCGCCCCGCAAGTTCAGACCTTGCATACATGAGCGGGTACAGCAAAGGCTTACGCAGAAAAATGGCTGATATCCAGTACCAAGCCGAGATGCTAGAAGCGGAAGGGTTGGCAGTAGAAGCATGTTTGGAGAGAAAATACCGTTCTAAAAAATATCGGGCTGGGGAAAAGCGCCTCCAGTCCAGTCCTGGCGATTCTTTCTTTCCAAGTAGCTTCAATTCCTCTGGGGTTAAAATTTTTCCTTGTCCGTTACCTGCAACTTTCACTGTTTAATCTTGTCCGTTCCTAAAAAGTCTCCTTTCGTGTAACTCCTAATCTTTTATCTTGCTCTTACTGCTAACAGGTTGCATTACATAGAAATAGACCATATTTTTGTTTACTGTTGTGTCAATTCACATTTCAGCAAAGTGGTCTTGCAACTGCTTATGGATAAATCGATAGCGTCCTCCAACTCGCTGTAGGAAACCTCGTTCAGTACAATAGTTAAGGAAGCGAGCATAGTTCCAAGGAATATGACCATTTTTAAAGAGGATAAGACGTAGAGAAAAGTGTTTTATACAAGTTAATCCGCCAAAAGGTATCCCCAATAACACCGCATAATTTAGTACTCTAATCAGCATAATAGTCAATCGACTAATCTGCATACTACTTCTCATATCAGATGGCACTCCAAAATCCAATACCGCATCATTTAACCAAAGAACCAGCTGAATACTCAGCCCGCTAATTAATGCTATATAAAGAGCATTAGCTGCTGATTTCCAAATTCCTTGATTAGGATTATTTTTAATATTTATTTCTAAAGGTTTCAACCCAAAAAGTATTCCGTGAGTAAGTATACAATATAGTCCCCAAACCAGTCCTAATAAAATGGACTTTAGAAGAAACTCACGATAAAAAAATAACGGCACAACAAAAGAGAATCCAAATATTACTTTCAACGTACAAATTATAGGCTTCTTTGCTTCTTTAAAAGAAAATCTAAAGCCCTCAACTACTTCAATTTTTTTGTACAGTCTAGTGTGCATTACAATAAGTGAACCTACGAACAGCAAAAAAAATAGCATATAGATCAGCACAACTTTCGGTTCAAGATACTTCCAAAACCCACTATGAAATAGCGATCCCGCCAGCGTAAAAGTTAAAGTTAAAATTAAAGTAAAAGTTAAAATTAGCGATACAAGTAACCCAGTAATTAACCCAACAATTAATTCATACAACCTTTCCTGTTTGCCCACTGACAACCAAGATGGTTGTAATTGTTCAATCAAAAATTCTGTCCGCGATTCTTGTTGTAGTTGCCATGCTAAAAAATATAGCCAATGTTGTATCTGCTCCACTTTTCGAGGAGTGAGTTTTCTATATGCTCTACTCTTTATTTCCCGATGAAACATTCTTTGTACATAACCATCTAACAACATTTTTATTTGTTGTTTTGTTGAAGTAAGTTGCTGCCACTTTTGTAGAGATAGCTCTTCATATGACAAAACTGTAATGCTTAGTAGCAAGGGGTTTTTGACTAATTCCAGCAATACTTCATTTTTTTGTAGTAGCGGCCATAGTTCGAACCGCTTCACACCAGTTAAATACTCTCGAATCTGCGCATCCGTTAACTCTTGCAACACAATTGCTCCGCCGAGGTACAAACGAGATTCATAATTAATATATTCTTCCCGCCGACTGCATACCACTACATAGAGCGGACGATCATCTCCCTGCAACCATTGGTTAATGGAATTCACACAAGCTTCTTGATGCTCTGGCTTGACTTCATCCAATCCATCGAGTGTAGGTAACAATTGTTTTCCTTCTATCAACTTCTTGCCAATGTCCTTCCGCACCCCATACTTTAAGTTCAGTTCTTCTACTAACCAGGTAGGTATTGATTGGTGTGGGTCTTTCCAAGAGGATAGGTTAAATAACACCGGGATTGGATAGCTACTATCTTGTATTGCCTTCTCGATAAGTGATTGTGCTAGCTCAAGCATTGTCGTTGTCTTACCTGCTCCAGGAGCACCTAGGATTAGCAACTGACCTGCAATATCAGCTCGCTCAAACACTTCCAAAATGCTAGTTTGCGGTAACAAAGGTTCAGCAGGTTTTGAGCCAATTTTGACTTCTGCATCCCACAAGCGCTTTACCTGCTCTGGCTGCTTATGTTTGCCTAAAACAATAAATACCCTGTTATGCAAAGATTGCTCCAACCGAGAGTCAACCTCTTGCTTTACCTGCTGAAGCAGCAACCACTGAGAACGGGGACGAGTAGGTGGTTCTTGGTTTTGAACCACAAAATTACCATGCACGTTTTCAAAGTTAAATTGATCGCGTCCACGGTTGTCATACTGTCGGTTCATATTTACTGACCGCCGAGCTTTTGATTACCTTGCATATTCTCAACGTTAAATTGGTCGCGCCCGTAATTGTTATACTCTCGCGTTGAAATATTCTGATTCTGAATGTTAATAATCTGTTGAGCTATCTGCCGGACTTGAGTAGCAAAGGCTTCGTCTTCCATCATCTCAACATCTAGGTATTTCGTAACTTTTTCTAATGCTGCTTGGTTCCCCTGTTGCTCGACCTCAGTTAAAGCTGTTTCTGCTCGTCCGTTACCTTGGAATTTTGCTCGGATTTGAGCGCGCAGGTTTTTAACTAAGTTAATCGCACCGCCTAGAGATTTTTTGGCTAATTCTCCCGACCCCGATTTAATAAATTCATTAAATGCAAGTCCAGCAATAGTGCTAGCTGCTAATGTAATTGCGGGTTCCATAAATTTCCTCCCAGTAAACTCTGTAGTCTTAAATTGGCAACGAAATTTGTTACTGCGAACTCAATTGGCGGAGTAAAGAGCGAATTACCTGACGCTTGGTTTCTTGGCGCTTAAGGCAGTATTCCTCTAGAGCTTGGTATTCGCTAACAGGTAGCTCTACCAACAGTTGCTTGATTGGTTTTGTCGATACTTTTCTTGGCATCTTTACATCTATAAATTTCATATATTAATTAATCAAAGAAAAACTTATCATTGCGGAATTCTGTTACAAAGTTTTACTTTTAATTTACAAGCGATAGTGACCTAGTACCTGTTGCTACTAATTCTTATCGATTAAACCTTGCACATATACCAAACTACACAAATTACAAAATCTGCCAGGAGCAGAGTTCAAACGAGCGTGCAGCATGAGCTTTGACACATTAGCGCGAGATGGGGGAGGTGCTGCACCCAAATTTAGAGCACTAAGGGCGGCGTGGAAGACAAAACTGCCGAGTTGTCAGGGCAGGAGCAGCCGTTAATAGTTGTAAAAAAGCAGAGAATAGAGTGTAAAAGGCTAAATAGATAGTAAGTTAAAATTTTAAGTGCTGTAGAGTAGTGTTACGTCCGCTATAAGTAATCATGGACAAAATTTATCTTAATGTTCCCCTACTCGCAAAAAGATGATGCCAAGCGTAGGGGCGCTAAGTGGGATGTGGAGAGAAAGAAATGGTATGTGCCATCTGGAAAACGGCTAGAACCCTTTGAACCTTGGCTGCTATTATTCGTTGAGGAGCGCCAGCTCACAATTGAACTTGTACCAAATACCTGCTGGTACTCCAATGTTCGCTCTAATGTTTCTAAACAAGATTGGGATAACCTTCGACACTATACCTATAAGCAGGCAGGTCATCGCTGTGAAGTTTGTGGAGGAGTTGGACAGCAGCACCCTGTCGAATGCCATGAAATCTGGAATTATGATGACCAGCAGCATATCCAAACTTTAACTGGACTTATTGCTCTTTGTCCAGCTTGCCATGAGTGTAAACACATAGGGCTGGCTCAAATCAAAGACCGAGGAGAAATTGCCCTTCAACATCTAGCTAAAGTCAACAAATGGTCATTAGAACAAGCTGAAGAATATGCGTCTGATTGCTTTAAGATTTGGCACAGAAGGAGTCAGTTTAATTGGAAGCTAGATATTTCTTACTTGAAGCAATTTGGGATTTGTACAGATGTGGAGTTAGACCGGAATAACTAACTTTTGCTCAACTTTAGATATTTATTTACTGGAGCGGTTATACCATTAGAAAAAATAACGAACTATCAAAATGCGAGAACTGCCTGAATGCCCACGCTGCCAGTTTTATGCTAATAATATTTATCTTGTTTGTGCCTTACACCCAAATGGTATTCTCGGAGAAAATAATACTTGCTCCGATTTTTCTCCAGCTAGAAAAAGCTTACTGACAAACCATAAGTTTCGACAAGAAGACTTAGATTTGGTAGAAGGACTTTTGGTAAATCAGGGTTATCAGGATTTAGAAGCTCATCAAAACTTAGCCGAGATGATGGCGAAAATGATCTATGACCCAGTTGAGGACTTGTTAGCACAACCATTGTCGGACTTCTACTATTACGTTTTGCGTTTATCTCAGTTAACCACAAGTTCAACTAGGGTTACTTCACTCGAATTACCTGATGAGCGATACCAGCATTTCTCGGTAGATAGTCACAGCATTATGGTTCATCAAGCTCGGTTTTTAATTAAGCATGGTGAACCAGAAATATTAACTCCTGCTAGACGGCAGTCCCTTTATGGGCATGACCCATATATTGCTAGAACAATTGCCAAGTATTTAAGTAGTGAACAAGAATTGAGAACTGGAAATAATCAGGCATATTTTGATGACTTGCTAGAACGAATTAGCGCTAATACTAACTTACATGGAATTGATGCAGTTGGGCGATTAAGAGGTAGTGCATATTTATTCGGCTATCACTACGCCGATGATTTTGACATTGATCATTGGGAGCAAGATTGGGAAAATACTGATAAATATCCGCCAGTCCCTTTTTCACCAGCAAGAGCAATCGCTTTTGTCAAAGAGCGGTTTAATATTATGCTTGATTATCCTTTTTCACAGCAAGGAAGCGCTCCTCTGTAGTTAGAGTTTTTATATCCTAAAACTGATGCTTAAATAGGTACATTGCGGTTACAAAAGTAGCAGTGAGATATTGATGCTAGTAGGTGATCACCATGAGCAAAACCACCACTCACCATGTTATCGGTATTGGGGGTAGCACTCTGATAGTGTTTTACACCGAGGCTCATTGCTGGCAGTTCAGGTTGATTAGTAATGGTGGAGCGGGTGTTTCGATGAACGCAAACTTTACTTACTACACCCCTGAAGCAGTTCTTAGGGCAGGGTTAGAGTGAATTGCATAGGGGAGTTAGAAAACTGATAGTACAAGTACCGAAAACGCTAACTTTAACTCTTCGGTATTTCTAGCGCTCTTAGTCAGGATTACCAGTGCTGAAATAATTTCAACATCAGAAAGCCTGCCTTGTAGAGTTTGGTGTATTACTCCCCGCAATCATAGAACTACCTACTGGTCACTGTGCTAACCTTTCTTAAGCTCCCAGTTGCCGCCTGAGTAATATACCAACTCCCAGTAGGCCTCCTGCATGAATCAAAGAACTATAGATGCCAAACTGAAGCGCAACTGAGTTTTTCCGAGATTCGTAAGGCTCAAAATCCAGAGATTTTAGGTAACGACAGCAACAAAATCTTAACTTACAGTAAATGAAAAGTTAGTTTAGCCGAGCGGTTCAGTTAGTGCATAAATTGCAGATATCGAACCAATAAGTAAGTAGGCAAATGCGTCATACCTTTGAGTCAAAAGTTTTAAGGAGCTATTGAGATGCAAATTCTAGAACATCCACAACCAATCACATCATCTGCAACCTCTCTAATTCAAGATCAAGTCACAATCCGAGCCAAACTTGCGATGATTTGGGTTTCTCAAACAGATGGTAGTCGCCAGCGCTTAGTCGCCAAATGGGTGAGGCAAGACTAAATAGCTCCTTGGCGTTCAATGCCGGAATGTCGTGAATAACAAATAACTAGCCACTAACTCACTTAGATAAGGAGATACTATGCACACCGATTACTGGTCTATTTTTACTGTCGCAGCTTTATTGCTAGAAGTTATCCCTGCTTTAGCCATCATTTCTTTAGCTATCTCTACCGAGAAAAAGTAGCAGTTAAAGGCTCAAGCAATAAAGATGATTTTGCTGCAAATATTCGAGACAACAGACCGATAAGTATATAGAAGCGCAACAGGAGCAATCACGCTTGTCTGCTAACTATATTGAACAGCAATAGCCCCGGTAGAAAATCAGGGCTATTTTAAATATCTCCAAAACTCAATAGCATTAATTAGGAGATTGAATGGCTTCCCATGTCATGTTTTAAGGAAGGTAAATCCTTCATAGAATGGCGAATTTGGCGTTTTTTAGAAATTGGATAGTAAACAGTCGTTTTGCTTGAAAGTTAAACGCTGTCTAGGTTGTGGATCTAAATAATTCGGTTTAATTGAGGGCGTAACTGTGAGGCATTTTACTCTTTGCCAACTCTGCTTCTGCATTGTGAATTCAGCTTGAATATTAGTTTAGTAGGGAATTCCAGACTTTGTACTATCAGTCTTCTGTCTTGTCCACAGGAGGGTCAAACTACGTTCAACACACCTAACTCCAATAATTAGCGTTGTTTTTTGTCCGCTTGCTACAAAAAGGCGTATTTGAATTGATGATACGTTTTTTATGCTTTGCGGACTAGGCGGAGGTGGCAGGGGCGAGTCCTTTGTTGCTGGTTCACCCATTCCTCAAACAACTTCCCATACCAAGCAGGTGTGATAATTACCAGCAGTCTAGCGGTCTGTGTTCCCACGTTTTTAAAGGTGCGGAGGATACCCTTAGGAACATTTACACAAGCTCCGGCAGTTGCAGTGAACCTGCGTTCGCCTTCTTGAAACAAAAGTTTTCCTTCCAAAATGTAGTATGTTTCTCCTTCCCAATGATGAACGTGGGCTAGTAAACTACCTTGAGGCGCTACTGTTATTTCAAAGAGTGAATATCCTCCGAAATGATCCTCACTCACTGTTTTGCATTTCACTTGTTTATTATTAAGCCACGACTTACATCTGTTTAGGGAAACAAGTCTAATCCTCTGATTCCTGCTCATTCTGGTTGCCCTGCTTGAGATTTTTTGTAGCTAATATTTGTGAAAATAGCGGACTGATTGAGATTAAAACTAAAACAAAACTGTGCCTATCTTTGTGGTAACCACAGTTTATTAACCCTACTACTCGCCGTCCAGTTCAAAAAATGCTCATTTTTTGTCCACTTTTATTAACGGTAACGAGCTTCTGCGTGAATGAACCCACAATATGGGAAAAGGAATTACGGCACTTGCAGCACGCGCTCAACGAATTCGTGCAACACTGTGAAATTCCGATTCAGCTACACTTCAAGATAGATGTGAGGTAAGGCGATCGCCATCAGTAAAACCACCGTTTACCAAGTTATTGGTATTGAGGGTAGGACCAGGGCAAACGCATCTAAGTTTTATTAAATTTAATTGACAAATAGTTGCTCATAAGGTTTAGTTGCCATTTAACTAATTCTTGTCAGAAGAAACATCACTTCTCTAACTTGATAAAAATAACCAAA
>JAESFL010001070.1_pt1 | contig 11546 bp, 9 predicted proteins | sample 9269401 | NCBI WGS metagenome assembly JAESFL01 (sample SAMN14506025, study PRJNA617098) | algae metagenome | isolation source: Gloeocapsa sp. UFS-A4-WI-NPMV-4B04 and co-occurring heterotrophs from desert... | place: USA: Utah | collected 2006-10-01 | reverse complement strand
CGGCGAGAGCGGGCGCGAGGGATTGCGATGCATCGTCGTGGGAGTTCCTCGAAAGATGACGGGCTTTTAGGCGTCTCATCACCTTTTGCAACGCCTGCCGCCGACCCGCAGCGCGTGCCTGAAGCCATCTGAACCATGCGCGCTCAGTCGACTGCAAGGCCGCGCGCCGCGCGTCGCGGGCGATCAGGCGAGCCAGCCTGTGCCAGGTCAGCCGGGCTGACGCGCCAAGCCGCTCTCGCGCCGCCACCACCGGTTCATCAGCCGCTTCGCCGCTTAGGCCTTCCCCGCCAAGCCTGCCCGGCCTATCGGGCACGCATGGCTCAGCTCAACATTCTCGTCACCGGCACCAGCCGGGGTATCGGCAAATCCATCCTCGAATCGCTTTCCGGACACCGGGTGATCGGCCATTCGTCGCGCGGCGGCGAAGGGGCGATTGCGGCCGATCTCGCGCAGCCGGACGGCGCGCGTGCTTTGTGGTGGGAAGCCATGGGTGCGCTTGACGGCCGTATCGACGTGCTCGTCAACAATGCGGGCATCTTCGAAGCGGCGCCGATCGAGCAGGGTGACGAGGCTTGGGTGGAGGGATGGGAGCGGACGATGCGGGTCAACCTCACCGCGTCCGCCGAACTCTGCCGCCTGGCCGTGCTCCACTTCCGCCAGCGCGGGGCCGGCGGGCGGATCGTCAACGTCGCGAGCCGGGCCGCCTATCGCGGCGATTCACCTCAGCATTGGCATTATGCGGCATCGAAGGCCGGCATGGTCGGCATGACGAAGTCGATCGCCCGCGGCTATGCGGCGGAGAATATCCTGGCCTTCGCCGTCTGCCCCGGCTTCACGATGACCGGCATGGCCGAGGATTATCTGGAAAGCCGCGGCGGCGAGAAACTGCTGGCCGACATTCCGCTCGGCCGCGTCGCCGGCACGGACGAGGTGGCCGAAACCGTCAGATGGCTCGCCGTCGAAGCTCCGGCTTCCGCGACCGGCGCCGTGATCGACATCAACGGCGCGAGCTATGTTCGATAGGCCGGACTTCCTCATCGGCCGGTCTCCCCGGTTAGTGGGGCGACGTCTATGGGTCACCTATGCCCGATAGCTGGAAGGTGACGCTTCCCTGCACGCGAGGCGAGGCGCAGGCGATCCAGGGAGAGATCGCCCAGTTCGCACTGCTCGACAGCCCGCCCGTGCTGATGACGAGCGAAGCCGATCCCGCGCGGCCGGAGGAGTGGCGGCTGGATTCCTATTTCGATGCCGAGCCGGACGATCACACGCTGCGCCTCCTGAAACAAATCGTGCCCAGCGCGGCTGGCGCCGAGCCCACCGTCGAGCGGATCGGCGATGATGATTGGGTCACTTTGAGCCAGCAGGGGCTGGAGCCGATCCGTGCCGGCCGGTTCTTCGTGCACACGCCCACGCACCGCGACCAAGTTCCGGAAGGCGCGGTGGCGCTGGAGGTCGATGCCGGCCGCGCCTTCGGCACCGGTCACCATGAGACTACTACCGGCTGCTTGATCGCGCTCGATCGGCTCAAGGAGACCGGCTGCCATTTCTCGAACATCCTCGATCTCGGCACCGGCACCGGTCTTCTCGCCTTTGCCGCGCTGAAGCTCTGGCCGCTCGCCCGTGTGGCGGCATCGGACATCGACCCCGTCTCGATCGAAGTCACCGCCGAAAATGCCGGCATTAACCGCGTAGCCCTGGGCCGCATTCGGGGCGAGGTGGAACTGGCGGTGGCGCCAGGCCTCGAGCATCCGCGCCTTCGTGCAAGAGCGCCTTACGACCTCATCATCGCCAACATCCTGGCCGGGCCCTTGATCGACCTTGCGCCCTCGGTCTCGGTGGCGATGGAAGCGGGAGGGCGGCTGGTGCTCGCGGGGCTCCTCGATCAGCAGGCCGAGAAGGTCGCTGCCGCCTATCGTCGGCACGGTCTGATGGCGAGCTTCAGCATCGTCCGCGGTGACTGGCCGACCTTAGTGATGCGGAAGCGCCGCACCTTCGCCCGGCGATGAGCCGCCGATCGGGACGCCCTTAAGCCGAAGCGACCAAGGATTAGGGGGCGACCCCGAGCTGGTTCAGCATGAAGGCATATTGCTCGGCGACTTCCTGGTAGCGGCGGAAGCGCCCCGACTTGCCGCCATGGCCTGCCTCCATGTTGGTTCGGAAGACGAGCGGGTTCTTGTCGGTCTTCTTCTCGCGGAGGCGCGCCACCCACTTGGCCGGCTCGAAATATTGCACCTGGCTGTCCCATAGGCCGGTGCCAACGAAGGTCGCCGGATAGGCCTTGGCCTCGATATTGTCGTAAGGCGAATAGGACAGCATGTAGTCGTAATAAACGCGGTCGGACGGGTTGCCCCATTCGTCATATTCGTTGGTGGTGAGCGGGATGGTGGCATCGAGCATCGTCGTCACCACGTCCACGAACGGTACTTGCGAGATAATCACCCGGTAATCCTGCGGCGCCATGTTCATGACGGCGCCCATCAGCAGCCCGCCGGCGCTGCCCCCCGAGGCCGCAACCCGGTCCTTGGCGGCATAGCCCTCGCGCACGAGGTGCCGCGTCACGTCGATGAAGTCGGTGAAGCTGTTCTTCTTGTTGAGGAGGTGGCCCTGATCATACCAGGCGCGGCCCATCTCCTGGCCGCCGCGGATGTGGGCGATGGCATAGACGACGCCCCGGTCGAGCAGGCTGACGATGCTTGGCGACCAGGCGGGATCCATCGACGCGCCGTAGCTGCCATAGCCATATTGAAGCAGGGCGGCCGTGCCGTCCTTCCTGAAGCCCTTCCTGTAGACCAGCGAAACCGGCACCTTGGTGCCGTCGCGTGCAGTCGCCCAGACCCGTTCCGTCTCGTAATTGGCCGCATCATAGCCAGGCGCGGGCGTTTCCTTGAGGAGCCGCCTTTCGCCCGTGCGCGCGTTCACCTCGTAGACGCGGGTAGGCGTAGTCAGCGAGTTGTAGCCGTAGCGAAGCCAGTCCGTGTCCGGTTCGCGATTGACGTCGAGCGCCATGGCATAAGCGGGTTCGTCGGAACCGACGAAGCTGCTCTTTCCGCCGGTGGCAAGCAGGCGAAGCCTCTTATTGCCGCCCGACCGTTCCTCGATCGCCGTAAAACCGGTGAATGGCTTGAAGTCCTCGATGAACACCTCGGGATCGTGGGGCACGAAATCCGTCCACCGGGCGCGGCCAGAGCGAGCGCCGGCGTCGCCCACCTTCATCAGCTTGTAATTGGGCGCGTTCCAATTGGTGCGGATCACCCATTCATTCCCGACATGATCGGCGCCGTATCGAAACTCCCGCTCGCGCGGGGCGAGCACGAAGAACTCGCCTGGCTTGGCGGCGCTGGTGCAACGCTGCTCGTTGCTGACTGTGCTCTGGAGAATGATGCAGATGTACTTGTCCGAGGTGGTCCGGCCGAGGCTCATGTAGAAGCTCTCGTCCTTCTCCTCGTAGATCAGGCGGTCGGCCGAGGCGGGCGTGCCGAGCACGTGCGCCTTCACCCGCTTGCTCAGCAGCGTGACGGGATCCTTCTCGATGTAGAAGATGGTCCGGTTGTCGTCTGCCCAAGCGAAGTCGGATTCGACATTCTGCACATTGTCGGGAAGGACCTTGCCCGTCGCGATATCCTTGAAGCGAAGCACATATTGCCGGCGCCCGACGATGTCCTCCGCATAAGCCAGAAGCCGGCTGTCCTGGCTCGGCTCCCAGGCGCTGATCTGGAAGAAGCCTTTGCCCTCTGCCATGGCCGGCTGATCGAGCAGAACCTCTTCGCGCGCGCTCATCGTGCCCTTGCGGCGGGCGACGATCGGATAATCCTGGCCGTTCTCGAAGCGGGTATAATAAAGGTAGCCGCCGTCGCGGAACGGAACGCTTGCGTCGTCCTGTTTGATGCGGCCCACGAACTCCCGATAAAGCGTCTGCTGGAGCGGCTTCAGCGGCGCCAGAAAGGCATCGGCAAAGGCGTTTTCGGAATTGAGATAGCTCAGCATGTCCGGATTCTTCCGGCTGTCGTCGCGGAGCCAGTAATATTCGTCCTGCCGCTCGATCCCGCCCGGACCTTTGACGACATGAGGCTTTTTGGGCGCGATTGGCGGCGCGGCAACCTGCGCCGCAACCGGTATCGAGCCGAGCGCCATGACGAGCCCCAGGACAAGCAGCTTCTTCATTCCTGAACCTTTCGGATCCTGCCTTCTCCAAGGCTCGTCAGGTCTGGCACGTCGCTTCCGCCCGGGCAACCGGGAGCTCAGCCGGCGGCTGCGACGAGTTCGTTCCAGGCAGCCTCGTCGATCACCTGGATGCCGAGCTCCTGCGCCTTCTTCAGTTTCGAGCCGGCCCCGGGGCCGGCGATCACCAGATCCGTCTTTGCCGATACGGATCCCGCCACTTTCGCCCCCAATGCCTCGGCCTGAGCCTTGGCCTCGTCACGGGAGATCGTCTCGAGACTGCCGGTAAACACCAGCGTTTTGCCGCTGACCGGCGATGCTCTGGTTTCCCAGACGACGTCCTGCGGCTGAACGCCGGCCGCCAGCAGATCGTCAAGCACTTGTCGGTTGTGAGGCTCCTCGAAAAAATCGAGCAATGCGTTGGCGACTTCCGGCCCGATATTGGGCGTTCCGACCGCGGCAACGACGGCCCTGTCGCGGCGTTGCAGGAACTTGCGTTCCTCCTCGCCGAGCGCCGGCGCCGTATCCTTTCGAACCGCCAGCGCGCCCTCGACCATGGCGCGAAATTCGTTCCAGCTTCGGTAGCGACGGGCAAGGTCGCGCGCGGTGACCTCGCCGACATGGCGGATGCCGAGCGCGAACAAAAAGCGGTCGAGCGGGGGCCGCCGACGCTCCTCGATCGCCGCGATCAGGTTCGCCGCGGAAATCTCCGCCCAGCGCTCCCGCGTCAGCAGCTTCTCCTTGGTCAGGGTGAAGATGTCGGCGGGCGACTGGATGAGGCCGTCGCGGAAGAAATTCTCGATATTGGTGATGCCGAGCCCCTCTATGTCGAGGGCGTGGCGCGACGCGAAATGCCGCAGCCGCTCGACACGTTGCGCCGGGCAGATCAGGCCGCCGGTGCAGCGCACGTCGACTTCGCCCTCCTCGCGCACCGCTTCCGATCCGCATTGAGGGCAGTGATCGGGGAACACGTAGGGCGGGCGCTCGGCCTCGGGCGTGAGATTCTCCAGCACTTGCGGAATCACATCGCCGGCGCGCTGGATGCGGACCCGGTCCCCTACACGGACACCCAGGCGAGCGATTTCGTCAGCATTGTGGAGGGTAGCGTTGGTGACGGTGACGCCGCCGACGCTGACCGGCGTCAGCCGCGCGACCGGTGTCAGCTTGCCGGTCCGCCCGACCTGGATGTCGATCGCCTCCAGCACCGTCTCCGCCTTTTCCGCCGGAAACTTGTGCGCCAAGGCCCAGCGCGGCGCCCGCGACACGAAGCCGAGCCGCTCCTGCCAATCGAGGCGGTCGACCTTGTAGACCACCCCGTCTATGTCGAAGGGCAGATCGGCCCGCTTCGCCTCGATGGCTCGATAGTGGCCGAGAAGATGATCCAGATCGGTGAAAAGTGCCAAGTCTTGCGCAATCGGCAAACCCCATCCGGCGATTGCCTTCATGACCCCGAGCTGCGTCTCCCCGGGCAGGGCGGAGGCTTCACCCCAGCCGTGGGCATAGAAGCGCAGCGGCCGCGAAGCGGTAACTGCAGCGTCCTTTTGCCGAAGCGACCCCGCGGCGGCATTGCGCGGATTGGCGAACTGGCGCGCCTTCGAAGGGTCCTCGGCCTCGGTGAGCAAGCGGGCGTTGAGCGCCGCGAAGTCGGCCTTCGACATGTAAACTTCGCCGCGTATTTCGAACAGCGCCGGCGCTCCTTCCAGCCGCTGCGGGACGTCGGCGATAGTGCGGACATTGTCGGTGACCACTTCGCCGGTGGTGCCGTCGCCGCGGGTTGCGGCGAGCGCCAGCACCCCATTTTCATAGCGAAGCGAGCAGGATAGGCCGTCGATCTTCGGCTCGCCCGTGAGGGCTATTTCCTCGTCCGCCGGCAAGTTGAGGTAGCGCCGCACCCGCCGGACGAAGTCGGCGACTTCTTCATCGGCAAAGGCATTTTCCAGGCTGAGCATCGGCAAGGCGTGCCGCACCTTGGAAAGGTGCGCCGCCGGCGCCGCGCCGACCAGCTTCGAAGGGCTGTCCTCGCGTACCAGGTGCGGAAATCGCGCCTCCAGCGCCGCATTGTCACGGACGAGTGCGTCATATTCAGCGTCGGTTATCTCCGGCGCGTCGTCCGAATGGTAGAGCCGGTTGTGGTACGCGATTTCCCGGGCGAGCCGCCTCAGCTCCGCCACAGCCTCCTGCTCGGTCACGCCGCCTCCAGCAAACGGGTCGCCTGGGCACGCGCTTCGTCGGTCACATGGGCGCCGGAAAGCATGCGGGCAATCTCTTCGCGCCGCCTGGCTTCGTCGAGCTGCTGCACGCTGGTACGCGTCACCACGCCTTCGTGGCTCTTCTCGATAAGCAGATGCTGGTTGCCGCGCGCAGCCACTTGGGGGCTGTGCGTCACCACCAGCAATTGCGCCTGCCCCGCGAGCCGATGCAGCCGCTCGCCGATCGCGCTGGCGACAGCGCCGCCGACGCCGCGGTCGATCTCGTCGAAGATCATCGTCCGGGCGCCGCCGCGCTCCGCCAGCGCCACCTTCAACGCCAGAATGAAGCGTGAAAGCTCACCGCCGCTGGCGATGCGGGTCAACGGCGCGAAGGGTGCCCCGGGGTTGGTCGAGACTTCGAACTCGACCCTGTCCCAGCCGCGCGGGGACCATTGCGCCTCGTCCAGCGGTTCGACCTCCGTCCTGAATTTGGCGGCGTCGAGCTTCAGCGGGGCAAGTTCGCGGGCGACGGCAACGTCCAGCCGCGCCGCCGCGGCCTGCCGCAGTCGGCTGAGCTCGGCGGCCTCCGCTTCGAAAGCCGAGCGCGTATCGACGACCGCCTTTTCCAGCGCCGCCAGATGCTCCTCGCCCGATCCGATCGCCGTGAGCTTGCCTGCCAGTTCATCGCGGAGCGCCGGCAAGGCGTCCGGCTCCACGCGGTGCTTCCGAGCTAGCGCCCGCAGGTCGAATAGCCGCGCCTCCGCCTCCTCCAGCCGCGCCGGCTCGTAGGCCATGGCCTCGGCGGCCTCGCCGAGCCGGTCTTCGGCTTCCGAAGCTTCGATCACCGCGCGATCGATCGCCGCCACCGCCTCTCCAAGCTTCTCATGCTCGCCGCCGATCCGGTCCAGCCGCCGCGCTGCCTGCCGAAGCAGGGAGAGCGCGCCGTCCGATCCTTGCAGCAGCTCGCCCGCGGCCGCGATATCTTCCGTCAGCCGCGCACCTTTTTGCATCGTGGCCCTAAGCGCCGCCAGTTCCTCCTCCTCGCCCGGCTGCGGCTTCAGCTTGTCCAGCTCGGCCACGGCATGTTCGAGATAGTCCCGATCGCGCGCCGCCGAAGCGAGCTGTTCAGCCGCCGAAGCAAGCGCCGCCTCCGCCGCATGCCACCCCGCGAAGGCGCGCTCGCACGGCCTGGTGTCGATAAAGCCGTAAGTGTCGAGCAGCGCCCGGTGTCCGCGCGGGTTCAAGAGCCCCCGGTCGTCATGCTGGCCGTGAATCTCCACCAGCAGAGCCCCGATTTCCCTGAGCAAAGCGACCGAGGCCGCCTGGTCGTTGATCAGTGCGCGGCTTCCGCCGTCGCCCTTGACGATGCGGCGGATCACGATCGGCTCGCCCGCCTCGGTGTCGAGGCCGTTCTCGCGCAGCAAAAGACTGGCCGGGTGATGGTCGGGCACTTCGAAGGTGACGCTTACCACGGCTTGCGCCTGTCCGCCGCGGACCAGCCCGCTGTCGGCACGCGTGCCGAGCGCCAATCCCACGGCGTCGAGCAGAATCGATTTGCCTGCTCCCGTTTCGCCGGTGAGCACGCCGAGACCAGGCCCGAATTCGAGGTCCAGCGTCTCGATCAGAACGACGTCGCGGATGGAGAGGGCGGTCAGCATCGGCCCTCGCGGCGGTCAGGAAGCGGCGCTGGCCGCCGCCGTTGCCGTTGCACCGCCGTGCCGTTGCACCAGCTCATAGGCGCGTTCGTACCATTTGCTGCCGGGATAATTGGCGCCGAGCACCGCGGCCGACTTGCGCGCTTCTTCGGGCACGCCCAGCGCGAGATAGGATTCGGTGAGCCGCATCAGCGCCTCGGGCGCGTGCGTGGTCGTCTGATATTCATCGACCACGGAACGGAAACGGGAGACGGAGGCGAGCCACTGGCCCCGGCGCTGATAGAAGCGGCCGATCTCCATCTCCTTGCCGGCGAGGTGGTCGCGAACCAGGTCCATCTTGATCCGGGCATCGGCGGCGAAGCGAGTGTTCGGATGACGGCGGACGAGTTCGCCCAGCGAATCCAGCGCTTGGCGCGTCGTCGATTGGTCCCGCGTCACATCCTCGATCTGCTCGTAATAATTCACGCCGATCAAATAAAGCGCGTACGGGGCATCCTTATTGCCCGGGTGGATGGCCAGGAAGCGGCGGGCGGAGTCGATCGACTTGGTATGGTCGCCGGCGGCATAATAGCTGAAGGCGCTCATCAGCTGGGCACGGCGGGCCCAGATCGAATAGGGATGCTGGCGCTCGACCTCGTCGAACAAGGCCGCGGCGATCTTGTACTGGCGACGGTCCAGCTGATCCTTGGCGCTGTTGTAGAGCGTATTGACGTCGCGGGCGACATATTGGGTATCGGCGGTGGTGCGCCTGCCGCCCAGGCCAAGGCTCGCGCAGCCGGCCATCGGCAGGGTCGCGGCGGCAAGGATCAGATAGGCGATCGGACGGGGAAAATGACGCATGACGGGCTTCTTAGCTGAGGCTTTGGCCGAGGCCAAGCAAGAGATGGGCCGACCATGCCGAGCCTGCATGAACCCTGCTTTAATAGGCTGCTAAAGCTCCTCTGCTAACACTCACGCGATGCTTCGCGTGCTGACTCTTTCGACGCTTTTTCCGAACGCTGCACAGCCGACGCTGGGCGTTTTCGTCGAGCGCCAGACGCTCGGCCTGGCCGCGCTTGCGGGGGCCGAGGTGGAGGTGGTCGCGCCGATCGGCCTTCCGCCTTGGCCGCTATCGCATCACCCGCATTACCGGGCACGCGCGCGCCTTCCGCTTCAGGAGCAATGGAAGGGGCTTCAGGTCCACCGCCCCCGCTTTCCCATCATTCCTCGCCTGGGTGAGCGCCGGACGGCAACTTCCATGACGCACAGCCTGCTGCCGCTGGTGCGGCAAATCCGCGAGCGCTTCCCCTTCGACGTCATCGATGCGGAATTCTTCTGGCCGGACGGGCCGACAGCCATGCACCTCGGCCGCGCGCTCGACGTGCCTTTTTCCGTCACCGCACGGGGAAGCGACATTCAATATTGGATGCACCGTCCAGCGGTGTCCGACCAGATCCTGGAAGCGGCCAACGCCGCCGGCGGAATGCTCGCCGTGAGCGCGGCGCTCGGCCGGGTTATGGCCGGCTTCGGGATGCCGGCGGGTCGGATCAGGACCCACTATACGGGGGTGGATCACGAGCGTTTCCGTCCCGTGGACCGCAGTCCGGCCAAGGCGAAGCTGGGCATCGTCGGACCGCTCATCGTCACGGTGGGGGCGCTGATCCCCGGCAAGGGGCAAAGAGTGGCGATCGACACGATCGAGCGGCTTCCCGGCGCGACCTTGCTGCTCGCCGGCGATGGGCCTGATCGGGCCGCGCTCGAGGCCATCGTGCGCCGCAAGCGGCTGGAGCCCCGGATCCGCTTCCTCGGCAATCTTCCTCATCATGAAGTCGCCGGCCTGATGGCGGCTGCCGACGTCATGCTGCTTCCGTCCCGCGCCGAGGGGCTGGCCAATGTCTGGGTCGAAGCGCTTGCCTCCGGCACGCCGGTGGTCACCTGCGACGTCGGCGGCGCGCGCGAGGTGATCGATCGTCCGGAAGCGGGCGCCCTCGTACCCGCCGATCCGGAAGCCATGGCCGGCGCGATCAGCGTGATCCTCGCCGATCCGCCGGACCAGGCGAAAGTGCGCGCGGCCTCAGAGCGCTTCAGCTGCGCCGCCAATTGTCAGTCCTTGTTCGATCACCTCACGGCCGTCGCCGCGCGTCGGCCGATCAGCTGAGCGGCATCAGGGCTGCGGCGATCCATCGATCCTCGCTGCGGAGCATCCCCCAGGTGCGGGCAGCAGCGCGGCTGTCCATCGCCTCCAGGCCGATGCCCTGCGCCTCGAGCGCCGTCACGAGCGCGCGCGGCGGAAAGGCAGTCCTCGAGCCGGTGCCGATAAGGAGGAATTCAGGCTGGGGGCGCAGCGAAAGGAGCGGTTCGAGATGCTCCAGGCTCAGCTCCGCCAGCGGCGGCGGCGCCCAGCCGTCGGCCCGCTCCGGCGTCAGCAGCAGCGCTTCGTAGATACCGCCGTCGACCGAAAAACCGCGCTCCGTGAAGCCCTGGACGATCGGGCCATGGGCCCCTTTGTCCTGTTCCCAGCGCGGCACGAGATCAATAGCCTTCGTTGTAGCTTTTCACGCGCTCGGCGCCGTCCGTCGCCTGGTTCTTCGGCAGGAAGCTGTTGGAATCCACCTTCAGCCAGATGAGCCAGGGAGCGGCGATGTAGACGGTGGAGTAGGTGCCGACGATGACGCTGATCAGCAGCGCCGTCGTGAAGCTCTGGATCACGTCAGGCCCGAGCAGCATCAGCGAACCCAAGGCCAGCAGCATCGCGAAATTGGTGGCGACGGTGCGGGACAGCGTCTCGTTCATCGTCAGGTTGAGGAGCGGCGTAATCTCCATCTTGCGGTATTTCCGTAAATTCTCGCGTACGCGGTCGTAGATTACGATCGTGTCGTTCAGCGAATAGCCGATCAGCGTCAGCAAAGCCGCGATGACGTTGAGGTCGAACTCCATCTGCGTCAGCGCGAAGAATCCCAACGTCACCGTCACGTCGTGGACCAGCGAGAACATGGCGCCGACGCCGAACTGCCATTCGAACCGTATCCAAATGTAAAGGACGATGCCGATCGCTGAGAAGAGTAAGGCTTTGGCGCCGGCGGTCACGAGCTCTTCGGAAACCCTGCCCGACACTGTGTCGACAGCGTCGATACTCGATCCCGGATATTGCTGCGTCAATGCCGCCCGCACCCGCGAAGCAGCGGCGTTCGCCCCTTCTTCACCACCCGGCGGCAGCGACATTCGGATCGCAACCTGTTGCGGAGATCCGAACTCCTGAATGCTCGCCTCTCCCAACCCGAGCGCGTCGACACGCTCGCGCAGCTGATCGAGCGACGGCGGCTGCTGGAAGCTGACGCGGATCACCTGGCCGCCGGCGAAATCGACACCGAAATTGAGGCCCTTGACCGCGAGCAGCGCGATCGATCCTGCCATGAGCAGCAGGGAGATGGCGATCGCGATCGTGCGCCAGCGCAGGAAATCGATGTTGGTGTTGTCCGGAATGAGCTTCAAAAGGCGCATGTCTTTAGATCCTGAGCTCGGTCGGGCGCTTCCTCAGCCACAGCGACACGAACATGCGGGTGAC
>JAESFL010001069.1_pt1 | contig 11565 bp, 9 predicted proteins | sample 9269401 | NCBI WGS metagenome assembly JAESFL01 (sample SAMN14506025, study PRJNA617098) | algae metagenome | isolation source: Gloeocapsa sp. UFS-A4-WI-NPMV-4B04 and co-occurring heterotrophs from desert... | place: USA: Utah | collected 2006-10-01 | reverse complement strand
CTGCTCAATCACCTCTGCCTCGATCATGCCCCTTATTCCATCCCTATTCCTCAAAGCTTACTTGCTCTGTTGGCTTAGAGCCTGGAATTGGATAAATGCTCAACTTATTGTTACAAGCTGCCTTAGTATTCTACCAACCTGTTCCTTCTCGCTTTACCTCCCCGAAACACCTATTGAGCCAAATGGACAACTATCCGAGGGATTTATCGGGTGGACAAAAACAACGGGTAGCGAGCCTTCACAGGCAAGCCCCTTTGGGGCATCGCTCGTGCTTTGGTCAGTCAGCCTAAAATTATTCTGGCAGATGAACCAACGGCTGCACTAGATAAAAAATCGGGGCGGAACGTAGTAGAAATTATGGAGAAACTTGCTCTTTAGCAAGTTTCTCCATCTTGCTAGTAACCCATGACAACCGCATTCTGGATCTTGCCGACCGAATTATTTACATGGAAGATGGATATTTAGTAAATCGTTCTGATGTCAATGCGATCGCTCAATAGGTCTTTGAATTTTTAGTGCCATTCGACTTTAGCCCTTATATCTCTAACAGCAAAACTACCAGATAGGCCAAACTTCAATTTAAGCTTTTGTGATGTAGCCTCTAAATTCTGATATGATTATTCAACTTTAAGTTAGTAGTTGAATGTAGAAGAAAAGTTATAAACTAAAGTGTTTTAAATATTAATACTTTACTAAAAAAATCGCTCAAACTATACGCTATTAATGCCTATTCAACTTTTAGGAATCTCTAAAGCTTTGATTGTGGTGGAGGCAAATGAAGCAGGAAGTCTTGACTCCCCAACCGTGATTCGCATGGTATCGGCGCTGAAGCAGGCGATCGCAACTTCTACTGATGTACCTATTACAGTGCAAGCGATCGCGGCAAATACGCTTCAATCTAACAGCAATTTAGAATTAGAAAGCACCTGGACACAAGACTGGGGAGCAAAAGACGTTTTAGTCTGTCCTTTGACGCTGAATATTCCACCTAATTTGCCTTTTAAGAATGAGGCTATCTATAAAGCTTGTCGTGATTCCGGCTTACGCCAGCAAGTAGCACAACAAATCGGCTGCGAAACTGGTAATGGAAATTTTTACTTGCCGCTAGTGCTGACAGCGAAAGGGCCACTTTACGGAGAAGTGATTGGACTCGCTGAGGAAATGCCAGAAAACTTATCGTCTAACTCAAATTACTACTATCAACCATTTCATTTATCAGATGCTCTGCGGCAGCAAATTTACCAGATAGGACACCGTCTGCTGCAATTGCTATCAGCGCCACCAGCCGCTTACTTGATGCAGTTTGGCTTTAAAGAAGGTAGTATTTACTTTGACCGACTTTGGCCTTTTCCAGCTGCACCTGCGATCGCTAGCTTAGGTGTTCAAGAACCGAATTTATTTGCCTGCCATTGGTACTGCCTGACAAATCAACCGATTCTTGACCTTACCATTATTCCAGCCGTTGCTAGCCCTACATTGCCATAATTTTAAGCAACTAAGACAGGAAGATTAACCGTTGTGAGAACGGCATCATAACTCTCAAAAATTTCAAACACTGAATCTAGCTGTGTCAGTTCAAAAACTAAGCGCACAGGGGCTTGTACATTGCAAAGCACTAAGCGACAGCTACTCTCACGTGCCACCTTCAACCCTGTTATCAAAGCGACTAAGCCAGAACTATCCATAAAATCTACTTGGGCAAGATCAAAAACCCAAAGTTCATGGACTTGAGGTACTAAACCAGCCATCTTTTTTTCCAAACTCTTGCCACCTTCTACGTCTAAGCGTCCTTGAGGCTGAAGCAGAATTAATTGCAATCCTTGTGTGACCATAATTTTCACTGGTAATTGAGACATTTAACACAAGTTACGAAAACGCAATAGTTATACACTTTCAAAACAGCAATTTACGGATATACCCAGTTAGCTGGATATAGACAGTAAAGCAGGTGAAAAGTGAAATTAAGATTAATAAATAAACTGGTTGTCTAATAAATATAGGTCAGTTGAAAAGTTATGCATCCAAGAGCTTAATTTTGGTAAAGCTAATAAATTGCATTCCTTAAGGAGGTTTCAAACTGACCTTACACAACCGAATTACAAAATAAAATAGTATCACCTCTACCCTAAAGTGGAGGTAAATCTTGTTATAATGTGATTAAAGTATTGCTTTCAACCATGTTTCTTACGTGAATATACTGAGGTATTAACGATGAATTTCTCTGAATAAATCAGGGGTTTCATCCTTGCAGCTAGCACACTCCCGTAAACCTCTGCTTGAACTCTCTCAATATAGACACGGATACATAGCACTTTCAGTAGTTCCCGAAGTCTTCATCTAATCTTTATCAAAAAACCCACTTTTTATGAAGTTTGTGTAAAGCTGCACTACGCTACGGACTAAGGGCGGCTAAGTAGGAGGATTAATCAAGATTTCGATCCTCCGCTTCTGCTTCAGATTGACACCCTGATTTAAAACGCGCCAAGATGGGGAAAAGTAAAACTTTGTAAAGGCTGTGGAATATGTCCCTTGAGTTTGTCTCACTGGAAAAAATCGAGGAAATAGCCCAACAATATGGTTATTGGGCAGTTTTTGTCGGAATTTTGTTAGAAAACCTTGGTATTCCCCTACCTGGCGAAACCGTAACTTTGATCGGAGGGTTTTTAGCTGGTAGTGGTCAACTAAATTATTGGTTTGTTCTCGGTAGTGCAATTCTGGGGGCAGTTATCGGCGGTACTTGTGGCTATTGGATTGGTAGATTTGCTGGCTGGCCTTTTCTACTTAAACTGAGCCGCTTACTACGTATTCCAGAACATAGAGTAGAAGAAAGTAAGACTAAATTTAGTGAAAATGCCGCAAAAGCGGTTTTTTTTGGGCGCTTTATTGCGTTACTACGAGTTTTAGCAGGATTGTTAGCTGGAATAGCTGAAATGCCCTTTGGAAAATTCTTTTTGTACAATCTAGCAGGGGCAGTTGTTTGGGCCAGCGTAATGGTGACATTATCTTTCTTCTTAGGACAATTTGTGTCTCTAGAAGAATTGGTTGGCTTGGCAGGTCAATTTACAATTGTGGCTTTATTGATTGTTGTTACCTGGATTGTTGTACCCCTGTGGTTGGAGTCTCGTCAAGTTAAGCAGTCAGTGGCAAAACCTGAAGAGTAAGGGAGCTTTCTTAGCAGGGGGAGCAGGGGGAGCAGGGCAGATGGGGAGATAATATTATTCTTATTCCCTAGCCCCTAGTCCCTAGTTCCTAGCCCCTAATTTGCTGTGACCAAATGCGCGTGGGTAGTCCCCAAACGTAGATGAAGCCTTCAGCTGCTTTGTGGTCAAATCGGTCGTCAGCACCGTAGGTTGCTAACTCAGGAGTGTAGAGAGAGTTATTTGAACTACGTCCGACAATCATGGCATTGCCTTTGAAGAGTTTAACTCTGACAGTTCCAGATACTTGCTCTTGGGTTTGGCTAACAAAAGCATCTAAGGCTGCTTTGAGTGGACTATACCAAAGTCCGTTATAGATCATCTGGCTCAGTGTTTCTTCAATTCCACGTTTGTAGTGAGTCACATCTGCTGTTAAAGTCAGGCTTTCTAGGTCGCGGTGTGCCTGAATTAAAACTGATAGCCCTGGTACTTCGTAGATTTCCCGCGATTTGATTCCCACCAAGCGGTTTTCAACCATATCAATTCGCCCAACTCCATGATTACCAACGATTTGGTTAAGTTGCGCTATCAGTTTGACAGGAGCGATCGCATCTCCGTTGAGTGTAGTAGGAACGCCTTTGGTGAAGCCAATTTCAACGTACTCCGGCTCATCTGGAGTATCTTTGATTCCTTTTGTTAATAAATAAATTTCCTCATCTGGTTCTACATTAGGATCTTCTAGTGGCCCTGCTTCAATAGAGCGTCCGAGTAAGTTACGGTCAATACTGTAGGGGGAAGATTTTTTCACAGGCGAGGGAATATCAAAACGCTCACCGTAAGCGATCGTTTCTTCGCGGCTCATCCCCCACTCCCGCGCTGGTGCTAACACTTTGAGTTTGGGGTTGAGGGCGGCAATTGCAACATCAAACCTAACTTGATCGTTACCCTTACCTGTGCAACCATGAGCCACCGCATCAGCGCCGTATTGCTGGGCTGCTTCTACCAACAATTTAGCAATTAGAGGACGAGCCAAGGCGGTAGATAAAGGATAGCGATTTTCATAAATAGCATTAGCCTGAATTGCCGGAAAGGCGTAATCTTTAACAAAGCTTTCATTAGCATCCACTACCAGTGATTGACTTGCACCGGATTTAAGCGCTTTCTCACGGATTGGATCTAGTTCATCTCCTTGGCCTAAATCTGCCGCTAGTGTAATCACCTCTTCAACGCCCCATTCCTGCTTAAGATAAGGAATACAGACGGAAGTATCAACTCCACCCGAATATGCCAGCACAACTTTGGTAGCACGACCCATTGATTTTTCTATTTGGTTAAAACAACGAGTCATTATTATCCACTTAATCTATGACCATTCTTGTCAGCAATGGCACATATTTATAATTCATTCAGTCATAGCAACAAAAAGTTAACTTGCTAGTTAAGTAACTTGATAGAGATACTGGAAAAGTTCTATTAGGGATAAGCAGTGTTTTTCAGCGTTGTCATTCCAACTTATAATCGCAAACTCATTCTAGAAAAGTGCCTCAAAGCGCTAGAACATCAGCATCTGACTAATGGCAGCGTCGTTAGTGGCTATGAAGTTGTTTTAGTCGATGATGGGTCAACAGATGGCACATTGGAATGGTTGCAAGAAAACGCAGTTGATTTTCCCCATGTGCGATCGCACACTCAAGATCATCTTGGCCCAGCCGCAGCACGTAACCTTGGTGTAGAGCGTTCAGTCGGCGACACGATTATTTTTATTGATAGTGATTTAGTCGTTACTGAGAATTTTCTCCAAGCTCATGCTGATGCCTTAATTCAAGGACAATTAGATGTAGGTAGCGATCGCATTTTTACCTACGGTCAAGTGATCAATACCTGCAACTTCGACGATCCCACAGCTGAGGCGTATAAGCTGACTGATTTTTCGGCGGCTTATTTTGCCACAGGGAATGTCGCGATCGCTCGTAAATGGCTCACAAAAGCTGGACTATTTGACACGCGCTTTCAACTGTACGGCTGGGAAGATTTAGAACTAGGTGTCCGCCTAAAAGCTCAGGGGTTGAAACTTATTAAATGTCCGACTGCTGTAGGCTACCATTGGCATCCACCCTTTGCCTTAGAGCAAATTCCCAATTTAATTGACAAAGAAATTCAACGCGGACGGATGGGAGTGCTGTTTTACCAAAAGCACCCAATCTGGGAAGTGCGAATGATGATTCAAATGACCTGGATACATCGCCTGCTTTGGGGCATACTTTCTCTTGGCGGAAACCTCAACGAACATACATTGGCTCCATTCTTGCAATGGCTGATTAATCAAGGCAAACCTCAGCTAGCTTTAGAAATTGCCCGGATTTTCCTTAATTGGTATAACGTCCAGGGAGTTTATGCTGCCTACGCCCAGTTGCGGCAAGCCTCGCAATCATAAAGCTTTGATCACTTAGTAAGCAGTTTTTTAATTAAAAATGCCGCCCACTCTGGGCAAGGTATTTACCATCCTAAAAGCTGTCACCTATTAGCTTTCAGCTTTAATCAAAATTAACTTAAATGTGATAGAATTGAAAAGTTGTCTAAACTCGCACATCCAGATATTTTCGGGTGTTTCCTAGCAGGAAATACGCCTGGATGGAGGTTTAACCCGAATCAGGAGTTCAAAAAATGGCAGTTATTTCATTGGCTCAAATGATGGAGTCAGGTGTTCACTTTGGGCATCAAACCCGACGGTGGAATCCCAAGATGGCTCCGTATATCTACACTTCCCGCAACGGCGTTCACATCATTGACTTGGTGCAGACTGCTCAGTTGATGGAAGAAGCATATAGATATGTGCGTACATCAGCTGAACAAGGTAAGAAGTTTTTATTTGTTGGTACTAAGCGGCAAGCGGCGGGAATTGTAGCTCAAGAAGCTGCTCGTTGTGGTTCGCACTACATCAACCAACGTTGGTTAGGCGGAATGCTTACCAACTGGACAACAATTAAAACACGAGCAGATCGGTTAAAAGAATTGGAACGTCGGGAGGAAACTGGCGCACTAGATCTGTTACCGAAAAAAGAAGCTTCAATGCTACGTCGGGAAATGACAAAACTCCAGAAATATCTGGGCGGCATTAAAACAATGCGGAAAGTACCCGACATAGTGATAATTGTAGACCAGCGACGAGAGTATAACGCAGTTCAAGAATGTCAAAAATTGGGAGTCCAGATTGTGTCTATGTTAGATACAAACTGCGACCCAGATTTAGTTGATGTTCCTATTCCGGCGAATGATGATGCGATCCGGTCAATTAAACTAATCGTCGGTAAATTGGCGGACGCAATTTATGAAGGTCGTCATGGTCAACTCGACGCTGAAGAAGACTACGAAGATTACGAAGGTGCTGAAGGAGACTTTGAGGACGAAGGCGAATTTGTAGACTCCCTCCCTGAAGAAGAAACAGAAACTGAAGCATAGTTAATGCTGTAGGGGCAGGGTAAGTGAGCCTGCCCTGAGTCTGAGGTAAAATAGAAATACCTAGAATTCAGCAAATAGGGCAATTTCGTTGTGTCAGTCAATTAGGAATTGAAGCAAGATGGCGGATATATCTGCACAAGTCGTCAAAGAGCTACGTGAAAGAACCGGCGCTGGCATGATGGACTGCAAAAAGGCGCTGAAAGAGAACGATGGCGATATGACCAAAGCCACAGAATGGCTGCGGCAGAAGGGCATTACCTCTGCTGATAAAAAAGCTGGGCGTGTGGCAGCAGAAGGACTGGTAGGGAGCCACATTAAACCTGGTGGTCAAGTCGGTGTATTGGTAGAAGTAAACTGCGAGACTGACTTCGTGGCTCGTCGCGAGGAGTTTCAAAAGCTGGTGCAGAACATCGCCATGCAAGCAGCAGAATCTTCTGATGTTCAGTCTTTGATGACTCAGCAATACATTAACAATCAGGATATTACTGTTGAAGAGTTCGTCAAGGAAACCATCGCCCAGATTGGCGAAAACATCCAGGTGCGTCGCTCTGCCCGCTTTATGCTGGATGAAGGAGTAGCTGGACTGGTAGGTAGTTACATCCACACGGGCGGTAGAGTTGGTGTGCTGGTGGAAGTGAACTGCGAAAGTGAGGCGGTAGCGAAGGGCGAGGAATTCCAAACCTTAGTGCGAAACATCGCTATGCAAGTTGCGGCTTGTCCTAATGTTGAATACGTAAAAATAGAGGACATTCCAGCCGAAATCACCCAAAAAGAAAAAGACATTGAAATGGGTCGGGATGACTTGGCGAAAAAGCCAGATAATATCAAAGAAAAGATTGTTCAGGGTCGAATTGAAAAACGCCTGAAGGAAATGACTTTGATAGATCAGCCTTTCATTCGCGACCAAAGTATCACGGTTGAAGAGCTGATCAAGCAAAACGTAGCAACGCTAGGTGAAAATATCCAAGTTCGTCGCTTTGTGCGCTTTGTGCTGGGCGAAGGAATTGAAAAGCAAGAAAGTAACTTTGCTGAAGAAGTTGCTGCTCAAATGGGTAGTAAATAATCGCTGCTCAAATACTTAGCTGATTGCAAGGACAGGTCAACCAAAATTAGGCTGACCTGTCTTTTAATAAGAATTGCTCGTCAGCATTAGGAGACGAGTAAAGTTAAAAATTTTTGAAATTAAATCTAATAGCTAGATTTTGAGTCATTATTTTATACTATCAATAGTACATATGTACTTATATACAGGTAATTGTCTAGAGATATAGAAGCTATGGCGAGAGCAATTGAGCAAATTGAGCGGGATATTGTCGCCTTGGAAGAAACGGTGCAAGCGATCGCCACAGAACTTCACAGCGCCTACACAATTTATCTAACCGCCTTGGGACAAGCTGTCCGCCAGCAATTAATTTTGGCAAGCTATCACTTGTGTACTCAAGGCTATCCAAAAGGATTTCTAAGTTTGCCTTTTAGCCAGCGACAACAATTGCAGCAAGATATCCGCAAGTTAGGTCAAAACGCAGCTGCACAATTGCTTGCTCATATTAAGACTGAGGAAAAAAACGAAAGTCAAGAGCCAGAAGATAGAAGTATTAGAACTGAAGTCAAAATATTTAATTCTTTATCTGCTCCACCTGCTCTCGCCTCTAATCCGATGGATTTGGCTCAATGGCAACAGAACTTAGAACAAGCGATCGCGAGTACCCTAAAAATGGCTGCTCGTGAGACTAATCGCTTATTGCAGCAAGCTGGAATATTACCTAGTAAATTGCCGCCACCAGTGCTAGAAGTTGCCCTAGAGGCATCAGAAGCTTCTGGTGAGGCAGTGGCTGGCAGTCCGCCTAATCTTTTAAACTTAGTAATCGAAACAGAAAATCATCAGGAGTCAGGAGAATCGAGCGTTACACACATCATCGCTATTAAACTGCGGTTATCAGAAATTGAGTTTGCAGATGCGACAGTTAGGGCTGGGCGCAACCAAATTCGGAATCTTGAAGTTAAAGCGCGATCGCTCTTGCGGGAGTATCTCAAAAAGCAGCAAGAGCGGGAAGTTGCCGAGGCAGAAGCCGCTTGGCGTGCTAGTTGGTTTGATGAATAAAGGCTAGCGAGTAGTTTTGATTTTTGAAATTGAAAGAAGTTAAAAGTAATTAGTACAGCACTTTTTTTAACTTAAAATTCAACACTGAGAACTCATAACTAATTTTTAGTTCTTAGCCTGAAGGCTGACTGCTATAGAAAACATTATGCAAGAATCACCAGATTGTCTACGATTGCAGAAAGCCTTGGCAGTAGAGGCAGAACGGGGTTTTACAGACCTTGTGGGGAAACAATACCGCTTTAGTGAGTTTCTCAGCCTCAGTTTTGGCAAACCCCCAGCTGCACTACCTCTAGCTGAACGCCGCCGATGGCAAGAAATAGCGACGCAATTCATTAGTTATCCTGAGTTAACACTTGAACAACGGCAACACCTGATCGCAGAAACTCGCCGCTATCTGTACCAGTTGTATAAAGATGAGGGATCAGGGATCAGGGATCAGGGGTCAGAAAATTCAAAAAACTCTTTACTGCTATCTGAGGCTGAAACCCCAAGCTATCCTAATTCACCTCAAAACTCCAAATTACCCAAAACAACTCCTTTAATTCAGCCCAAATCAGCCGAAGTCAATCGGCGGCTTGCTCCTACTTTGGATCAACCGTTGACCAGTTTAGCGGAAGTCGGGGTAAGAAAGGGTGGGTATTTAGCACGGCTGGGGCTTTACACTGTACGAGACATTCTTTTCTACTATCCCCGCGATTATATTGATTATGCTCGTCAAGTTAAGATCCGCGACTTAGAAGCTGGGGAGACAGTGACGCTGGTAGGAACAATAAAGCGCTGTACCTGCTTTAGTAGTCCTCGTAATTCTAAATTAACGATTTTAGAATTGGTGTTGAAAGACCAAAGTGGTCAAATCAAAATTAGCCGCTTTTTTGCTGGTTATCGTTATTCTAATCGCGGCTGGCAAGAACAGCAAAAGCGGCGATATCTAGTTGGGACAATAGTTGCCGCGTCGGGGTTGGTGAAAGAAAGCAAGTACGGTTTGACGCTGGAAGACCCTGAACTGGAAGTTTTGGCACACCCTGGAGATACGATAGATTCGCTGACTATCGGTCGAGTAGTACCAATTTATCCTTTAACCGAGGGAGTGGGGGTAGATATGGTGAGACAGGCGGTAAGTGCTGCCCTGCCATCAACCGTTCATCTTAAAGATCCCTTGCCAGCTGCACTACGTAAGCAGTATGGATTGATGGAATTAAAAGAAGCGATCGCCAATGTCCATTTTCCTTCAGACAGCGCTACTCTAGAAGTTGCTCGTCGCCGCCTTGTTTTTGATGAGTTTTTCTACCTGCAACTAAGCCTCCTCCAACGCCAATACAAAGCACGTCAAATTCAAACTACAGCTATTTTGGCTCCTACTGGTCAACTGATTGACTCTTTTCACGAAATATTGCCCTTTAAATTAACAAACGCTCAACAACGAGTAACTAACGAAATTCTCAATGATTTGCATTCATCCGTACCGATGAATCGGCTAGTACAAGGAGATGTCGGATCTGGTAAAACTGTCGTTGCGGTAATTGCGATCTTGGCTGCAATTCAATCTGGCTACCAAGCGGCATTAATGGCTCCGACAGAAGTTTTAGCAGAACAGCATTACCGTAAGTTAGTTAGCTGGTTCAATCTCATACATCTACCAGTAGAACTGCTGACAGGTTCTACCAAAGCTGCAAAACGACGACAAATTCATGCTCAGTTAGAAACTGGTGAACTGCCTCTATTAGTGGGTACTCATGCTTTAATTCAAGATCCAGTAAATTTCCAACGATTGGGCTTAGTGGTGATTGATGAACAGCACCGATTTGGAGTTGGACAACGCGCTAGGCTACAGCAAAAAGGCGAATCTCCCCATGTGTTAACAATGACAGCAACACCAATTCCTCGGACATTGGCACTAACTCTGCATGGAGATTTGAATGTGAGTCAGATTGATGAATTGCCACCGGGACGGCAAAAAATTCATACAACAGCGCTAACAGGGAAAGAACGCACTCACGCTTATGATCTTATTCGCCGTGAAGTCGCTCAAGGACGGCAAGCGTATATTGTTTTACCCCTAGTCGAAGAATCGGAAAAGCTCGATGTCAGGGCAGCTGTTGAAGAGCATCAAAAGCTTGCTGAAAGTATATTTCCTCAGTTCCAAGTAGGGCTGCTTCATGGTCGCATGACTTCAGACAGCAAGGATGAAGCGATTAATAAATTCCGCGACAATCAAACTAACATCCTTGTCTCAACTACTGTAATTGAAGTAGGTGTAGACGTACCAAATGCAACAGTAATGTTAATTGAAAATGCCGAACGTTTTGGCTTATCTCAGTTACATCAATTACGAGGCCGCGTTGGTCGTGGTGCAGATCAATCTTACTGTTTATTGATGAGCAGTTCTAAAACTGAAACCGCTCGTCAACGATTGCAGGTGTTGGAACAGTCTCAAGATGGCTTTTTTATCTCTGAAATGGATATGCGTTTTCGTGGTCCGGGTGAAGTGCTAGGTACTCGTCAATCTGGTTTATCAGACTTTACTTTAGCAAGTTTAGTACAAGACCAGGAAGTTTTAGAATTAGCGCGAGAGGCTGCTGAAAAGGTAACTGCTAGGGATGCAACGCTCTCGCGTTGGTCATTGTTGCAGGCTGAGTTGAAGTATCGCTATGAGCGCTTAATGGGTGGCGCAATTTTGACGTGATTGGTTTTATGTTATTAACAAAACATGAAAATTATTTAATCGACTGCTACGCTCCTGCACTTACAGCGGTTTGCGTTCGTATAAAACACAGTAAAATGTCAGATAAATGGGATAGCAATGAAGCCATATTCGGGAGACTTACGAGAGAAGATAGTCAGCGCCATTGAAAAAGGCGAAAGCTCTTT
>JAESFL010001068.1_pt1 | contig 11569 bp, 13 predicted proteins | sample 9269401 | NCBI WGS metagenome assembly JAESFL01 (sample SAMN14506025, study PRJNA617098) | algae metagenome | isolation source: Gloeocapsa sp. UFS-A4-WI-NPMV-4B04 and co-occurring heterotrophs from desert... | place: USA: Utah | collected 2006-10-01 | reverse complement strand
TCCTGCGCGTGGTGGCGCCTCTGGGTATTCTGCTGCCTTCGGGACTCGGTCTGAAGATCGACCAGACGGATATCGGCCGCGCCGGCTTCGTGCGCTGCCTGGCGTCGGGCTGCGTCGCCGAGGTCGTCATGGAGGACAACCTGATCAACCAGATGAAGACCGGCCAGCAGGCTACCTTCATCGTCTTCCAGACGCCCGAGGAGGGGATCGGAATTCCCGTGTCCCTGAACGGGTTCGCGGCCGGGTTCGATGCCCTTCCGTAAATAAATCAAGAGAGGGTGGGGGGACAGTGATGAACAAGGGATTGAACCGCAGGGTCGGATGGGCCTTCGCCGTGCTCGGAATCTCGGCCCTGGCCGGCTGCGGAGCGCCGGGCGAGAGCGGCTTCGGGGTCGGCGACATGCTTCTCACCGCGGGAACGACCCAGACGCCGCGTCAGGCCACCGAGAGCCGCGACGTGTATTGTCCCCCGGTCAGCGTCATCGACGGCGGTTCTGTCATCCGGATCGGCGGCGGTGACTCGGGCTCCGTCCGCAGCCAGATCGCCCTGGGCGATCTCGCCCGCGAATGCGTCGGCCAGCCGGACGGCACCACCCTCGTGAGGGTCGGGGTCGAGGCCCGGGCGCTCCTCGGGGCCAGCGGATCGGCGGGCCGCTATGACGTGCCGGTCCAGATCGTCGTGAAGGACGGCTCGAGTGTTTTTGCCAACCGCTCCCGCCGGGTGGCGGCGGCCATTCCGGCCGGCCAGACCCAGACGACCGTCTCGGTCGTCGAGGAGGGCATCGTGGTTCCGGCCGCGTCCGTGGACAGCTTCGAGATCGAGGTCGGCCTCGGCGCCCGCGCGGCTGCAGGGCGCCGCGGCTAAAACTCAGTAAAGAACGGCCGCGCCCGCTCTCTGGTTGAGCGGAGCGGCCAGAACCTTGTCGATCCGGCGCTCGTCGAGGTCGATGACCTCGAAGCGCCAGCCGAAGGTCTCCACATGCTCGCCCGTGGTCGGCAGGTGCTGGAGTTCGCTGATCACCAGGCCCCCGACCGTGTGATAGCTGCGGGTCTCGGGCAGGGTCACGCCGAGGATCTCGGCCATTTCGTCCACCGGCATGGAGCCGGCGAGCAGCCATGACCCGTCGTCGCGCCGGACGGCGTCGGGCTCCGGCGCCTCCCCGTCGGACCGGAAGGCGCCGACGATGGCCTCCAGGGCATCCGCCGGGGTCACGACCCCTTCGAAATGGCCGTACTCGTCGTGAACCACGGCCATGGGCACCTCGGAATCGCGCAGGATCGCCAGAGCATCCAGGGCATAAAGCGTATCTGGAATGACCGGCGCCTGCTGCAGGTGCTTGCGGATCTCGAGAGGCTGCCCGGTGAGCAGGGCGGCCAGAAGCTCCCGCGACTGAACGACGCCGATCACGTTGTCGGGCGTGCCCTCGCTCACCGGCAGGCGCGAATGCGGTGTCTCGATCAGCAATTGCCGGATCGTCTCCTCGCTGTCCTCTGTGTCGATCCAGTCCACGTCGGTCCGGGGCGTCATGAGGCCGCGCACGGTCCGGTCCCCGAGGCGCAGCACGCCCGAGATCATGCGGCGCTCCTCCTCCTCGATCACGCCGGCGCTCTCGGCCTCGCCGACGAGCATCTTGATCTCCTCTTCAGTGACGGTCGTCTCCTCCTTGCTGGGTCCAAACAGGCCGAAGATGAGGCTGGTGGAGGCATTCAGAAGCCAGACGGCCGGGGCCGCGACCTTCGAGACGACCAGCATCAGCGGAGCCATGGCGCAGGCGATGCCCTCCGGGTGGCGCAGGGCGAGCTGCTTGGGCACGAGTTCGCCGACCACGATGGACAGGTAGGTGATGATGCCGATGACGATGCCGAAACCAAGCGGTTCGGCTGCTCCCTCGGGCATTCCCTGAGCGAGGAAGATGTCGGTGAGCCTTCCGCCAAGCGCGGCGCCCGAGAAGGCGCCGGCCAGGATACCCACCAGGGTGATGCCGATCTGGACCGTGGAGAGAAAGCGGCCCGAATCCTCCATGAGTGTCAGGGCCGTGCTGGCGCCCGAGCGGCCCTGCTCGGCCATGGCCTTGAGGCGAGGGCGGCGGGCGGACACGATGGCAAGTTCGGAAAGAGCGAAGACGCCGTTGAGGGCGACGAGAGCGAGAGCGATGATCAGTTCGAGCAACGATGCGTGGAGCTGCTGACCGGATCAGGCCGCGCTTCTCCCCTTCTGTGACAGATGGACCCTAAGATGGAGCCTGAGGGGGCTGGCGTCAATTAAAGGGTGAACAGGCCCGCCCTGCTTTGTTGACAGGAGGGCAATTCCTCTTCAGAGCTTAGGCCAGCCGATGATCCCCGCGGAAGAGACCGGACATCTTGCAGTCCGGCGCCGAAGGCGCAACCGCCCCGGAAACGCTCAGGCCAAAGGACCGCGCGGGAGCTGGCACTCTGGAAAGCGACGACGTTTGAAAGCGTCGTCCACCGACGGGCGTAACCTTTCGCGCAAGCGTTTGGGAAATCTCTCAGGTCTCGGGACAGAGGGGGCGCAGAGCAACGGGCCGCAAGGCTCGATGGAACGCGCACCTTTGAGGAAACCGATGGCCGAGCCAGCGCATAGCGACGAGCCGCTCCTGAAAACCCCGCTCCACGCGGAGCATGTGGCCTTGGGCGCCCGCATGGTGCCGTTCGCCGGCTACGACATGCCGGTGCAGTACCCCACCGGCATCCTCACCGAGCACAACTGGACCCGCGAGCATGCGGGGCTGTTCGACGTCTCGCATATGGGCCAGGCTTTCCTCGTCGCCGAGGACGAGAGCCACGAGACCGTGGCCAAGGCGCTCGAGGCACTGATCCCGGCCGATGTCGTGAACCTCAAGCCCAACCAGCAGCGCTATTCGCAGCTGCTCGCCGATGACGGCGGCATTCTCGACGATCTCATGGTCACCCGCGTCGGCGCTCCCGGTCATGAGGGCTGGCTCTATCTCGTCGTGAACGCCTCCATGAAGGAGCAGGACTACGCCCATATCCAGGCGCGACTGCCGAAGGGCGTGAGCCTGAACCGCAAGGACGATCTCGGACTGATGGCCCTGCAGGGGCCTTCGGCCGAAGCCGTTCTGGCGAAGCTTTCACCTGAAGCCGCCGCGCTCTCCTTCATGATGTCCGCAGACGTGCAGATCGACGGCATCGGGTGCCACGTGTCCCGCTCCGGCTACACGGGCGAGGACGGTTTCGAGATCTCCTGCAAGGGCGAGGATGCGGCAAAGCTCTGGCGCGCTCTCCTTGCCGATCCGGAGGTGAAAGCCATCGGCCTCGGTGCACGCGATTCGCTGCGTCTCGAGGCGGGCCTGTGCCTCTACGGCCACGACATCGACACCACCACATCGCCCATCGAGGCGGGGCTGATCTGGTCGATCCAGAAGCGCCGCCGCGAGGAGGGAGGCTTCCCCGGTGCCGCGCGCGTTCAGCGCGAGATCAAGGACGGTGCCGCGCGCGTCCGCGTCGGCATCAAGCCCGAGGGCCGCGCGCCTGCCCGCGAGGGCAGCGCCATCACCACGCCTGATGGACGCGAGGTCGGCGTCGTGACCTCCGGCGGCTTCGGTCCCACGGTCAACGGTCCGGTCGCCATGGGCTATGTGGCGAAGGACGTGTCCGCCGGCGGCACCGATCTGCATCTCATCGTTCGCGGCAAGCCGCTGCCGGCCAAGGTCGCCGCCATGCCGTTCGCTCCCCATCGCTATAAGCGCTGACATCACCATCAAGAGGGAATTCACCATGACCACGCGCTACACCAAGGATCACGAATACATTCGCGTCGAAGGCGACGCCGGCATCGTGGGCATCTCCGATTACGCACAGGGTCAGCTCGGCGACGTCGTGTTCGTGGAGCTGCCCAGCGTCGGCAAGACCCTGTCGAAAGGCGACGAGGCGGCTGTCGTCGAGAGCGTGAAGGCGGCAAGCGAAGTCTATGCGCCCGTCTCCGGCGAGGTGGTCGAGGTCAACAGCGAACTTGAGGCCTCCCCAGGCACCGTCAACGAGGATCCTTCCGGCCGCGGCTGGTTCATGAAGATCCGCCTCACGAACGAGAGCGAGCTCGACGGCCTCATGACCGAAGAGCAGTACGGGGAATTCGTGAAGTCGATCTCGTAAGACAGGCAGGGCCATGGCGCACGAATACAGGGCGACGATCAGCTGGACTAGGGGAGAAGACGAGAGCTTCTCCGACAACCGCTACAGCCGCGGCCATACGTGGTCCTTCGATGGCGGCGTCACAGTTCCCGGCTCCGCATCGCCCTCCGTCGTGCCTTTGCCCCTATCTCGTAAGGATGCGGTCGATCCGGAAGAAGCCTTCGTGGCGGCCGTGTCGAGCTGCCACATGCTCACCTTCCTGTCGATCGCGGCCAAGAAGCGCTTCGTCGTCGATGCCTACAAAGACAAGGCGCTCGGCGTCATGACGAAGAACGACAACGGCAAGCTCTTCGTCTCCAAGGTCACCCTGGACCCGAAAATCGAATTCTCAGGCGACAAGCAGCCGACGCCTGAGCAGATCGCCGACATGCACCACCTCGCCCATAAGGAATGCTTCATCGCAAATTCCGTGCTCACGGAGATCGTGGTGGCGGGCATTCCCTCGCATTAACAAACAAGGTTCTTTCGCCGATGCGTTATTTGCCTTTGTCCGACACCGACCGCAGCGAGATGCTCGCGCGCATCGGAGTCAACCACGTCGATGAGTTGTTCGCCGACGTGCCGAAGAGCCTGCTCCTGAAGGAGCCGGTGGACCTGCCGCGCCGCAAGGGCGAGTTGGACGTGGAGCGCATCCTCGCCCGCATGTCCGTCAAGAACATCCCGGCCTCGTCCGTTCCGTTCTTCGTCGGCGCCGGCGCCTACAAGCACCACGTGCCGGCCACCGTCGATCACCTGATCCAGCGCTCCGAGTTCCTGACGAGCTACACGCCGTATCAGCCGGAGATCGCGCAGGGTACGCTGCAATATCTCTTCGAGTTCCAGACTCAAGTTGCCGCGCTGACCGGCATGGAGGTGGCGAACGCCTCCATGTATGACGGCTCCACCGGCACGGGCGAGGCGGTGCTCATGGCGCACCGGGTCACCAAGCGCCGCAAGGCGGTGCTGTCGGGCGGCCTGCATCCGCATTATGCCGATGTGGTGCGGACGCTCTCCGAGATGTCGAGCGACGATGTCGTCACCATGGCGCCCGACGTGGGCGGCACCGAGGACATCCTGTCCCGGATCGACGACAGCGTGTCCTGCGTGGTCGTGCAGTCGCCGGACGTGTTCGGCAACGTGCGCGACCTGAAGCCTATCGCCGACAAGGCGCACCAGCACGGCGTGCTGCTGATTGCCGTGTTCACGGAGGTCGTGTCGCTGGGACTGATCAAGTCGCCCGGCAGCCAGGGTGCCGACATCGTGGTCGGCGAGGGTCAGTCGATCGGCAATGCGCTCAATTTCGGCGGACCCTATGTGGGCCTCTTCGCCACCCAGTCGAAGTTCCTGCGCCAGATGCCCGGCCGCCTTTGCGGCGAGACCGTGGATGCGGACGGCAACCGCGGCTTCGTGCTCACGCTCTCGACGCGCGAGCAGCATATCCGCCGCGACAAGGCGACCTCGAACATCTGCACCAATTCGGGCCTCTGCTCGCTCGCCTTCACCATTCACATGACGCTGCTCGGCGAAGCAGGCCTCTCGCGCCTTGCTCGCATCAACCATGCGAACGCGGTGAAGCTCGCCGATCAACTGGCCTCCGTGAAGGGCGTCGAGGTGCTCAACAAGACGTTCTTCAACGAATTCACCGTGAAGCTCGCAAAGCCAGCGGCCGAAGTGGTCGAGCGCCTTGTCGAAAAGGGCGTGCTCGCCGGCGTGCCCGTGTCGCGCCTCCTGCCCGGCGCCGGCCTTGATAATCTGCTCCTCGTCGCTTCCACCGAAGTGAACACCGATGATGACCGCGCGGCCTTTGTCGCCGCCTTGAAGGAGGTTCTGTGATGTTGAACCGCCAGGGACGTCCCTCCGCACCGCAGGCTCATGGCGTGTCCGATCCGGCCGCCGGCATGGGCGATCAGGCAGCCCGCCTGCAGGGCGATGCCAACCGTGCCACCGGCTCTGCTGCCGGCAGCCACCCGACCTTCACCGGCAACAAGGCGCTGGCGCAGATCGAGCCGCTGCTGTTCGAGATCGGCCGCTATGACACCACCGGCGTCGATCTCGACGAGCCGGCGGATTTCCAGCCGCGCCTCGGCGGGTTGGAGCGCAAGGAGCCCATCGGCTTGCCGGGTCTCTCCGAGCCCGAGACCATGCGCCATTACGTGCGCCTGTCTCAGCAGAACTACGGCATCGACACGGGCCTCTTCCCGCTCGGCTCCTGCACCATGAAGCACAATGCTCGGCTCAACGAGCGCATGGCGCGTCTGCCGGGCTTCTCCGACGTGCATCCGCTGCAGCCGGTCTCCACCGTGCAGGGTGCGCTGGAGCTCATGAACGAGCTCGGCCGCTATCTCGTCACGCTCACCAACATGACGGCCGTGGCGCTCTCGCCGAAGGCCGGCGCCCATGGCGAGCTCTGCGGCATGATGGCGATCAAGGCCGCCATCGAGGCGAAGGGCGAGGGCGCCACCCGCAACGTGGTGCTCGTGCCCGATTCGGCGCATGGCACCAACCCGGCCACCGCCGCTCTCATCGGCTTCAAGGTGAAGCCGGTGCCGGCCCGCGAGGACGGCTGGGTGCATGTGGAGGACGTGAAGGAGCGCCTCGGCCCCGATGTGGCGGCGATCATGCTCACGAACCCGAACACCTGCGGCCTGTTCGAGCCCCAGGTGGCGGAGATCGCCAAGGCGATCCACGATGCGGGCGCCTATTTCTACTGCGACGGCGCCAACTTCAATGCCATCGTCGGCAAGGCGAAGCCGGGCGATCTCGGCGTCGATGCCATGCACATCAACCTGCACAAGACCTTCTCGACGCCGCATGGCGGCGGCGGGCCGGGCTCCGGCCCGGTGGTGCTCTCTGAGCGTCTCGCGCCGTTCGCCCCGGTGCCGTTCGTGCGCGCAGGTAAGGACGGCTTCGAACTCGTCGAGCAGGAAGCTGATGCTGCCGAGAAGCCTTTTGGCCGCATGACCGCCTTCCACGGCCAGATGGGCATGTATGTGCGCGCGCTGTCCTACATGCTCTCGCATGGTTCGGACGGCATGAAGCAGGCCTCCGAGGATGCGGTGCTCAACGCCAACTACATCCGCGCCGGCCTCGCCGACCTGATGTCGCTGCCCTTCGGCAACAAGCCTTGCATGCACGAGGTGCTGTTCGACGACGCGTGGCTCAAGGACACGGGCGTGACCACGCTGGACGTGGCGAAGGCCATGATCGACGAGGGCTATCACCCCATGACCATGTACTTCCCGCTGGTGGTGCATGGCGCCATGCTGATCGAGCCGACGGAATCCGAATCGAAGGCGTCCCTCGACCTCTTCGTCGCGATGCTGCGCGATCTCGCCATGGCGGCGAAGAACGGCGACAAGGAGCGCTTCACCGGTGCCCCCTACCACGCCCCACGCCGCCGCCTCGACGAGACCCGTGCGGCGAGGAGCCCGGTGCTCAAGTGGACGCCGCCCGCACCTGTGGCGGAAGCGGCGGAGTAAGGCGGACAAACCCTCTCCCCTCAGCGGGAGAGGGTGGCTTGCGTTAGCAAGCCGGGTGAGGGGAAGCCCTCATGAAATCGCAGATTGATCTGGCAGCGCTGCATCCGTAGCGCTGCCTTTTTTGTAGATGCGCGGCCCCTCTCCTGACCCTTGCTGACGCAAGGGCCAACCCTCTCCCGCGGAGGGGGGAGGGCAGGCGCGAGTTATTTACGCATCATGCCTTGCACGGTCCCAGGCAAATCCACCATCCGCTCGATCACAACGGATGCACCCGCCCGTCGCAGCTTCTCCGCATGCTCCGGCCCGCAATGGGCGCCGCCGACGAAGCCGATCACGCGCATGCCGGCGGCCAGTGCCCCCTGAACCCCGGCGCTTGAGTCCTCTATCACCACACAGTCCTGCGGGTTCACACCCATGCGCTCTGCGGCATGGAGGAACAGGTCCGGTGCCGGCTTGCCGCGTGGCACCTGCGTGGCGCTGAAGACGTGGTCGAACAGGTCCGCCAGCCCTGTGAGGCGCAGCGACAGGGCGATCCGTTCGGGTGTGGAGGAGGAGGCCACGCAGCGCGTGTAGGGGAGCGAGAGGATCGCCTCGCGGACGCCGTCGATCGGCTCCAGGTCCGTCTCGAACTTCGCGAATAGGGCGCTGTCCATCTGTGCGCCGAGGTCGTCCGGAAGCGTGCAGCCATGCTCCGCCTCGAGGCGCGTCACCATGTCCTTGAAGCTGACGCCGACGAACTTGCGCGCGATGTCCTGGGCCGAATAGGGCAGGCCGATGCGGGTGAGGATCTGGGCGTCGATTTCACAGGCAAGCGCCTCGGAATCAACCAGAACCCCGTCGCAATCGAAGATCAGCAGCATGATGCTCTCCAGCAAAAAGGCCGCCTCGAAGGGCGGCCTCAAAGAAGTGTTGATACTGTGAAGAACCTTACTGCAGCTTGGTGCGCACGTCGTTGAGGCTCGACGTGACGAGCGAGGCGGCAGTGGCGCCGGTGATCTCGTCGCGCAGGACGCGCTCGGACGCCTTGATGGCAGCGTCGACGGCGGCGGCGCGCACATCGGCGGAAGCCTGAGCCTCGGCCTGGGCGATCTTCGCCTCGGCCGTGGCGGTGCGGCGCTTCACGAAGTCGGCCATCTTCTCCTGCGCCTCGGCGGCAAGGCGCTCGGCCTCGGCGCGGGCATTGGAAACGATGTCGGCAGCCTCGCGCTCGGCGGCGGCGCGCTTCGCCTCATATTCCTTGAGGAGCCGTTCGGCATCCTGGCGCAGGCGCTTGGCCTCGGCCAGTTCGTCGCCGATGCGCTTGCCGCGGGAATCGAGCTGGTTCATCACCTTGCCCGGAACGCCGAGATAGAACATCAGGCCCCAGAAGATGACGAAGGCGACCGCAACCCAGAAGTTGGTGTTCTCTAACATGCGGATCTCCCGATCAGGCCTTGATCTGGTTGAGAGCGGCTTCGACCTTCTGCGGGGCCGGAGCCTTGCCGGTGAGGCGCTCGATGATGACGGAAGCCGTGTCTCGGGCGATGGCGTCCACGTGGCTCATGGCCTCGGCCTTCTTGGACGAGATGGTCGCCTCGGCGTCGGCGAGACGCCGGTTGAGGTCGGCCTCGAGCGCCTTGCGCTTGGCATCGGTCTCGGCCGACAGCTTGGCGCGGGTTTCCTGGGCCAGAGCCTGAGCGCGGGTCTTCGCTTCGGCGAGCGACTTCTCGTAGGCGGAGCCAGCTTCTTCCGCGCGGGTTTTCATGGCGGCCGCGTCGTCGAGATCGCCTGCGATCATCGCGCGGCGGTTTTCGATGATGCCGCTCAGGCGCGGGAGGACCAGCCGTGAGAGCAGGGTGTAGAGCACCACGAAGGTGATGGCGAGCCACAGGAGCTGACCGCCGAACGTTTCCGTCGCGAAGGGCGGGAACCCGACGTCTGCGTGAGCGCCGCCTTGGGCCTCTGTTGTGGCGTTGGTCGTCTGAGCCTGAGCCATGGAGCAGATCCTAAAGGATAGACAATCTTAGCATCGGACCCAAAAGTGGCTTCCACCTTTGGGGTCGAATCCGATGCTTAGTCCCTTAACTGGCGTATCGTTGGTGCGGAAAACCGGTTCCCACTTTTCCGCACGATACGCCGGAAACATGAATGACGGCGGTTGAGCCCGCCGTCACCCCTGTCGAGGCGAAGCGCTTGGACAGCGCCTCAACCTCCCGATCACCGTCTTGAGATTAGGTGAAGAGCAGAACGAGAGCGACGACGAGGCAGAAGATGCCGAGACCTTCCGCGAGCGCCGCACCGATGAAGGCGCGGGCGAACTGGCCATCAGCGGCCGACGGGTTGCGCAGGGCGCCCGAGAGGAAGTTGCCGAAGATGTTGCCGACGCCCATGGCGGCGAGGCCCATGCCAATGCAGGCGAGGCCCGCGCCGAGGAACTTGAAAGCGATCGGATCCATTGTGATCTCCTTGGGGATATTTGTGATCGGGAGGGAAGGTTAACTCAGCGCAGACCTAGTGCCCCGGGTGCAGCGCGTCGTTCAGGTAGATGCAGGTCAACACCGTGAAGACGTAGGCCTGCAGAGCGGCGACGAGGAACTCGAGCGCCATGAGAGCAACCGCCATGAGGAGCGGCAGCGGAGCGAGGATCGTCAGAGCGCCGCCGGCCGCCAGGAGGCTGACCACGAAGCCTGCGAAGACCTTCAGCGCGATGTGTCCCGCGAGCATGTTCGCGAAGAGACGCAGGGACAGCGAGATCGGGCGCGACAGGAAGGAGATGAGCTCGATCACCACGATGAAGGGCAGGAGCCAGGCCGGCACACCCGACGGCACGAAGAGGCCGAGGAAGTGGGTGCCGTGCTTGACGAAGCCGTAGATCACCACGGTGCCGATCACCAGCATCGCGAGCGCGAAGGTGACGATGATATGGCTGGTGACCGTGAAGAAGCCTGGAATCATGCCGAGCAGGTTTGCCGTCAGCACGAACATGAAGAGCGAGAACACGAGAGGGAAGAACTTCATCCCCTCCTTGCCGGTGGCATCGACCAGCGTATTCGCGACGAAATCGTGCAGGACCTCGGCAACCGACTGGGCGCGGCCCGGAACGACGGCGCGCTTGCGGGTGGCGTAGAGAAGGCCGCCCACAATCACGGCGGCAGCGCCGATCATGAAAGCGGACGAATTGGTGAAATTGATGACCGGAATAATGGGCTTGATCTGGAATTGTTCGATCGGGCTCGCCATGATCCGCTCTCAAAAGTTCGCTGTTGCCAATGCCGTTCGGCGTTCGAAGTCGAAGTCCGCTACCGCTTGTCGTCATGCCGGGCGGGTTTGACCACCCCGGCCGCTCGCATCAGATTGAGCATCCCGGCGCAGAAGCCGAGTATCAGACAAACGATCAGACCCCAAGGAGAAGATCCGAACAGGTAGTCGACAATCCAACCCAAAATTCCGCCGGCCGCAACTCCTGCAACGAATTCGGCCGAGAGCCTGAAGGCCTGGCCGAGAGCAGTGGAATTGGACGTCGGGCGGGCGCGAGGTTCCGACTCGGCTCGTTGAACGGATGCTTGAGAGATCCGCGCATCGAGCGATTTCAGTCTCGCTGACAGGTCGGCATCATCGGCGCTGCTCGGTTTCCGCTCATCTCCACCGTTCCGCTCGTGAGGGTCCGCCATTGCGATCTCCTGTGAAGCGTTACGGGAAAATGCCTGGAAAACCAGCCCCGAAAGCCGGGCGCACCATATGAGCGGGGGTTACCCCTGTCAAGAATTGTCTGAAAAGAACTAAGTATTTGAAATATCTACGTTATGAATGTTTTTGAGTGGGCTGGGGCAGAATGCGCACATGTTTTTAGGGCCGAAGCATGGCAGGGCCTCAAAACCTTAGGCTACCTCAAGAATGCGCTCGGCGCTCTGCAGGTCGACGGAGACCAGCTGGGACACGCCGCGCTCGGCCATGGTGACGCC
>JAESFL010001067.1_pt1 | contig 11573 bp, 10 predicted proteins | sample 9269401 | NCBI WGS metagenome assembly JAESFL01 (sample SAMN14506025, study PRJNA617098) | algae metagenome | isolation source: Gloeocapsa sp. UFS-A4-WI-NPMV-4B04 and co-occurring heterotrophs from desert... | place: USA: Utah | collected 2006-10-01 | reverse complement strand
CGTTGAGGCCGTTCTCGGCCAGTGAGCGGCGCAGGTCGGCATCGTTGCACACGGCCTTGAGATGACGCTCCATCTCAGCCTCGTCCCGCGCCACGAGATAATCCGTTCCTGGGTTGAACAGGCCCTCCGAGTCGCTCCAGGGTGCTGAGATCAATGGGATGCCGCAAGCCAGCGCCTCGAAAACACGGATGGTGGGGATGCCCGGCAGCATGTCGACATAGAAGCGGCGGGGCACATGCACGGTGGCCATATGGCGAGCAAATACCTCAGGCGCTCGGGCATTCGGCAGCCAGCCGCGATAGGTGACGCCATAGCGGGCGAGCGTTTCGAGCGCATGCTCAGGATAGCGCACCCCATAGATTTCCAGCGGCAGGCCGACGGTCTGCGCCGGGCGGAAGAGGAAGCTTTCCAGCTCGGCACTGCGCTCGTCATCGCCCCAGTTGCCAATCCAGACGAGGCCTTTTCGCTCCACCTCTTGAGCGGGAGGATGGAACAGGCGCGTATCGGCCGCCTCGTGCCAGACATGGACGCGTTCACCCCAGCCCCAGCGGCGATAGACTTCTGCCAGGGTCTCACCGAAGGCGAGGACGCCGTCATAACCGTCGAGGTCGAACTGGCGGATGGCGTTGGGATCACTCACGGCCCGATGGTGCGTGTCGTGGAAGAGGAGCGTGAAGCGGCCGCCCTGCCCACGCACTTTGCCGATGGCGGCAACGAGCCAAGGGTCGTTCCATTCATGAACGATCACCACATCGGCATCGACGAGCGCCTCTTTGAGATCGAGATCAGGATCGAAGACGGTCGATGACAATTCGGGATAAAGGCTGCGGTAAGCATCGAGCCCCGCATCGCCAAGATCCTTCAGCAGGTTCTCAAGGCTCCAGGCCCCCCTGGGCTCATACGCCTTCACCTCATGCCCGCGATGCACGAGATCGCGCAGCACGCCGCGCAGGAAATGCGCATTGCCGTGATTCCAGCAGGAGGCAAGGGAATGCGTGAAATAGACGAACTTCATGCGGCAGCGCCCTCAAGGGAGGATTTATGGGATGTCCCGGCGAGCACAGATTGATAAGCCCTCAGCACACCTTCAGTCATAGCCTCGACGCTGTATGCCTCGGCTCGTTTCCTGGCTGCACGCCCCAGAACGGCCCGTGCGTCCGAGTCGTGCACCAGGCGCTCGACTGCATCGGCGAGATCATTCTCATCCCCCAGATTGACGAACAGCGCTGCGCCGTCCCAGAGCTCGCGGAAGGTCGGGATGTCGGAGAGGACGAGGGCGCACCCGGCTTGGGCTGCCTCCAGCACGGCGAGCCCGAACGGCTCATAGAGCGCCGTCGACACGAAGATCGGCTGTTCGCCGAGATGTCGGGCGACCTCCTCATCGCCTAAGCGGCCGAGAGGCTTAGCATAACGCGCTTCAACCTGAGCACCATTCGGCCCCTGCAGCGGACCAGCAGCAAGAACTGGAATCGAGAGGTGCGCAGCCATGCGGTCAATGGCGGCGAAATTCTTCCCCTCGTCCCAGAGGCGCCCCGCCGTGAAAACGAAGGGCTCCGCGCGAGCATTCGTTTCGCCCCGCAAGCCGCGCCTTCCGTTTCTCACAACGGTAGGAGCCTGCGCGAGACCATAGGCTTCGGCCGTAGCCTCAGCGAATGCGCGGGTGGGTGCAAGAAGTTCGCCCGCAGAAGCATAGCCCCGCCGCACGAGGTCCATGCGCCAGATGAAATCCTCCGGCAAAGGACCGTTCTTAACGGCCTGCCACCAGGTTGCGACGCAGGAATGGCAGGCTGCCACGACCGGCACATCGAACCGCGCATCGGCTGCCAGCGCCGGCGTATTGAGATGAATGAGATCCGGCCGAACCTGCGCTGCAAGGCGTGCGATGGCGCGACCAGCCTCTTTCACTTCGCTCTCATGCGATGCGGCCCAGTCGAGCGGTAGACGCGTCGCGATGAGTTCCGCACCAGCCGCTTCAGCCATGGCCTGCTGGTCGACCGATGGCGCAGGACCCAGCACTGCAAGTGTCGTTCTGACACCGCGCGACCTCAAACCACCAGCGAGATCGAGGGCATATTGCCAAACCCCGCCGACCGCATCGGCCGTCATGAGAACGTGCAGGTTAGCTGAGGCTTCAGATGCGGCCATTGTAGTGCTCAACGATACGCAACCCGACGCCGAGGAACACCTTCATGACAGGGCCTCGGCGGCCTGCAGCCGGGGAGTCGATCCAAGCCGGGCGAGCCCCTTCTCCTGCTGCAGCCATTCCGCCAGAGCAGCGACACCCTTGAGCCACGAAGTCGGTGGCTTCAAGCCGAGCTCCCGCGTCACGAGACGCGTGTCGGAGACGTAGTAGCGCTGATCGCCGGCGCGCCAGTCGGAATAGATGGTCTCGACCGGGCGGCCGATCACATCCTCGATGTGAGTGATGAGCTGGCGCAGGCTGATGGCGTTCGTCGGCCCTCCGCCTAGATTGAAGGCCCGGCCCTGGACGGCGTCGATCCGCTTCCATGCAGCCATGTAGGCATCGACCGCATCGGCGATGTCGAGTACGTCACGGATCTGGCAGCCATCGCCGTAGATCGTGATGGGCTCGCCTTCGAGTGCACGGATCAGGAAGTGCGCAACCCAGCCCTGGTCCTCCGTTCCCATCTGCCGCTGTCCGTAGATGCAGCTCATGCGCATCACGCAGGTGGGAACGCCGAAGGAACGGGCATAGTCCAGAACGTATTGATCGGCTGCTCCCTTGGAGCAGCCGTAGGGCGTGTGAAAATCGAGCGGCCGTGTCTCGCCGATGCCTGTATCCCGGATGGCGGGATCGCGGGGCTTGTATGCGTCATTCGTCTTCTCGAGCTCCACATCCGCAAGGTCGCCATAGACCTTGTTGGTGGAAGCGAAGATCAACGGCACCCGCTCGTTGCGCTGCCGGAGCGCATCGAGCAGGTTCAGGGTGCCGCGAATATTGATCTCGAAATCCTCGCGCGGATCGACGAGGCTCGTCGTAACGGCGACCTGCGCCGCCATATGAAACACGGCCTGGGCCTCGCCCGCGGCATCGGCTACGGCCGTCTCGTCACGGATATCACCGACGACGGCCGAGATCTTGCTTGGATGCCGCTTCTTCAGCCAATCCAGATTGCGGTCGACACCGGGCCGCGCCAGGGCGTCGTAGACCAGAACATCATGCCCCTCGCTTGCGAAGCGGTCGGCGAGATTGGAGCCGATAAAACCCGCACCGCCAGTGACCAGAACAGGCCTCCGGCGAAGGACGGAAGGGGCGCCGGCATGGGTGTCGGATGTCTTCATGCCACCAAGCCTCTCGCTTCCAGCTCCTTGCGAGCTTCCTGCACGAGGTCCTTGGCTTCCTGCTTGGCAACCCAATCGGCGAGTTCCGCCAAGCCTTCCGAGAAGTCCTTCTTCGGCCTGTAGCCGAGCTCTTCCGTGATCTTCGTGATATCGGCGATGCAATGACGGATGTCGCCGATACGCGCCTTGCCGGCAATCTCCGGCGCCATGGGTCGGTTCATGGCCTGAGACAGAAGCTCCGCCACCTCGGAGACGGTGCGGTCTTGGCCGCTGCCGACATTGTAGACGCCGCCTGGCGCCTTCTCGTGCTCAAGGGCCAGGACGAAGGCCTGCGCCACATCCTCGACGTGCACGAAGTCGCGGCGCTGCTGCCCGTCCTCGAAGATCATCGGCGGCTGACCGTTATGAAGCCGCGAGGCGAAGATGGCGAGAACGCCGGTATAGGGATTGGACAGGGCCTGCCCTGGACCATAGGCGTTCCAGAGCCTGAGCGCGACACCCTCCATGCCGTAAGCCGGGCAGAGGGTCAGGGTCAGCCGCTCCTGGACGTATTTCGACAGGGCATAGACGGAGGCGAGCGCCGGCTTCTTCCATTCCGGCGTCGGCACCGGAATGAGGGGGCGCCCCTGTTCGTCGAGCGGATCCCAAGGATCGTTCTCGGTCGCACGGGGCGTACGCACGACATCTTCGCGGATCCGTCCATCCGTATCCTTGTAGAGACCCTCGCCATAGATGCTCATGGACGAAGCGACAACCACGCGCTTGACCGGATTGTCGATGAGCTGCTGAAACAGCACCGCCGTGCCGTAATCGTTCACCGAGACATAGCGGTCGACGGCATACATGCTCTGGCCGACGCCGACTTCCGCAGCAAGGTGGACCACCTTGGTGGCGCCTTTCAGCGCCCGCAGCACCGCCGTCTCGTCGCGCACATCGCCCACGACGACTTCGACCTCGGGATCGAGCCCGTCAGCCTGGGTCTTATCGCCGTGAACCTGCTCGATCAGGCTGTCGAGCACGCGAACGCGATGGCCACGCTCCAGACATGCACAGGCAACGTAACGTCCGATAAAGCCTGCACCGCCGGTAATGAGGATGGTATCCGTCACGAGATGACTCCGGATCTGTTGTCGATTCATCGAGCCAATGAGCAGAACGGGAGGATTCCCGCTCCTTGACTGGAAAGAGCGACGCGAGACCTTCGCCATCTCCAGGCAAGACTAGGCGTAGTCGGAACCCGTCAGGCGCCGGTCACGCCACACGGTCCCCTAGCAAGCTTGGCTTTTCGACTTGAAAACGCCGAAGCTTCATCTTTGTTCCTGCACCTGCTGAGTAGTTTGGGCGCCAGCGCCCTAAGACAAGAGACCCAAGCCAGGAATCGAGAGAGGGAACTACATACCTTTCTCGAACGTTGACGGCCAAGCTTGGGACGATGCCGCCCGGTATTTGCCTGCCGCCGTGTTTGGGCGCGCCTCAAGAGTGCAGGCAATCGGCCGCGCACACAAGGGAGAATCCGCATGAGTTCGAGAAAGGTCCGCGTCGGGATCGTGGGCGTCGGCAATTGTGCCTCGTCCTTCGTGCAGGGTCTTTCCTATTACAGGGACGCCAAGGGCAACGAGCCCGTGCCGGGCCTGATGAATGTGGATATCGGCGGATATCATATCAGCGATGTCGAGGTTTCCGCAGCCTTCGACGTGGACGCCTCGAAGGTTGGCCGCGACGTCTCTGAGGCGATCTTCACCAAGCCCAACAACACGCAGCGCTTCGCGGCCGTTCCCGAGAGCGGCATCATCGTCCATAGAGGCAAGACCCTCGACGGACTCGGCAAGTATCTGCGCGAGGAGATCGAGGAATCCGATCAGGACGAGGTCGACGTCACGGAGATTCTGCGCCAGTCCAAGACCGATGTCCTGGTCTCCTATCTGCCCGTAGGATCTCAGAAAGCCACGGAATGGTATGCCGAGCGGGCGCTGGAGGCGGGCTGCGCCTTCGTCAACTGCATTCCGGTTTTCATCGCCTCCAACCCCGAATGGCGCAGACGCTTCGAGGAGCGCGGCCTTCCCATCATCGGCGACGACATTAAGAGCCAGGTCGGCGCGACCATCGTGCATCGCGTGCTGGCCAATCTCTTCCGCGAGCGCGGCGTGCGGCTCGACAGGACCTACCAGCTCAATTTCGGCGGCAACACTGATTTCCAGAACATGCTGGAACGGGAACGCCTCGAATCCAAGAAGATTTCGAAGACGCAGGCCGTATCAAGCCAGCTCGACATTCCCCTGCCGGCCGGCGACATCCATGTCGGTCCGAGCGATCACGTGCCGTGGCTCACGGACCGCAAATGGGCCTATATCCGCCTGGAGGGCACCACCTTCGGCGGCGTGCCGCTGAATATGGAGGTGAAGCTGGAGGTCTGGGATTCGCCCAACTCCGCCGGCATCGTCATCGACGCGGTGCGCTGCGCGAAGCTCGCCATGGACCGCAAAATCGGAGGCGCGCTGACCGGCCCTTCCAGCTATTTCATGAAGTCGCCGCCGCAGCAGTTCACCGACAACGAGGCCCGCGAGAGAACCATTCGCTTCATCGACGGCGATGAAGATTAGGAGCGCCCGGACGTGACCACCACGTTCCATCTTGTGCGCCATGCAGCCCATGACCGGGTCGGCACGATCCTGTGCGGCCGCATGCCGGGCGTGCATCTTGGCACGCTCGGGAAGGCGCAAGCCGAACGCCTGGCGGCGCGCTTCGCCAACGAGAACGTGGCCAGCATTCACACGAGCCCCCTTGAGCGGGCTGTTGAGACCTCCGAGCCTATCGCGACCCGCCTCGGACAAGCGCTCGAAATCCGCGAGGACATCGCCGAGATCGATTTCGGAGCCTGGTCCGGCACGAGCTTCGAGGCTCTCGCGCAGGATCCTCGCTGGGCAGCCTGGAACAACGCCCGCAGCAACAGCCGTCCGCCCTATGGCGAGACAATGCTTGAGGCGCAGGTCCGGATTGTCAGTGCCCTGGAACAGTTGCGCAGCCGCCATCCGGATCGTTCCGTGATCCTCGTCAGCCACAGCGATGTCATCAAGGCCGCCCTGCTCTACCATCTCGGTCTTTCCATCGATGCCTATGCGCGCTTCGACATCGAGCCTGCCTCCATCAGCACCCTCGTGGTCGGCGACTGGGGCTCCAAAGTATTGCGTCTGAACGAGGTGGTGGCCGCATGAAGATCGTCATTTTCGGCCTCACGGTTTCCTCATCCTGGGGCAATGGCCATGCGACGCTCTGTCGTGGATTGATCCGGGCGCTTGCTAAGCGCGGACACAGGGTCGTCTTTTTCGAAAAGGATGTACCCTATTACGCGGCGAACCGGGATCTCGCCGAGATTCCGGGCGGCGATCTCGTCCTCTACCAGGATTGGGATGACATCCGCCAACGGGCCGAGGCCGAACTGGCCGATGCAGACGTGGCCATGGCAACATCCTATTGTCCGGACGGCATTGTGGCGAGCGAACTCCTGCTCGATGCCCCGCGCCCGCTCCATGTGTTCTACGATCTCGACACGCCGGTCACCTTCTCGCGTCTGGACGCGGGGGAGCCCATCTCCTATATCGGCCCGCGGGGCCTGCGCGACTTCGACCTGGCGCTGAGCTACACGGGCGGACGCGCCCTCGACAGGCTTCGATCGGAACTCGGAGCCCGCCGCGCGGCGCCGCTGTACGGACATGTGGATCCCGATGTGCACCATCCGGTGCAACCGGCAGACCACTACGTCTCGGATCTCTCCTATCTCGGCACCTATGCGGCGGATCGTCAGGCGGCTCTGCAGCGCCTGTTCATCGACCCTGCGGGCCTGCGTCCGCAGCACCGCTTCCTGATTGGGGGCGCGCAATACCCGGCCGATTTCCCCTGGCAGCCGAACATCTCGTTCGTCCGGCATCTGCCGCCGGTTGAGCATCCCGCCTTCTTCTCGTCCTCGCGCCTGACGCTCAACATCACCCGGCAGGCCATGGCGGAGATGGGCTGGTGCCCCTCGGGACGCCTGTTCGAGGCGGCGGCCTGCGGCACGCCCATCCTGTCGGACACTTGGGAAGGCCTCGACAGCTTCTTTGAGCCCGGCCAGGAGATCCTCATTGCGGAGACGAGTGAAGAATCCGTCAGTGCTCTCGATCTCACGGATGCGGAGCTGAAACGCATCGCCAGGGCCGGCCGCGAGCGGGTGCTTGCGGAGCATACCTCGGAGCACCGGGCTCGCGAGCTTGAGATCCTGCTGCAGGACGCCAGTTCTATCCCGTCCTCGACCGGCGGCTCCGCCGCCATGATGGAGGCCTGACCATGTGGGGGATCATACCCGCAGCAGGGATCGGCAGCCGCATCCAGCCGCTGGCTTTCTCGAAGGAACTTCTCCCGGTGGGAAGCCGCCTCGACAACGGCGTCGAGCGGCCCTGCGCGGTCAGCGAGTACCTCGTCGAACGCATGATCCATGGCGGTGCCGACAAGATCTGCTTCGTGATCTCCCCGGGCAAATCCGACATCATGGAATATTACGGCGCAAGCTATGGGAGCGCCTCCATCGCCTATGTGGTGCAGCCGCAGGCGAGCGGGCTGTGCGATGCCATTTTCCAGGCTACGCCTCTGATCCCGGCCGATGAGAGCGTGATCGTCGGCCTGCCGGACACGGTCTGGTTTCCCGAGAAAGCCCTTGCGGAACTTCCGGAGGGAACGCTCTCATTCCTGCTCTTTCCGGTCGACAACCCGCAGGTCTTCGACGCGGTCGTCGTGGACGAGACCATGCGTGTGCGCGAGATCCAGGTAAAGAGGGAGGATGCATCCTCCCAATGGATCTGGGGTGCCTTCAAGATGCCGGGCCATGTGCTCGAAGCCCTGCGCCAGCTCTGGCTCTTGCGCAATCGCGAGGATGAATATTTCGGCACTCTGGGAAACGCCTATCTGGCTCAAGGAGGCGAGGCCATCGGGATCAAGGCCGGCGTGTCCTATGTCGATGTCGGTACGCTGCACGGCTACCGCTCCGCCATCGGTTTGCTGAGCGAGGCGGCCCAGCAGGAGAACGTCACAGGCGCGCGGGTGGCCCTGGGCTGGCCTGCCGGCCGGCTGCCGCGTGGCCTCCACGATTTGAACAGGGAGTAGACTCCACGATGAACGCAATCGACCCGATGCCCCCGGAAGAAATCCGCCGGAAAGCCGAAGCGCTTGGCCCCTGGTTTCATAACATCGAACTGAAAGGCGGCGTCTGGACTGCGCCCGACCACTTCCTCGGCAACTATCCTGCCGTCAAGTGGCAGCAATTCGCCGAAGCGATCCCGCAGGATCTCACCGGCAAGAGCGTGCTCGACATCGGCTGCAACGGCGGCTTCTATTCCATGGAGATGAAGAAGCGCGGAGCGGAGCGTGTGCTGGGCGTCGACTTCGACGACGCCTATCTCGCCCAGGCCCGTTTCGCCGCCCAGACGATGGGCCACGACATCGAATTCCGGAAGCTCTCCGTCTATGACCTGGGCCAGCTCGGCGAGACATTCGACGTGGTGCTCTTCATGGGCGTCCTCTACCACCTGCGCCATCCGCTGCTCGCCCTCGACCTCATTCACGAGCATGTCGCCAAGGACCTCCTTGTGTTCCAGTCGATGCAGCGCGGCTCGTCCGAGACCATGCCGGTCGAGGAGAATTACACCTTCTGGCAGACGGACCACTTCGACGATCCGCGCTACCCGAAGATGCACTTCATCGAGCATCGCTATGCCGATGATCCGACCAATTGGTGGGCGCCGAACTCGGCCTGCGTGGAAGCCATGCTCCGCAGCGCCGGGTTCCAGATCGTCCAGCATCCGGAAACCGAAGTCTACATCTGCCGCCGTGTCGATGCCCCGCCCGGTGCGGGCGCCGTCTACCCGGCCCAAGGGAGAACCGCATGATCGAAGCTGCAATGATCTGGAACGAGCCGAACAACAAGTCCCACTGGGACCCGGAGATCGACCCGGACTGGAAGCTCTTTTCCGACATGGTGATTGCCGCCGGCCAGGCGATCAAGGCCGAGAACCCCAATCTGCCCCGCGTGCTCGGAGGCATCTCGCCCATCGACCCCGGCTTCATCAAGAAGCTGGAAGCGCACGGTGCCCTCGACCACCTGGATGTGGTGGCCGTTCATGGCTTCCCGCTCGACTGGAACCTGTGGCAGATCCATGACTGGCCGGCGAAGATCGATGAGATCCGGGCCGTCACGGACAAGCCCATCTGGGTGAGCGAGGTCGGCATCTCCACCTTCGGGGCCGAGGAAGTACAGGTCTGGGGCCTGAACAGGACCGCGGAGCTTCTCATCGGCAAGGTGCCGAAGATCCACTGGTACAGCCTCTACGACCTGCCCCGCGCCTGGGAGGCGACCACACGGCACCGGGAGGCGGAAGGATCCTCCTATTACCGCCACTTCTATATGGGCCTCCTGCGCGAGGACGGCACCCCGAAGCCCGCTCTGGAGGAATATGCGAAACACGCATCCCAGATGGGCCTGTGCCAGTGGTTCCATTACGAGGACCACCGCCTCGACGATGCGGTCATGTGGATGAAGCGGCTCGGCGTGAAGTATCTGCGCACCGGCCTGTCCTGGGCCGACAGCTTCCGCCCCAATGCGCTGGACTGGTTCGACCGCCAGATGGAAGCGCTCGCCGATTTCGACGTGACTGTGACGTTCTGCTTCACACCGGAACATCGTGGGATCGCGCCGCATCACACCAGCGCCCCGCAGGTGAAGGAAGAGTTCGCCGAGTTCTGCGCCAGCATGATCCGGCGCTATGCCCCCGCCAGCCAGTCGGCACCGGCGAGCGAGGTTCTGGAAGTGCTCTGACCACATTGGAGCATCACTCATGAAAGAGGCGGCTGAACCTGGTTCAGCCGCCTCTTTAAGTTTCGCCTTGATGGAGCCGATCTTAGCGTCCGTAGATCCGGTCCAGCACGCGGGCCACATCCACCAATTGCTCTGCAGCCGGATCGAACCGCTCGCCTGCAGCCAGGCGCGAAGCCCAGTCCGCAGCAGCGCGCCCCCCCCATTCGTCCGGTGGCGTTGTCAGCGTCTCGCGCGACGTGCCCCGGTAACGCTCGGCGGTGAAGTCATAGAAGGAGCCGTTCACGTTGCGCAAGGACGCTCCGCCCTGCGTTCCATAGAACGTGGCGGAGATCATCGCATCGCATCCGGCCTGAAGCCGCCACGAGCAGGCGAGCTGCACTACGGCACCGGTGTCCAGCTCCACAGTCGCAACAGCATAATCCTCGACCTGAGAAGCGGTATCCTTCAGCGGCGCACCGCCGGCGAAGAGCTTGCCCGTGACGCTGGCGATACCGGGATTGTTCAGGCTCCACAAAGCCAGATCCACGAGATGGACGCCGAGATCCATCACGCAGCCGCCGCCGGAGAGCACTGGGTCATAGAACCAGGGCTTGTCCGGGCCGTAGGCGTTGTGGAACACCAGGTCCACGGCATAGATGTGGCCCAGGTCGCCCGAGTCGACGATCTCGCGAATGCGCCGCATGCCGTCCGTGAAGCGATAGGAGAGATCGACGCTGAGCAGCCGGTCGGCCTTGCGGGCAGCATCGACCACCGCCTGCACCTCCGCGACGGTGCGCCCAAGCGGCTTCTGGCAGAACACCGCAACCCCGCGCTCCAGCGCCCGGATCGACTGCTCCGCGTGCATGGCGCTGGGCGTTGCGATCACCACGCCATCGACGCCTAGATCCAGAATCTCGTCGAGAGTCGAGACCAGCTTCGCATCCGGTGCCAGCTTGCCTGCCTCAGCAGCCATCTCCGGCGACGGGTCGGCAACAGCTGCTACATCGACGGCACCCGTGCCGAGGATCGCCTGCATGCGGTGTCGGCCGATCCAGCCGACGCCGAGAAAGCCGAGGCGAGGACGAGCAAGAGAGGTTTCGGACTGTTCTTTGCGAAGAGCCTGCTGCGCCATCAGTAGGTTACCAGAGCTTTGAGGAATCCATCCGGCCGGTCGCGCGTGGCATCGAGCGCCTCGTCCAGCCGGTCGAGCGGGTAGGTATGCGTATAAAGGAAGCTCGGATCGAGCCTGCCCAACGCGATGGCGTCCACCGCTTCACGGAGGCCCTGCACGTAGATCTTCGGGTCGCGCTCATGGGCGTTGATCACGTCGATGCCGCGCCAGTTCCACAGCCACATGTTGACCTGGCGCGGGCCGTCCTGATGGTATCCGGCGACGATGAGCTTACCGCGCTCGCGCGTGAGTTCACCGGCCAGATCGAGCGGCCATTGC
>JAESFL010001066.1_pt1 | contig 11576 bp, 12 predicted proteins | sample 9269401 | NCBI WGS metagenome assembly JAESFL01 (sample SAMN14506025, study PRJNA617098) | algae metagenome | isolation source: Gloeocapsa sp. UFS-A4-WI-NPMV-4B04 and co-occurring heterotrophs from desert... | place: USA: Utah | collected 2006-10-01 | reverse complement strand
TGATCTTTGCGTCCGCACTGAGCCGACATGAAGCGCGCATCTTGCGACGGCTCGGCAGTATTGGGCCGTGCGAAAGCCAAAGTTGGACCCGATCAACGACGTGCAAGACCCGCCACGTTCTTAGGCGAGCCAATGCTCAACCGGCGATCTCATGCGCCATTAAAGAGGCGTGGTGCACGATGGACGCGCTTGGCGGTTCTTTGTGCAAGTATGGGACATTCGAAACAGTCGCACGATTGCTCTATGCTACTTCCCGTCTTCCACACTCGCAAAAAGCACAAGAACAACGACCCTTGGGGCCGCTATGCAATAGCGCATGGGAGACTCGGGTGATATGCTGTTCTAATCAGGGGGAGAGTCGCGATGAGGCTTGCAGCAATCGCCTGCGGGGTCGGCATTTCATTTTGTACGCCAGCGGCAGCAGCAGAGTGGTGGTGGATCGGTACGAATGGAGATGCACCTCGTCGAATCTTGACATATTTCGATCAGGAAACCGTCCGCATGACGGGCGGCGGGAAATCGGAAGTTTGGACCCTCTCAGTAGGTGAGAGCGCGAGCCTCAGTGGGCAGCAGCACCAGGCGACGCTCTACGGAATCGACTGCCGCGCCCGCAGGTTTTCCACTCTCAAGCGGGTGGCAATCGACGGGAATGGCAAGGCCATGGATTTTGCCGACCCACCACCGACTGCCTTCGCCAAGGTTATCAAAGGATCGATCGGGGAGTCGGTGCTAGACTTCGCATGCGGGAAACCCGCAGGTCACGAGCTCAAGGTACCGAACGCGTTTCAGCACGCGGTTAGTTACTTCTTCGGCGCAACCCAAGCCGCGCCTGGCACTCAACAATCGGCGGCTGAACAAACTCAAACCTCGGGTGGAACAGGGTTCTTCGTAAGCGGCAACGGCGACATGGTGACGAGCTACCATGTAGTCGATGGGGCCAAAAAGATTGTCGTGTTCTTACCTGATGGAACTTCTCTCCCCGCCACCGTCGTAAAGGCCAGCGCCGCGACCGATCTGGCAGTCCTAAGAATCAACAGAAGCACGCCGCAATATCTCACACTTGGCGCCGCGGGCAGATCAAAGCCAGGGGATCGGGTGTTCACCTTTGGATTTCCGGTGCTGGATTTACTGGGGGCCGAGCCCAAGTTCACAGATGGAGCGATCAGTTCGCTGTCGGGGATCGGCAACGAAGCCGCGTTCGCTCAAATCTCAGTTCCCATCCAACCTGGGAATTCCGGCGGTCCCCTGGTGAATGAGCGCGGCGAGGTGGTGGGCGTAATCGCAGCAGCCGCCGCAATAGAACCCTTTATGGAAACTGCAGGAACGCTTCCTCAGAACGTAAACTGGGCGGTCCGGGCCGAATATCTCGCGCCCTTGATCCAACCAGGCAAGAGAGCTCCGGCTTCATCGCGCGACGATGCCGTGGCGCTGGCTCGAAACGCAGTTGCTCTCGTTGTTGTGCAACGCTGACGGAGGATCGTTCGGGCGTCAAACTCCGACGGAATGCTCCGCCGAACGGCCTGGGCCTGCCATGAAGGAGAGGCTTACGAAACTACGACTCGCCACCCCGCTGCCTGATCAACAGCATCGCCTCGCCCGCATCCAGGGAAAAATTGGACCGCAAGGGTGCCCGGTTCGCCATATTTTACAAGGATCGTTGCTGACGGATCCAGACTCAACCATCTTCGTCAGGGCCTTCTCGAGGAGCGCTTCCTGTCCGGGATCATCGGCATCCATCAATCCCGCCCCGCCTTTAGCCAGTCCACATAGGGTGCAGCAGCAGGATGATGCTCCGCATAATCCCCGCGCATGGGGTGGGCGAACTCCCATTTGTCACCTACCCAATTCGCTCCGTAGACGGCGGGCCGCGCAGGGTTGCAGATCACGTCTACCTTATCGGAAGCACGGTCAGGCGAATGCACCTCAATGACGAGGCAATCGACTGACCCGATCTTGATCCAGTCGCCAGGCTTTGTTTCGGGCGCATCGCTCATGAATCGCTTTCCCCCTTACGCGGAAGGTGCACCTCCCTTCCCTCACAATCAACAGGTGCAGCGTGACGCATCCGTGTTGCATGGACATCCCGGAGCCGAATGGAAACGGCGGAAAACTGGGGAAAATGCGGTGGCACCCGCCAACATGAAAATCGCGAACATCGCCAGCAAGGCCCGACGCCTAAGCCGCTGATTCACATCATAAATGAGATGGTAGCGGAGGAGGGACTTGAACCCCCGACACGCGGATTATGATTCCGCTGCTCTAACCAGCTGAGCTACTCCGCCCCAAGGCTGCAATTCCATATCGGAAGCCGGTGTGGCGGCGCTATAGGCAGCGCCGCTTTGCCGGTCAACCGTCGCCGAGGCCTCCGGAACCCGCTGCCCTCTCCTGTCGTTGCAGGGCCAAGTTGGTGTGACGGAGATAGAAGAATGGACCTGCTGACACCCCTCGAAACCTATTGCCGCCTGATCATTCGGGCGAAGGAAATGGAGGCGCAGGTACCGGCCCTCGATCCCGATGAGGACCCGGACAATGTCGACGATTTCGACGACGATGCCGAGGATCAGGCGCTATCCGTGCTTGAGGACGAGCTCAATTCCGGCGTGGAGGAAGAGATACGGGCGCTGCTCGACGATCTGGGCGACGATCAGCTTGCCGAAACGCTTGCGCTGGCCTGGGTCGGCCGCGGGACGTTCGACAGCAGCGAATGGGAAGATGCAATGGCCGAGGCAAACGATACCGATCCGGAATCGGCCATCGACGAGCTGATGGACATGCCGCTCCTCGCGGGCCATCTTGAGGCCGGCCTCGCGGCCTTCGACTATAGCTGCGAGGGGGTCGGCCAGAACGACTGAGCCGCTCTTTCCCGCGGCGTAGGCGGGGTTCACCCCCTGAACAGGTGCGTCTTGATCGGATCCCAGGGCCCGCCACGATAACGCCATGACGCCAGTCCCTTGAGGTTCAGCGGGCGCGGTTCGAAGGTGGCGCGGAGTTGCTGTTGAAGCCGCTTCGCCTCCTTCGGCTCTACCTTGTTCTGGATGGTGATATGCGGGCGCCACGGGGCCATGTCCTGCGGCGTCAGCATGCCCTTGAAAGCCTCGGCAAGATCATAGCGTATGTCTTCCAGCTCCTCGCTCTCGACGCGAAACGCCGTCCCGGCCCCGAGGTTGATCACGCCGGCAATGGTGGCGCGCGGCGCGGGAACGGAAGCATAGGCCGCGAGCCGCTGCCCAAGTTCACGCTCGAGGCTCGGCGGGAGATGATGGAAAAGCGTCAGATGCGCCGGCACTTGATTGCGCTCCGGCGGAAAATGCGCGCGCCGCAGCTCCTGGAGCCAGCCGTTGTCGCCGTCGCCGAACAGGGCCGTGACGATGATCGGTGCGCCGTGCTGGCTCAGATTTCCACCTGGCTGCCGAGCTCGACCACTCGATTGGGCGGGAGCTTGAAGAATTCCATCGCGCTTTCGGCGTTCCTCAGCATCCATGAAAACAGCTTCTCGCGCCAAAGCGCCATGCCGGGCTTGGTGCCGGTGGCGAGCAGGGTCTGCCGGGCCAGGAAGAAGCTCGTGTCCATCATCTTGAATTGCGGCCCACAGCTTTGGACCTGCATCAGGGATTCAGGAACATTCAGCTCCTCCATGAAGCCGAAGCGGAGGATGAGCCGGTAAAAGCCGCTGCCGAGGTCGCTCAAGTTGAAGCGGTTCCCCTCCTCCACATAGGGAACGTCCTCGATCTTCACGGTGAGGAGCATGACCCGCTCGTGGAGCACCTTGTTATGCTTGAGGTTATGCAGCAGCGCGTGCGGCACGCCGTCCGGAGCCGTCGTCATGAAGACCGCGGTGCCGGGCACGCGCGTGGCGCTGTTCGCCGCCGATTTCACGAAGATCTCGACCGGCATCGCCGCCTCCCGCATCCGATCGATCATCAGCTTGCGGCCGCGCGCCCAGGTGGTGAGGAAGGTGAAGGCGACAAGCCCGACGAGCAGCGGGAACCAGCCGCCATCGGGAACCTTCGTGAGGTTGGCGCCGAAATAGGCGATGTCTACGATGAAGAAGATGCCGAGGACGGGGATCGCCACCCACGGCCGCCATTTCCACAATGAGAAGAGCACGACGGTGAGAAGGCAGGTGTCGATGAACATCGCCCCCGTCACGGCGATGCCGTAAGCGGCGGCGAGATTGCTCGATGTCTGGAAGAACAGGACGAGCAGGATCACCATCACCATCAGGGACCAGTTGATCACCGGGATATAGATTTGGCCGACGGCGGATTCGCTGGTGTGGGTGATGCGAAGGCGCGGGATGAAGCCGAGCTGGATGGCCTGCTGCGTCACTGAAAAAGCGCCCGAAATCACGGCCTGGCTGGCGATGATCGTGGCAAGCGTCGCCAGGATCACGAGCGGGAGCCGGAACGCTTCGGAGGCCAGGAAAAAGAATGGGTTTTTGACGACCTGGATGGCGGCCGCCGGCTCCAGCGACAGGATCATGGCCCCCTGCCCCATATAGTTGAGCATCAGCGCCGGCATCGCGAAGAAAAGCCAGGAAAGGCCGATCGGCTTGCGTCCGAAATGCCCCATATCGGCATAAAGGGCCTCGGCACCGGTGACGGCGAGCACGACCGAGCCCAAGGCAAGAAATGCGCGCCAGCCGTCCAGAAGGAAGAACTGGACCGCGTTCCACGGGTTCAGCGTCTCGACGATGATCCAGGGCGTGCCGACGATATAGATGATCCCGAGCACCGACAGCGTCAGGAAGTAGATCACCATGATCGGTCCGAACATGGCGCCTACTTTGGCGGTGCCGCGAGCCTGGATGGCGAACAGGCCGACGAGGATGGCGATGGCGATCGGGATGACCCAGGGCTGAAAGGCCGGCTCCACGGTCGTCAGGCCCTCCACCGCCGACAAGACGGAAATGGCCGGGGTGATCATGCTGTCGCCGTAGAACAGCGCGGTGGCGAAGACGCCGAGCAGAACGATGCCGGCGGTCCACCGGCGCTTCCGGCCTCCCTGCGACTTGCGATTGATGAGGGCGAGCAGCGCGAGGCTTCCGCCCTCCCCCTTATTGTCGGCGCGCATGATGATGGCGACATACTTCATGGTCACCACCAGCATCATCGACCAGAATATGAGGCTGAGCACGCCGTAAATGTGGGCGGCATCGGGCGTCAGCGGGTGATGACCGGCGAAGGTTTCGCGGAACGCGTAGATAGGGCTCGTGCCGATGTCCCCGTAGACGATGCCGATCGATCCCAGCATCAGCTTTGCAAGGCTACCATGATGGTGCTGTGCCGAAGCCGGCGGACGGTCCGCAGGAAGCTCAGGTGCGGCGGCTGTGTCGCTCATGGATTGGAAAGGCGAAAGCCTTCAAACCTTTCAATCAGATCCTGCCCCCGCTAGGCGCCGGGCGGATTAGCATAGCCGCCATGGCCCCGCAACGGCGACAAAGGCGTTCGTCCCTTCTATAGACGCCCGCGTTTGGAACAATCATTGGAGTCGCAGATGCGCGTCGGCGTGCCGAAGGAAGTGAAGGTCCACGAATATCGGGTCGGGCTCACCCCGCCGTCGGTTGCGGAACTAGCCGCCGCGGGCCATGAAGTGATCGTCGAGACAAAGGCCGGCTCCGGCATCGATTTCGACGATCAAGCCTATGTCAGCGCCGGCGCCCGCATCGCACCCGATGCAGCCTCGGTTTTCGCCGAAAGCGACATGATCGTAAAGGTGAAGGAGCCGCAGCCGCAGGAAATCGCCCTGCTGGAGCCGCGCCATCTCCTCTTCACCTATCTTCACCTCGCGCCCGACCCGGAGCAGGCACAGGGGCTGATCAAATCCGGCGCCACCTGCATCGCCTATGAGACGGTGACCGCCAACGATCGGTCGCTGCCGCTCCTGAAGCCAATGAGCGAGGTCGCGGGTCGCATGTCGATCCAGGTCGGTGCACATTATCTTGAGAAGGAGCAAGGCGGCCGCGGCGTGCTGCTCGGCGGGGTGCCGGGCGTGGCGCCCGCCAAGGTGGCGATCCTCGGCGGCGGCGTATCAGGCGTGAACGCCGCACAGATGGCCGTCGGCATGCGTGCCGACGTCACCATCTACGACATCTCCATGTCGCGGCTTGCCGAGCTGGACATGTTCTTTTCCAGCCAGATCAAGACCGCTTATGCCTCCAAGGCCGCAATCGCCGCCGCTGTCGCCAACGCGCACCTCGTGATCGGCGCGGTTCTCGTTCCCGGAGCCGCGGCGCCCAAGCTGGTGACGCGGGAGATGCTCAAGACGATGAAGCGGGGCTCGGTGCTGGTCGACATCGCCATCGATCAGGGCGGATGCTTCGAAACCTCCCGTCCGACCACGCACGAAAACCCGGTCTACGAGATTGACGGCGTGATCCATTATTGCGTCGCCAACATGCCCGGCGCCGTGGCGCGGACCTCCGCCTTCGCGCTCAACAACGCCACGCTCCCGTTCGTCTTGAAGCTCGCCAACCAAGGCGCTGAAGCGGCCATGAAAGGGGACCCGCACCTCGCCAATGGCCTCAACGTCATGGCGGGCCAGATCCGCCATCAGGCGGTCGCCGACGCTTTAGGCCTCGCCTACGAGCCGTTCTAGGCCTGCGCGCGGCTCCAGGGAACAGAAGTGGAACATAGTCGTTGATCCGGGCAATCGAGCAACGGAAGGCGACCATGTCTCAAATCGAAAATCCGAAAGCCGAACCGCAAGGCAATGCCGCCAAGGATCCCGATGACTGGGTCACAGGCGACGAGCAGATGACCGGCGCCCAGGCTTCCTATCTGAAGACGCTCAGCGAAGAAGCGGGGGAAGAATTCAACGACGGCCTCACCAAGGCCGAAGCCTCCAAGAAGATCGACGCGCTCCAGGAACAGACGGGCCGCGGCATCGACCACTGACGAATTCCGCCCGGCTTGCGCGGCAGGAGGACCAGGATGGCGTGCTGCGGGCGGTCAGCCTCGGCTTCGGCAGCCCACTTCTATCGCGTCTGCGGCAGCATGCCTCTCATCGCCCGAAGCTGTTCGATGACCTGCACGCGGTCGGCCACCATCGCCCGCCATTCCGCATCCGCAGGAGCCGTCGCGAGCAGGTTCAGCCAGATCTGCTCCGCTTCGTCGAAGCGGCCGCCTTGTGCGAGCGCCAGCCCATAAAAGAATTTCGGCCCCGGATGATCGGGCGCAATCGTGGCGGCACGCCTGAAGGCAAACTCGGCGGCCGGAGTCATCGTGCCGTCGCCGTGCACGACCAGCGCGTTGCCGAGCCCGACCCACAGATCCGGGTCGTTCGGATGCGCCCGAATGCCGGAGCGGAGGATCGCGGCGGCGCTATAGGTATCGCCGCGGCGATGGTAGGAATCAGCCAAGGTCAGCCAGAAGGAAGCGCGGTCGACCCTTCCGAGCATGGCTTCGCGGCTGGCGGCAAAGGCGGTCTCGGGAAGCGCTTCGCGGGCGGGGGGCGGCACAGGGCGGCCGATGAGCGACGGCCTTCCTTGCCAGGCATATCCGGCCATGGCGACGAGCAAGGCAGCAGCGCCGAGTTGAAGCCCCGGCCGCCCGAAGCCGGCAAAGCGCCATAGGAACAGCAGCACGAGCGCCGAGAGCAGGATCATCACCAGCCAGCCCATCAACCGCGCTTCCGCCTGAAACGGCCGCGGGCCAGCCAGGCGCCCCCGGCCACCAGCAGGAAAGGTGCGATCCACAACGGCCAGGTCACCGGCTCCACCGGCGGATCATAAGTGACCCAATTGCCGTATCGATCGATCAGCCATTGCCGGATCGCCTCCGGCTCCTCGCCCGCTGCGATGCGCCGCCGCACCAGCGCACGCATGTCTCCCGCCATTTCCGCGTCGCTGTCGGCGATCGACTGGCCCTGGCACACGAGGCAGCGGAGCGACTGCATCAGCGCCGTTGCCGCCGCCTCCTGCTTCGGATCGGAAAGCTGGGTATAGGCATATGTCGCCGGGGCGAGGTTGGAGTCGGCATGAGCCGGGGCTGCAAGCACGAGCGAAGCGGCGCTCACCATCCCCGTTCCCGCCCATCGTACGGCCAAGCGGCCGCGGTGACTCATCGCGCCGCCTCATAGGCGGCAAGGATCTCGGGGATGTTCTCCGGTCGGATGTCGCCGATATGCTGGTAACGGATCAACCCCTTGCCATCGATCACGAAGGTCTCGGGTACACCGGATGAGCCCAGCGCCAGCTGGACCCGGCTGTCGGTGTCGGAAGCGATCCGGTGGTAAGGGTCGCCCCATTTCGCAAGGAATTGAGCGATATCCTGCGGCTTATCGCGGATCGCGATCGCATCGATCGGAACGCCGCGCTTGGCCAGCGCGGTCAGTTGCGGCGCTTCGGCGACGCAGGGCACGCACCAGCTTGCAAAGACGTTAAGCACCCGCGGCCGGCCGCTCGTGAAATCCGCCGTCCGCAGGCCTGGCCGGTTCGGCAGCGCCGCCGGAAGCACGAATTCCGGCATCGCCTTGCCGACCAATTGCGATTGCAGCGTGCGATCTGCCGGGCGGAAAAGGCCGAAGGCGACCACGATGAGGAACAAGGCGAAAATCCCCAGCGGCACCCAGATCACCAGCCGCCTCATGCCCATTGCTCCTGCAGGCGGATCCGCCGCTCACGACGGACGCGGCCGATCAGCGACAGCAGGCCGCCAAGCGCCACCAAGCCGCCGCCCAGCCAGATCAAGGTGACGAACGGCTTCCACCAGAGCCGCAACTGCCACCGTCCCTGCTCGTCCTGCTGGCCGATCACGGCATAAAGCTGGCCATCCAGCATCGTGGCGATGTCGGCCTCGCTGGTCGGCGTCGGCGGCGAGGTGAAAGTGCGGGCCTGCGGCTTCATCAGCATCGGCGCATCGCCGTCACGCTGCGCGGTGAGTGTCGCCTCGAGCGCCGTCCAGTTCGGGCCGGCAATCGGATCGACGGCATCCAAGCGGACCGCATAGGGCCCGACCCGGGTGGTTTGGCCGACGCGGGCGGCGATCAGCTTCTCCTTCGTGAACATGCTCTCCGAAGCCATGCCGGCAAGGCTGACGGCAATACCGAGATGGGCCACCACCATGCCCCAGGTGAAGAGCGGCGTGCGGCGCAAGTTGCGCCCCCACAGCGGCGCTACGCTGGCAATTCCCGCACCGGCGGCGACGATGAAGCCGAACAGGGGCAGGACCCGCATCCCGGGCACGAGCAGCAACGCCGCGGCGGCCACCAGCAAAGCGAGAAGGATCGGCACCGCCACCCGGCGCACGACCTCCTTTCCTTTGTCGCGCCGCCAGCGGATCAGCGGCCCCGCGGCCATGATCGCGATCATGAGGAGCGCGAGCGGCCCGGCGGCGGCATTGAAATAAGGCGGCCCGACCGAAAGCTTCTCTCCGGCTGCGGCCTCCACCGCGAGCGGATAAAGCGTACCGACCAGGACAATGCCGAGGATGACGGACAGGAGCAGATTGTTGGCCACCAACGCACCCTCGCGGCTTAGCGGCTCGAACGTGGCCCCCTCCTTGACCGTTCCGATGCGCAGCCCGAACAAGATCAGCGCACCGCCTATGTAGAGCGCCAGCAGAAGAAGAATGAACGTGCCGCGCTGCGGATCGACCGCGAAGGCGTGAACGCTGGTGAGAATGCCGGACCGAACAAGGAAGGTGCCGACCATCGACATCGAAAAGGCGACCACCGCCAGCATGATGGTCCAGGCGCGCAAGCTGTCGCGAGTGGCGAGCACCGTCACCGAATGCAGCAGCGCGGTGGCGGCGAGCCACGGCATCAGCGAAGCATTTTCGACCGGGTCCCAGAACCACCAGCCGCCCCAGCCGAGCTCGTAATAAGCCCAATAGGAGCCGGCGGTGATGCCCAGCGTCAGCATGATCCAGGCCGCCAGAACCCAGGGCCGCATCGCGCGGGCGAAGGCGGGGCCGACATCACGTGTCACCAACGCTCCGACGGCGAAGGAAAAAGCGACGGAGATACCGACATACCCGATGTAGAGCGTGGGCGGATGAAAGGCGAGGCCGGGATCCTGCAGCAGCGGATTGAGCCCCCTGCCCTGCGCCGGCGCCGGGTCGAGCCGTTCGAACGGATTGGAAGCGAATAGAAGAAAAGCATAGAAGCCGATCGCGATCGCGGCTTGCGCCGCAAGGGTGGCGACTAGTGTCCGCTCGTTCAAACGCCGCTCCAGCAGAGCCACCGCGCCGCCTGCCAGACCAAGGATCGTGACCCACAAGAGCATGGATCCCTCATGATTTCCCCAGGTTCCGGCGAGCTTGTAGAGCCAAGGCTTGGCCGCATGGCTGTTCGCCGCCACCAGCGCCACCGACAGGTCGGTTCGAAAAAAGAGCTGGACCAGAGCCAGGAAGGCAAGCCCCACCATCACGGCCTGAACCATCGCGATCGGACGGACGCCGCGTACCAGCCCGTCGCCGCCCGCCCGGAGCGCGGCGGCGCCGAGAAAGAGCTGCAGCAGCGAAAGCGAAGCCGCCATCCACAGGAGCGCAAGGCCGGCTTCGGCAATCACCGCAGCGTCTCGGTCTTGTGCTTGGAACCGTCCCGGGCGAGTTCAGGCGGCATGTAATTCTCGTCGTGCTTGGCGAGGATCTCATCGGCAACGAACAGGCCGCTCGGCTGAAAGCGGCCTTCAGCGACGACGCCGCTATTCTCCTTGAAGAGATCCGGCGCGATGCCCGCGAAGCGGACCGGAATGGTGGCCGGCGTTTCATCACCGACCACGAAGTCGATCGTGACTCCGTCCGGCGCGCGCTTGACCGACCCTGCCTTCACCATGCCGCCGATGCGCACGTTCCGCTCCAGCGGAACGCCTTTGCGCGCGACGTCAGCGGGCGCGTAGAAGAAGGCCGCATTGTCCCTGAGGCCCCACATGCCGAGCAGCACCGCGGCGATCACGGCGGCTGCGGCCAGCATCAGCAGCACCAACCGCTGGTTCTTTGCCTTGATTGCGCTCACCGGTCGCGCTTCAAAGCGTCGGCATTCGCTTCGGCGCGCCGCATTGCCGACCAGCTCCACAAGGTGACGCCAAACGTGCCGAGGATCGTCACGGCATAAGCAGCGATGATGAAGGGCCAATGATTCACGCCGCCATTCTCCGCAGCCGCGCTTCCACTTTCTGCCGGGCGAGCATTGTCCGCATGCGCATCAGCACGATCGCCGCGAACAGCAGCGAGAAACCGACCGTCGACAGGAGTAACGGCCACAGCAGGGAAGCATCGATGCTCGATCCTCGGACGCCGATGCTCTGGCCCTGATGAAGCGTATTCCACCATTCGACCGAATATTTGATGATCGGGATGTTGATCGCGCCGATGAGGCCGAAGATGGCGGTGATCCGCCCTTCGCCCCCCCGCTCCCGGTCCGCGTCCCCCAGAGCGATATAGCCGACATAGAGAAACAGGAGCACAAGCATGGAAGTCATCCGCCCGTCCCATTCCCAATAAGTGCCCCAGGTCGGCCGTCCCCAAAGCGAACCGGTGACGAGACAGAGGGCGGTGAAGAGCAGGCCCGGCGCAGCGACCGCTCGCGCCGCGACAGCGGCGAGCGGATGCCGCCACACGAGCTGCATCAGGCTG
>JAESFL010001065.1_pt1 | contig 11583 bp, 13 predicted proteins | sample 9269401 | NCBI WGS metagenome assembly JAESFL01 (sample SAMN14506025, study PRJNA617098) | algae metagenome | isolation source: Gloeocapsa sp. UFS-A4-WI-NPMV-4B04 and co-occurring heterotrophs from desert... | place: USA: Utah | collected 2006-10-01 | reverse complement strand
CGGGCGTGGTCGACATGGTGATCACGGATCTCGGCGTGTTCACGATCGACAAGAAGGGTGCGGGCGGCATGGCGCTCATCCAACTCGCCGACGGCGTGACCCTGGACGAGATCAAGGCCAAGACCGAGGGCGACTTTCAGGTGGTGCTCGGAGAGCGGCAGAAAGAGGCGGTTGGGCAGCCGTCTCCCTGAACACCTTGTCTTCCGCTGAGTGAGCCCACCTTCCTTGTGTAGAAGAGATCAAAGGGAGGGATCGAGCATGAGCCAGGAGACCAACTTCACCGCATCAAGCTCAGACGACGCAGCCACCCAGGCTCTCAACCAGAGCGCTCTCGACTATCACCAGTACCCCCGTCCCGGTAAGATCGCAGTCATGCCCATCAAAGGCATGACCAACCAGCGCGATCTTGCGCTGGCCTACTCGCCCGGTGTGGCCGCCCCCTGCCTTGCCATCCAGGCAGATCCGACAACCGCTGCGCTCTACACCAGCCGCTCCAACCTCGTGGCGGTGGTTTCCAACGGCACGGCTGTGCTGGGCCTGGGCAACATCGGCCCGCTCGCCTCCAAGCCCGTGATGGAGGGCAAAGGCTGCCTGTTCCAGAAGTTCGCTGGCATCGACGTGTTCGACATCGAGGTGAACGAGACCGACACGGACAAGCTGGTTGACATCATCGCCTCCCTGGAGCCGACCTTCGGGGGCATCAATCTGGAAGACATCAAAGCACCCGAGTGCTTCGAGATCGAGCGCCGCTTACGCGAGCGCCTCAAGATCCCGGTCTTCCATGATGACCAGCACGGCACCGCTATCGTCGCAGCGGTAGCCGTGCTCAATGGGCTCGAGGTGGTGGGTAAGCGCATCGAGAAGGTCAAGCTCGTCTGCTCAGGAGCTGGGGCGGCCGCGATCGCCTGCCTCGACCTGCTCGTTGGCCTCGGCGTCCGCCGCGAGAACGTGTGGGTCACCGACAGCAGGGGTGTCATCTACAAAGGCCGGCAGCAGGGCATGGATCCGCAGAAGGAGCGCTATGCCCAAGCGACCGAGGCCCGCACGCTCTCCGACATCATGACAGGATCTGACGTCTTCCTCGGCGTCTCTATGGCCGGCGTGCTCAAGCCTGAGATGGTGCAAACCATGGCCGAGCGGCCCCTGATCCTGGCGCTCGCCAACCCTGAGCCGGAGATCCGGCCTGAGGCCGCCAAGGCGGTGCGCCCCGACTGCATCATTGCCACGGGTCGCTCGGACTACCCGAACCAGGTCAACAACGTCCTGTGCTTCCCCTTCATCTTCCGCGGCGCTCTCGATGTGGGAGCCACCACGATCAACGAGGACATGAAGCTTGCCGCGACTCGCGCCATCGCAGCCCTTGCCAAAGAAGATGTGTCTGACGCTGTGGCCGCCGCTTACGGTCGGCGAGACATCCGCTTTGGAGCCGACTACCTCATTCCTGCTCCGTTCGATCCGCGGCTGATCACAGCTGTTGCCCCCGCTGTTGCAGAGGCGGCGATCTCCAGCGGCATCGCCACACGGCCACTGGCAGACCTGAAAGCCTACCGCGATCAGCTGCAAGGCTTTGTGTATCGCTCCGGGACCATTATGCAGCCGGTGTTTGCCGCGGCTGCACAAACCTCCAAGCGCATCGCCTACGCTGAAGGCGAGGACGAGCGGGTGCTCCGAGCTGTCCAGGTAGCGGTCGAAGAGGGGCTCGCACAGCCTCTGCTGATCGGGCGCCCGGAGGTGATCCGCGCCAGAGTGTCAGAGCTTGGCCTGAGGCTTGTTGAGGGGCAGGACTACCAGGTGGTGAGTGCCGACGATGAGCAGCGCCTGACCAGCCTGGCGGATGAGTACTATCAGCTCCGGCGCCGAGAGGGCTTGGCGCGTGAGGCGGCAATCGTTGAAATGCGCCGCAACACTACGTTGATCGGTGCCATGCTGGTGCGGAGTGGTGAGGCTGACGGCCTCCTTTGCGGCACGTTCGGCGCTTACGAGACGCACCTCAAGCATGTGGTTGACGTGATCGGCCACAGGCCCGGGACGAGCACGCTGGCGGCGATGAACGTTCTCATGCTGCCGAAGCAGACTGTGTTTATCGCAGACACCTACATCAACGAGAACCCGACAGCAGAGCAGGTTGCGGAGATCACGCTGCTTGCCGCAGAAGAGGTGCGTCGGTTTGGGGTCACGCCACGTGTTGCGCTCCTCTCCCACTCAAGCTTTGGCAGCGCGCGGACGGCATCTGCTGCCAAGATGCGGGCGGCCTTGGGTCTCATTCAGGCGAGGTCGCCTGATCTTGAGATTGAGGGCGAGATGCAGGGCGACGCGGCGCTGAACAAAGGCATCCTTGATGCGGTGTTTCCCGGGTCCAGTTTGTCAGCGGAGGCGAACCTGCTTGTGATGCCAAACCTCGATGCAGCGAACATCACGTTCAACGTGCTCAAGGCTGTAGCAGGGCAGGGGATCACCGTTGGACCGATCCTGCTCGGAGCTGCACGGCCGGTACATGTACTGGAGCCGACGAGCACGGTACGCCGGATCACGAACATGACGGCTCTCACAGCTGTGGAAGCTGCCATGCAGGGCTGATAAGTGGATCCCACGTTATCGCGACTGGCGTGCGATTCCTCAGAATGAGCCGATCAATCAGCTAACGCGGAGGACCAAACGATGTCCACCAGGCCACGTTACCAGCGTACAGTTCGGAGCATCTTTACAGGGCTCGCAGTTGCCGCTTTGGCTCTGTTAGGGACTGCACAGGCGCAGGAGTACCCGACCCGTCCCATCACCCTCGTGGTGCCGTTCCCGCCCGGTGGGGGTAACGACGCCATGGCGCGTATCGTGGGCGAGGAGCTTGGCAAGGTGCTGGGTCAGCGCCTGGTCGTTGAGAACAAGGGTGGAGCGGGCGGAGTCTTGGGGACTACGTCAGTGGCACGGGCAGCACCTGACGGTTACACCCTGCTTCTCGGCCATACCGGCACGCTTGGCATTAATCCCCACCTCTACAAGAACGTCACCTACGATCCCAAGAAGGACTTCGCACCCATTGGCTTAGTTGCTCGTATTCCGCTGGTGATGGTCGTCAATCCCGCGCTTCCCGCGAAGTCGGTGAGCGAGTTCGTCAGCTACGCCAAGGAGCGGCCCGGGCAGCTCAACTATGCCTCAAGCGGCGTCGGAACAGGTTCGCATCTTGCGGCCGAGCTGTTCGCTACAAGGGCTGGCGTGAAGCTGACACATGTGCCCTACCGGGGTACGGCTCCCAGCATCACGGATCTGATCGGCGGACGAGTGGACGTGTCGTTTAGCGTCACCTCCTCGGTGGCGTCGCAGGTGGAGGGCGGGAACTTGCGAGCCCTAGCGGTGACGAGCGCGACGCGTTCACCAACGCTGCCGTCGGTGCCGACCACAGCTGAAGCCGGGCTGCCTGGCTTTGAGGCTGTCCTGAACTACGGCATCCTGGCGCCTGCGGGCACGCCGGCCGATGTGGTGAAGCTGCTGAACACGCGGCTGCAGGCTATTCTTGCCTCTGAGGACATGAAGAAGCGGCTGGTTGTGGATGGTGCGGAAGCTGCGCCAAGCTCGCCTGAGGAGTACACGAAGCTGATCGCTGATGATCTCAGTAAGTGGGGTGAGGCTGTGCAGGCGTCAGGCGCAAAGCTGGACTAGCAACCAGATCAATGGTGCGCACCTGCGAGCTCGGAGTGGGTCTCTTGTGTTCTGGCCCGGCCAACCGTCCAAGCCTGTCGCGGCATTGCTGATGTGACGAATGCCACGAGGAGATGCCTCGATGGACCTGGTTCGTTTCTCCTATGACGTGTTGCTGGTGAGCAGGCAGGCAGTTAATTGCTGATCGTAGCCCGGGACCCTGACGCGGCACTGGCGGCGCTGGTGGCATAAATGGCCGCTGGTTGGCCCTGCAGGCCTTCGGCCAGAAGCCAGCTATAGGGGCTCTGCGCCCCTCCTGAGGCTTCCTCGCGCCTCTAGGGCATGCGCGGCGGGCCCGCGACCATGATTAACCCGCTGAATGTGCAGGCTACTGGGGTGCTCTGATGTGGGGAACCGAGTACCAGCTACGTGCTCTCGCTGCTGGTGGGAGGTTATTTCGTGATACTGATGAAGCGCATTGGCCTTCGCTAATGCCGCGCGCCTTTTGGCTTTCTGACGTGCAGTCTGCCCGCATCCTGTTAGAGCAGGACACCGGCTACGAGATCTTGGCGCTTGCGGCACTGTGCCAAGTCTCTGGCCAGGCCGGTCCAGGGTCCAGCCAGGCGCTGTATAGCCCTGACTGTCAACTTGCCGGTTCCTAGGTATAAAACCGCGTGGACGCATCCTGCACCAACCAGTCATCCTCTTTGTCGAGGACAAGTTGACGGCTCTGCAGAGTCGGTTGACCCATCTCGTCAGCGTATCGGTACTGCCCTCTTGAGACGCATTGAGCGGGCCGAACGCAGCGGGCGACCTCTTCGGCGCTTGCCTGCCGATCAGCGTTGGAAGCGGCGCTTGCCGCAGGCGTGCTGGTGAGAGTTTCCGACCGAGGTGAGGCCGATGCTGACCTTGCGCGTGCCATCCAAGGTCTCGCTCAAGCCATCGACTTCCCTCCAAAGCGGGGCGTCAAGCCCCGTCAATAGCATTGATTGCTGGCATTCAAACAAAGAGCGTCGGAGGGCAGGTGAGCCTTCAGGCGAACCCACCCACACTCTCGACAATCTCGATGACATCCCGCGTGTGCTGCAGCTCTGGCCGAGCACGACGTAACCTTCCTGCCGCCAGATGCCAACAATTGAGGCAAGAGCTCGCGTTCTTGGTATGACAGAAGCTATCAAGAACGACGTGTCCGTGGGGCGACAGAAGAATTAACCACTTCTATGCTTCAGGCCGCTGCTTTGTGTGGAACAGCATGCTGGCCTAGTTCCGCCCGTCTCCAGACAAGATCTACTTGGGCGTATGACGAATGTAATCCAACTCCACGCCCATCGTGAGAACCAGCCGGTGACGAGATCTGTTGCGGATCGAACGGCTATCGTGGCGGATCTGGTGACCCTCGCGGCAGCCATTCGGGACGCGATCGAGAGGACAGTCGGTCTTTCGGGTCCTTCAACGCTCCAGCTGGAGCACGCTGCTCAGCACCTCGTCGATGCTCTTCAGCAGATCGAGGCGGCTTCGAAAGTTCTGACCAGCGACGGGGACTGGGCTCCGTTCTAACAGGTCATGGCCCCTGCAGTGCCTGTACAGAGGTTTGCTCCACATGGCGTCGGCCCGACCGTTCATTCAACCATCCGGTTGACAGTCTGGCGGCTCGCCTTTATGTTCAACCATATGGTTGAATTAGACGCGTCTCATCTCGACACTGTCTTCCACGCTCTGGGTGACGCGACCCGGCGGCAGATGCTCCATGACCTTGCCAGTGGCGAGCGAACGGTGGGTCAGCTCGCGGAGCCCTTCGCGATCTCCCTCGCGGCAGCCTCGAAGCACATCAAGGCACTGGAGAACGCCGGGCTGATCCGCCGTGAGGTCCGCGGTCGCACCCACCTGTGCCGCCTCGAGCCAGGACCGCTCGCGAGTGCGCACCAGTGGCTCGGCTTCTACGAGCGCTTCTGGACCGATCGCCTGGATGCCCTGGAACAGCTCCTCCACGAGGACGATGCCCGAAAGACCAAGGCTCTCAAGACCCGCACCCGCAAAGGAGAGAAACGATGAATGATCTCACGAATCTGGACGCCTATGGCATTCTGACCGAGTCCGCCACCTTGAGGATTGAGCGCCTTCTGCCCGGCCCCATCGAGCGCATCTGGGCCTATCTCACCGAAGGTGACCTGCGCCGCCAGTGGCTGGCAGCTGGACAGATGGAGCTGGTCGCGGGCGCCCCGTTTGAGTTCGTCTGGCGCAATGATGAACTCACCACCCCACCCGGTCAGCGACCCCCTGGTTTTCCAGACGAGCACCGACTGCAGTGCCGGATCATCGAACTTGATCCCCCGCGCAAGCTGGCGATCACCTGGGGGAACACTGGTGGCGTCTCGTTCGAACTGGAGCCGAAGGGCAACCAGGTCCTGCTCACCCTCGTTCATCGCCGTCTGCCCGACAGAGTAAACTTGCTCAACGTCAGCGCGGGCTGGCATATGCACCTCGATATTCTGGCGGCTCGTGCTGCTGGCCGGGAGCCGGAGCCCTTCTGGGAGGGCTGGAGCCGCCTCAAGAGGGACTACGACCAGCGCCTACCGACCTGACGAAATGCAGCTCTTCCCTCCAGCGGCACTGGATCCGAACCGTGTTCGCCCGGCTGAATGACTAGGGTGCATCATGACTCTCTATGATCGGTGCGCCCGAACCTTCCTTTCGGCCATTGCGCTCGCCGCCGTCGTCGTTTTCTGGTTCTGATCAACCGGCTCTAAGCGGAGCGGGCACGCACCTCCTTGGAGGCGGTCTGAAGCTCACCGAACATGGAGCGCGCTGGGCGAGGCGCACCGAAGTGCAGGTGGCGCAGCTCATCCATGAACGCGTTCCATAACAGTGAGTCGCCCTCCACGAGCAGCTCCACCTGCACCAACAACTCCTCCTTGGGGCTGCGTATGCCGGCGGCCCCAGGCCGTCATGTGCGCGAGCAGGGGCACGAGCTCGATGGTAGGCTCCGTCAGGCTGTAGACCCCTTTCTGCCAATGGTCGGGATCGGGGCGGCGCGTCAGCAGGCCGGATGCAGTGAGGCGCTTCAAGCAGTTGGCGAGGATGTTCGAGGCGATGCCCTCCTCGCTCTGCGCGAACAGTTCGCCATAGCTGCGCCTGTTGCTGATCATGACGTCACGGATGACGATCAGGCCCCAGCGATCGCCGAGCTGTCCCTCGTTTGCGTGTTCGGCGCCACGTTCTGCTCGTGATTGTTTATGATATGTTCTCGGTTGAGAGCGCTTGTGACTCCGTTGGGTTCCTATAGAAACCCTGCATGCACACTGAACTCAATGACCTTGCGCTCCAGAAGTTTGCACTTGGGCAGCCGGCCCCCCGATCGGAGGATCCTGCCCTGGTGCAAGGGCAGGGCTGCTATACGGACGACCTGACGTTTTCTGGGCAGGTCCACGGTGCCTTCCTACGCAGTCCATACGCACACGGACTCATTCGTGACCTCGACGCGGCGGCGGCTCGGCAGATGCCGGGTGTGCTCGCCATCTATACTGGGGCTGAGCTCGAGAGCGCTGGTTATGGGCCTCTTCCTTGCGCCATGGCCTTCCAGAGCCGTGAGGGCGAGCCCATGCGCAAGCCAGCCAACCCCGCCTTTGCGATCGATCGCGTCCGCTATCTAGGGCAGCCCCTTGCAATCGTCGTGGCCGAAACCGCTCTGCAGGCGAGGGATGCGGTGGAGGCGATCAACCTCAGCATCGAGTCGCTGCCTGCCCTGACTACCACCGTCGAGGCCGCACTTCCTGGCGCAACTCTGATCCACGACGACGTACCCGGCAACCTGGCTCTTGAGTACCAGTTCGGTGACCCTCAACAGGTTTCGAAAGCATTGACGGACGCAGCGCATGTGACGCGGCTGGACCTCTCCAACAACCGAGTCGTTGTGAGCCCGCTCGAGCCCCGAGCAGCCATCGCAGCTTTCGATAGGGCGGAGGGGCGTTGGACGCTGCATGTCGGCAGCCAAGGCGTTTTTGGCCTGAGGAACACGCTGGCGACCCAGGTTATGCGCGTTGCGCCGGAGAAGATTCGCGTCCTCACCAGAAATGTGGGAGGCTCGTTCGGCATGAAGGGATCAGTGTATCCGGAATACGTCGCACTACTTCATGCCGCAAAGCTCTTGGACCGGCCGGTCCGATGGGCCGACCAGCGCTCCGAGAGCTTCCTGTCTGACACTCATGGCCGGGACAGCGAGGTCACTGGTGAGCTCGCGCTCGACAAAGACGGGCGATTTCTAGCGGTTCGAGTGAGAGGGCAGGCCAATCTCGGCGCCTTCCTTACTCAGGCCTCGCCGCTCTTCTCCACGCTCAACATCGCCAAGAACCTCGTGAGCGTTTATCGCACACCACTCATTGAGGTCTCTATCAAATGCCTCTTTACCAACACGACGCCGGTCGGTGCCTACAGGGGCGCTGGACGTCCAGAGGGCAACTACTTCATGGAGCGGCTGATCGAGGCTGCCGCGGCCGAGACAGGCATCGACCGGATCGAGCTTAGGCGCCGCAACCATATCAGCCCAGAACAGCTGCCCTACGAGGCTCCATCGGGCATGACCTACGACAGTGGCGCCTTCGGTGCGGTCCTTGATCGGGCACTTGAGACATCGGATTGGTCGGGCTTCGAGGCGCGACAGCGTGAAAGCCTAGCGCGGGGTAAGCTGCGCGGCATCGGTGTTGGCCAGTACCTGGAGGTCACCGCTCCTCCCAATGACGAATGGGTGGCATTCACTTTGAGGAAGACGGCTCTGTCACCATCATCACAGGGACGCTGGACTATGGTCAGGGCGATGCAACGCCATTCGCGCAGGTTTTGAGCGCTCAGCTCGGTATTCCCTTTGATCGCATTCGGTTGCTCCAGGGCGACAGTGATGAGCTTGACGCAGGAGGCGGCACAGGCGGCTCCCGATCCATCATGGCCAGCGGCACGGCCATCTTTGAGGCCAGTAAGCAGGTGATTGAGCAGGGACGCGCGCTTGCTGCTTTCGTCCTGGAAACCGGCGCTGCGGATATCGAGTTTGGGCGAGGTCAGTTCAGGGTGGTCGGCACTGACCGCAACGTCCACCTCCTGGATCTTGCCAGACGTCTCCAAGACGGGCTCAATCCGCCGGAGGGACTGCCTAGATCGCTGGATGTGCGGCAGGTGAAGAAGAGCCCGCCTTCCGCGTTCCCCAACGGGTGCCATATCGCTGAGGTGGAGGTGGACCCGGAGACCGGCTCGGTGGAGGTTGTACGATATAGCATGGTCAACGACTTCGGCACCCTGATCAATCCCATGATCGTCGAGGGTCAACTGCATGGAGGGGTCGTGCAGGCGATCGGGCAGGCTCTGACGGAGTGGACCGTCTATGACTCCGAAGGCCAACTTATAACCGGGTCGTATATGGATTATGCCCTTCCTCGGGCGGACGACACTCCAGCATTCTCGTTTGAAAGCCTGCCAGATCCTGCCAAAACCAACCCGCTGGGGGTGAAGGGGTGCGGCGAGGCCGGCTGTGCGGGCGGGCTCCCGGCCGTGATGAATGCGCTCGTCGACGCCTTGCGCCAAGCGGGCGTCAATCACATCAATATGCCCGCAACACCACGAAGGGTCTGGGACGCCCTCCGATCTGCCCGTTGAATGCGGCCGGTTCGCACAGCCGTTCCGTGTAGTGCCATTGGCTGTCTAGCTCGTCATGGGCAGCACTTTGGCCGCCGGTACCGCTACGGTTGCAGGTACGCGAATCCGCGCTGGCCACCACTGCTGCGCACCTGTTCACACTCAAGCTGCAACAGCATAGATGAGAAGTCCTATTACAAGCGTGGACACAGCCGTCATTGTTACGATCCCAACAACAGCAGAGATGCTGTCCGAGTTGGTGGACTTCATGCTCATCTGATCTTCAGACATAGCTCAGGGGCCTCCTTACAGGATCAAGCTGCTTCTCTCCAGTACTCCAGCTAAACATTCAACTTGGCGAAGATGTGCCATTGGATCCTGTGAGGCAGGAGAGTTTTCCACAACAGAAAAAGCTTGATGACAACGGTCGGCGGATCTCAGCCTCTATCGGCGCTGCATTCGGACTTGCGCCAATGAGAAAAACTCAGCGTTGCTGAGGCCCATTGGGTATCAGGCACTCTCCACATACAGCCCCTCCCACTCTGGCAGTGAGGGGCTTCCTTCGTTCAATCTGTCTTAGGTCGGGCACCACTCTAGGACGAAGCTTTAAGGCCTGATCGACCGGCTCAGTCACCTGGATAAGCCAAAGGGCAAGAGGCCCCAGGGTGATGCTCAGCCTCATGCGCATCGTGTTTGCCGTCACCTTCTTTGCCCATGGCACTCAGAAGATCCTCGGCTTTCCAGCCAGCGCGATGAACCCGCCGCCCCTTTCGCTGCCCTGGACGGCCGGCATTCTGGAGCTTGTCGGTGGTGCGCTGCTCATCCTCGGGCTCTTCACCCGCCCTGTCGCCCTCGTGCTCTCCGGGCTGATGGCCTTCGCCTACTTCCTGGCGCATGCCCCGAAGGGCTTCTTCCCGGCGCTGAATGGCGGCGATGCCGCCATCCTGTTCTGCTTTGGCTTCCTCTACCTCGTGTTCGCAGGCGCAGGGCCGCTGAGCCTCGACACGCTGCTGGGGCGCGGAGAGGCTGCACCTCGTGGCATGACACGCACGGCCTAAGTGCCATCGAACGTGGGTCGGCTGCTGAAGGCGCAGCTCAGCTGATCGTCAGGCGCAGGTGATCAAACGGAGCCCGGACACGGCGTGAGCCAGGTACACCCTGGCTCATGCGCTTGCGATAGGGGCCGACGAGAGCTGGTGGGCTCCAAGTTCCTCAATCGTCAAGCTCCTGCAGTCCGGCTCCTGTTGAAGCCGTTCGCGCTGACCCGCGCGGTGAGCCTCCATGCGTGAATGACCTGGATCAGCGGCAGTCCAGTCGCTGGTCAGCTTGTGCTGGCACAATGACCGGCTCGACGGAGTGACCGGCGATCTCGCGGATGAGCTTGGTCCTGATTGCTTCAGCAAACTGCTGGCGTTCGCGGATCGGGATCATAAACGAGCCAGGCCCGCCAATCACACAATCACGGTAGTAGGTGTCGAGATCCTCGCTATCAAAGCTGTTGGGCCGCTTCAGCATCAGGGGCAGGCCATTGATGGTGATGCCCCTGGCCAGGGCTGCCTCCCGTGCTTCAAGAACCGGACGGCCCTGGTTGTTGGCTCCGTCTCCTGAGATGTCGATCACCCGCCGCACGGGCTCAACCCTGCTCTCATCCAGAAGCCGAACGCTCGTGTCGATCGCTCCTGAGAGTGAGGTGCGCGGTGCTCGCCAAATCCTGGAGCGCGCGAGCTGGTCGGCGAAGGCAATGGCTCCCTCAGGTCCTTCGATGATGCTCCAGGGGACTGTGACCTGCTGGCTCGGCGTGCCCGCCCACTCGAGGTAGACGACTGCGATACGGCCATGACTACCATCGCGGATGGCGTCATGAATGAGAGGCGAGCGAAACGCCTCGACAAAGCCCTCGCGCTGCAGCGCCTGCTCTTCGGGATCCATAGATCCTGAGATGTCGACGGCCAGGACAAGCGCAAGATCAACCTCGGCGGGAGCCTGAGCTTGAGCGGGCGAGAGGAGGGTGCTGAGGATCAACAGGCGGCCAGCAAGCAGGCGCATGGGTTCTCCTTCGACGTGTCAGTCACCAGAGTACCATCGCCTCTGAACGGGTCGGGCAAAAGCCTCATCGTCCCTTCTTGCCGCGTCGCTTCTTGTTGAGGCTGGTCTTGAGGGAGGAGGCAGGTTTGAACTTGAGGGTCTTGGAGGCGGCGATCTTCACGGCTTCCCCCGTACGCGGGTTGCGCCCCTGGCGGGCAGCCCGTTCCGCGATCCTGAAGCTGCCAAAGCCGAAGAGGCTCACCTCCTCACCCTTCTGGACCGCACCTGTGATCAGGTCGAAGATGT
>JAESFL010001064.1_pt1 | contig 11590 bp, 11 predicted proteins | sample 9269401 | NCBI WGS metagenome assembly JAESFL01 (sample SAMN14506025, study PRJNA617098) | algae metagenome | isolation source: Gloeocapsa sp. UFS-A4-WI-NPMV-4B04 and co-occurring heterotrophs from desert... | place: USA: Utah | collected 2006-10-01 | reverse complement strand
CGGGATCCTGTTCCGACCAGAGGTCCTGCGGACGGGAGATCGGCAGCGCAACATCCGCTTCCGCGACGGTCGCCTGCCGTTCGTCGACCAGGATCGCCTTCACGGCCGATGTGCCGACATCGATCCCGAGATAGTGGGCCACGCTTCGCGCTCCTTGAAGGTCCCCCGTGCAAGAGACGGTCACCAGTCCAAGACTTGGCCGTTGCGGTGAGCCTCCGGCTTGGCCGCCTCCATGGGGCACAGGGGCGATAAAATCCAGAGGCTCGGCCATGAAAAAATCTCACGGTCGAATCGTCGCCCGGATATTTAAATGCCGGGGGCATGCCCCAAATATCGTCACATGCCCGAGAAATCGAACAACCAGTCTCACCCGACCCATTCTGATGCGCCGTCCTCGGCGGCTGCGCTGAGCGCCAACGTCCGGCTGCATCTCGGAAAGCAATTGCGGGCCCTTTACGGCGATCCCGCTGAAGACAAGCTGCCGCGCGATCTCGCGCGGCTGGTCGACCGCGTCGCCCAGGTTATCCGTGCGCACACGGAGCCTGTGGATCAGGAATTCGTGAACGGCGTGATGGATGCGCTGCCGAACCTGCGCGCCTTCGCCCTCTCGTTGACCGGAAAGGTCGATCAGGCCGAGGATCTGGTGCAGGATACGGTGCTCAAGGCGCTGACCAAGCAGGACACCTTCGAGTCCGGCACCAACCTTCAGGCCTGGCTCTTCACGATCCTGCGCAACGGCTTCTACTCGACCCACCGCAAGACCAGCCGCGAGGTCGAGGACGGGGATGGGACCCACGCCGCGAGCATGATCGCGATCCCCGACCAGGAAGACAAGCTCGCGCTTCAGGATCTCTCCTCGGCGCTCGAGAAGCTGCCGCAGGAGCAGCGCGAGGCGATCATCCTCATCGGTGCCGAGGGCATGTCGTACGAGGATGCCGCTGAGGCGCTCGGCGTGAAGGTCGGAACCATCAAGAGCCGCGTGAACCGCGCCCGCAATAGGCTTGCGGAACTGATGGGCACGCCCAGAGCCGCCGATCACGACCACGCGGCAACTGCCTGACACAAATCGGCCCGATGCCACCCAGGCATCGGGCCTTTTCCTTTATGCCCGCCATCCTGCGTCCGATCTGAGGCAGCATGCAGCGGGAGCACCTGCCCAAAATAGCAGCGGTGCTCCACGGCCTGTTCCTCGAACTTTTTCCCGTGCTCCAAGGTTGAGCTTGTAGCTGGGTGGCTCGAATCGCTCTTCTGCCAAGGAGGGGAGCATGGAACATAGGCCTCTGTCCGAACTCACTAACGTTGCCGACCTGAAACCCCCCTACGACGTCAAGGTGCCGGTCCTGTCGAAACGGGAGCGCCTAGACCGCTGGATCGAACTCCTGGAGCGGGAGCCCGATCGGGAGCTCAGAACCCTCGACGAGATCGAATGGAAGCCCAAGGCCCAGCGCCTCGCCATGCGGGCCGACGGCTCCGCCCTCACGGTCGCCTATGCCGATCCCGTCCTCAGGCAGGCCGGACTGCGCAGCGACACGTTCGGTGATGCGGTCGATTTCTTCGAGATCTCCGAGCACGACGCTCATATCGTCCTGTGCTCGTGCCATGGCGGTGAATCGATGCAAGCCGACGAAGCGGCCCGCCGCGTGCGCGGGATCCGGTCGCCGAGCCTCTGGGGGCTTTACTTCGGCTGGTTCCGATAAGGCTGCAGCCCTGGCGGAGGTCAATCCTTGTAGGGATCGAACTCGCCGGGGCCTGCCATGGCGACCGCAAAGGGCCGGAGGGTATGCTCGATTTCGATCGTGCCCTTATGGAAGGCCAGCACCTCCTCCAGGCGCCGATAGACCATGGGGCTCTCGTCCACGTCGCCGCCGCGCAGGAGAATGCCCTTCTCGCGCAGCCACGCGTCCATCTCGTCGCGGGTGAAGCGGGGAGGGCGTACCCACTGGCCTGTCTTGTTCTTCTTGCCTTTCGCCTCCATGCGGCCGAAGAGGCGGCCAGCACCATGGACCGTCGAGTAGAGGCTGTCGGCGCTCCCCGCGCTGTCGACGCCATGCAGGATCACCGCATTGTCGCCCATGGAGCCGCCGACGAAGCCACGCTGGCCGGGGAAGGCCGGCGTCGCGCCCTTGCGCACCACCCAGTAGTCCCGGCCCTCGTGGGTCTCCCGCCAGACGAAGTTGTGGTGGTTATGGACAGAATCGGTGATCTGCCCGCCGATGATCCGGCGCACGCGCTCCACCACCCACTCGCGGCCGGCATAGGCATAGAGGCCGCCGAGCTTCACCCCGGCGAGGTAGCTTTGTCCGACCTCGCTGTCCTGATGGACGAGGGCGGGCTCGACCTCAATGCCGTCCTTGGCGCCGACGAGGCCCAGGTGCTTGGTGGTGATCCTGTGCCCGAGGCCACGGGAGCCGAAATGCACCCCGATCCAGACGAATCCCTCCTCGTCCTCGAACAGATCGACATAATGGTTGCCGGACCCGACCGTGCCCAGCTGCTGCTGGGCCATCGTCTTGAGGTCCCGCGCGCCGGCCTCGTCCCACAGGGGTGAATCGAACAGCTCGTGATCGACCTTGACGGCGTTTCTCTGCCCGACCCCGAAGCTGATGGAGCGCCCGATATCCGAGAGGATCCGGCCGGCCTGGGCTGCAATGTCCTCGTAGCGAGTGTCGAGCCGGACCGCCATGTTGCCGCAGGCGATGTCGAACCCCACGCCGCTGATGGAGATATGCTCCTCATAGGCCACGACCCCGCCGATGGGGTGGGCATAGCCGAGATGCCCGTCGGCGCAGAGCACGCCCTTGAAGGCACTGCCGGCCTCCATGCAGCGGTCGAGCTGCTTGATGGTCTTCTCGTCGTGCTCGCCATAGATGCGGGTGTTCGCCGGCACTCCTGCTCTCCTCAAGTTTACGGACGGTTGTTGTAGCGCTCGCGCAGGCGCTCGACCTCCCGCTGCAGGGCATCGAGGCCGCGCGCGATGTCCCGGCCCATGTTCTCGACCACTCCGGTGCCGGCAGCCACGTCCGGGCAGTCGAGGGTTCCGTCCCGGCGGTGCCGGGGCGTGATGCCGCCCTGCGGGGTGAGCAGATAGGCGCAGCCGGTATCCTCGTCCCGCCAGACGACGGGCCGGTCGAGGGCCGTGGCCGGCTGCGCCAGCAGCACGGGAAGGGCAATGGCGCACCATCGGGCAGACCTGTTCATGGCAGCACCTCCAGGGTCGAGCCTGACTTTTCAGGCAATGCCCGCTCGACCACGCGTGTTCCGCGAACAGAACAAGCCGCTACCTTCCGTCAATTTGACTTCCCGGCGGGTTTGGAGGACATCACGCGGCTTGACAGCCCTGTGCCACGGGAAATTCTTACCGGCACGACGGCTTTCCCGCCTCCGGAGTGTTTGATGGACGGTTCTGTCCCCCAGCAGCGGATATCCTTGCGCCACGTCTCCGTGGCCCATGTGACGAGCATTGTCGAACGCAGCCATGCGCGGCTCTGCGCCGTGCTCGTGCTGCTGTCGCTCGTCTGCTTCCTGCCGGGCTTCACCACGCTCCAGCCCATGGACCGGGACGAGCCGCGCTACGCCCAGGCCTCCAAGCAGATGCTGGAGACGGGCGACTTCGTCGACATCCGGTTCCAGGACGAGGCCCGGCACAAGAAGCCGGTGGGCATCTACTGGCTGCAGAGCGCCAGCGTCGCCATCGGCCAAGCCCTGGGTGTGCCGGAGGCCAGGACCACCATCGCGCTCTACCGGATCCCCTCCCTGTTCGGAGCCATCGCCACGGTCCTGCTGACCTATTGGGCAGCCCTGGCCTTCTTCGGGAGGCGAGGGGCCTTCCTGACCGCGGCCCTGATGGCAACCTGCGTCATCCTCATGGTCGAAGCGCGGCTCGCCAAGACGGATGCCATGCTCACCGCCTGCTCGGTGGCCGTGATGGGAGGCCTCGCCCGGGCCTATCTGAGCCGGGGCGCCGGCGTTCTGCCGCGGCGGGCGCTGCTGATCTTCTGGACCGGATTTGCCCTGGGGATCCTCATCAAGGGACCTCTCGTCCTCATGTTCGCCGGCCTGGCAGCCGCGGTTCTGTCCTACAAGGAGCGCTCCGCCCGCTGGCTGCTGACGCTGAGGCCTTGGCTCGGTCTTCTCTTTACACTTGCAGTCGTGCTGCCGTGGTTCGTCGCCATCGCCATCAAGAGCGGCGGCGAGTTCTTCGCGGCTTCCGTCGGGAAGGACATGCTCGGCAAGGTCGGCACGGCGCAGAAGTACCACTGGGCGCCGCCCGGCTTCTATCTGCTGTCCTTCTTCGCTACCTTCTGGCCCGGCGCCATCCTGGCCGCCATCGCGGTGCCCTTCGCTTGGATCCACCGCCGGGAAGAGCCGGTAGCCTTCGCGCTCGCCTGGATCGTGCCGTCCTGGATCGTCTTCGAGGCGGTTCCGACCAAGCTGCCGCATTATACGATGCCGCTGTTTCCGGCGGTGGCGATCATCACGGTGATGGCAATCGCCCGACACTTCGTCGGGCCGCATCGGCCAGCCGCGAAGCTGGCGACGGTGCTGATCCCGTTTATTCCGGTCGGCCTTACTGTCGGCCTGTCGGCGGTCGCCTGGTCCTTCGATGGCCTGCCGCCATTCCGGGCGCTGCCGGCGCTTGTCATTTCGTCGTTTCTGGCCCTCACGGCCTGGTGGTTTTTCGTGAGGAACCGGATGGTGCCGACGCTCTGGGCCGGGTTCCTATCCTCGGCCTTCCTGGCCATCGGCGTATTCGGCTTCGCCCAGCTCGACCTGCGGTCCCTCAAGATCTCGGATCGCCTCGCGGAAGTGGCCGGCAACCTGCCCTGCGGCAATCCCCAGGTCGCGACCCTGGGCTACCGGGAACCCAGCCTCGTGTTCCTGACGGGCACGAACCTCGACATGCTCGACAGCGGGGCCGAGGCCTCCCGGTTCCTGCGCCAGGGTGGGTGCCGTGTCGTCTTCGTGGACAAGCGCTTCGAGGGGGACTTCCAGGCCGAGAACGAGCGCCTGCGGCAGAAGCCGGTGCTCTCGACCAGGGTTCAGGGATTCAATATCAACAGCGGGCGGCAGGTCGATATCGCGGCCTACGCCACGGGCTTCTAGAGCTCCGACATGCCCTTCGAAGAGGTGGCCGAGCATGGCCCTGGACGGATGACCGACCTTTCCACAAGCCCCCGCATCAGCGTCGTGGTGCCCGTCAAGAACGAGGCGCTCAACATCCTCCCCCTGGTGGAGGAGATCGAGCGGGCCTGCGCCGCGCTCGGCCCCTTCGAGGTGATCTATGTGGACGACGGCTCGACCGACGACACCGGGCAGCATGTCCTGAACGCCCGCACGACGCGGCCGTGGCTGCGTCTCATGCGCCACGAGGCGAGCTGCGGCCAGAGCGCGGCCGTCCGGACCGGCGTTCAGGCCGCCCATGCGCCCATCGTGATCACCCTGGACGGAGACGGCCAGAACGATCCGGCCTTCATCCCCCAACTCGTTGCCGCTCTCGACGATCCGGCCGTTGCTCTTGCCGCCGGCCAGAGGGTCGGGCGCAAGGACGGCGCCTATAAGAAGTGGCAGTCCCGTATCGCCAACGGGGTTCGTGGGCGCATCCTGAAGGACGGCACGCGGGATACGGGCTGCGGGCTCAAGGCCTTCCGGCGCGAGGTCTATCTGCGCCTGCCGTATTTCGACGCCCTGCACCGTTTCATGCCGGCCCTGATCAAGCGCGAGGGCTGCCGGATCGCCCACGTGGACGTGGTCGACCGGCCCCGCCATGCAGGGCGCTCGAACTACGGGATGTTCGACCGGCTGTGGGTGGGCATCCTTGACTTGGCAGGGGTCTGGTGGTTGATCCGCCGCCGGCGGCGCGTTCCCGCGGCCCAGGAAATCGTCTGATGCTGATGCGCCTGTCCCACGACCTGGGGCTCTATTTCTACGACGTCATCGTCGCCCGCTTCGATCTCTGGGCCGCCTTCGGGGTTCTGGCTCAACTGGTCTTCGGCGCACGCTTCATCGTCCAGTGGATCGCGAGCGAGAAGGCGGAAAAGAGCGTGATCCCGATGGGGTTCTGGTTCCTGTCCATCGCCGGCGGGCTGATGACCATGGTCTATGGCTTTGCCCGGCGCGACATCGTCATCATCCTGCCCCAGGCGCTGTCGATCTTCATCTACATCCGCAACCTAATGCTGATCGCCAAAGACAAGCGGCGGAAGGCTGAGGCCGAGCTTCCGACATGACGGGTTTTATCCCGTCGGCGTTTGCATTTCCCGACCTCTGACCGTCAATCCGCCTCGCGCAGGCGGGTAAAGCCCGCATCGAGATCCCGCTTCAGATCCTCCAGATCTTCGAGCCCGATATGGAAGCGAAGAGCGTGTCCGCCCGGTTCCCAACGGGTCGCGGTGCGGTAGCTGGCGCAATTGAAGGGAATCACGAGGCTCTCGAACCCGCCCCAGGAATAGCCCATGCCGAAGAGGGCAAGGCCGTCGAGCATGGCGGCCAGCGCCCGGTCCGAGCAGGGCTTGAGGACGATCGAGAACAGGCCCGACGAGCCCTTGAAATCCCGCTTCCAGATCTCGTGGCCGGGGTAGCTCTCGAGAGCCGGGTGGAGCACCCGCGCCACCTCGGGCCGGGCCTCGAACCAGCGGGCCATGTCCAGGGCCTGCTTCTCGTGCTCGCGCAGGCGCAGCGCCATGGTGCGCAGTCCCCTTAGACCCAGAAACACGTCCTCGGGTCCCGGACACATGGCGAAGGCATCGTAGGTGTCACGCAGGGCCTTGAAGCAGCGCTCATTGGCCGAGACCATGCCGAGCAGCAGGTCCGATCCGCCGCTGAGATACTTGGTGCCGGCCTCGATGGCGATGTCCACCCCGCGCTCGTGCGGCGGGAAGAGCAGGGGGGTCGCCCAGGTGTTGTCCATGAGGACCACGGCCCCATGCCGGTGCGCCACCTCGACGATGGCCGGGATGTCCTGCATCTCGAACGATTGCGATCCGGGTGCCTCCGTGAACACGGCCGTGGTGTTCGGACGGAGCAGGGTTTCGATTCCGGCACCGATCAGCGGGTCGTAATAGGTGGTTTCCACACCAAATTTCTTGAGGATGCCGTTGCAGAAATGCCGGGTCGGCAGATAGACCGAATCCGTCATCAGCAGGTGGTCGCCGGCTTTGAGGCAGGACATCAGGGCGACGGTTACCGCCGCGAGGCCCGACGGCGCCAGCACCGTTCCCGCTGCACCGGTCAGTTCGGTCCAGGCGCTTTCGAGGGAATTGGTGGTCGGAGTCCCTTTCGTGCCATAGGAATAGCGCCCGCGCCGGTGCATCAGGTCGTCGGTGGTGGGGTAGAGGACCGTGGAGCCGCGATAAATCGGGGTATTCACGAATCCGTGCTGCTCGAAGGGCTCCCGTCCGGCATGGACGAGGCGGGTGCGTTCCGAGACGTTCTGGGGCTTTGGAGGAAGTTTTGACATTGCTTCAGGGGCTTGCTGAGGAGGCTTCGATCTGAGACTGCCCGGCCTTTGGCGTCAAGTCAGGCACGAATTGCCTTCCATCAAGACTTGACCAGTGATCAATCATTGAATTTGATGGATTTCGATGCCGTCTCGACCGAGGCGGCGCGGAACGGTCTAACCGAGGCTCGGCTGGGGGGTAACCAGGATCCGTCCGAGTCATGTGGAACTATTGGGAGAACATACAAACATGAAAAAGGCTCTCGTAACGATTGCCTTCGGTCTGACGGCCAGCCTGTTCGCCACGGCCGCTTCGGCCCAGGCGACGCTCAACAGCGTGAAGCAGAAGGGCTTTCTGACCTGCGGCTCGAACACGGGTCTCGCGGGCTTTGGCCAGCCTGACGCCCAGGGTAGCTGGACCGGCCTCGACGTCGATCTGTGCCGCGCCATCGCGGCCGCGATCTTCGACGATCCGACCAAGGTCCGCTACATCCCGCTCGCTGCCAAGGACCGCTTCACGGCGCTCCAGTCGGGCGAAGTGGACGTTCTGTCCCGCAACTCGACGGCGACCATGTCGCGCGACACGCAGCTCGGCCTCGACTTCCCGGTCATCAACTACTTCGACGGCCAGGGCTTCATGGTCCGCAAGAAGCTCGGTGTCTCCTCGGCCAAGGAGCTGAACGGCGCCTCGATCTGCACCCAGCAGGGCACCACGACCGAGCTCAACCTCGCCGACTACTTCCGTGCCAACAACATGAAGTACGAAGTGGTGGCTTTCGCGACCTCGGACGAGACCTTCAAGGCCTATGACGCCGGCCGCTGTGACGCGTTCACCACCGATGCCTCGGGCCTGTACGCCGAGCGTCTGCGCGCCTCGGCTCCGGACGATCATATCGTTCTGCCCGAGATCATCTCCAAGGAGCCGCTTGGTCCGGCAGTTCGCCACGGCGACAGCAACTGGGGCGACATCGTCCGCTGGACCCACATGGCGATGCTGAACGCCGAAGAGCTCGGCGTGAACAAGTCTAATGTCGACCAGATGAAGACCTCCGACAACCCGGAGATCAAGCGTCTGCTCGGCACCGAGGGCAAGTTCGGCGAGGCCGTGGGCCTGACCAACGACTGGGCCGTCCGCGTCATCAAGCACGTGGGCAACTATGGCGAGTCGTTCGAGAAGAACGTCGGCGAAGGCTCGCGCCTGAAGATCAAGCGCGGCCAGAACGCGCTCTGGACCAAGGGCGGCCTGCAATACGGCATCCCGGTCCGCTAAGCGACAATAAACACAGGGCGTCCGGATCTTCCGGGCGCCCTTGAAGAATACGCCTCGACAATAAACAAAAAGCCGCTTGACCCGGGCACGAACAGGGTAGGACGGCCGGGTATCGAGAGCCGTCAGAGGATGAAGTCAGTGCAGACCGCTGTCAGTCAGACATCGCCCCCCAAGAAATCGTTTCTCTACGATCCCAAGATTCGTGGAGCTTTTTATCAGGTCGCTCTCGTTGTGGCGATCATCGCCTTGTTCTACGTGGCTGCGACGAACGCCATCGAGAACCTGCAGCGCGCCAAGATCGCCTCAGGCTTCGGCTTCCTCAACAACACGGCCGGCTTCGACATCAGCCAGACGCTGATTCAGTTCAGCGCGGCGGGCGGCACCTATGGCGACGCCTTCATCGTCGGCCTTCTGAACACCCTGATCGTCTCGGCCATCGGCATCTTCTTCACGACCTTCCTCGGCTTCCTGGTCGGCATCGCGCGCCTGTCCAAGAACTGGATGGTGGCGAAGGTCGCCATGGTCTATGTCGAGGTGCTGCGCAACATCCCGCTGCTGGTCCAGCTGCTGTTCTGGTACATCGCGGTGCTCGGCGCCCTGCCGCAGCCGCGCAACTCTCTCGAGATGGGCGCAGGCTTCTACCTGAATGCCCGCGGACTTTTCATGGCCAGGCCCATCTGGGCCTCCAACATCGGGATCCTCGTCGCCGTTCTCCTCGTCGGCTTGGTCGGCACCTTGATCTATCGCCACTGGGCGAGGAAGCAGCAGGAGCAGACCGGCCGGCAATATCCCGTCGGCAAGGTGACGCTCACTCTCGTTCTCGGCCTGCCGATCCTCACCTGGATCGGGCTGGCCCTGCTCGGCTCTAACCCCATCAGCTTCGAGATGCCGCGCAAGGGCACGTTCAACCTGACCGGCGGCATGCAGATCCTGCCGGAGTTCGTGGCGCTGCTCCTCGGCCTCGTCACCTATACGGCCGCCTTCATCGCCGAAGTCGTCCGCGCCGGCATCCTCGCGGTCTCCAAAGGGCAGACGGAAGCCGCGGGATCCCTTGGTCTTCCGCCGGGCAAGACCCTTCGTCTGGTGGTGATCCCCCAGGCGATGCGCGTCATCATCCCGCCGCTGACGAGCCAGTACCTGAACCTAACCAAGAACTCGTCGCTTGCGGTCGCCATCGGCTACCCGGACCTCGTGCAGGTCTTCATGGGCACCGTTCTCAACCAGACGGGCCAAGCCATCGAGGTGGTGGTGATCACCATGGGTGTGTACCTGACGATCAGCCTGCTGACCTCGGCCTTCATGAACGTCTACAACCGCCGTGTGGCAATCGTCGAACGGTAGGAGATCCTATGAGCACCGCCGTCGACATGCCCAATTTCGTCCGCGCCAGACAGGTGGAGGCTTTGCCCCCGCCCAATCTGGCCCGCGGACCCATCGCGTGGGTTCGGGAGAATCTGTTTTCCGGACCCTTCAACACGATCCTGACCCTGGTGGTTTTCTACCTGCTGTATGTCAGCGTTCCGCCGCTTATGAAGTTCCTCATAATCGATGCGGTCTGGGTCGGCAGCGACCGTGCCGCTTGCCGCGCCGATACGGGCGGCAGCGAGAGCGGCGCCTGCTGGGCCTTCATCTGGGACAAGCTCAACTACTTCATCTACGGCTCCTACACGATCTCGGAGCGCTGGAGGGTGAACATCTTCTTCATCCTCCTGGCCGTCGGCGTCGTGTGGCTCCTGTGGCTGAAGGCGCCGCGACGGGACTTGGGAGCGGTCTATTTCTTCTGGGTGTTCCCGGTCGTCTCCTACGTCCTGCTGACGGGCGGCAACGAGAGCTTCAGCGGCCGCTTCTGGATCGGCTTTCTCATCTTCGCCGCGTTGGTGATGGCCCTCTTCGCCTTCTTCGCCGCTCTGCTCAAGGCCTCCTTGCGTCCCGCGCTCATCCTCGGCGGCGGCATCGTGGGGGTGATCGGCATCACGCTGGCCCTGATCGATCTCGATTTCGGCCTCGCCCATGTACCCACATCCTTGTGGGGCGGCGTTCTCGTGACCCTGCTGGTCGCGACGGTGGGCATCGTGGTCTCGCTGCCGTTCGGCATCCTGCTGGCCCTCGGGCGGCGCTCCAAGCTGCCGATCGTGCGGATGGCCTCGGTGATCTTCATCGAGTTCGTGCGCGGCGTGCCGCTGATCACGGTTCTGATCATGGCCAACACCATGCTGCCGCTCTTCCTGCCGGGCGACATGACGGTGGACCGCCTGCTGCGGCCGCTCATCGGCACGGCGCTCTTCGCCTCCGCCTACATGGCCGAGGTGGTGCGCGGCGGCCTTCAGGCCATGCCGAAAGGACAGTATGAGGGCGCGATGTCGCTCGGCCTCAACTACCCGCAGATGATGTCCCTCATCATTCTGCCGCAGGCCCTGCGCATTGTGATCCCCGGCATCGTGAACACCTTCATCGGCCTGTTCAAGGACACCTCCCTGGTGGCCATCGTGGGCATCTTCGATCTAGTGAAGACCATCGAGGCGTCCCGCATCGATCCGGCCTGGGCGGCGCCCACCATCGGCATCACGGGCTATGCCTTTGCGGCCCTGTTCTACTTCGTCTTCTGCTTTGGCATGTCGCGATATTCCCTCGGAGTCGAGCGCCGCCTTGCGGCTGGTCAGAAACGGTAAACATTCATGGCAACGACAATGTCTGCTCAGCACATCCCTTCCGCCGCGATCGACCCGAAGGCTCAACCCGCCATCGAGATGATCGACGTCCACAAGTGGTTCGGCGAGTTCCACGTTCTGCGGGACATCAACCTGAACGTTCAACGCGGCGAGCGCATCGTAATCTGCGGCCCCTCGGGCTCCGGCAAGTCCACGATGATCCGCTGCATCAACCGC
>JAESFL010001063.1_pt1 | contig 11609 bp, 9 predicted proteins | sample 9269401 | NCBI WGS metagenome assembly JAESFL01 (sample SAMN14506025, study PRJNA617098) | algae metagenome | isolation source: Gloeocapsa sp. UFS-A4-WI-NPMV-4B04 and co-occurring heterotrophs from desert... | place: USA: Utah | collected 2006-10-01 | reverse complement strand
ACCTTCACGGTGAGCCGACTTGCGCTCGATGCCCAAAGCCGTGCCCACCGGATGCAAAGCAGAGGTGGAGCATGAGCCGGATCGGCATTGCTCTGGTGGGCCTCGGGCCCGCCTCCCAGCCACATGCTGCCAGCCTGATCGAATTGAGTGATCAGGTCGATGTTCGCTGGGCCGTCGGCCGCAACCCGGAGCGCTCGCGGGCCTTCGCGGCCCAATATCCGTTTCCCGTCACCACGGATCTTCACGCCGCGATCACCGACCCGGCAGTGCAGGCCGTCATTATTCTGACGCCGAACGCGCATCGCGCGCATATGGCCCCTCATCGAGCAGAATGTGAGGCCTGGTGCGCGACACCAGGCGTTTGAGCCCTCCTGTGACTATCGTTGCCAGCAATACGGAGCTGATTATCCGCACCCCTTGTTGAGGCGCCCTCGGATCGCGCCTAATCCGCCCGTAGGCCAGGAGGGCGCAGCTGAGGACTGCAAGGGGCGGCTGATCGCCGACTTCGCTGAAAGCACCGAGGCTTGGCACAAAAGGGGGCGCTTTTGGCGGGCCACGCGTGCGCGAAGGCGACGTCGACTGCTTCTAGTGGGGTTCTGGGATAAACTCGCACCAGCTGAAACCTGGCCTCGTTAATGATCGACATCCATCAGGAGCGCTCTGCACGCCAAGACGTTCGCGCATGTCTCACCAATGGGGAGAGGCTTTAGGGTCGCAGTGTGTTCGTCGCAAACTCACTGTATTTGTGCAACGGCAGCTTCCGCCTGCCGCGGTTGAAACAGATAATGCAACAGGCGATACCTTAAGTAACTTGGCCTCGGTTGAAGTGTACTTCGAAGGGGGTGAGGCCATCCCGTGCGAGTGAGATAGGATCAAACACTAGACCATCACGAGCCGCTGCGTTCAGCATCACGCGCAAGAGGCTTAAGCTTCAACTCAGATGACTAAAGCCTACGCTTCTGACGCTCCCACCTGTCTTAGAGCATCAGATGACGGACAACTCTGAAGCATGACGGAATCACGGCCATTTATGAGGCAGGTACCCAGCTGGCGTATAGCGGATGCCCGGGTCTGATCGGCATCGTCTCGAGGTCACCCGTTCTCGAGGAATGATAGAGGGCCGTGAGCATCTCAAACGACCGCCGCGCGTCGCTGAGTGTAACCGGCAGCTCTTGGTCCGTCACCAGCGCGTTGTGGTAAGCACCAAATAAGCCCTCGAAGCCGGAGGGCACAAAGGCCCAATCCTGCAAGGCTGCATGGATACGCTGCTGCACGTCCGCGCTCGCCGTGACGATCTGCCAAGGATCGTCGCCCAGGGCATAAGGTGTTTGACTGCTCTCGAACGTGATGTGCTCGAAGGCAAGACGCAAACGGCTGATCTCGTTCTGCGAGCCCAACGTAGCTGCGATCGAAGCCAGGGCACCGCTCTCCATGGCGAGGCTCGCAACGGCGCAATCCTCGACCTCAATGGTGTTCACTCGCGTGGTCAAGCGGGCGAAGACGGAACTCACAGGCCCCATGAGGTAGGTCAGGAGATCGTGGATGTGGATCGCCTGCGAGACCAGGACGCCGCCGAGTTCCGTCTCCCAGCGCCCGCGCCATGGGTTGTCGTAATACGCTGCCGTCCGCCGCCAGAAGGTCTCCGCGGTGGCGAGATATGGCCGTCCCGCAAGTCCTTGATCGATGAGGTATTTGGCCTTCTGAACGCCGTTGCCGAACCGGTACTGGAAGACGGGCAACACGCGACCGCGGGCCTTCTGCTCGGCGGCGATGATAATGTCTACATCCTTCAGCGAACCGACGATCGGCTTCTCGCAGACCACGTCCTTGCCAGCCGCGAGGGCAGCCAGCATCTGGTCCCGATGCAGAGAGGGTGGTGTGCAGATGTCGACGATATCGACATCATTCATGGCGAGGACCTGGTCGAAATCCCTGATCTGCCGTTCTAGCCCGAACTCCTCCGATATGGCGGCGAGCCGTTCGTCATTGAGATCACAGATGCCGAGGACGCGGAACTTGTCGGGGTGGGCCGCATACCCCCTGATATGCGAACTGCCAATGCCTCCGCCAACGACGACGACATTCTTGGTCAAATGCGAACTCCTCTGCCGCCCGGATTGGCTGACCTTGATCAACGAGACCTGATCCCTCTGCATGCCTTACCGGAAACTTTGATCTTGCGCTGTGGAAGGCTCTGAGGAAAGCTATTCACAGTTTGATGCCGCATTTTGTGCGGGGCGGCCGGGGCCGGCAATGCCTTACCGCGATGAGGAGCGTTGCTTGGGCGAATACCAGGTGAGGGTTCCGCTGCAGCCCGGCCAGGCGGTCGGCCATTGGCGGCTCGGAGCCGTGCACGAGGAGCGCTACGACGTTCCCGACCAACCCATGCAGGGAAAGATGGATGCGTTCTTCTTTCTCGCAAAGGACCGCAATTTCATCCCGCACGAGTATCCCTGCCGAACCGAGTTCATCACTCGGTACCGCGGCAATTCTCCTGAGCCCGTAACCGCCTTCCAGCCGCTGCGGTTCTGGCTTCCCTACGATGGTCCCCGAATTGACCTCTCGGGCTTCTGGTTTCGCCCGACGCGGGTGGAATGCTGGGCGCACACGCTGTTGGAGAGCAGCGAGGCGAAAACAGCGCGCTTTCGCCTTGCGACCTGCGGCGGCGCGCTCCTCCTCGTGAATGGGGAGCAGGCTGGCGCGATCACTCGCTACCAGCGCAATTTCGAGGAGGCCGTCGAAGTCGATGTGTCCCTGAAAGCCGGGCTCAACGACGTCAAGGTTTGGTTCGCGGATCTATGCGAGCGCGACGCCCGCTACTACTTCTCACTTGAACTTCTGCAGGGCGAGGGCCTAACCGTTGCTCTGCCGATCCCCATTCCCGGTGATCGCGCCGCCGAGATTGGGCGAATGCTTGAAAGCATGCGCTTTGAGCGACCATCCTATCAGTCGGGCGAGGTGGCCGTCGTGTTTGACCAACCCGCCCCGGAGGATCTCGTTGTCGATGTAGCCGTCGAAGCGCGCTCGATCGCTGTGGTCGAGCCGTTTCAGCTCAGCCGATCCCTGCCGGCCGGAGACCGCCGGCTCGTACTGGGCGCCATCGACACACTTCCGGGCGATTTCCGCCAGTTCGACTTCACCGTGTCGGTGGGCGGCTTCGCGACGACCCGCCGGCTTGCCGTCGAGATCGGCCCCTCAGATCGGCAACCGGAGCCCTCTCCAGACCTCACTACGCGGGCACGGCAAGCCCTTGAGCATGTGGCGGTTCATGGAGAACCGGACGCTGTCGTGGCGCTCGCCCGCCTGGCGATCGATCAAGGCGGGCAGGAGACGGACCGCATCCTGGAGGCGTGCCTTCCCGCCATCGACGATCTCTACGATTGCGCCGATTTCCTCCTCGTGCCGCTCCTATGGTGCCGCATGGCCTGGCCCGAGCGCATCGGACCCGAGACCCGCTCCCGCATCGACCGCACGATCCTCGGCTTTCGCTACTGGATGGACGAGCCCGGCAACGACGTGATGTGGTACTTCAGCGAGAACCACACGCTGCTCTTCCACACGGCGTGCCACCTCGCCGGCACGCTCCTGCCTGGCGCTACTTTCGTGCGCTCCGGGCGCAGCGCCCGCGAGCACGCCGAGATCGGACGCCAGCGCCTGCTGGGCTGGCTCGATCATTTCGAAGCCTGGGAAATGGCGGAGTGGAACTCCGCGCCGTATTTCCCCATCGACCTCAAGGGGCTGTGCGCTCTGCAGGCGCTCTCGCCCGATCCCGCCATCCGGGAGCGCGCCGCCGCCGCCATCGGACGCCTCCTAGAAATGGTGGCGCTCTCCAGCCACAGCGGGCTTCTCACCGCTTCGCAGGGGCGCAGCTACGAGCATTCCCTGCGTCCCGGCCGCAGCCTCGAGCTCTCGGCTATCGCCCGCGTCGCCTTCAGCCGCGGCTGGCTTGGCGAGCGATTTCATACGTTGCCGCAATTCGCCCTGTGCATCCTCGAACACGGCCTCACCGTCGATCCGCGGCTTGCTTCCCTGGCTGACCACCGGGGCGAGGAGGCTTACGAATGGCGCTACAAGCAGGGCGAAAAAGGGATTGCAGCGCTCTATCACTACAAGACCCGCGCCTTCGCGATGGGCTCGATTGCGGGCTATCGCTGGAGGCAATGGGGTTACCAAGAGACCATGCTGCATCTGCGCCTGGGCGAACGACCCGAAGCGCAGATCTGGATCAATCATCCGGGCGAAGTGATCTATGCCGGCTACGGGCGCCCATCCTACTGGGGCGGCTCCGGCACCATCCCGCGCACGCATCAATACCGCGCCCTCGCGGTGGTGGATTTCAGCGTCCACGAGAACCAGCCCGACTTCACCCATGCCTGGCTCCCCGAAGCCGAGATGGACGAGGTGATCCACCAGGGCGACCGGGTTCTGGTCCGCGCCGGCGAGGGCTTGTGCCTCCTCCAGGCCAGCGCGCCACTGCAGCGCGTGGAGCGGGGGCCGATGACCGGCTGCGAGCTTCGTCTGCCAGGGCGGCAGGGACGGTGGATCGTGCGCCTGTCGGATCTCGCCCGCGAGGGCAGCCTCCAGGCCTTCGGCGAACGCTTCCGCGGCCTTGCCTGCGCGGTGCATGGGGAAGACTTCATCCTCACCGATCCCGATTACGGGACGGTTCGATGCGGCGCCGACGCGGCTGTTCGGACGGCAGATGAGACACTCGATCCTGAGGACTGGACGATGACAGGCGAACTTGTCACGCTACCTCATAGAGGTCGCATCACCTTGCCATCGCAACAAGGGCGGGCGGACGCCCGACAAACAGCCTGAGCAACCACGTTAATACCGACGACGCCACGTCGGACCGGAAAAGAAGCTCTGGGAGGAGATCCATGAAGACCCTTAAACATTTAGCCCTCGGCGCTCTGGTTCTTGCCCTCACATCCACCACTGCGCTCGCGGCCGAAATCCGTGTCATGTGGTACTCGGACGGCAACGAAGGCGAGATTCTCCAGGACCTCCTCAAGCGGTTCGAGGCCCAGAACCCCAACACCAAGGTCGTCCTCGACACGGTATCCTACAATGTGATCCGTGAGCAGTTGCCGGTGCAGCTCGAAGCGGGCCGCGGCCCAGATATTGCCCGGGTAACGGACCTGAAGCCGCTCGCCAAGCACTGGCTCGACATGCGCTCGATGCTGAAGGACGCGGCCTATTGGGAGAAAAGCTTCTCCAACACGCTGGACTGGATGCGGGACGACGGCAGCAATGCCATCCCGGGCTTCATGACCCAGCTCACCATCACGGGTCCGCTCGTCAATACGACGCTGTTTGAGCAGGCGAAGGTGTCCGTGCCGGGTGAAAAGGCCACCTGGGACGAGTGGGCGGCGGCGGCCAAGAAGGTGGCGCAGAGCCAGAAAATCCCGATTGCTCTCGCCATGGATCGTTCGGCTCATCGCTTTATCGGTCCAGCCATCTCCATGGGCGCCAAGGTGATCGGCCCCGATGACAAGCCCGCCGTGGTGGACGAAGGCTTCAAGGCCATGGCGCAGCGCATTGCCGATTGGCACAAGGACGGCACCATGCCTCGGGAAATCTGGGGCGGCGTTGCCGGCACGACCTACAAGGGGGCGAACGAGGAGTTCGTGAACGGCCAGGTCGCCGTCTATTATTCAGGCTCCTGGCAGGTCGGTCAGTTTTCGCAGAAGATCAAGGACGCCTTCGACTGGTCGGCGGCGCCTCAGCCCTGCGGGCCGGCAGCCTGCAGCGGCATGCCCGGTGGCGCTGGCCTTGTGGCCGTCAAGTACACCAAGGCGCCCGAAGAGGTGACGCGACTCATGGAGTACCTCGCCAGCGAGCCGGTGGTGCGCGAATTCTCCGAGCGCACCCTGTTCCTGCCCGCCCATCAGGGCCTCGCTGAGAAGGGTCTGGACTTCAAGACCAACGACCCGAACGTCAAGAAGTCCCTCGATGTCTTCCTCGCCTCGACCCGTACCCTCGCACCGGTGGCCCGGCGCCTGCAGGCCTATCGCTGGTCGGCAAGCGCCATCTACCCGGCGGTGATCACCCGCCTCGGGCAGGTGGTGGCGGGCGAGACGAGCCTTGAAGACGCCTATGCGCGCATCACTGCCGAAGTTCAGCAGAAGGTTTCAGAAGCGAAGTAGGCTATCGAGCGGAGCGTATCCGCCCCAGCTGTTTTCGGGAGCGCTGCGAATTATGGCTGGAGCGGAGAAGGGGGGATCCTTGGCTCACGCCCCCTCGTCGCGAGGGGTGGCGTCCTCTCGTGACCGCTTTGGTCTCGCCTCTCTCCTGAGCCTTCCGCTGCGGCTCCTTATGGGGGCGCTCAACGCTCCCATGGCTTGGGTGCAGCGGCGCTTCGGCCTCGGTGGGATGGCTGCGGTGCTGCTGGCGCCCAACATGATCATCTTCGGGATCTTCGTCCTGATCCCCGTTGCGATCAACGTGGCCTATTCGGTAACCGCGGGCTCGGCGATCTTCTTCGACGGGCGCACCTATGTAGGCGCCGGACAGTACGACCGCCTTCTCACCTGCGACGACTATTCGGTTCCGGCGACCTGTCGCGAGGATGCGTTTTGGCAGGGCGTGCAGAACACGCTCCTCTTCGTGGTGGCCCAGGTCACGGCACTTGTCCTCGTCGCCCTTGTCACGGCCCTCGTGCTGAACCGCGAAATGCGGGCCCGTGGCTTCTGGCGCGGGGTATTCTTCTTTCCGGTCCTCCTCTCGCCCGTCGTGGTGGGACTCATCTGGAAATGGATCCTGCAGCGCGACGGGCTCCTCAACGCCGTGCTGGTCGAATGGGGTTTCGAGCGGACCCTGTGGCTCGCCGAGCGCGGCTGGGCCATGTTCTGGGCGATCTTCGTATCGATCTGGGCGCATCTCGGCTTCTACGCGCTGATCCTGCTCGCGGGCCTCCAGGCCATTCCGCGGGATCTCTACGAGGCGGCCGAGATGGACGGCACCAGCCTCACGCGGGTCTTCTGGCGCATCACGCTGCCGCTGCTCTGGCCCAACCTCCTCGTGGTGGTCATCCTGGCGCTCATCCGCGCCGTGCAGGTGTTCGACGAGGTGTTCGTCCTCACCGGCGGTGGGCCCGGCACCAGCACGCTGTTTCTCACGCAATACATCTATGAGACCGGCCTCGCCCATGTGCAGCGCAATCTCGGTCTTGCCGCCGCGGCCTCGATCCTCATGGGCGCGGTTCTCGTGATCCTCACGCTGCTCCAGTTAGGGGCCGCCAACTGGCGCGAGCGGAAGGAGCGGGCATGAGCGCGCTCGTGCAATTCCTCACCCGGCGGCGCGGCGGTAGGGGCTGGCACTGGACCGATGTGGTATCCGCGATTTGGCTTGCCATGGGCCTCCTATTGATGTTCGGACCCGTGGCGTGGCTCGTGCTCTCGTCCTTCAAGACGCCGGCTGCCCTTGTGGAATTTCCGCCGAGTCTCCTGCCCATGGACACCACATCGGTGACCGTGCCCGGCCACGACCGGCCCCTGCCGATCTTCCGGGTGAAGAGCGAGGACGGCAGCGAGCGGGTGCTCGCGCAGGTGCGCCGCGTCGGAACCTTGGCCCAGATGGTCGATCCCGCGAATCCCGCTGAGACAATCCGCGTGCCTATCGACCGGCGCACTCCTGTGCGGGAGGTGCGCCTTGCGACAGCTAACTACACCGAGCCGCTGCAGACCTTTGACTTTCTGCGCTACTTCCAGAACTCCGTCTTCGTGACCGTGATGGCGACGATCATCACGCTGATCGTGAACTCGATGGCGGCCTTTGCCCTGTCGAAGTACCAATTCCGCGGCCGCGCAGCCGTGCTGGCTCTGATTCTCGCGACGCTCATGGTGCCGCTCTCGGTCATCATGGTACCGCTCTACCTTGTCGTGAACGGGCTCAACCTGTTTGACACGCTCTGGGGCGTGATCCTGCCCACCGTCGCGACGCCGACGGGCGTATTCTTGCTGCGCCAGTACATGCTCACGATCCCGGACGAGCTGATCGACGCCGCCCGCATGGACAAGGCCTCGGAATGGCAGATCTACTGGCGCATCATCCTGCCGCTCGCGGCCCCTGCTTTGGCGGTTCTGGCCATCTTCTCGGTGATGTGGCGCTGGAACGACTTCCTGTGGCCCCTCATCGTGCTCTCCCGCAAGGAGATGTATACGCTCCAGGTCGGCCTGAACGCCTTTTCAGGCGAGCTCAACGTGCAGTGGCACTACGTGCTCGCCATGACTGTGGTCTCGATCGTGCCGGTGGCGCTGATCTTCCTCTTCCTGCAGCGCTTCATCACGACCGGCATCGCCAATACGGGGCTGAAATGATGGTTCCCACGAAGGCGGAGCGCGGCGCGTGAGCCATCTTGTCTTGTCCCAGATCACCAAGCGGTTCGGCACGGTGCCGGTGCTGCACGGGATCGATCTTGAGGTCGGCGACGGCGAGTTCGTGGTGTTTGTCGGCCCCTCGGGTTGCGGGAAATCCACGCTGCTGCGGCTGATTGCCGGGCTCGAATCCGCCACCTCTGGCGACATCCTGCTCGACGGCAAGCGCGTGAACGACGTTCCCGCTGCGGATCGCGGGCTCGCCATGGTGTTCCAGTCCTATGCGCTCTACCCGCATATGAGCGTGCGCCAGAACCTCGCCTTCGGCCTCGAGAACAGCCGCGTCCCTCGTGCCGAGATCGACGCGCGTGTCGCCGAGGCGGCGCGGATGCTGATGATCGAGCCGCTGCTGCAGCGCAAGCCCCGGCAGCTCTCCGGCGGTCAACGTCAGCGCGTCGCCATTGGGCGCGCCATCGTGCGCCGGCCGAGGATCTTCCTCCTCGACGAACCTCTGTCGAACCTCGATGCGGAACTGCGCGTCGTCATGCGCGCGGAGCTCGCCGCACTCCATCAGCGCCTCGACGCCACGATGATCTACGTGACCCACGATCAGGTCGAGGCCATGACCCTCGCCGACCGTATCGTGGTGCTGCGGGACGGGCGCATCGAGCAGATCGGCACCCCGCTCGATCTCTACAACACGCCCGCCAACCGGTTTGTCGCGGGCTTTATCGGTTCGCCGCGCATGAACTTCGTGGAGGGGCGCGTCCATCAGGAGAGCGATGGGCCTTCGGCCATTGATCTTGGCGGTGCCACCCCCGTTCACGTGCAGTCACCCGGCCGGGACGGCGAAACCGTCACATTGGGCATTCGCCCGCAGCACGTGGCGCTTGTGGAGGCCGAGTCGGGAAACCTCGCCCTTCAGGTCACCCTCGTTGAGCAGCTCGGGGCCGAAACGGTGATCCACGGCACCACCCCGTCCGGAGCCTCCTTCACGATCGCTCAGCCGGGTCAACGCCACCTTGCGGTGGGCGACCGGGTGGGCCTCGCCCTCGACCGCACGCACCTGCATGTGTTCGATCAAGAGGGAAGGACCCAGGGGGCGTGACCCATCCGCAATCCGGCACCAGCGGCGATGACGGCGCGCGATCCCGGCGCGAACTCGCGGCTTTCGTGCGCTACCCGACCGCCGGTGTGCCGGCGCCTGCGATCACGGATCGGTCCGAAGAGCAGTGCGATGGCTTCGCGATCGAGCGCTTGTCGTGGACGAACGAGTTCGGCGAAACCGTTCGTGCGCTGCTCGTCCGACCGTCGGGCGAGGGGCCCCATCCCGCGGTGCTCTACTGCCATGCCCATGGCGGCCGCTACGAGGTTGGTCTCGAAGAGCTTCTCGGCGGCCGCCCGAGCCTGATCTCCCCTTACGGACCTGTCCTGGCCAAGGCCGGCTTCGCGGCCCTGTGCGTCGAGATGCCGGCCTTCGGTACGCGCCGGGCACCCGGCGAGGGAGCGCGGGCAAAAGAGCGGCTCTGGTTCGGCGATACGCTCTTTGGCGCCATGCTGCGCGATCTTGGGGCAGGCCTCGGTCACCTGAAGGAGCGGACCGACATCGATTGCGGGCGTATTGCGGCGCTCGGCCTGTCCATGGGCGCAACGCACGCCTTCTGGATGGCGGCCCTTGACCCCGCCGTTCGTCGCGTTGCGCATCTCTGTTGCTATGCCGATCTTGCGGCCTTGATCCGTCTCGGTCAGCATGATCGCCACGGCCACTACCTGACCGTGCCGGATCTGCTGAACCATTTTCCCACTGGCCGGATCTGCGGACTCATCGCACCGCGCCCGCAACTCATCGGGCTCGGCTATCAAGACACGCTGACCCCGCGCGAAGCCGTGACGATCGCTTTGACGGAAACACGAGCGCATTATGCGGCGGCAGGCATGCCGGAGGGTCTTGTCGTGATCGAGCATGACGACACCGGCCACGTGGAGACGCTCGCGATGCGCGACGGCGTGCTCCGCTTCCTGCACGAGATGGGACCGTGACCCACGGGGCGCGGCCTTGATCCCATAGGGGAAAGCCCATGCAGCACGACCTTCAGGAATGGACCGTGGAGAGCCCCCATGTCCGGGCCCATGTCCAGAGCCTCGGCGCCATGCTTGGGCCCGCCCACTTCAACCTGGAAGGCCGAACTGTCCAACCATTTGCCGTGGCGCCCTGGGCCGATGATCCGCCGGAGCGAGTCGCACATCTACCCGGGCTGCTCCGCCGCCTACGCGGCGAATGGCCCTGCATTCCTTTCGGGGTGCCGGAGGCACGGAAGGACCTGCCAGATGAGTGGCTCTCAGGATTGAACGAGCCGAACGATTTCGTCGACTCCGAGCCGCATGGCACAGGTTCCAACGTACATTGGTCTCGAATGGGCGGCTCGGGGTCGGACCTGAGTCTCCGCGTTGATCTTCCGCCTGCGCACTCGATCAAGAGCCTAGAGCGCCGCATCAGCGCTGACCCCACGCAGGCAGCCCTTTCGATCACCTTGAAGGCGACCGCACGCCGCTCCTGCACACTACCCATCGGGATCCACCCCACCTTCCGGCTGCCGGCAACCCCGGGCGCTGTCCAACTCGATTTCGGGCATGAAGCGCAGGTGTGGACCTTTCCAGTCCCCAAGGAGCCTGGGATCTCGGTTTTCGTGCCTGACCAGCGTGGTGTTCCTCTTACCCGCGTCGTGCGTCAGGGCGGCAGTCCGGTGGATGCGTCACGCTTGCCGCTGCCCTTCGCCACGGAAGAATTGCTGCTCGTCACGAACGTTCGCGGCGCCGTCGATCTCGTCAACACCGAGGAACGATACCGTGTTCGACTGACCTGGGATCGGGAGGTCTTTCCGTCCTGCAATCTTTGGCTCTCCAATCGGGGACGGACCGCCTATCCGTGGTGTAGGCGATTCCTGGCCATCGGGGTGGAGCCCGTCTGTGCACCCTTCGACCTCGGGGTGGCCCATGCTCACAACAGCCGCAGCCCCCTCGGGCGAGCCGGCGTCGCATGTATGGCCGAGTTCAGACCTGAGCACGACTTCGTCACAGCTTATGAGATTGCGGTATACCCGACGTGAGGACTGATTGAACCTGGTGTATCATCCGGCCGGCTTTCGCCTCTATAGCACTATGGCACTCTTATGACTGTGGTCAAGGGGAACAGATGAACGGCTTCGCCCCGGGCCTGCAGCACGGGTTTGATCTTCACCTTGATGGGCAGCACGGGGACGGGATGGGCCTTGAGACGACGGTTGATCA
>JAESFL010001062.1_pt1 | contig 11630 bp, 8 predicted proteins | sample 9269401 | NCBI WGS metagenome assembly JAESFL01 (sample SAMN14506025, study PRJNA617098) | algae metagenome | isolation source: Gloeocapsa sp. UFS-A4-WI-NPMV-4B04 and co-occurring heterotrophs from desert... | place: USA: Utah | collected 2006-10-01 | reverse complement strand
ATTGCCCATGCCCGCATTGTAGCTGGCCACCGCCAGCGCGGTGTTGCCGCCCCAATAGCTTACCAAATTCTCGAAATAGCGGCTGCCGAGCATGATGTTATACTCAGGATCGCGGGTCAGTCGGGATTGATCATAGCCGACCCCCATCTTGCCGGCGAGTTCGCGCGCGGTTGCCGGCATGAGCTGCATCATGCCGCGAGCGCCGGCATGGCTTATGGCGGCGCGATCGAATGAACTCTCCTGGCGGATGATGCCGTGCGACAGCGACCAAAGGTGGCTTTGCGCGGGCGGTATCCGAACTTCGGGATAGCCGCCGCGAACATAGAAGGGCGTGCCTGCATTGCGAGCATTCCGCGCCACCCAAACGCCCAGGTCCTGCCGTCCGATCGATCCCGCAAGCTCCATCGCCAGCGCCCGATCCGCCTCCGTTTCGACCTGCTCGGAAAGGGTGCGAACGAACAGCGACTGGTCTTCCCACCGGCCCATCAGGCCCAGGACCCGTGTCGCCTCGACGAGATCCCGAGTCTGGAAAGCGGCGCGCTGGGCGGGCGTGGGGGGGATCAAGGCCAGCATGGGCGCCGGCACGCTGCGGCCGAGCCGCTCCAGCGCGAGCTGGCCGTAGAAGAGTTCCGGATGGCGCGCCGCTTCCTCGAAATAGCTGGTGGCCTGGACGCTTTGCCCCGCCTGCTGCGCGGCACGGCCAGCCCAATAAAGCCCTTTGGTCAGGACCTGGGTCGAGCGGCCGCCGCGGGCATATTTCTGAAACATTTCCGCTGCTTCCGCCGGGCGGTTCAGCCGGTGCAGGGCGGTGGTGCCGGCAAGCCAGGTAAGGCTCGTATATTCGTCCCGCTCTCCCGTCGGCCGATCGATCACCCGTGTCCCCGGCGCATAGGCATCGTCGACTTGAGAGGCGATCTGGTAGGCCGTCGACCAGTTCCGGTCGTTCGCTGCTCCTTGAGCGTTGACCAGGAGCGTCTCGAACCATTTCTCGGCATTGCGAGGACGGTTGGTGAGCAAACGCGATTGCGCCAGCAACGAGCGTGATGAAACGCTTTGCATCCCACGTCGCAGCCAATTGGCACGGTCCATGATGACGCCGGCATCGCTGCTGGCGACCGAGCCGAGCGCCGCATAGCGCGATCCCGCATCCGGTGCGTTGGTCTGCAATGCCAGGCGCGCCTCGTAGACCGGGCGGCGCGCATAGGAGGCGAGGGGCAGCATTCGCTGCGCGCTCTGCGCGTCTCGATTGTCGAGCAGCACTTCCATCCGCTCGTCATGATCGGCCTGCGTGAATGACGAGCCGAGGAGCCCCAGCAGCCTGTCCTCGTCCGTTTTCGGCAACGCGCCGCCGAGCCAGGCGCGTCGCGCGGCAGCCCGGGCTTCCACCAGATTGCCCTCGGCCTGCAGCGCAAAGGCATGGCGGGCATGCCCCACGGTGCTCAGCGGCGGCAGCAGGCGGAAGAATGACGTGACGTCGGCTGGTCGGGTCGTCATCGGGTCGATCGCCCGCTCGGCCGTCCGGCGCATAGCCGCTTCGCCCGGCCAGCCCCGATGGCTGCTGAGGAAGGAGGCGTAGGACACGAAGGGAAGGCCGTCCGACTGCCTCAGGCTCGACCAGCGTTCGATCGCGGAGGTGATCCGCGGCGAGGCCGACTGCATTACCGGGCGGTAGCTTTGCTGCGGCTGATATTGCTGAACCGGCGGCGGCGCCGGCTGTTGAGGCGCGCTCGGCGAGACGGGATACTGATATTGCGCCGACGGCGCGATCGCGGCGCCCACCGTGGCGGCGGATCCAGCTAAAAGGGCAAGAGTCAGTGCTTTTCTATGCATGCTGGACATCATGCCGACCCCCTCCTTATCAAGCCCTGAACAACTGAGGGCCCCATTCCGCGTCTATGCGGGAATCTCTGCCTGAAGTGAAGGAGATAACCATGTTTCGCGGATCCATCCCGGCCCTGGCGACGCCGTTTCGCGGTGAAGCGTTCGACGAGAGCGCCTTCCGCGATTTCGTGGAATGGCAGATTGCCGAGGGGAGCAGCGCATTGGTCGCGGTCGGCACCACCGGGGAATCCGCCACGCTGGTGGCCGACGAGCATTACGAGGTGGTCGGGGTCTGCGTGCAGCAGGCGAGGGGACGCGTGCCGGTCATTGCCGGCTGCGGATCGAACAGCACGGCGAGCGCGATCCAGAACATGAAAGCGGCCGAGGCACGGGGTGCGGACGCAGCGCTCGTCGTTCTGCCTTATTACAACCGCCCCAGCCAGGAGGGGATCTACGCGCATTTCATCGCGCTCACCGAAGCGAGCTCGCTGCCGATCATCGTCTACAACGTGCCGGGCCGAACGGTGACCGATATCCTGCCGGAGACGCTGGCCCGGGTGGCGGCGCTTCCCACGGTCGTCGCGATCAAGGACGCAAGCGGCGATCTCACCCGGGTGAGCGCCCACCGTCGCCTTTGCGGCGCCGACTTCGTTCAGCTTTCGGGAAATGACGACATGGCGCTCGGCTTTCTCGCCATGGGCGGCGTCGGGACGATCTCGGTCACCGCAAATGTGGCGCCGCGCCTGTTCGCCGAGTTCCACGATGCCTATCTATGCGGGGACCATGCCCGTGCCCTCGACCTTCAGGACCGTTTGTTTCCGCTTCACAAGGCGCTGTTCAGCGATGCTTCGCCCGGTCCGGTCAAATATGCCGTCAGTCGTGTCCGGCCTGGCTTTCCAACCGATCTGCGCCTGCCCATGACGCCGCCGTCGGAAGCGAGCCGGCGTGCCGTCGATGCGGCGCTCGATCATGCCGGCCTTCTTTGATGGCACGCCCGCAGCCGGCCGCCTTCGACAAGCAGAAAGTGGTCGCCGAAAATCGGCGTGCCCGCTTTGATTACGCAATCGAAAGCACTTACGAGGCAGGAATTGCGCTGACGGGGACCGAAGTGAAGTCGCTTCGATTCGGCGAGGGCTCGATCGCGGAAAGCTATGCCCAAGTGTCGGATGAGGAGGTGTGGCTGATCAATGCGAACATTCCCGAATTCAGCCACGGCAACCGGTTCAATCATGAGCCTAAGCGGCCGCGCAAATTGCTCCTCAAGGCACGCGAGATCGCTAAGCTCCACGGGGCAGTGGCCAGGCAGGGGATGACGCTCGTCCCCCTTTCCATCTATTTCAACGGCCGCGGCAGGGCCAAGGTGGAGCTCGCGCTCGGCCGGGGCCGCAAGGCGCCGGACAAGCGCGACTATCAGAAGGAAAAGGATTGGAAGCGCGAGCAGGGCCGCCTGCTGAGGCAGCATGGTTGAGCGCATCGGCCGTTGGATGGCGAAAAATGCGCCGAAGCGGGAAGATCTCGCCGAAAGCCGCTGGATCAAGCCGTTCGGCGCCCGCGTGTTGCGGAGCGACCTTTGGCGCTTCACCCGCCGCTCCGTCCCGCGGGGCGTCGGCGTCGGCATTCTCGTCGGCATTTTCCTGATGATTCCGGGCCTGCAGATCGTGGGCGCCGCTTTGATGTCGGTGCCGTTCCGCGCGAACATACCGATCGCGGCAGCGATGACCTTTCTGTCAAATCCCGCGACGACCCCCTTCATCCTCCTCGCCTCGATCTTTGTCGGCAACAAGCTCGGCTTTCATGCAGATACGAGCACCTTCTACACATTGTACGAGCGGCGGGCTGGGCCGGGCGAATGGTTGGCCTGGCTAGCCTCCGATGCGGCTCCCGCGCTGGTGTCCGGCCTGTTCGTCATCGCCTTCGTCTCGGCGCTGATCGGTTACATCCTGTCCGGTTTCATCTGGCGCTGGTGGCAGGGCCGCAAATGGAAGCGGCGGGCGCTGCGCGGGTCTTGAAGCGGCCGCTTCGGCTGCTATAGCTCCCTAACACTCCCAAGCAGTCGAGAAAGCCCATATGCGTCATCTTCTAGCCGCCTTGGCGGCATCCACTGCACTCGCGGCCTGCACAACCGGCGGCGGCGTCACCCGCACCGATGTGGCGGAACAGACGGCGACGATTGCCGAAGCGGCAGCAGGTCCGGTTTCGCCCGCCAGCGCTCCGAAGGCGCAGATCGGCGAATTCGGTTTCGACGTGGCCGGAATGGATCGCAACGTTCATCCGGGGGACGAGTTCTACGATCATGCCAGCGCCACCTGGGAGCGCACGACGCAGATCCCCGAAGACCGGTCGGCTTACGGCATGTTCCACGTTCTCGACGATCTCTCGACGGTTCGCACGCGCGAAATCCTCGAGGAGCAGGCGAAGCTTCCCGGGTCCAAGATCGGCGACTTCTATGCCAGCTTCATGGATCGCGCCGCGGTCGAGGCCGCCGGCCTTCAGCCGCTGACGCCCCTGCTTCAGACGATCAGGGTGGCGAAATCGAAGCCGGCACTCGCCTCGGTGATGGGCGATCTGGCCCGATACAGCATGAGCACGCCGTTCGGCAATTATGTCGATACCGACGACAAGGACCCGAACAGTTCGGTGTTCCAGCTGACGCAGGGCGGGCTCGGCCTGCCCGACCGGGATTATTACCTCAGCAAGGATCCCGGCCTCGTCGCCAAGCGGACGGCCTACCGATCCTACCTGGCGCAGCTCTTGAAGCTGGCGGGGGAAGCCAATGCGGAGGCGCGGGCGGCCGCGGTGCTCGCGCTCGAGACGAACATCGCCAAGGCGCATTGGACGCCGGTGCAAAGCCGGGATGCCACCAAGACCTACAATAAATGGCCGCGCACCGGCTTTGCCCGCTCCGCCCCAGGCTTCGACTGGAATGCGTATCTCGGGGCCATGGGCGTCGGCGGCGAACCGAACTTCCTCGTCCGCCAGCCAAGTGCCATCACCGGTACCGCCAAGGCGCTGTCCGCCGCATCGCTCCCGGTTCTCAAAGACTATCTGACGCTGCATGCCATCGACGCTTTCGCGCCTTATCTCTCAGCCCCCTTCGTCGACACTCGCTTTGCCTTCCGCGGAACCACTCTCAGCGGCACGCCCAAGAATCGCGAACTCTGGAAGCGCGGCTCGGCGGTCGTCACCACCGCAATGGGCGAGGAGATCGGCAAGATCTACGTGGATCGTTATTTCCCGCCCGAAGCGAAGACGAAAATGGACGAGCTGGTGAAGAACCTGCTCGCCGCCATGGACCGGCGAATTGAAGGTCTTGCCTGGATGGCTCCGGAAACGAAAGTCCGGGCGCGCGCCAAACTCGCCGCCTTTACCCCAAAGATCGGCTATCCGGACCAATGGCGCGATTACACGGCGCTGGAAGTGAAGCGGAACGACCTGCTCGGCAACGTCATGCGCGCCAACGCCTTTGAGCATCAGCGCCAGCTCAACAAGCTGGGCAAGCCGATCGACCGGGGCGAGTGGGGCATGTATCCGATGACGATCAACGCCTATGCCAATTTCAGCTGGAACGAAATCGTGTTCCCCGCCGCGATTCTGCAGCCGCCATTCTTCGATCCGAATGCTGATCCGGCGATCAATTACGGCGGCATCGGCGCCGTCATCGGACATGAGATCAGCCACCATTTCGACGATCAGGGGTCGAAATATGACGAGACCGGCGCGCTGAAGGATTGGTGGACGCCCGGCGACGTGCAGCGCTTCACGGCGCTGACCAAGAAGCTGGTCGAGCAATATAACAAATATGAAGCCTTGCCGGGCAAGTTCGTAAATGGCGAGCTGACGCTTGGCGAGAATATCGGCGACCTGGCGGGCCTGTCGATCGCTTATGATGCGTACAAGGCGTCGCTCAAGGGGCAGGAGGCGCCGGTGCTTGGCGGCCTCACCGGGGACCAGCGCTTCTATCTCGGCTGGGCTCAGGTCTGGCGGCAGAAGATGCGCGAGCCGACACTCGTCCAATTGCTGCTCACGGACCCGCATTCGCCGACGCGCTACCGCGCGCTGGTCGTTCGCAACCTTGATCCTTGGTACGAGGCCTTCGGCGCCAAACCTGGGAACAAGCTCTATTTGGCACCGGAGCAGCGCGTCCGCGTCTGGTAAGCATTGGCGCCGCTTGACGGCGGCGAAGGCGGCGGCTCATGAGTGATTGCTGATGGCCGCCGCCCCTCCCGCATCTTCCACTCGCCCGAGGCCGTGGCTTCTTCTTGTCGCGCTGTTGGCAGCGGGCGCCTCGGCCGCGCTACTGCTGTGGGCGGTGCGCGATCCGCTGTTTACCGCCGCTTTTCTTGCCGGCCTTATCGGGCTTGGCGGGGTGATCGCCTTTGTGGCTGGGACCCGCGCCGCGCCCGAGGTCGGCGAACCGCCGCTTCGCACGGACGTCGCACTGCTCCGCGCCGCGGCCGACACGGCAAGCGGTGCGGTCGCCATTACCGACATCAACGGCGGGATGGTATGCGCGAACGGCTGCTATTCGGAATGGTTCGGCGGGGTGGCGGGCCCTGTCGAGCTCCCGCTCGAAGCCGAGGAGGAGAGTCTCGTCGGGGTCGCTGCGGAAGCTCGCCGCGATGGTGCCGCCGGCCGCACGCGCCTTAGGATCCATGGCCTGAATATCGCTTTGTCGGTGGAGCGCGTCGGCTTTGGCGACAGCCACCTCATCTGGCGGTTCGCACGGGCCGACGAGGTTGATCTCCTCCGAGAGGCACAGCGGCTCATCGAAGGCCCTGCCGGCAAACGCATCTCGGAGGCCGGGCTCATGACGGCCCTCGTGGATGCCGACGGCGGCCTCGTGGCGGCAAATCCGGCCTTCGTGGCACGTGCGACCGGACGCCCCGATGCTGCGATTTCAGGGACGCCGCTCGTCAGCCTCATCGCCGTTACCGAGGAAGGCCAGTTCCACTTCGCCCGAGAACCCCGCGGGACGGCGCCGCTGCGGATCATCCAGGTTCCCGTGACCGAGGGGACCGATCCGCTGACCCTGTTTCTCCTGCTCGACGACCCGTCGGGCGGGCGCGGTCAATTGGGGAAGGAAGAGAGCGCGAGCATCAACGCCCTGCTTGACTTCATTCCCCTCGGCCTTGCGCTTGCCAATGTTGACGGACGCTTCGTCTATTTGAACAAGGCGTTCCGCAAGGCCGTCGGCCTTCCGAAGGAAGCCCGGCCGGTCTATCCCGGCGATCTCGTCGTCGACGAGGACAAGGCGGCCGTTTCCGACGCGGTCCGCCGGTTCGCGCGGGGCCCCTCCACCTCGTCCGACATGGCCGTAAGGCTGAAGGCGAACCCCGACGAGCCGGTTGCGTTCGGCATCGCGGGCGCCCGCGGCCTTGGCGAGGCCGCCGTCATCCTGTCGCTCAAGGACAATAGCGAGGCCGATCGGTTGAAGCGGCAGGTCGCGCAGGCAACGAAAATGCAAGCGGTGGGTCAGCTTGCCGGCGGCGTCGCGCATGATTTCAACAATATCCTGACCGCCATTCTCGGCTATTGCGACCTCATGCTGATGCGCCACACGCCGGGCGACAGCGACTATGACGACATCCAGCAGATCCGCTCCAATTCCAACCGGGCGGCGGGCCTGACGCGGCAGCTGCTCGCTTTTTCCCGGCAGCAGACGCTCCGCCCGCAGGTGCTCCAGCTTCCAGACGTCATTGCCGAGGTGCTCAACCTCCTGAAGCGCTTGCTGGGCGAGACCGTGAAACTGCAGGTGAAGCACGGCCGCAACCTCGGCGCCGTGCGCGCCGATCCCGGGCAACTCGAGCAGGTGATCGTCAACCTTGCCGTCAACGCCCGCGACGCCATGCCCGAAGGGGGTACGCTGACGCTCCACACTTATTCGGTTACGCCTGACGAGGTTCGCCGGCTCGGCAGCGATATCTTGCCGCCGGGCGATTATACGGCGCTGCGGGTCAGCGACACCGGCACGGGAATCCCGCCCGCGATTCTGGGCAAGGTATTCGAGCCCTTCTTCACGACCAAGGAAGTGGGGAAGGGGACGGGTCTCGGCCTTTCAACCGTCTACGGTATCGTCAAACAATCGGGCGGCTTCATCTTCGCCGAGTCCGAGGAGGGGGAGGGGACGGCCTTCACGATCTACCTTCCCGTGCATCGCGCCGAGCCTGGGGCCCGACCGAGCCGGGCACCGGTCAAGGAAAGCGCGCGGGAGTTGTGGGGCACAGGCACCATCCTCCTCGTCGAGGATGAAGCGATGGTCCGGTCCGTTGCCGAACGGGCGTTGACCCGACACGGCTATACGGTGCTCACCGCTGAGAATGGCGAAGCGGCGCTCGAAATTCTCGGTCGCGAGGAGACGGTCGATCTCATGATCTCCGACGTTGTCATGCCGACCATGGATGGACCGACGGCGGTGCGCGAAGCGCGCAAGACACGGCCCGACCTGCCGATCCTCTTTATCTCGGGCTATGCCGAAGAGCAGCTCAGGAAATCGATCGACCTCGAGCGCGTCCACTTCCTTGCCAAGCCTTTTTCCGTGCAGAAATTGGCCGAGGCGGCGCGCGATGCTTTGCAGGTGAAATAATTCTTTTGATTCGCAGCAATTAGCGCCGTAATCGCGTCATCGTGCCGGGTAGTTGTTCCGTCCTGATCGTCGAAGACGAGCCGCTTATCGCGATGATGCTCGAGGATTTTCTCGATTCGCTTGGGCACAAGATCGTCGGCATCGCCGACAATGTCGAAGAAGCGCTCGAGAAGGTCGACGAGGGCGGTTTCGACGTCGCCATCATCGACGTGCATTTGAAGGGCGAGCATGTCTGGCCTGTCGCCGATCGGCTGACGGAAAAGGGCGTGCCCTTCATCGTCGCCACCGGCGGCCACATCTCGCCCCCGCCATCCGAGCATGCGGATGCCCCGATTCTCGCCAAGCCTTACACGATCGACGCAATTGAGCCCGCGCTCGACGCCGCCTGCGGCGCCAGAGCCTGAGCTTCGGCCCATGTGGGCCCTGAAGCTCCTTCTTCTTCTCGGCCTTGTCTACGGCGCTCTCCTGGCCGCCTTCTATTTCGCGCAAACCGCCTTGATCTTTCCCGCGCGGATGGTGCGGGAGGCGGGTCCGCTGACCGGCGGCGCGGAGCCGCTCGTCTTGGACGTGTCCGAAGGTAACCGCCTCCAGGGCCTTCACATCGCCCCCCGTTTCACCCGCGAGCAGCGTCCCGTCATCCTGGGCTTTGCAGGCAATGCCTGGAATGCGCAGGATGCGGCCGCCTACCTCCACGACCTTTATCCCGACGCGGATATCGTCGCCTTTCATTATCGCGGCTATCGCCCCAGCACCGGCAAGCCGGGCGCCGCGGCTTTGCTGGGCGATGCAATCCGGATCTACGACTTCGTCGCCAGACGCTTTGGCGGCCGCCCCGTTGTGGCGGTCGGCTTCAGTATCGGCACGGGCGTCGCCAGTCACCTGGCGGGCCGCCGTCGGCTCGCCGGCGCGATCTTGGTGACGCCGTTCGATTCACTCGCCGCGGTCGGGCGCGGCCACTATCCCTGGCTGCCGGTGGGCCTGTTCCTTCGGCACAGGATGAACCCGGCGGACGAACTTCGTCATTCCGGGGTGCCAACGGCCCTGATTGTTGCGGAACGGGACAGCCTCATCCCGCCGGTGCGCGCGCAGGCGCTTGCCGCCTCGGTGCGCAAGCTGGTCTTCAACCGAACAATTCCCGCCGCCCGCCACAACGACATCTATCAGTTTCCCGCCTTTCGTCAGGCAATGGCTGACGCTTTGGCAGCCATTGAGACGGCACGACGTCCTCGTCCGTAGAAGTCGCGCGAGACGCACGGCGCGAGCAATCAGGCACGCGTGCGTAGCCGCCGAATTGAGGAGCATGAACATCCGGATCGGGATGTCCCCAGCATCACAATTCAGGATGTTTCCTACTTGTTCTTCTGGAACAAAGTAGATACACGGCTACTCATGCGTTGAACGGTCGGCGCGGACAATCTACGAGGAGCTTGGCCATGGTGGCATCTCTCAAAGTCGTCGGATCATCGGACAATATGGACAAGCAAAAAGCGCTCGACGCCGCTCTGGCGCAGATCGACCGCGCCTTCGGCAAGGGCAGCGCAATGAAATTGGGATCGCGCGAAGCGATCCAGATCGAAGCCATTTCGACAGGCTCGCTCGGGCTCGACATCGCACTCGGCATCGGCGGATTGCCGCGCGGCCGCGTAATCGAAGTTTATGGACCCGAAAGCTCGGGCAAGACCACGCTGGCGCTCCACGTCATTGCCGAAGCGCAAAGAAATGGCGGCACTGCCGCTTTCGTGGATGCCGAGCATGCGCTCGACCCGGTCTATGCCAAGAAGCTCGGTGTCGATGTGGAGAATTTGATCGTTTCGCAGCCCGATACGGGCGAGCAGGCGCTGGAGATTACCGACACGCTGGTGCGCTCCAATGCCATTGACGTGCTTGTCGTCGATTCGGTTGCGGCGCTCGTACCTCGGGCGGAAATCGAGGGGGAGATGGGCGACAGCCATGTCGGTCTCCAGGCCCGGCTGATGAGCCAGTCGCTGCGCAAGCTCACTGGCTCCATTTCAAAGTCGAAGTGCATCGTCATCTTCATCAACCAGCTGCGGATGAAGATCGGCGTCATGTACGGCAATCCGGAAACGACTACGGGCGGCAACGCGCTCAAATTCTACGCTTCCGTTCGCCTCGACATCCGCCGCACGGGGCAGATCAAGGACCGGGACGACATTGTCGGCAACACCACGCGGGTGAAGGTCGTCAAGAACAAGGTCGCTCCCCCGTTCAAACAGGTTGAATTCGACATCATGTACGGCGAGGGCATATCCAAGATCGGCGAAATTCTCGATCTCGGGGTCAAGGCCGGCCTTGTTGAAAAGTCCGGCGCCTGGTTCAGCTACGATTCGATCCGCATCGGCCAAGGTCGCGAAAATGCGAAAACCTATCTTCGCGAGCATCCCGAGCTTGCCCAGCGGCTCGAAAGCGCGATCCGCGGCAAGACCGAGGAAGTCGCCGACGCGCTGATGGCCGGCCCGAGCCCCGACGACGACATCTGATCTGCAGGATGAGGTCGGCCGGGACGGCGTCCGCCGATGCCGACTTCACCCTGGCCGCATCGCCGTTTCCTGGACTTCCACTTCCATTTCGTCATGGGAGTCTTGGGAGGGTCTTCGGTTTGCCCAGAAGGCTATCGCCAAGGCGGAGGAGCCGCACAGGGTGAAACCAAGAAGGAACGGCAGCGTCGTGCCGTCAAATTGCTGGCCGATCGCAAATCCGATCAAGGCACCTCCGACGGTCGTGATCACGCCCTGAACCGATGAAGCGGTTCCGGCGATATGCCCCAGCGGTTCCATGGCCAGCGCACCCGCATTGGCGCCGATCAGGCCGAAGAACGACATGGTCGTCGCCTGCATGATCACGAACATCCAAATGCTCTCCCGCATCACCGCTTCGGCGGCGATGAGGTGGATGAAGGCCAGGCTGCTAAAGGCGGAAAGGGCAATCAGCAGCAGCGACCGCGATCCGAAGCGCATGACCAGCTTCGAATTGGCGTAGGAACTCAGCGCCATCGGACCTGCGATGCACGCGAATACGATGCCGATCAGCTGGGGCCGGTTGAATACATCGAACACGATCTGCTGGATCGAATTGATAAAGGCGAACAGCGCCCCCATCAGCATCGTCTGCGCCACAGTATTGCCGATCGACTGGCGGATTCGCACGGTCGTCCAGACCGCTCCTCCGATCGATCCCAACGATAGCGACCGCCGTTTCTCCCGGGGCA
>JAESFL010001061.1_pt1 | contig 11639 bp, 12 predicted proteins | sample 9269401 | NCBI WGS metagenome assembly JAESFL01 (sample SAMN14506025, study PRJNA617098) | algae metagenome | isolation source: Gloeocapsa sp. UFS-A4-WI-NPMV-4B04 and co-occurring heterotrophs from desert... | place: USA: Utah | collected 2006-10-01 | reverse complement strand
GCCACCACCTACCGCGGCCGCTCAGGATTGCTGGGCGACCGCATCGTGCTTGGATCGAACAACAACAACTTCACCAAGCCCGCGCCCGGAGAGCCGGTATTGATCAGCCTCGACGATGCGGAGACGCTGTTCCACGAATTCGGGCACGCACTGCATTATTTCTCGTCGAACGTTCATTATCCTGGCTTCCTCGGCACCCCGCAGGATTTCGTCGAATATCCAAGTCAAGTGAACGAGAATTGGCTCTTGACCGAGCCGGTGCTGAGCCGGTTTGCCAAGCATCACCGGACGGGCGAGCCGCTGCCAAAGCCGCTGATCGACAAGATCGAGAAGGCTTCGACCTTCAACCAGGGTTTCGCGACGGCCGAATATCTCTCCTCCGCCATCGTGGACATGATGCTGCACATGGACGAAGACGGCCGGGTCGATGCCGACGCGTTCGAGCGGAACGCGCTGAGCAAGATCGGCATGCCTCGAGAATTGGTGATGCGGCATCGGTTGCCGCACTTCAACCACCTCTTCTCGTCGGACGCTTATTCCGCCGGTTATTATTCCTATCTTTGGTCGGAAACGATGGATGCGGACACTTGGGCGGCCTTCGAGGAAGCCGGCAATCCGTTCGACAAGGCTACGGCGCAGCGGTTTAAGACGACCTTGCTCTCGACTGGCAACGAGACCGACCGCGCCGAGGCGTATCGGGCGTTCCGCGGGCGCAATCCGGATGTGCGCGCTTTGATGCGCAAACGCGGCTTTCCAGTGAGGTGAAGGTGCACGCTTCGGCCGCCGCGTCCTTCCCAGATGCAATCTGCTGAGGAGGCAAGTCTTCAGCCGACGCCGAGCGTTGCGGAAGCTTGCCAGCCGCCTCGTCGGCCGCTTACGCAGCCGCCAAGAACTTGAAGGGGATCATCATGAACTTGCGTCGTTTAACATCGGGTGTTGCCGTCACGGCGTTCGTGGCAGCAGCGCCCCTCCATGCCCAAGTGGCATCGCGCGCGGCGCAACCGCAACCGCAGGCTGAACATGTCGAGGTCGATTCCGAGCTTCGCGGCCGCGGTCTCCTCTTTGGGCTGGTCGGCGCCAGCATTGTCATCCTGCTGCTTCTGCTGCTGACCGACAATGGCAGCGACGCGGAGCCGCAGCCCGGGCCGCCGCCGGTCAGCCCGTAGAGCGCCGCGCCGAGCAGGGGTGGCAGTCGGATCCGCGTCCGGTCGCATTCAACTCAGATCGCCTGCTTGTGAGCCCAACGGCGGCAGGTTAAGCGCCGGCCATGCCCCTGCCCCGACACCTCCTTGGCATTGACGGTCTCGAGGCTGCCGACCTCATTGCGATCCTCGACGAAGCGGAGCAGTGGATCGCCTTTAATCGAAAGCCTCGCAAGCATGACGATCGGCTGGCGGGCTTGACGCAGTTCAACGTCTTTTTCGAAAATTCGACCCGTACCCTTTTCTCATTCGAAATCGCAGGCAAGCGCCTCGGCGCCCAGGTCGGCAATTTCCACGTTGCCGGATCGAGCGTCCACAAGGGTGAAACCCTGATCGACACGGCGCTTACGCTCAACGCCATGCGACCCGATGTGATGGTGATCCGCCATTCCGATACCGGCGCGCCGGCGCAAGTGGCACAGGTCGTCGACTGCCCGGTGATAAACGCCGGCGACGGGACCAACGAGCACCCGACCCAAGCCTTGCTCGATGCCCTTACCATCCGCCGTCGCAAAGGACGCATTGCTGGCTTGAAGGTCGCCATCTGCGGCGACATCCGGCACAGCCGGGTTGCCGGCTCGAACATCCGAAGCTTGACGGCGCTCGGTGCCGACGTGCGGATCGTTGGGCCGGAGAGCCTGTTGCGCCGGCCGGAACTACCGCACGTGCCCGCCTTCACCGACATTGACGAAGCCATTGCCGGGGTCGATGTCGTCATGATGCTCCGCATCCAGCGCGAGCGGATGGAGGAGGCTCTTTCCGGAACGCTGGGCGATTATCACAGCCAATATGGCCTCACCCGCCGACGCCTGGAAGCGGCCGCGCCCGATGCGATCGTCATGCATCCGGGACCCATGAACCGCGGCGTTGAGATTGACGGCGATGTCGCCGACGATCCGGAGCGTTCGGCAATTCAGGAACAGGTCGAGCTCGGCGTGGCAATACGGATGGCGTGCCTCGACATACTCACGCGGGACCGTCGCGGCGCCTGAACGAACAAAGGAAATGGCGGCAAGCCGATCGGCCGCCGCCATCCCCTCTTAAACGTGCCGGTTAGGCGCGGTAGCTGTGGTAGCGCGAGGCCCAACGGACAGGTGCGTCGCCGGCATTCGCACGGACGAAGCAGTTGCCGCCCTTGCCGCGGATCGACTGGCAGGCGCGCGCGGCTTCGGCCGGGGTGTGGAAGCCCGACACGGCGAGCCGGTGGAAAATCCCCTTTCCGGGAATGCTCACCTTTGTGCTCATCGGCTCATTTCCAAGCCGATAATGCCGGATCGCTCGCGACCACGCCTTTTCGACCTGAGCGGCGCTGCGATAGGCGCCAATCTGCACCACGAAGCGGCCCTGACCGGAACGGGCCTTCTTTTCGGCCTTCGCCGGCACGAACGGACGGATCGGCGCGGAAGCCAATCGAGCGGCCGAAGCAGCGGGCTCGACGGCTGGTTCCGGACTATTCACCAGGCTTGTCACGGCAGCCGCGAATTGAGTGCCGGTAACGACTTTGGCCGGCGTCGAAGCGGAAGCGGGCACGTCCACGGCCTCGATTGCAGCCGGTGCGGCGAACGCATCGCCATGCTCGGGCGGCGAATAAGCAAAGGTCTGGGCTTGGGTCTCGGCGACGGCAACGGGTGCCTCGGCAGAAGCCGCGGCGGGAGCTTCGGCAAAGACGGGCGCTTCCGGAGCGGAGGGTGCCAGGGCAAGGCGCGTCGGCTGTCCCGCATCCTGGACCGGGCTGGTGCCGAGCAAAGTGGCGACCTGCAGGTGAGCGCTCGTGGGGTTCGCAAAGGAAGCCCATTGCTCGAGCCGGCTGGCAACATCATTGGGCGATAGATCCTGAGAGGCGATGACCCGGGCCTTCTGCCAATCGCCCGCGATCGCGTAGGAAAGCGCGAGGTTCTGCCGAACGCGGGCCGTGGCTCCCGGAGCACGAGCGGCCTCCCCGAGCAATTCGATGGCCCGCTGCGGCTGACCGGCCAAGGCATAAGCAAGGCCGGCATCGGCCGGGGCCGCGCTGGAGACGCGGTCGAGCCGCTCCATCGCTTCGCGGCTTTTGCCCTGCGCCACTTGCGCAAGCGCGAGGCTGAGCGTTGCGCGATTATTTCCCGGGTCGAGGGTCAGGACGTCCGTAAACGCCTGCTCGGCTGAAAGAAAACGACCATTTTTGAGATAGAGGTCGGCAAGAAGCATACGATAGCCCGCATCGCGCGGGGAAAGCTCCACGGCCCGTTCGGCGAAACCCAACGCGCTGGCAAGGTCAGCCTTCTGAACCGCGATCCGCGCCTGTTCGTAAACTTTGGCTGCCGCCGCTTCGCCGGTTACGACGTTCGCGGACGCCGATGCCGGACGATAAAGGCTGCCGGCGGGCTTACAGCCCACCACCGTCAGCCCGAGGACCAAGGTGGAAGCCGCTATTTGAAGGGTGACGTTCTTCTTCATGGTGCCCACTCCGCTTTAATTCCGTTTGCCGGCCTTGGCCGCGACCGAACTCGAGATTGCTTCCAGCTCCGGCAGCGAGCCAAGGAAATGGTCGAGCGCTTCCGTTACAAGCTGCTGCGCGGACCGATGCGTCACCGCGCAGGCAAGCCGAAGCTTCAGGTGGCGTTCGGCATCGAGCCGAAGCGTGAAGGCGGCCTTGGCCTTGCTGCCCGGAGCCTGCCGGCCGCGGGGTTGCATCGACACTACCGATCCAGTCGCCACTGGCACGACCGAGGCCGGCTTGGGGAGCTCGGCAAAGGTGGCTTCGATAACGCGCTGCTGCTCGACCACGACCGGAGGGGACGGTACCGCCTCTTCCTCATCATGAGCCTCGAGCGGCGGCTCGACCTGACCCGTGCGTGGCGCCGGTGTCAGCGCTGCGATGGAGCTCGGAACATGCTCCGGCAATTCTTCCGGTACGAACGCGGGTGCCTGGGTGGCATGACCCATGTCATTCCAGCCAAGGTCCTCGAGCCCAACGGCCATCGGCACCTGGCCGAATCCCTGGGGACGCATGGCGGGCTTGGCCGCGCCTTTGCGAGCCAGGAGGCCGGAGGAGAGGGAAGCGAAAGGCTTAGCTTCAGCCACTGGTGCCTCCCTTACTGGCCAACAACGCGGCGGCCGAAGCCGCCAGCGGCGCGCGGCGCAGACGGATGCATCGCCGGAGCGCCCGGCGCTGCGAACACGGTGCGGCGGAAATTCTTTTCGAGGCGATCGGAAATGTAGTCCCAGAGCTCGGTGACTTCGGCCGCCGACTTGCCTTTGGGATCGATTTCCATGACCGTGCGGCCATCGATCATCGAGGCGGCGAAATCGGTGCGGTGGTGAAGCGTGACGGGAGCCACCGTTCCGTGCTGCGAAAGCGCGACGGCGGCTTCGTAGGTGATGCGCGCCTTCGGTGTCGCGGCGTTGACGACGAAGATCAGCGGCTTGCCGGCGCGCTCGCAGATGTCGACGGTGGCTCCGACGGCACGCAGATCGTGCGGGCTGGGCCGCGTCGGAATGACGACCAGCTCGGCAACCTGGATGACGCTCTGGATGGCCATGGTGATCGCGGGCGGCGTATCAATCACGGCAAGTTTGAATCCCTGCTGGCGAAGCACCTCGAGGTCGGCGGCGAGCCGCGCAACCGTGGTTTGCGCAAAGGCGGGCATTTCCGCTTCGCGTTCGTTCCACCAATCGGCGAGCGAGCCTTGCGGATCGATGTCGATGAGGCAGACGGGCCCCGATCCGGCAAGCTGCGCCTGCACGGCCAAATGGCCGGACAGCGTGGTCTTGCCCGAACCACCCTTCTGAGACGACAGTGCCAAAACGCGCATGATTTCCCCTCGGTTCTCCAAACCTCGACCGCTGGATGCACCTCGGGCTGCTAAAATCTGGTTAACTCCGGCTCGCGGTCGGTTCCTCTGCCGCAAAAGCTCGAAAGCAGGTGCTAAGGGCGCGTTAACCTTCCTCGGCTAGCGTTCCTGCCGATTGTGATCTGTTGAAGGAAAGTCAGCATGGATATCGGCCGGCAGGCGCTTATCGGCGCCGCGCTCGCATGGGCGACGATGGGAGCGGCGCCCGCGCTTGCGGACGTGAAATCGGGTGTCGAGGCATGGCAGCAGGGCCAGTTCGCCGCTGCCATCAAAGAATGGCGCCCGCTTGCCGAACAGGGCGACGCCGATGCCCAGTTCAACCTGGGCCAGGCTTATCGGCTCGGCCGCGGCGTTCCCGCAGATCTCCGGGTCGCGCAGAGCTGGTTCGGCAAGGCTGCCGCCAAAGGGCACGAGCAGGCACAAGGCAATCTCGGCCTTATTCTATATGAAGGCGGCAAACGCCGCGAGGCGCTGCCGTGGATCAGGATGGCGGCCGACCGCGGCGATCCGCGCGCCCAATATGTGTTGGGCATCGAGCTTACCAATGGCGACCTCGTCGCCAAGGATTGGCCCCGTGCCTATGGGCTGATGACTCGCGCGGCGGGCCAGGGTCTCCCGGCGGCCGCGCGCAGCCTGACGAAAATGGAACAATTCATGCCGGCCGATCAGCGCCGCCAGGGAATCGCCCTTGCCCGCCAGATCGAGCGGCCGGCAAAGCCCGTCGCGGCCGGCAAAGCGACCATGGCCGCACCAGCGCCGAACCCGGCGGGCGGCGCCGGCGCCGGATGGCGGGTTCAGCTCGGCGCCTATGGAAGTCCAGCGGCAGCGCAAGCTCAGTGGACGGCGATCAGGGTCAAGGTGCCGGCGTTGGGCGCCCTCCGCCCATCCTACGAAAAGGCCGGAACCTTGACGCGTCTTCGCGCAGGCCCCCTCGGCAGCCGCGCTGCCGTCAACAAGCTTTGCGGTGTCGCCAAAGCCGCCGGGCAGCCTTGCTACCCGATCGCGCCGTGACGCCGCTCCTCCCGCTGGCTTAACGTTTTTTTTGTGTCCGTCGGTTACTTACGCCTTGAGCAAGCTAGGCTCCTGGGGGCGGAAATGGGTGCAAGACGGAGATTCATCAGCGCATCGGCAATGGCGTCACGCTGGCGCCGCCGCCAGATGTGCGTGCTGATCGCCGACCTTCCGGTGCCGGCAGCGCTCCGCGAGATTTCGGCAACCGGCGCTTTTCTGGAAACGAACGCGCGCCCTTCGCTTGGCGCAAATGTGGAGCTTCATCACCCGGAAGCGGGCGCCATCTCCGCCGTTGTTCAAGGCGTGTCGGGCGACGGCATAAGAATCGGGTTCAACTGCGGTGAGCAGTCGGTTGCCTTTGCCCTGGCGGCCATCACGGCCGACATGAGCAACCCGGCCGCCTAACCGGCTTCCCACTCGCTTCGGGCATAGCCTTGCGCGTAGAGCAAGGCACCAAGGTCGCAGAAATCGATCCGCGCGTCCGCCGCCGCCGCCAATTTCGGTTTGGCATGATAGGCGACGCCCAGCCCGGCAGCTTCGATCATCGGAATGTCGTTCGCGCCGTCGCCTACGGCAAGCGTGTCGGCGAGGTCGATCTGGTCCGCTGCCGCCGCATCGACCAGCGCCTGGCGCTTGGCATCCGCTCCGACGATGGCGCCCACCAATGTTCCATTAAGCTTTCCATCGCTGATGGCGAGATCGTTGGCGATGCAGCGGCTGAAGCCGATCTCGTCGGCGACCTGCTGCGCGAATTGCACGAAACCTCCGGAAACGAGCAGGCCTTGGGCCCCTTCCCTCCGCATCGTCCGGACGAGCGCCTTGGCGCCCGGCATGAACCGCAGCCTTTCCTTCCTGCATCGATCGATCGCGGCGGCATCCAAATCTTTGAGCAGCGCGACCCGTGCGCGAAGCGCGGCTTCGAACTGGAGCTCGCCCCGCATCGCCCGTTCGGTGATCTCGGCGACTTCCGCCTTAAGCCCGGCAAAGTCGGCGAGCTCGTCGATACACTCGATCGTAATCATCGTCGAATCCATGTCGGCAACGAGCAGCCTCTTGCGCCGCCCCGCCTCGCCTTGGACGACCACGTCCACACCTGAGCTCAGGCCTTCGAGGGCGCGACGCACCGGCTCCGGCGCAGAGGAGAAAAGAAGGTCGCAAGCCTTGTCCTCCTCGACCCAGCTGCGGCCCATCAGATAGGCACCCGCGGCTACCGCCGCGTCTTCGGCGGCAGAAATATCGCCGCCCGACAGCCGATCCGCTGCTATCAATGTCGCAATGAACACATCCGCCTCTTCGCTGCCGCCGCTCGCGCTTATCGCGGGGCCGACCGCCAGCGGCAAGTCGGCGCTTGCGCTGGCGCTTGCCGAAACGCGCAACGGCATCGTGATCAACGCCGACAGCGCCCAGGTCTACCAGGATCTTCGCATCGTCAGCGCCAGACCCAGTCAGGCCGACGAAGCGAGGGCGCCGCACCGGCTGTACGGCTACCGGGACGGCGCGGATGTCTGCTCGGCTGCGGACTGGGCAGCGGACGCAAGAGCCGAAATCGATGCCGCCCATCAGGCAGGAAAACTGCCGATCCTCGTTGGAGGAACGGGACTATATCTCCGCACCCTCCTGGAAGGGATCGCTCCCGTTCCGCCGATTGAGCCTTCGGTCCGGCAGTCGGTCCGATCCCTCGGCCTGCCCGAAACCCTGCGCGCCCTCCGGCGGGAAGATCCCGAAGCGGCGGAGCGGATCCGGCCTACCGATAGCTCCCGCCTGGCACGGGCGCTGGAGGTCGTCCGCTCGACGGGACACCCGCTGGCCCAATGGCAGCGCGAAAAACAGGGCGGCATCGCCGATCGGGTGAAGCTTTACCCACTCATCCTCCTCCCGCCGCGCGACTGGCTCTATCGCCGCTGCGATGCCCGTTTCGACGACATGTTCTCGGAAGCTGGCATGGACGAGGTTCGCACCCTCCTCGACCGGAGATTGAACCCGGCACTTCCTGTGATGCGCGCGATCGGGGTGCGTGAGATCGGCGCCTTTCTAAGCGGAGCCTTTGGCCGGGCGGAAGCTCTGGAGGCGGGACGCACGGCAACCCGGCGCTACGCCAAACGGCAATATACCTGGTTCTCGCGCCAACCGCCGCCTGAATGGCCCCGTTCTTCGGCGCCGCTCGATTGCGAGCGCCTCGGCGATGCCCTAGCGGCGCTCGAGCTTTAGGGGGGAGCGGATGAAGGTCTACTTTGATCGGGATGCTGATCTCGCCCTGGTGGGCGGCCGCACCATTGCGGTGATCGGCTACGGCAATCAGGGCCGGGCCCAGGCGCTGAACCTGCGCGACAGCGGGGTCCGCGTGATCGTCGGCCTCCCCTCGTCGTCGCTGAGCCGCGAGCGCGCCTCGGCCGATGGCTTGGCCGCCATGACCGCCGCTGAGGCCTCGGCGGCGGCGGACGTGGTCGTGCTGCTGGCCGCGGACGAGGATCAGGCCCGAATCTATCGGGCCGATATCGCTCCCGCGCTTCGGCAAGGCGCCGCCCTCATCTTCGCCCACGGCCTCAACATCCACTTCAAACTGATCGAGCCGCGTAGCGATCTCGACGTCCTGCTGGTCGCGCCCAAGGGACCGGGCACGGCGCTTCGCGATAGCTATGTACAAGAAAGCGGCCTCCTTTCCCTGATGGCCGTCAGTCAGGATGCCAGCGGCGGGGCGGAAGCCCTCGCCCTTTCTTATGCCGCCGCGATCGGCAGCGGCCGGGTCGGCATTCTACCGACCAGCTTCGCCGAGGAATGCGAGGCCGACCTGTTCAACGAGCAGGCCGTGCTTTGGGGCGCGATCCCGGAGCTCATCACCGCCGGGTACGAAACGTTGGTCGAGGCGGGCTTCGCTCCCGAAGTCGCTTATCTGGAATGCGTCACCGAGGTGAAGCTGATCGCCGATCTCATCCATGCGCGAGGCCTTGCCGGCATGCGGCAGGCGATATCCAACACGGCCGAGTTCGGTGCCCTCAAGGGCGGCACGCGGATCATCGATCAGGACAGCCGCACCGAAATGCGGCGTATCCTTCGCGAAGTCAGAAGCGGCGCCTTCGTCCAGGATCTGCTCGCCGACGCGGCGTCGGGATACCCGAAGCTCTCGGCCAGCCGGTCCAAAGCCGCCGCCCACCCCATGGAGGCAGTGCGGGCTCGCCTGGAGCAACTCAAAGCTTCCTGACCCTCACGCGACCGAACCCGAAAAAAATTCACTCCCTCCGTCATTCCCGCAATCTCGAACAACTCAAAGGTGTGTCAGTATAGTAAGGCAGCAGCACAGGGGAATGCATCTGCAAAGGGGAATGAACATGCTCACACACCGTATCGCCAAGACACTTCTGGCCGGCATGCTGATCGCCGCCGCAACGCCGTCCCTCGCGGCCGAGCCGGCGTCCCCACCGCCGCCCACCAAGGCGAAGAAACAAGCCAAGAAGATAATCGACGAAAACGGCAACGCGCTCATCTGCAAGAAGGTGCGTCTGACCGGGAGCCGGGTGCCGAAAGACACTTGCGCCAGCGCGGCGGAATGGAAGGAATTGGAAGCGGAGGGTTATCGCGACTGAGCCGCTCACTTTCGTCCGAATAGTTGCATTGCCCCGAGTGCGGTGTGACTTCCATTTCGCGGAGCAGCGCATTCATTTCGGCGACCGACAGCACCCGGCCGGCCCGCACGGAGCCATGACAGGCCATCGTCGCGGCAACATGGTCGATCTTTTCCTTGAGGCTCAGCGCCTCGTCGAACGCGGCCAGATCGTCGGCAAGGTCCGTGACCAGCCCCTTGGTGTCGCCGGGGCCGAGCAGCGCTGGCGTCGCCCGCACCAGCATGGCGCGGGCGCCGAACCGTTCGAGCTCCAATCCCATCTGGCCCAGTTCGGCGGCACGAGCTTCGAGACGGTCGCAGGCCGCCTCGTCAAGCTCCACCACTTCGGGAAGCAGCAGCGCCTGGCGGGAAACGCCGCCATTCGCCATCGCTTCGCGCATCCGTTCGAGAACCAGACGCTCATGGGCGGCATGTTGATCGATGAGCACGAGCCCGTCCTCCGCTTCTGCAACGATATAAGTTGCCGCGACCTGCCCGCGGGCGACGCCGAGCGGGAAGGACGAGGATGGCGGAATCGCCTCGAACGCGGCTTCGGCGCGGGCCGACGGCGGTGGAATATAAGCTTGCGCGCTTTCCCAGACGCTCGTCTGCGCCGAGGGTGGGAAACTGGGCCGCTGGAAGGAGGGCGCGAGCGGCTCGCGCTGCCAGCTTCCGAGCAGCGAAGCCGGCTGATGAGCACTGCGGTGCCCCGCCTGATCGAGCGCATTTCGAAGGCCGCCGACGATCAGGCCGCGAATGGCGGCGGGGTCGCGGAACCGCACTTCGGTCTTGGCGGGGTGGACGTTGACGTCCACCTCATCGGTCGGCAGCTCGATGAACAAGGCCACGATCGGGTGCCGGTCGCGGGCGAGCAGATCCTGATAGGCTGCCCGGACCGCGCCGATCAGCAGCCGATCCTTCACCGGGCGCCCGTTGACGAACAGGAACTGGTGGTCGGCCACGCCGCGATTAAAGGTCGGCAGTCCGGCAACCCCGCCGAGGCGAACGGTGCCCCGCTGATAATCGATAGCGATGCTGTTTTCGGCCAAGCCATGATCGGTCAGCGCCGCCACCCGTGCGGGGCGGTCCTCGCCCGGCTGCACGGCAAGGCTGCGGCGGCCCTCATGCTCCAGCGAAAAGCCGACGTCCGGGCGAGCCATGGCGAGACGCTTCACCGCGTCCAGACAGGCGGCATATTCGGAACGGGGCGAACGCAGGAATTTGCGGCGGGCGGGGACGCGGGCGAAGAGTTCCTCAACGGCAATGCGGGTGCCGGGCGGAAGCGCGCCTGGCCCCTCCTCCACCACCCGGCCATTGTCGAGCGTGCGGCGCCAGCCATCGGAACCGCGGACCCGGCTTTCCAGGCGGAGACGGGATACGCTGGCGATCGACGGCAGCGCCTCGCCGCGAAAGCCGAGGGTGGTCACCGCTTCGATGGCATCGTCGGGTAGCTTGGACGTGGCATGGCGCTCCAGCGCTAGGACCATTTCGGAGGGATTCATGCCGCAGCCGTCGTCGGCAACCTCGATACGCCCTACCCCCCCTTCGTAAAGGCTGATCGCGATCCGGGTCGCACCCGCGTCGATCGCATTTTCTACGAGTTCTTTCAGCGCGCTGGCCGGCCTTTCGACCACTTCGCCGGCCGCTATCCTGTTAACGAGATCTTCGGGCAGTCGTCTTATTGACATGGCTGAGTGTGTAGACCAACGGGCGGCTTCCCGCGAGCGCGTTAACGATAATGTGGACGGCGGCGGCGAGGTCACCCTATAGAAGAAAAATCGAACGGTGCGGGGGGTTTCCGGCGCCGCGATGAGAGAGCGAGAGCTGCCGACATGTCATTTTTGCGTTTCTTCAAGTTCCCGTCCCACGACATGGCTATCGATCTGGGAACGGCGAACACCGTCGTCTACGTCCGCGGGCGAGGCGTCGTGCTGAACGAGCCGTCCGTGGTCGCGATCGAAACGCTCAATGGCGTGAAGCGCGTCAAGGCCGTGG
>JAESFL010001060.1_pt1 | contig 11641 bp, 12 predicted proteins | sample 9269401 | NCBI WGS metagenome assembly JAESFL01 (sample SAMN14506025, study PRJNA617098) | algae metagenome | isolation source: Gloeocapsa sp. UFS-A4-WI-NPMV-4B04 and co-occurring heterotrophs from desert... | place: USA: Utah | collected 2006-10-01 | reverse complement strand
TCGTCGCCGACGTGCCCTTCGTCGACGTGCTCAACACCATGCTCGACGCCGACCTGCCGCTGACCCCGCCGGAATGGCCGGAATGGGGCAACCCGGCTGAGAGCGAGGCGGCGTTCAGGACGATCCTGTCCTATTCGCCCTACGACAACGTCGCCGCGAAGGCCTATCCGGCGATCCTGGCGCTCGGCGGCCTCACCGATCCGCGCGTGACCTATTGGGAGCCGGCCACATGGGTGGCCCGGCTGCGCGCCACCATGACCGGCGGCGGTCCCATCCTCTGCAAGATCAACATGGAGGCCGGGCATGGCGGCGCGGCCGGCCGCTTCGACCGCCTGGAAGAGGTCGGGCTGATCTACGCCTTTGCCCTGATGGCGGCGGCGCGCGCGGCGAAGCCCGCCTGAACAGGATCGGTGCCGGCCGGGAAAGGCCGCGCGGCCGGCGCTTCGACAAAGCGTCGCAAAAAGGGCAGAACGGCGCCCGCGCCTCTGCTGTGATGGTACAGCAGAGAATAAGATTAAAATAATAGTCGAACACGACGCCCAGGGAGAAACCCGATGAAGTACGTCGCGATCGCCGCCGCGATCCTGTTCGCGCTACCGCTCGCTGCGCAGGCTCAGGAGCCGGCGCCGAAGCCGGTCGCGCCCGAGGTCGGCGCGACCGCCCCAGAGGGGGCTCCGAAGGCGCCGCAGTCCGCCCAGGAGCGTCAGCAGGCGAATGCCGTGAAGCTCGCCGGGCTCGTGCGCTTCGTCGGCGAGTCCTGCAAGGAGGCGCAGCCCGATTACGAGCGGTTCAAGGCGGTGGTCGCCGCCATGGGGGTCGATCTCGACGCGATCTCCAAGGGTGAATTGCTGATGCGCAGCATGGGCTACACCGAAGCCTACCGGAAGAACGTCGATGAGAGCTGCCGGAAGGCGCAGGAAATGTTCGGCGAGAGGGGCACGGCGATCCCCGGCCTCGTCCTGCGCAAGGCCTCGTGAGGCAAGCCGCGCTTTAAGCACGCGTTCACCGCGCTGAGCGAGAGTGCCCGCACGAGTGGCGTTCGGCGCCCGGCCTCCGTCCGAGGTCAGGCGCCGCGAAGATGGCGGGCGTTTCGCGCGATGGGGGGACGGGCCGGTCAGGGAAAGCGGCTGCGTCCGGGCAGGATGTTGCTGCGCGCCGGCCTCGCCGCCGGCCTCTGCGCCTGGATTTCGGCGGCGGAGGCGGCCCGACTCGTCTCGGCCAAGGGCGCGCAGGCGCCGGAAGGCTACGGCCGCATCGTCCTGACCTTCGATGAGCCGGTCGCCGTCAAGGCGCGGGTGTCGGGCGCGATTCTCGTGCTCACCTTCGGCGAGGCGGTGACGGCCGGCCCCGAGCGGATCGCCGCCGGCATGCCGGACTATGTCACCGTGGTGCGGCGCGACCCCGACGGTTCGGCCCTGCGTCTGGCCCTGCAACGCCCCTATCGCCTCAACGTGCAGGATGCCGGCGAGCAGGTCTTCATCGATCTGCTGCCGGAGAATTGGAATGGTTTCCTTCCGCCGCTTCCCACCGAGGTGGTGGCCGATCTCGCCCGCCGGGCGGCCGCCGCCGAGGCGAGCCTGAAGGCCCGCAACCCGCCTCCCGTCCCACGTCCGCTGACCCTCGAACTCGCCCGCAACGAGGTGCGGACCCGTCTCTCGCTGCGCCTGCCGGAGGGCAGCGAGGCGGCCTTCGCGCCGACCGGAACAGGCACGCGCCTCACGCTGCCGGGCGCGTGGCGCATCGACGATCTCGCCCTGCGGGGGCGCCTCGCCCCGAACATCGGCCGCGTCGCCGTCGAGACGGAGGTGGGCGAGACCCGGATCGTCGCGAACCCGGCGGATGGTGTGACCCTCGCCACCGCGCGCGACGAGGATGTCGTCACCATCGATTTCCTCACCAAGCCGCCGTCGTCGGAGACCGCGCTGCCATCGGCGGCCCTTTCTGGAAGCGAAGCGAAGGAGGAAGTGAGGGACGCCGCAAAGGAGCCGCCCCGGCCCGCCGCCGCGCCGGCCGCCGACGCATCGCCGCGCCGTCCCGCGCCGCCCTCTTCCCCGATGACGCGCAAGGCGGGTTCGGGGCTCGTCTTCCCCTTCGCCAAGCGTGTGCCGGCGGCCCTGTTCGAGCGCGGAGGGGTCGTCACGCTCGTGTTCGCCACGACAGACCCGGTCGCCGTGCCTCCGCCCGGAGCCACGGGCCTCGTCGCGCTCTCGGCCCCGCAGCGCAGCGGCGCCTTCACCATTCTCCGCTTCACCGCACCCCCCGGACGGCTCGTTGATCTCCTGCCTGTCACCGAACCGGGAGGCTGGGAGCTGATGACCGGCGACAGCCTCTCACCGAGCGAGAGCCTGACCGCTCAGCGCATTCCGGCGGCGCAGGGGCGGCTCGGCGTGACCCTGCGCCTGCCCGCGGCCGGTCCCGTCGGCTGGCTCGATCTCGCTGGCGAGCGCATCGCCGTCGTCACTGCCGACGGCAGCCGTCCGGCGGGGGTGGTGAAGGCGCAGCGCTTCGTCGAGTTCGAACTCATCCCGAGCCGGCTCGGCCTCGCCGTGCTCGCGAACGCCGACGACCTCATCGTTCGGCCCGACCTCGACGGCGTCACGATCGGCCGTGAGGGCGGGAAAGAGGGGCGCGAGAGCGGTCTTGCGGTCTCCGGCGTCTCGCGTTCCGCCGATCCGCCGGTGGGCTCCGTCACGGAGCTGGTGATCGACCGCGAAGCCTGGGAAAAGGCGCAGCGCGGCGACGTGCGCGCGACACTGCGCGAGGGCTTGGCCGCCGCCGTCGAGGCGCAGCGCCGGGACCGCGGCGGCGCCCGCCTCGCTCTGGCCAGAGCGCTGATCGCCAACGACCTCGACGTCGAGGCGCTCGGCGCCCTGAACGCGGCCGCCGCCGAGGACGTCGTCATCGACGGCGACCGGCAGACGGTTCTGATGCGCGGCATTCTGCTCGCCCGGATCGGACGGGCCGAGGAGGCGCGCAAGCTCCTCTCGGACGAGCGGCTCGCCTCCAATCCCGAAGCTCGCCTCTGGCGCGGCTATGCCGAGGCGTTGACCGGTCGGTGGAGCGAGGCGGCGAGTGCCCTGCGCGCCGGCGAGTCGGTCTTGGAGCGCTACCCCGAGCCCCTCGCCTCGCTGTTCCACGCCGCCGCTGCCGAGGCCGCAGTCGAGACCGGGGATTGGGAGGCGGTCACGCGCGAAGCGATCGCAGCCACCCGTGCCGCCACCGAATACACGCGGGACCGGCTGACGCTGCTGCGGGCGAAGATGGACGAGGCGACGGGGCGCGGCGCGGCGGCGCTGGCGGCCTACGAGACGCTGCGGGATCAGGCGCCCTGGCCGCTGGCGGCGGAGGCGACGCTGCGTGCGGCCACCCTCGGCCACACACTCGGCAAGACGACCCTGCCCGACGCGATCGACCGGCTGGAGATCCTGGCCGTGACCTGGCACGGCGGCCCGACCGAGATCGGCACGCTCGGTGCGCTCGGCGGCCTCTACGAAGAGGCCGGGCGCTGGCGCAAGATCTTCACCACCGCGCGCCGGGCCAACACCCTCAACGCCCAGGCGCCGATCGCGCGCGCGCTGCACGAGCGCGCCATGACCGTCTTCGAGGACCTGTTCCTCGGCCCGCGCGGCGAAAAGCTCGGCGGCGTCGAGGCGCTGGCGCTGTACTTCGACTTCAAGGACTTCGCCCCCGCCGGCCGGCGGGCCGACGAGATCGTGCGTCGCTTGGCCGACCGTCTCGTCGCCCTCGACCTGCTCGATTCCGCCGACGAGCTGCTGCAGTACCAGATCGAGCACCGCCTGGAGGGCGCGGCCCGCTCCTCGGTTTCGGCACGGCTCGCCACGATTCGCCTGATGGAGGGCAAACCGCTCCAGGCGCTCCAGACGCTCGACGCGACCCACCTGCCCGAATTGCCGGAGGACGTCCGCCGCGCCCGCGCGCTGCTGCGGGCTCGCGCCCTGTCCGATCTGTCCCGCACCGATCTCGCCCTGGAGACGGTTGAGGGCGAGACCGGGGCCGATGCCGAACGGCTGCGCGCCGACATCCTTTGGGCCGCCCGCCGCTGGCGCGAAGCGGGCGAGGCGCACGAGATGATCCTCGGGCCGGCTTGGCGCTCCGGAAAGCCCCTCGACGACACGGCGCGCGCCGACGTGATCCGCGCCGGCATCGCCTATGGGCTCGCGGGCGAGGCGCTGGGCTTGGAGCGCTTGAAGGCGAAGTTCGCGGGGCCGATGGCCGAGGGCGCGGATGCCCGCACCTTCGCGATGCTGACGCGGCCGGATGCGCCCCGCTCCGCCGCCTTCCGCGACGCGGCCCTGCGCGCCACGAAGGCGGAAACGCTCGCCGCCTTCCTCTCGGAATATCGCAAGCGCTATCCGGACAGCGCCGTGCCGGAGCCCGGCAGCGCCGCGACGGGCAACCGCGCCGAGGCGCCGTCCCCGCCGCCGGGCTGACGCTCAGTACGTGCGGCGGCCGCGCTGCGCATCGAGGCTCCACGGGCCGGGGCCGGCGAAGGCGATGTAGAGGAAGACGAAGCAGAACAGGATTGCCGCATCACCCCCGTTGAGGGCCGGGAAGAAGCTCTTCGGCGCGTGGGCGATGAAGTAGGCGAAGGCCATCTGGCCGGAGAGGATGAAAGCGACCGGCCGGCTGAACAGCCCGACCACGAGCAGCGCGCCGCCGACGAGTTCGAGCAGGCCGGCGATTCCGGACAGCGATAGCAGTGGCGGGTTCATCGCGCTCGGCGGGAAACCGAGGATCTTCTGCGTGCCGTGCGCCATGAAGATCAGTGCCGAGACGATTCGCAGGACGCTCAGCATCCGCGGCGCCCATTGTGCGGTGATGCTCGTCAGATCCATGCCTCAACGTCCTCTCTACGCGTCGGCCCGCGCCCTCGAATCATCGTGCGGCGGGCCTCACCCTCCGTAGCTTTGAATGAGGGAGCCTGCCACCAACGTCCAACCGTCGACCAGAACGAAGAAGATCAGCTTGAACGGCAGCGCAACGGTGGCCGGCGGGAGCATCATCATACCCATCGCCATCAGCACCGAGGCGACCACGAGATCGATGATCAGGAAGGGGATGAACAGAAGGAAGCCGATCTCGAAGGCGCGGCGCAGCTCCGAGATCATGAAGGCGGGGGTGACGATTTCCAGGCCGATCGCTTCCGGACCCGCGGGGGCCGGCTGACGGGCCATGTCGAGGAAGAGCTTAAGATCCTTCTCGCGCACATTGCGCAGCATGAAGGTCTTGAACGGTGCGGAGGCCCGCTCGAAGGCCTGGGACTGGCTGATCTGGCCGGCCACCAGCGGCTCGACGCCGTTCCGATAGGCCTCCCGCGCCGTCGGTGCCATCACGAACGCCGTCAGGAACAGAGCGAGGCTGACCATCACCGTGTTGGGCGGGGCGGTCTGGGTGCCGAGCGCCGAGCGCAGGATCGACAGCACGACGACGATCCGGGTGAAGGAGGTCGCCATCACCAGGACGGACGGCGCGAGCGCCAGGACCGTGATCAGCGCGACGAGCTGGAGCGCCCGCTCGGTGGTGCCGCCCGCGCCGAGATCGAGGGTGACGCTCTGCGCCAGCGCCGCGCCCGAGCCCCCCACGAACAGCAGGACAGCCAGGACCGTCGTCCGAAGAGCGGGGCGCAGCACGGGTCGGCAGGGGGAGGGGGTCATCGCGGGCCGCACCCTGGGGCGTGATTCGGTCGCGCACAAGCGACGCGACGACACGCTGCAACGCCCTTGTCGTACCCTTGCCGCGCGATCACACGTCGTCGCCGACGACGCCCGCCTCGTCCTGGGCCTGAAGCACCGCCGGCCGCGGCATCGAGATGATGTTGTAGCCCGAATCGACGAAGTGGATCTCACCGGTCACGCCGGCGGAGAGATCGGAGAGGAGGTAGAGGGCGGAATTGCCGACATCCTCCAGCGTCACCGTGCGCCGCAGCGGCGCGTGCGCCTTTTGGTGATTGTACATCAGCCGGGCATCGGCGATGCCGGCGCCGGCCAGCGTGCGCATCGGACCGGCCGAGAGGGCGTTGACGCGGATTCCGTCCGGCCCGAGGTCGCTGGCGAGGTAGCGCACCGAGGCTTCGAGCGCGGCCTTGGCGACGCCCATGACGTTGTAGTTCGGCATCACGCGGGTCGAGCCTGCATAGGTCAGCGTCAAAAGCGATCCGCCCCGCGGCATGCGCGCGGCCGCGCGCTGGGCGATCTCGGTGAAGGAGAAGCAGGAGATCGTCATGGTGCGCGAAAAATTCGCGCGGGTCGTGACATCGACGTAGCGGCCCTTGAGCTGCGCCTTGTCCGAGAAGCCGATCGCGTGGACGATGAAGTCGATCCCGTCGGGGAAGCGCTCGTCGAGGGCGGCGAAGGCGGCATCGACGGTGCCGATGTCCTCGACGTCACAGGGCAGCACGATGTCGGAGCCGACCGAGGCGGCGAGCGGCGCGACGCGGCGGCCGAGCGCCTCGCCCTGATAGGTGAAGGCGAGTTCTGCGCCCTGCCGGTGTAGAGTCTTGGCGATGCCCCAGGCGATCGAATGATCGTTGGCGACCCCCATGATGAGGCCGCGCTTGCCCGCCATTAAACCCGTCATTCTCAAACCCGCACGCCTTCGGCCTGGCGCCGCGGCGCCCTGTGCGAGGCTTAGCCCGCCGGGCGACGGCCTGTCCACGCGTGGCGCTGAATTGCACACGGCGTCGCGCCACAGGCCCGGCACGAAAAAGCCCCGGCGCGGGTACGCTGGGGCCTCGAGATCGGTCAGGTAGGGAGGAAGGGTCTCAGAAGTAGCCGCGGGTTCCCGACTGTGCGTCGTCGATCAGGGCCTGCTTGGCCCGCACGGCCACGGTCGCGGCAACGGCGATGCCAATCACGGTGAGCAGAGCGAGGGCCATCAACATAATGCTAACCTGCTTATCGAAGCAGGAACGCGGGTGCAACTGGTCGGTTCCGCCGATCCATCAGACGAAGGATCGGCTTATGCTTGACCATTGCTTCGCAGTTGCGAAGGGTGCGGTGCCGCGTCGGCGAGATCCGGTGGTGACGCTCACGCGTCCGGGTGCTTGAGCACCAGCGTCGCATTGGTCCCGCCGAAGCCGAACGAGTTCGACATGACGTGGCCGAGCTGCACTCCGTCCCGGCGCTGGCGCAGGATCGGCATGTCGGCGAAAGCCGGGTCGAGCTCGTCGATATGCGCGCTCTCGCAGATGAAGCCGTTGTTCATCATCAGGAGCGCGTAGATCGCTTCCTGCACGCCGGTCGCCCCGAGCGAATGCCCGGTCAGCGACTTGGTGGCCGAGATCGGCGGGCAGGAATCGCCGGCACCGAACACCTCGCGAATCGCTTCGATCTCCTTGTCGTCGCCGACGGGCGTCGAGGTCGCGTGCGGGTTGATGTAGTCGATCCGGGCGCCCTTCAGGTCTTCCATCGCTTGGCGCATGCAGCGCACCGCGCCCTCGCCGGAGGGGGCGACCATGTCGTGCCCGTCGGAGGTGGCGCCGTAGCCGGCGACCTCGCCGTAGATCCGCGCGCCGCGTGCCTTGGCGTGCTCGTACTCTTCCAGCACCAGGACGCCGGCGCCGCCGGCAATGACGAAGCCGTCGCGGTTCACGTCGTAGGCGCGCGAGGCGCGGGCCGGCGTGTCGTTGTAGCGCGAGGACATGGCGCCCATGGCGTCGAACAGGACGGAGAGCGTCCAGTCCAACTCCTCGCAGCCGCCGGCGAAGATCACGTCCTGCCGGCCGCCGCGGATGATCTCGGCAGCGTTGCCGATGCAGTGATTCGACGTCGCGCAGGCCGACGAGATCGAATAGTTCACGCCGCGGATCTTGAACCACGTGGCGAGCGTGGCGGACGCGGTCGAGGACATCGCCTTCGGCACCGCGAACGGGCCGACCCGCTTCGGTCCCTTCTCGCGGGCGATGGCCGCGGATTCGACGATGGTGCGGGTCGAGGGACCGCCCGAGCCCATGATGATGCCGGTACGGTCGTTCGAGATCTCGCGCTCTTCGAGCCCCGCATCGCGGATCGCCTGATCCATGGCGATGTGGTTCCAGGCGGTGCCGCCGCCGTGGAAGCGCATGGCGCGGCGATCGACGACGCCTTCCGGATCGATCGTCGGCGCGCCTGCGACCTGGCTGCGGAAGCCGTGCGCGGCCTGCGCTTCGGCACGCGCGATCCCGGAACGGGCCTCGCGCAGGGAGGCCAGAACCTCCTGGGTATTGTTGCCGATGGACGAGACGATGCCCATCCCGGTGATGACGACACGCCGCATGATGGCTCGTGCTGCTTGGCGCCGCGGCTTGTGCGGCGTTTCCTCGGGGAGGTCAGTTAGGATGATGCGCGCCCAATCTCAACCGCGCTCGAAGGACTTGTTGCCGAACCGGCGGCCGGTTCGGCAGGAAAAATCCCTCTCATACGGGAGTGGCGGCGATCTCAGGACCGGAACAGCGCCACGCGCAGGTCGCTCGCCTCGTAGATGCGCTGACCGTCGGCCTCCAGCCAGCCGTCTGCGATGCCGAGCACGAGTTTGCCCTGGCGCACGCGCTTGATGTCGATGCCGTAGACGACCTGCTTGACCGTCGGCAGCACCTGGTCGCTGAACTTCACCTCGCCGACGCCGAGCGCCCGGCCGCGACCCGGCGCGCCGAGCCAGCCGAGATGGAAGCCGACGAGCTGCCACAGGGCGTCGAGCCCAAGGCAGCCCGGCATCACCGGGTCATCCTTGAAGTGACAGGGGAAGAACCAGAGGTCGGGCCGGATATCGAACTCGGCCAGCACGTGCCCCTTGCCGTGGGCGCCGCCCTCTGTCCCGATCGAGGTGATCCGATCGAACATCAGCATCGGCGGAAGCGGAAGCTGGGCGTTGCCCGCTCCGAACAGCTCACCGCGTCCGCAGGCCAGGAGATCCTCGTAGGAGTAGCTCGAAGCGCGCTGCGGAGAAGCGCCGTCGGGTTGCTGGTCGAGAGAGGCCATGGATGACGTACGGGTCCTCGGTGACGGACGGGTCCGATGCGTGAGAGCGGTCGGGGCGTGACGGAATGGGCGCCTCGTTAGCACAGCCTTCCCGCGCTCACAAAGCCGCCCGGCAGGGCCTTCCTTGCAAGGTCCTGGTGTTGGCTCAACGCGCGTCGGCGCGGGAAGAGCCATGCGTCTTCCACCTATCAAACCGGACCCGGAACCTGCACGGGTTGCCGCAGGGCTTCAACATCCGTATAATTTCGCTCGCTATACTCATTCTAAATAAGTGGGAATCGTTCCCAGCAATGTCCGATCTGATGCCACTCCAGGCCGTGCTGAACGCCCGGTCCCTTTCGCCGGTCGATGGTGCCGGCCGCCGGGGCTGCCCGCTCTCCGACCTGCGCGACCGCCTGCGCCGGGCCGGTCTGCGTCCGACGCGTCAGCGCCTGTCGCTGGGCTGGCTCCTGTTCGGCCGCGGCGATCGTCACCTGACGGCCGAAATGCTCTACGACGAGGCGATGCGCGCCAAGGTGCCGGTCTCTCTGGCGACCGTCTATAACACGCTGCATCAGTTCACCGAGGCGGGCCTGTTGCGCCAGCTCGCGCTGGACGGGTCGAAGGCCTATTTCGACACCAATCCGAGCGAGCACCACCACTTCTTCCTCGAGGAAGAGGGCGAGGTTCTCGACATGCCGGAATGCGGCATCTCGGTCGATTCGTTGCCCGAGGCGCCCGAGGGCATGGAGATCGCCGGCGTCGAGGTGATCGTCCGCCTGCGCCGCCGCAAGGCGTCCGGTCGCGCCTGATTCGGCTTCCTCAGAATACAAAATGAGAAGGGCCCGGATTTGCGGGCCCTTTTTCGTTGCTGCCGCTCTCGCCTATTCGACCCGCTCGTCGGGATAAACGCCCCAGAGCCGGCTCTGACGGATATAGCCGTCGACGTCGCCGCGCTTGTCCGGAAGCGGCACCACGAGACGGCACCACGAGCCGGTGCAGCTCTTCACGCTCCCGATCACGCCCGGCTGCAGCCGGGCCTGCTCGCCCGACTGCTCGTCGGCCCGGGCATTGAGCGGGACGGTGGCCTTGGCCGCATCGGCGCGCTCGCCGGAGGGCGGGATCACCACAGCGGTGCGCCGGCCCGAGAGCAGCGAGTGCAGCACCCAGCCTTCCGTCCCTTCCGAATCGCGGATGCGCCGCCAGGTCTCGAACTCGGCAACGATCTCGACCGGCAGGCCCTCGCGTTGGAACACCCACAGGGTGCGGTGATCTTTCGAGGGGCCCTCGCGCAGGTTGACGCGATTGGTCTTCAGGCTGGCGTAGCGCGGCAGGGGCAGCTTCGTCACCGGTCCCTTGCCGAGATCCGGCGCGGGGGTGGGAGGCGGAGCAGCCTCGGCGGACAGCGGCACGAGCAGGGCAAAAAGGGCCGCAAGCAGCGCGAGGCGGGCGGGGTTCGTCGGGGGCAGCTCAGGCGGGCGCATCGTGCCTCGTCTCCGATCCGTGGCTCCAAAGTCATTCGTCTGGCGACGTTTCGGCGTTGCGCCGGAAACGTCGGTGGGCCGGCGCTCGGTCGGCTCTCCGGCACTGATCCATCGGGGTCAGGGCCGCATTGTGTTCGCCGACCTCTCTGCTAGAGCATCGAACCTTTAATCGGACGCATATCCCTTGGCCTTGAGGAAGTTGCGGCACTCCTGGGGCTCGAACAAGCCGCAGATGTCGCCGATGGCGCGCCAGAGTGCGTCGAAGGTGCGGGCCTTGGCCTTGCGCAGGTGGGCCTTGAGTTTGGCGAAGGCCTCCTCGATCGGATTGAGGTCGGGCGAGTAGGGCGGCAGGAACAGGAACCAGGCGCCGCGCTGCTTCAGGCAGGCGGCGGCCTTGGGGCTCTTGTGAACGGAGAGATTGTCGAGGATGACGACGTCGCCCTTGTTCAGGGTCGGGGCGAGTTGGGTCTCGACGTAGGTCTCGAAGGCCGCTCGGTTCATCGCCCTATCGATCACCCAAGGCGCACTCAGCCGGTCGCAGCGCAGACCGGCGATGAAGGTCTGCGTGCCCCAGTGGCCGAAGGGGGCCTTGGCGTGCAGCCGTTTCCCCTTGCGGCTGCGCCCGCGCAGGCGGGTCATCTTGGTGGTGACGGCGGTCTCGTCGAGGAAGACGAGGCGGTGACAGGCCGCCCGCATCAGCGGCTGGCGCTTGCTGCGCCACTCGTGGCGATCCTCAGGGATGGGCGCGCGTCCGCGCTCGGCAGCCATCAGGGCTTTTTTTATACGTGAAGCCGCGCTGGCAGAGGAAGCGCGACAGCGCGCCCGGCGTGACCGTTACGCCGCGCTCGGCCAGCAGGGTCTCGGCCAGTTCCGGCAGGGTGATGTCGGGCGTGGCCTCCACCGCGGCAATCAGGAAATCGGCCACCGGAGCCAATTTGCCGCCGCCCTTGGGCCGCCCCTGACGGGCGGGCGCCACCGACCCGGTTCGAGCTTGGCGCTGCGCCAGCTTGACCGCGCAACTGGCGCTGACGGCAAACCGGCGCGCTGCCTCGCGCCGTGAGTGGCCTTCCTCGACAAATCGGGTGATCCGCTCACGAAGGTCCAGCGAGTAGCATTCGCCCATGATCCACCTCCAAGTTGGAGGGAATCAGACCATGCCCGACTCTGCAACCCGCGATTCCGATTTCAGACACAACGCTCTAG
>JAESFL010001059.1_pt1 | contig 11669 bp, 10 predicted proteins | sample 9269401 | NCBI WGS metagenome assembly JAESFL01 (sample SAMN14506025, study PRJNA617098) | algae metagenome | isolation source: Gloeocapsa sp. UFS-A4-WI-NPMV-4B04 and co-occurring heterotrophs from desert... | place: USA: Utah | collected 2006-10-01 | reverse complement strand
ACCTTCACGGTGAGCCGACTTGCGCTCGATGCCCAAAGCCGTGCCCACCGGATGCAAAGCAGAGGTGGAGCATGAGCCGGATCGGCATTGCTCTGGTGGGCCTCGGGCCCGCCTCCCAGCCACATGCCGCCAGCCTGATCGAATTGAGCGATCAGGTCGATGTTCGCTGGGCCGTCGGCCGCAACCCGGTGCGCTCGCGGGCCTTCGCGGCCCGATATCCGTTTCCCGTCACCACGGATCTTCACGCCGCGATCACCGACCCGGCAGTGCAGGCCGTCATCGTTCTGACGCCGCCGAACGCGCATCTCGAAGTGGCGGAGCGCTGCTTCGCGGCGGGCCGGCATGTGCTCCTGGAGAAGCCCCTCGAGGTGTCCCTTGCCCGCGCAGAGCAACTCGTTGCGACGGGTCGGCGTGTCGGGCGCCGGCTCGGCGTCGTTCTCCAACACCGGTTCCGACAAGGCGCCTTGCGCCTTCGTACTCTGGTCGAGGCCGGCGAACTCGGTCCGATCGAAATGGCGTCGGCAGCGGTGCCATGGTGGCGGCCGCAGAGCTATTACGACGAGCCCGGCAGAGGCATGCTCGCACGCGACGGCGGCGGTGTGCTGCTCACGCAGGCGATTCATGCGGTCGATCTGTTTCGATCCCTTGTGGGAGTCAGCGCCGTCGAGGCCGCGCAGGTGGCCACCACTGGCCTCCACCGGATGGAAACCGAGGATTACGTGGCGGCGCTGCTCCGGACTGGAAACGGAGCGCCGGCAACGCTCATGACCACGACAGCCCTTTTCCCCGGCGCCGCCGAATCCATCGCAATCGTCGGACGGCACGGCACCGCGAAACTGACCGGCGGCGGCCTGCATGTCACCTGGCTCGACGGGCGCGAGGAGCGCGTGGAAGGCGAAGCGCGGACGGGCGGCGGGGCGAACATCATGGATTTTCCGAACGACGCTCATCGCTCGCTCATCGCCGACTTTCTCGATGCCGTGCGTCACGACAGGGATCCCGTTGTCACCGGCGAGGAAGGCTTGGCGACCCAGCGTCTGATCGAAGAAATCCTGGCTGCAGGACGGGGGCACTCAGGCGCCGCCGGACGGCAGCGGGCGGCGAGTGCCGGATAGCATCCGATACCGCCACACAGCGAGGCCCGGCTCGGGCTCTGCAACAAAGAGGGTGGGCCTCGACCCACCCGAAATGGGAGGAACAACGATGCTGAAGAGTATCCTGGGCGCAGCTGCCGCACTCGTAGGTCTCGCAACGGCCGCCGCTGCGCAGAACTACCCGTGGAAACCCGACCGGCCCATCACCGTGATCGTTCCTTGGGCTCCGGGCGGCGCCACCGACCAGGTCACGCGGCTCACGGCGAGCGAGATCGAGCAGGCCCTGGGTCAGAAGGTCGTCGTGGTGAACCAGCCCGGGGCATCAGGGTCGATCGGGACCAAGAACGCCCTCGAGGCCGCGAAGGACGGCTACACCTGGACGGCCGGCGCCGTGCAGGATCTCGGCGTCTACAAGGTGCTCGGGATGCTCGACACCGACCTGTCGCAGTGGAGCCTCTTCCTGAGCGTCGCGAACGTGCCGATCATCAGCGTCAACCCAAACACCGCCTACAAGACCCTGCCGGAACTCGTTGCCGCCATGAAGGCGAAGCCGAACGGCGTCACCATCTCGACCGGCGGCGCGGCATCGGCCAGCCACAACGCGGCTGAGGCCATCACCAAGGCGGCGGGCGCTACCTACAGGCACGTCGCCTATGACGGCGGCAACCCGGCGGTGGTGGCCGCGGTCGCAGGCGAGGTCGAGGCCACAACGCAGCTGGCGGTCGAGCAGGCGGAGATGATCCGCGGCAAGCGTCTGCGGCCTCTAGCGGCGTTCTCCGACAAACCTCTTGAGCTGAGCGGATATGGCACCATCCCGCCGGTGACCCAGCATCTCGCGAACCTGCGCCCGCCTACGAGCTATTTCGGAATCTTCGTCCCGAAGGGCGTGCCGCAGCCCGTCATTGACACCCTCGAGCAGATCTGGCGGGAGAAGATCGCGAACTCTGACAAGCTGAAGAACTATTCGATAGAGCGGGGCGCTCTGTTCGCGCCGGCCTCCGGGGCGACGGCTGCCGACCAGTCGATGCCGGTGGTGCGTGCCAATGCATGGCTTCTGTTTGAGGCTGGGAAGGCGAAGGTGTCGCCGGACACGGTCGGGATCCCGCGGCCTTAGGGGTTCGCGTCGATGAGCGCAGATCGCATCGGAGGCGCCATCTGGTTCGTATTCGGGGCAGCCGTGCTCTACGGCTCCTGGACCATGGACCGCCTGGCCGCCCAGGGTATCCAGCCCGTCACGGCGCCCGGCCTCCTGCCGGGCCTGCTCGGGGTGGGTATGATCGCCCTAGCGCTGGTGCTCCTGTCCCGTCGGCACGTTGCCGAAGGCGCCGCATCCTACGAGGGCGCCGCGCTGCCTGAGGAGGAAGGCACTGATTGGAAGAGGCTGCTCCTCAGCTGGCTGCTGTGTATCGCCTTCGCGGGCGTGCTTCTCGGGCGAGGGCTGCCCTTCTGGCTGCTCGCCGCGGTCTTCGTCTTCGTCCACGTGCTCGCGCTCGATGATCGGCACCGCATCGAGAATCGCTCACTCGTCCGCCGCGTCATCGAGTCGGCGCTGGTCGCTGGCATCACCTCCGCGGTGGTTACCACTGTGTTCCAGTCCCTCTTCCTGATAAGATTGCCGTAGCCGATGCTGGACGGACTCACCTCGTTCGGACAGGCGATCCTCGGCTTCATGACGCCGTCGATCCTTGCGCTTGCGCTGGGTGCAACACTCGTCGGCCTCCTGATGGGCGCCATGCCGGGCTTGAGCGCGACCCTCGCAATCACGCTCCTGACGACGCTGACGCTGAAACTTGAGCCGGCGGTTGCGATCCTGATCCTGATTTGCGCCTACAACGGCGCGATCTATGGGGGGAGCCGCACCGCAATCCTGCTCAACATTCCGGGGACTGCTGCGAACGCCGCCGCCTGCCTCGACGGCTATGCCCTGGCGCGCAAGGGCGAGGCCGGACGGGCCATGGGCATCGCGACGGCAGGATCGGTGCTCGGCAGCCTGTTCGGGATGGTCTGCCTCGCGCTCTTCACGCCACTTCTCGGCGAGTTCGCCTTGAGCTTCGGGGCTTTTGAATTCTTCTGGCTGGCGCTGCTCGGTGTAGTGATGTCGGGTAACGTGGTCGCCGCGGACCCCATCAAGGGCTGGCTTGCGGGGGTGCTCGGGCTTTTCGTTGCCTGCATCGGGCAGGAGGGCCTCTATGCCTACCCGCGCTTCAGCTTCGGCAACACAGACCTTGCGGGCGGGTTTCAGCTGATCCCCGTTCTCGTCGGCGCCTTCGGGCTCTCGGAGGTGCTAACGGTCCTGGCCGAGCGGGCGAGGCGGCCCGTGATCATGAACTTCGACTCGGCGCTGCCGCGCATCGGCGACGTCCTGCGGCATTGGATGACCATCATCCGCTCCGGCGTGATCGGCGTGTGGGTCGGCATACTGCCGGGCGTGGGCGAGGACATGGCGGCCTGGTCGTCCTATGCCACGGCCAAGCGCTTCAGCCGCAACCCGGAGCAGTACGGCAAGGGTTCGGTGGAAGGCCTAATGGCCGCCGAGACCGGCGACAACGCATCGGTGCCGGGGGCACTCATTCCGGCCCTGGCTCTGGCGATCCCGGGCTCGGCCCCGAGCGCTGTGCTGCTCGCCGCCATGATCATCCACGGGGTTCAGCCCGGCCCGATGCTGATGGTGAACAATCCCACCTTCATCTACGAGGTCGTCGCGATGGTGTTCATCGCGACTCTAGGCATCTTCTTCTTTGGGCTGTTCTTCATTCGGCCTCTTCTTCTCGTCCTGCGCGTTCCGCGCACGATCCTTATGCCGATTATCTTCGTGCTCTGCACGGTCGGGGCTTACTCGCTATCCTCGCGGCTCTTTGACGTATGGGTGATGCTGGGCTTTGGGACGCTCGCCTTCGTGATGCGCCGGAACGGCTACCCCATTGCTCCCTTTGTGCTCGGCCTCGTGCTCGGTGACATCCTCGACAAGAGTTTGCGGCGTGCGCTCACCCTCAGCGACGGCGATTTGACGCCATTCTTCACACGCCCGATCAGCGCCGTTCTGGCTCTTCTCGTCCTCTACACCTTCGCATCGAATATTCCTGCCATGAGCCGGGCCGGGCGGCTCGTCAAGACGCGGGTACTAGGCCTCGCCTCGCGCGCGAACGCGGGATGAGCGTGCGCATCTCCCTCTGCAACGAGGTTATCCGGGAAATGCCCTTCGACCGGCAATGCGCTTTCGCGCGTGCCGTCGGATACGAGGGGCTGGAGGTGGCGCCTTTCACGCTCGGTGACGAGCCGCACCGCCTCCCCACTGCGCGCCGTGCCGAGCTGCGCGCGGCGGTGGCGCAGGAAGGTGTGGCGATCACCGGCCTTCATTGGCTTCTCGTGGTGCCGGAGGGGCTCTCGATCACGAGCCTCGATGCTGCCGTCCGTGAACGGACGCTCAATGTCATGAAGGGCCTTATCGACCTATGTGCCGATCTCGGCGGCCAGTACCTTGTGCACGGTTCCCCGCGGCAGCGGACGCTCGAGGCAAGCTCCGAGGATATGCAGAGGGGCGTTGCCAGGGAGTGCTTCTCGGTTGCAGCGGAGCACGCGGCGGCGGCCGGCGTCACCTACTGCATCGAGCCGCTGGCGCCTGAGGAAACTAACTTCCTGGTCACCGTTCGCGAGGCCGCTGATCTCGTGAGGACCATCGGGAACCCCGCCCTCCGAACGATGATCGATTGCGCGGCTGCCCTGCGGTCAGCCGATGGCGATCCAGTTCCGCTCCTGACTGAGTGGCTACCGAGCGGCCTCATCGCACACGTCCACCTAAACGACCCTAACCGGCGAGGACCGGGCCAAGGCAGCCTCCGCTTCGAACCAATCCTGAGAACGCTGATCGAGAGCGGTTATGACCGGTGCGCGGGGGTTGAGCCTTTCATCTACGAGCCGGACGGGCCGGCGGCTGCGGCGCGGGCGATCGGCTATCTAAGGGGATGTCTGGAGCGTGCGATTGAGCGGGATACCGCTGTGACCTGATGGCACAATCGCGACCTATCACTGGACGCTTGTCATGTCCGCTTTCGGGGAGCGGCGGAATCGACCTAGGTGTCCGTTTCGGGCGCAAAGCAGACGTAACCGTGGCGCATCCACAATGTCTGTTCTTGGCACTTCCGGGACCTAGTAGTTAAGTCGCCTGCCGACTCCTAAGCGGAAGCTCGATTAGGCCCGCGAAGGACTCAGTCTAACCCGAGGCAGAGGGGGCACACGCTGCTCGCCAGCGAGCAACGTGCCCGGCAGCCCAACCTATGCAGCGCCGTCAGTCGGTTGGCGCGTAGGTGTCGCCCTCGACGGTGGACGGGCGCCCGTCCAAGTGGAGACGAGCCGAGCGCGGCTCAGCCTCTGCAATGACGCGCCCGCGGCGGATAACGGCTAGGCGAGTCGCCTTCAAGCGGATGGCCTCGATCGGGTCACGGGCTTGGAGAAGGACGAGGTCGCCGTGACAGCCGACTTCAAGGCCGTAGCCCTCAAGCCCCATGATGCGGGCCGGGTTCGCTGTTACGGCCTCGAAGGCGTAGCGCATGGCGTCACGGCTTATCATGTGGCCGACATGGATCGCCATGTGGGCGACCTCCAGCATGTCGCCTGAGCCTAGCGAGTACCAGGGGTCCATCACGCAGTCGTGCCCGAGGGCGCAGAGGATCCCCTGCGCACGCATCTCGGGGATGCGGGTCATGCCGCGCCGCTTTGGATAGGTGTCGTGCCGGCCCTGGATGACGATGTTGATCAAGGGATTGGCAATGGCCGCGACCTCGGCTTCGGCCATGAGGGGCAGCAGTTTCGAGACGTAGTAGTTGTCCATCGAGTGCATTGATGTGAGGTGAGAGGCGGCAACCCGGCCCTGCAGACCCAGGCGTTGCGTCTCGCAGACGAGCGTCTCGACGTGCCTGGAGAGCGGATCGTCGGTCTCGTCGCAATGCATGTCGACCTGTAGGCCGCGCTCGGCCGCGATCTCACACAGGGCCCGGACCGATGCCGCTCCGTCCGCCATGGTGCGCTCGAAATGCGGGATGCCGCCCACGACATCGACGCCCCTGTCGAGGGCGCGCACGAGATTCTCTGCAGCGCCCGGAGAGCGATGGTACCCGTCCTGCGGGAAGGCCACGAGTTGGAGATCGAGATAGGGCGCGACGCGGCGCTTCACCTCGAGGAGCGCGTCGACCGCGAGCAGCCGGTCGTCGCAGATATCGACATGGGAGCGGATGGCGAGCAACCCCTGCGAGACTGCGAGGTCGCAATAGCGCAAGGCCCGCTCCACGACGGCCTCCTGGGTGAGGAGGGGCTTCAGCTCGCCCCAGAGCGCGATCCCCTCGAGCAGCGTGCCGGATTCGTTGAGCCGCGGCAGACCGAGGGACAAGGTGGCGTCCATGTGGAAATGAGCGTCGACGAAGGGCGGCGTGACGAGGTGGCCGGAGGCATCGATCACCCGTGCGGCTTCGCCCTCGATGGCGGGGCCGACCGCCGCGATGCGCCCGTTGCTGATCGCGATGTCCTGGCCTGCGCGGCCGTTGGGCAGGGTGGCGTTACGCATCAGGAGATCATGGGCCATGAGGGTTCCACGTGAGCATGGGGTCAGCGCTGACCTTTGAGGTACGGGACCATCAGCGCCCTGGGATAGTCGGCCCGGCGCGCTACCATGCAGAGCGCCGCGATGGACATGACGTAGGGGAGCATCAGGAAAACCTGGCTCGGAACGACGCCGCCCATCGCGTGCTGAAGGCGCAGCTGAAAGGCGTCGAAGGCACCGAAGAGCAGGGCGCCGAGCAGCGCCTTGCCGGGACGCCAGGAGGCGAAGACGGTGAGGGCGATGCAGATCCAGCCGCGCCCGCCAGTCATCTCGAAGAAAAAGGCGTTGAAGGCCGACATTGTCAGGAAGGCCCCGCCCAGCGCCATCATCGCCGAGCCGACTACAACGGCGCCGACACGCAGCCCGTGCACGTCGAGCCCCGCCGACTCGACGGCGGCCGGGTTCTCGCCGACGGCCCTCAGGCCAAGGCCGAGCGGCGTTCTGTAGAGGACAAAGGCCGCGCCCGCGAACAGCGCCAGCGCCAAAAAGGTGAGGGGAGTCTGCTGGAACAGGGCCGGACCGATGAAGGGCAGGTCCGAAAGGCCAGGCAGGTTCAGGGGTGCGAACGGCTCGATGCGGGGCGGGCTCGACACGTTCGGCAGGGCGACGCGGTAAATGAAATAGGTCAGGCTCGTGGCGAGCAGAGTCACGCCGATGCCGGTCACGTGCTGCGACAGCCCGAGCGGCACCGTGAGAAGGGCCAGCACAAGGCCGAAGGTCGCGCCGACCAGTGCGGCCACGAGTACCCCGCTCCACAGGTCCATCCCGAGATAGACGGCGAGCCAGCCCGCCATGGCACCGGCCGTGAAGATGCCCTCGATCCCGAGATTGAGCACGCCGGCGCGCTCGCAGACGAGCGCGCCCAGGACGCCAAACATCAGCGGCGTCGCGATCCGCACAGCCGCTGCCCAGAAGCTCGCCGAGAGCAGGATATCGAGGATGGCATCCATCAGGCGATCCTGACGCGGAAGCGCACGAAGAGCCCGCTGACGAGAACACAGATGAGAGCGAGCGCCACGATGAGGTCGGCGATGTAGTTTGAGACCCCGACGGTGCGGCTCATCGTGTCGGCGCCGACGAAGACCCCCGCCACGAGAATCGCGGCCGGGATGACGGCCAGGGGCTGGAGACTGGCCAGAACTGCGACGACGATGCCGGCATAGCCGAACCCGCGGGAGAGATCGGCCGTGAGGTAGCCCTTCAGTCCCACGACCTCCGAGGCACCGGCGAGGCCCGCGAGCCCGCCCGAGAGGGCGCCGACGACGAGCATGGTGGGAAGGATCGCGATGCCGGCGTAGCTCGCTGCCGTGGCGTTCTCGCCGACCGCCCGAATGCGCAGGCCGAGCGTCGTGCGAGCGAGGAGAACCTGCGCGAGGAAGCAGGCGAGGAGACCGATGGCGAAGCCCGCATGGAGGCGCATGCGCTCCACGAGGGGCGGGAGCATCGCCTGATCCAGGATGGGCTCGGATTGAGGCCAGCCACCGCCCATCGGGTCCTTGAGCGGTCCCTCCAGCATCATCTGGACGAAAAGGAGAACGACAAAGTTTAGAAGAAGCGTCGTCACGACTTCGTCCACCCCGAGGCGGACCTTAAGAACCGTCGGCACCAGCATGAGCAGCGCGCCGGCGGCAGCGGCCACCAGGAGCACCAGGGGGATGAGGAGGGTCGCCGGTCCCTCGACAGCGCCGGCGCCCACTGCCACGGCGGCCATCGCGCCGGCATAGAGCTGGCCTTCGGCGCCGATGTTGAACAGGCGCGCCCGAAAGGCGAGGGCGGCGGCAAGGCCGGTGAAGACGAGCGGCGTCGCGCGCGTTAGCGTCTCAGTCAGGGCGAACAGCGTTCCGCCCGCGCCCTGGAGTATAAGCCAGAAGGAGCGACCGATCGGCGCGCCCGTCGCAGCGAGCGGGATCGCGGCCAGGGCAAAGGCAGCCGCGAGGGCGCCCAAACGCGCGCCCACGATCAGGGCCGGTGAGGCTTTGGCCCGGGGTTCGAAGCGGATCACGCGGCGCGGTCCTCGGTCGAGCCGCCCATCAGGAGCCCTAGGCGCTCGAGGGTGAGAGTCTCGACCGGCTCGGGCGGGCTCAGGCGGCCGCGGGCCATCACGCCAATCCGGTCGGAGAGGCCGAGAAGCTCGTCGATATCCTCGGAGATCAGCACGATCCCCGCCCCACGCTCCCGCGCGCTCAGGAGGCGGCGATGCACCGCGGCCGCGGCGCCAATGTCGAGCCCCCGGGTCGGCTGGTTGGCGAGGATCAGGCGCGGGCTCCGGTCGAGCACGCGGGCGAGGATCACCTTCTGGATGTTGCCCCCCGAAAGGAGCCGGATGGGCGCGTCGGGCCCAGGGCAGCGCACGTCATAGGCCTCGATGGCGGCACGGGCGCGGGCGCGGATCGCTCCCCACCTTAGGAAGCCAAGGCGCCGGATCTCGGACCGATCGAGATCCTCCAGCACGAGGTTCTCCGCGATGCTGAGCGAGCCCACGACGCCCTCACGGTGCCGGTCCTCCGGGATGCGCCCGATGCCGGCCCGCATCGCCGCGCGTGGGCTGGAGCCCAACGCCGCACCGCCTATGATCGCCCGGCCCCCAGGGCGAGGGCCGGTGCCGGCCAAGAGCGCCGCGAGGGCACCCTGACCGTTGCCGGACACGCCGGCGACGCCGACGATCTCTCCCTCCAGGACGGTCAGCGAGACGCCCGCCAGGCCCGGCCGACCGCGCTCGCCCTCCACCCTGACGTCCTCGAGCACCAGGAGCGGAGCCCCGGGAGGCCTCGGTGTGCGGCGGCTCGGCGCCACCTCGCGACCGACCATGAGGGCGCCAAGTTCGGCACGGCTCGTGCCGGCGATCGGCCGGTCGGCGACCTTTCGCCCGCCGCGCAGCACCGCGACCCGGTCGGCAATCGCGGTGACCTCCCCGAGCTTGTGCGAGATGAAGACGATCGCCAGCCCGCCGGCGACGAGCCGGCGCAGCACCGTGAAGAGCCCCTCGACCTCGCCCGGGGTCAGAACCGCGGTTGGCTCGTCGAGGACGAGAATTCTGGCCCCCCGATAGAGGACCTTGAGGATCTCGACCCGCTGCTTCTCGCCGACGGAGAGATCGCCGACGCGCCGGTCCGGGTCGGTAGCCAGCCCGCTTTCGGCCATGAGTCGGTTGAGCCGATCCCAGGCCTCCGCGAGTCGGAGCGAAGGGGACCAGGCAGGGCGGGTACCGAGAACCACGTTCTCCAGCACCGAGAGACTCTCGGCTAGCGCGAAATGCTGGTGGACCATGCCGACCCCCGCCGCGAGGGCATCCCCAGGACGGCCTGGGGCAAGCGGGCGCAGGGTGCCGTCGGTATCTGCGACCGCGATGGTGCCCTCATCGGCGACGTAATGGCCGAAGAGGATGTTCATCAATGTGGTCTTGCCCGCACCGTTCTCGCCCAGCAGCGCCAGGATCTCCCCGGCCCGCAGGTCGAGAGAAATCGCATCGTTGGCGACAAGGGTGCCGAAGCGCTTCGTGACGCCGTTGATGCGTAGGCAGAGGGGAGAGGAGACGGTCACGGCAACTCACGCGGAACGGGCTGGTGCAGGGCGACCTCCGAAGACCCCGCCGCTCCGGCCTTCGACTTCCAAGGGCGACTTCCAAAGGCGACCTCCGAGGCCAACCCCGGCGTCCCTGGACGCCGGCGGGGCGCACCCGCAGCCGTCGGAGGAGTGCCGAGGCATCCCTGAAGGCCCGCTTCGCGGCAGACCCATCAGGACGATGGGGAGATCAAGCAGAGAGCGTCAGCTCGACTTCGGCTCGGCGTCGTTCACGTTCACGCGGAACAGGCCGTCCTGGATCTCCTTCTCCTTCTCCTTGACCATCGCGACCACGTCGGTCGGGACAAGCTTCTCGTCCAGCGCGAGGGTCGCGCCGCCATATTGCATCTGGCTGAACTGACCGTAATCGGACGCCTCGAAGCGGCCTTCCATGACCGCCTTGATGGCGCGGTCGATGGTGGGCTCCATGTGCCAGAGCGCGCTCGCCAGAACGATTCCCGGGTATTGATCCGAGGTATCGATCACGTTGCCGATGACCTTGACGCTGCGCTCCTTGGCAGCGTCCGAGACACCGAAGCGTTCGGCATACATCACGTCGGCGCCCTTATCGATCATCGCGAAGGACGCCTCCTTGGCTTTGGGCGGATCGTACCAGGAATTGATGAAGGTCACGAGGAACTTGACGTTCGGGTTCACGGCCCGGGCACCGTCCATGAAGGCGTGCATCAGGCGATTGACCTCGGGAATGGCGTAGCCGCCGACCATGCCGATCAGGTTCGATTTCGTGGCCTTGCCCGCCACCATTCCAGTCAGGTAGGCGGGCTCCTGGATCCAGTTGTCGAACACGGCCATGTTGGGCTTGGCGGGACCGAATGACGAGCCCATCAGGAAAGCGACCCTCGGGTAGTTCGCCGCGACGCGCCGCGCTGCCCGCTCGACGCCGAAGATCTCGCCTACGACGAGGTCCGAGCCCTCCTCGGCATATTGGCGCATGATGCGCTCGTAGTCGTTGTTGGCGACGTTCTCGGACCACTTGTAAGTGACGTCTCCGCGGCCCTCCGCCGCCTTGAGCGCCTTGTGGATGCGCGACACCCATTGCTGCTCGACCGGCACCGTGTAGATCGAGGCGACTTTGATGGGTTTGGCCTTGCCTTGCGCGAAAACCGCACCCGGCAGTGCTGCAGCTCCTGACGCGCCAAGCCCCAGGCCGATGAACGTCCGACGGTTAAAACCTCTGCCTGCCATGCCGACCCCCTGCTTCCTGTTCGCCAAGACAGTCTAAGCAGGAACCGTGCGGGGACAAGCGGGCTGCCTGTGGACGACCCCTGATGGTACATTGGAGACATTGATCTGAGGTCTTCTTTCCAGACTGAAGCAAACCTTGGCGATTGTGACTTGCGATTGTGACCTGCGAGCCAGGAGCCCTGCGAGAACCTCGATGCGTTGCTGATCGAGGGCCT
>JAESFL010001058.1_pt1 | contig 11681 bp, 6 predicted proteins | sample 9269401 | NCBI WGS metagenome assembly JAESFL01 (sample SAMN14506025, study PRJNA617098) | algae metagenome | isolation source: Gloeocapsa sp. UFS-A4-WI-NPMV-4B04 and co-occurring heterotrophs from desert... | place: USA: Utah | collected 2006-10-01 | reverse complement strand
ATAGATGCACATATAGTCGCCGGCGGCGTCGATCTTCTCGATCGTGTCCACGTCCACGCGGAAGATCTGCCCGCGATCCTTGATGTTGATGAGCTTTTCGTAGCGGTTCGAGGCATGGCCTTCGTCGCTGCCGCCGCCGACATTGTCGACCGCGTCCGGCGCCACTTCGGCCAGCACTTCCTTGAGCTTGGACGCTTCCTCGGCGCTGCGCCGCTCCGACAGGCGCTGGCGGACGCGGTCGAGCGTGTCGGCCAGCCGGTCTTCCTCGACGGGCTTGGTAAGATAATCCACCGCCTTGGCCTCGAAGGCGCGGAGCGCATGATCGACATAGGCGGTGACGAAGACGAACAAGGGCGGCTCCACCTCCATCAGGCCCTGGATCACCGAAAAGCCGTCGAAGCCCGGCATCTGGATGTCGAGAAAGGCCAGATCGGGCTTGTGCGTCTTGATCGACCGTATCGCCTCCCGCCCGTTGGAGCAGGTGTCGATGATCTCGACATCCTCATGGCGTTCCAGGCGAAGGCGCAGCCCCTGGATCGCCAGCGGCTCGTCATCGACCAGAATGGTACGAATGGTCATCTCGGTTCCTCGGATGTTTGGATCTGGTAGGGGATTTCGATTGTCACGTTGAATCCCCCCTGAATGTTCGTTTGAGTCTCAAAACGATGGTCTGCGCCATAGGCCTGCGCCAGACGGTCGCGAATATTCGCCAGACCGACTCCGGTCGATTGTTCGGCCCGCATCGCATAGGTGGCGTCGGCCCCGGGACCGGTGTCGGTGACGGTGATCTGCACCCTATTTCCTACCTTGCGCGCATCGACGGCGATGTCGGCGCCTTCCTCCTGCGGCGTCACCGCATATTTGATCGCGTTTTCGACCAGGGGCTGGAGAAGAAGCGAAGGCAGCCGCGCATTGGCAGCGGCCGGATCGATATGGAAGCGGGGCCGCAGCCGGTCCTCGAAACGCATCTTCTCGATGTCGAGATAGAGCTTCAGCGTTTCAACCTCCTGTTCCACCGTCACTTGTCCGGTGGGCTCGTTTACCAGCGTGTAACGAAGGAAGGATGACAGGCGCGAAAGCATCGCATTGGCCTGCTCCGTCTGTTTCAGGAGCACGAGCGTCGAGATCGAATTGAGCGTGTTGAACAGGAAGTGCGGATTCAATTGGTAACGCAGCATGGCGAGCTGGGCCGAGCTCGCCTGCGTTTCGAGCCGCAGCAGCTGATCGCTCTGCTTTTCGAGCAGCAGATAATAATTGATGCCGAAATAAAGGCCCGACCAGGCGACGAGCAGCGACACCGTCAGCACGATCGCGCTCAGGAATTGCAGCCCCTCCGGCCGCGCGCCCGGCTTGACGAAGGTGGCGTGGCTCCACGTCTCGATCGCCGAAAAGCTGGCCGCCGCCACCGCGACGATGATGAAGGTCATCACCCAGGTGACGATCGGTTTTACCCGCATCAGCCGCCGGTAGGCGGCTGCCATCAAGAGCGTGATCGAATAGCCGGTGCCTGTCAGAAGCGCGATGTGGATGACGAGGCTGAAGCCGAAATTATTGGCGATGCCGGACAAGGTGCGAAGGAAGAAATAACCCGCCCACCCGGAGGACTGCAGGATCCAGAAGGCCCGGTTCTTGTCGTCGAAAAAAGGCTGTTCCTGCAGCCGGAGCAGGCCGGGAGGGCGGGCTTTCACCCTCCTCCTGTCCGCTGCCGGCGCGGGTGCGGGCGCGGTGATCTGGCCGGTATTACTTGCCACCACCGCCCTTATTAGCGGGCAGAACCAGCATCGACCAGTCGCCAGCGTCGGTAACGTGCTTCGCGACGGCTGCGCGAACCTCTTCCGCCGTCAGCGACCGGTAATCGCGAAGAAAGGTGCGGGTCCGCTCCATCCGCGCCGGCTCGCTCGCCCACCCCTCCATCTCCGACAGCCAATAAGCGTTGGTCACCAGCCGCCGCTCGATCCCGCTGACGACCGGGTTCTGCGCGCGGGCGAACTCGTCGGCAGCCGCAGGCTTGGCCGCCAGGTCGGCAACGATCTCGCGGGCGATGCGGAAGAAGGTGTCGGCGCTTTCCGGCCGCAGTTCGGAGGCGGCATAGAAGATCCCCCATTGCGGAAGCTCGTCGGAGGCGGAGGAATTGGCCGCGGGCGAATAGCTCGCCCCCTCCTCCTCGCGCAGCCGGTCGAACAGGCGCACCCTGAACATGTTCGCCGCAAGCGCCAGGGCCCGCCGTTCGCGCGTCCGGTCCGTGCCGCCGAACGTGTTCCAGCCGATCAGTGCATAGGCCTGGTTTTTGTCGCCATTATGGGTGAAAATCTTCGGCGCCGGGCTGGGCTGCGGCGGCCGCACGTCACGGGCGCCGGCCGGCACCCGGGCCGGAGCGCGGGGGGCAAGCGCACCGATGCTTTGCGCCGCGGCCTTGACCGCGGTTTCGACGTCGACGTCGCCGACGATGATCGCCTCGACGGGACCGTTGGCCAGCAGCGGCGTGAAGAAACCCCGGAAATCGGCGGGCGTCGCACCGGCAATCTCCTCCTTCTCCGCCGGCGCCCAGCGCTCGTCGCCGCTGCGGGAGAAGCCGGCGAACTCGCGGCCCGCCCGTGCCGATGCCGAGGCGTAGCTGAGGTCGTAGCTTTCCAGCGCCCCGGCCTTGGCGCGAAGGAAGAGCGGCTCGTCCCAGCGCGGATAGGCAAGCTTGGTGGCGAGCAGCCGCATCTGGTCGGCAAGATCGGTGCCGTTGGTCTGGCCGCGCAGCACGAAGGCATCCTCCTCGGCAGCAAAGCTCATCCCGATGCGCCGCCCCGTCAAAAGCCGCTCCATCGCATCGAGGTCCAGATCCGCAAGGCCGGACGGCCCGATGAGGCCGCCGAGCCAGGCAAGCGACGGCTGGTTCGGCGAAATGCCGGTCATTCCTTCGCCGAAGCGGAGCTGCACCTGGACCGAGCCTTTCTCGAAGTCGGTCTGCTTGAACACGAGGCTGTTGCCGTTAGCGAAGCGGATAATCTCCGCGCCGAATTCCGGCAGCTTCTGGCGCGAGACGATTTTCCCGGGCGCGCCGAGCTTCGGAAGCGTATCGAAGCTCACCGTCCGGTCCGCCTGCCGAACCGCGGGGGCGGCTTTTTCGGCCGCGGCGAGCGCATCGTTGACGGCGGGCAGCGTCACCGCCTGCGGGCTCAGCAGCACCATCCGCGGGCCCGCGCCGCTGAACAGCTCCTTCATCGCCTGGTCGATTAGCGACGGCGACATTTGCGGGGCGAATTCCTCGATCAAAGCAAGCGAGGTCTGCGCGGTCGCGACGACGCTGTTGCCGGCGACGGCGTTGATCAGTTGCTGCGCGCGCTGCGGCGACTTCACCGTAGCTTCGCCCTGCACCGCCGATTGCGCCGAAATGCGGAGGTTCTGCAGCTCGCGCGCTATCTCGGCGGCGCTGGGCGGCGCGCGCAGCGCATCCGAGATGATCGCGAAATTCTCGCCGAGCGCCTCCTGCCACTTGCCCTCGCGGGCGGTGATCGAAAGCTGGGTCATGTCGGCAACGTTGGTGGAGCGGTCCTCGCCGACGCCGGCGCTGACATAGGCTGCGCCGGTCCGCGCCTTGGCCTCGAGCCGCCGGTTGAGGATCCGGGAGGCGAGCGAGCGGGCCAGGTCCAGCCGTTCGCGCGCCTTGGTGTTCGGCAGCCGCGTATAAGGGCGCAGCCACATCAAGGTCGCTGCATAAGGCGCGCCGGGATAGGTGACGGCGGCAGCCCGCTCGTTGAGCTTCCTGATCGATCCGTAATCGGGCTCCTTGGGCGCCGGCCCCGAGGCCTTCCAATCGCCGAAGCGCTTGGCGATGAGCTGTTCCATCAGTTTCGGATCGGCATCGCCGACCATGATGATCGTGGCGCGCTCGGGGCGGTACCAGCGCTCGTAGAAAGCGCGGACGCCGGGCGCATTGGCGGCCTGCAAGGTGGCTTCGGTGCCGATGGTGAGGCGGTCGGCATATCGGAGGCCGGCATAGAAAAGCGGCCAGCTTGTTTCCTGCATTCGGAAGGAAAGCTCGGGAATGCGCCCCCGCTCGGCAAGCACGATCTTCTTCTCGGCCTCGACGGCGGCGGGATCGAACAAGGCGGTATCGACCATCTCCGACAGGACATGGAGGCTCTGGTCGAGATTGGCGGCATCGTTCTTGGGAAGATCGAGCTGGTAATAGGTTTGGGTGGGCGTGGTGGCGGCATTGGTGTCGCTGCCGAAGCTCGCGCCCAATTGCTGCCAGATATGCCGCGCCTGGCGGTCGCCGAAGCTCTTGGAGCCGCGGAAAGCCAGATGCTCGACGAGGTGCGCCCAGCCGCGCTCACCATCCTCCTCGTGCATCGAGCCGGCATCGATCCGCACCCGGATCGAGACCTGCCCCGCGGGAAGGGCATTCCTGCGCACCGCATAACGGACGCCATTGGCAAGCGTGCCGAAGGTCCAGGCCGGATCGCGCGGAATGTCGCTCCCGCGATAAAGCCAGTCGGGATCGCCTTCCGCCTGAGCGGGCGAGGCGACGGCGATGAACAGGAGGAGCAAGCAACGGCGAAGGAAGGTCATGGAGGCCTTAGCTAGTGACGGGAGGAGGCTTTGGGAACGGCGCATCCACCCTTCTTCGGGCCATGTTGACACTGCATGAATGGCAGGAACATAACAGGAACAAGTGAGTCTTGGAGTCGCCATGCCAATTGTATCGCCATCGCGAAGCGAGCGCCTCGCCGCCTTGAGGGCGGAGGTGCGGGCGATCGAATCGGCCGGCGCGGGCGGGGCTCGCGAGTGCCTGCCTTTTGGGCTGGAGGCAATCGACGCTCGGCTGGCGGGCGGCGGCCTTGCCACGGCCGCGCTTCATGAAATCACCGGCGCCCGGCCCGAGCTCAGCGACGATGCCGCCGCGACCTTGTTCATCGCCGGCATCGCCGCGCGGCTGCCGGGCCCGGTCCTGTGGGCGCTCTCCCGCCGTGATTTGTTCGCGCCGGGATTGGCGCTCGCCGGGCTCGGCCCGGGCCGAATCCTCTACGCCGAATGCGGCCGCGACGAGGATGTGCTGGCGGTGATGGAGGAGGGCCTGCGCCACGGCGGCCTTGCCGCCGTGGTGGGCGAGGTCGGCCGCGCCGCCATGGCCTCCACGCGCCGCTTGCAGCTGGCCGCGGAGGAAGGCGGCACGACCGCGCTGATGCTGAAGCGCTGGCGCCGGAACGGGGAGGATCCCTTGCTCGTCCCCTCCGCCGCGGTCACGCGCTGGCGGATCGCCTGCGTCCCGTCGGGAGAGCTGCCGGTGCCCGGCATCGGCCGCCCTCGCTGGCGCCTCGACCTCGCCCGCCAGCGCGGCGGCGAACCGTTTCAACTGATCATGGAAGGCCCGGACAATGAGGGTCGCCTCGCTCTACCTGCCGAACCTGCCCACCGATCGCTTGCGCCGGATCGAGGGCAAGACCGGCACGCCGCTTGAAAGCGCCCGTTTTGAAAGCGCCCGTTCGCCCCGCGCCGGCGCAACCCTGGCGCGGAATGAGCCGGAAAAGCACGCCCCGGCTTATCCCGAACGGCCGCCGCACGCGGCAGCCGAAGGGCTCGGCACGAACCAAGCCGAGGGGGAGACGCTTGGCGCCCGCCTCGAGGATTGCTCCTGCCCCCGCGGCGGCGGCTGGCGGCCGGGGGCGAGCTGGGCGCGGCGCGAAGCCTTGCAAGCCGAGATAGACGCCCTCCCCGTCCACCAGCGCCCCCGCATCCAGGAGCTCGGCCGCCGCACCGAACCGGCGGAAATGCCGTTCAAGCAAAGGGAGCGGCGCAAGGAGATCCGAACGGGCTCGGTCTCGTTCGAGGCCAAGGCCCAGGTCCGCCAGGCCGAGGCCGAGGCCGGCAAGCCGCTCGTCACGACGCACCGCGTCGGCAACCGTATCGAGATCGCCGCCGCCTGCCCCGCCGCCCGCGCGCTCGGCCTCCTTCCCGGCATGGCGGTCACTCAGGCGCGCGTGCTCGTCCCCGGCCTCGACCTTCGCGACGCCGATCCCGAGGCGGACCAGGCTCTCCTCACCCGCCTCGGCCTGTTCGCCGCCCGCCGCTGGACGCCCACCGCCGCTTTGTCCGGCGGCGACGGCCTTTGGCTCGATCTTACCGGCGTCACCCACCTGTTCGGCGGCGAACGCCGCATGTGCGAGCGCATCCTCCTTTTCTGCGCACGCCTCGGCCTTGCCGCCCGCATCGCCGTCGCCGGCACGCCCGGCGCCGCGCACGCGCTCGCCCGGCACGCGGCCGACCCTATCAGCCTCTGCCCCTCCGGCCGCGAAGCCGAGGCGATCGCGCCGCTCCCGCTCGCCGCGCTCCGCATCGATCCGGAAGCGCTGGGCGCCGCCCACCGGCTCGGCCTCGACCGCATCGGCGACCTCCTCTCGATGCCGCGCGGGCCGCTCAACCGGCGCTTCGGCCACGGACGCGCCGCATCCGGCCCGGGCATGCCGCTTCTCACCCGCCTCGACCAGGCGCTGGGATGGGCCGCCGAGCCGTTCGACCCGATCGTCCCGGAAGACGCTCCGAACGTCTGCCATCGTTTCGCCGAGCCGATCGCCACCGCCGAAGCCATCGGAGAAGCGCTGAACCGGCTGATGACCGATTTCATCGCCGGGCTCGGCAAGGAAGGCCTCGCCTCCAAACGCACCCTCCTCCTCTGCTCGCGCATCGACGGCGAGGAGCAGAGGATCGCGGTCGGCACCGCCCGCGCGACCCGCGACGCGGCGCATCTCCTCCGCCTCATCCGCATGAAGATCGAGACGATCGACCCCGGCTTCGGGATCGAGGCGATGCGGCTCGTCGCCGAGCGCGCCGAGCCGCTCGCCCCCCAGCCAATCGAGGGCGCCCTTGGCGGCGACAAGCCCGCGCCCGATCTCGTGCCGCTGATCGACCGGCTCGCCAGCCGCCTTGGGGCGCGGCACATCTACCGCACCAGCGCGATCGAAAGCGATGTCCCCGAACGGTCGCTCCGCCGCGTCGCGCCGTTGAACGATGCCGCCGAATGGCCGCTGCGCTGGCCGCGCCCGTCCCGCCTCCTGTCCCGACCGGAGCGGGTGGAAAAGGTCATGGCCGAGCTGCCCGACCAGCCGCCGCTGCGCTTCAGCTGGCGCGGCCGCATGCACCGCGTCCGCCGCGCCGACGGCCCGGAGCGGATCTACGGCGAATGGTGGAGAAAGACCGGCGAGGCCGATGCGGTGCGCGATTATTTCCAGGTCGAGGACGAGGAAGGCGCCCGCTTCTGGCTCTACCGCCGCGGCGACGGCGTGGATAGGCGCACCGGCGATCTCAGCTGGTGGCTGCAGGGGATGTTCGGATGAGCTACGCCGAGCTTCAGGTCACCACTCATTTCAGCTTCCTGCGCGGCGCCTCTTCGGCGGAAGAGCTGTTCACGGCCGCGGCCAATCTCGGCATCGGGACGCTCGGCATCGTCGACCGCAATTCGGTCGCCGGCATGGTCCGCGCCTGGGAAGCGGCCAAGACGACCAACGTGCGGCTGGTGCCGGGCTGCCGGCTCGATCTCGTGTCGGGCGAAAGCCTGCTCGTCTACCCTGAGGACCGGCCGGCCTGGTCGCGCCTGACGCGGCTGCTTTCCTCCTCCCGGCCGCTGGAGCCGGTAGACGGCAAGTGGCAGGGCAAGAGCGAATGCCGGATCGGCTGGGACGATGTCGAACGGCACGGCCAGGGCCTCGTCGCCGCCCTCGTCACCGACGAAGCGGACGCGGCGGCGGCCGAAGCGCTCGCCCGCCTCCAGGCCTTGTTCGGGAAACGTGCCTATGCCGCCATTTCCTACCAGCGCCGCCCCGGCGACGTCGCCCGCATCGACGCGCTGGACCGCATCGCCCGCGCGGCCGGCGTGACGCCGCTCGCCACCGGCGACGTCCTCTACCATTCGCCCGACCGGCGCCTCCTCCAGGACGTCGTCACCGCGATCCGCGAGAAATGCACGATCGACGCGCTCGGCTTTCGCCGCGAACGCCATGCCGATCGGCACATGAAGGGTGCGGCCGAGATGGAGCGCCTGTTCGCGCGCTGGCCGCACATGCTCCAAGCGAGCGCCGAAATCGCCCGGCGCTGCCGCTTCGACCTGTCCCAGCTCGCTTATCAATATCCAAGCGAAGTGCCCGAAGGAACGAGCCCGCAGCAGGCGCTCGAGGAAAGGGTCCGCCGCAAGGCCGCCGAGCTTTTTCCGGACGGCCTTCCCGAAGCTTATGAAAAGCAGCTCGGCCATGAGCTCAAGCTGATCGAGCAGCTCCGCTACGCCCCTTATTTCCTCACCGTCCATTCGATCGTCGACTATGCGCGCAGCCAGCACATCCTCTGCCAGGGGCGCGGCTCGGCCGCCAATTCGGTGGTCTGCTACCTCCTGGGCGTAACCTCGATCGATCCGATCAAGCACGAGCTCCTGTTCGAACGCTTCGTGTCGCCCGAGCGGAACGAGCCGCCCGACATCGACGTCGATTTCGAGCATGAACGGCGCGAGGAAGTGATCCAGTGGATCTACCAGAGCTACGGCCGCAGCCGGGCCGCATTGACCGCCGTCGTCAGCCGCTACCGCGCGCGCGGCGCCGTCCGCGAAGTCGGCAAGGCGCTGGGATTGCCCGAAGACGTCACCGGCGCGCTGGCCGGCCAGGTCTGGGGCTGGTCGAACGAAGGCGTCGCCGACCGCCACGTCCAGGACCTCAACCTCGACGGCACCGATCCCCGCCTCGCCCTCACCATCCAGCTCGCCCGCGAACTGATCGGCACGCCGCGTCACCTCAGCCAGCATCCGGGCGGCTTCGTGCTGACGCAGGAGCGGCTCGACGATCTCGTTCCGATCGCGCCCGCGGCGATGGAAGATCGCCGCGTCATCGAATGGGACAAGGACGATATCGAAGCGCTCCGCTTCATGAAGGTCGATGTGCTCGGCCTCGGCATGCTCGGCTGCATGCGCCGCGCCTTCGACCTGCTCGACGACCATAAGGGCATCCGCATCGGCATGGCCGACCTGCAGGACGACGATCCCAAAGTCTATGAGATGATCCAGCGTGCCGACACTCTGGGCGTCTTTCAGATCGAAAGCCGGGCGCAGATGAGCATGCTGCCGCGGATGAAGCCCAGGGAATTTTACGACCTCGTCATCGAAGTCGCGATCGTCCGCCCCGGCCCGATCCAGGGCGACATGGTCCATCCCTATCTCCGCCGCCGCGAAGGCAAGGAGGAGCCCGATTACCCGAAGCCCGAATTGAAGGCGGTGCTGCAGAAGACGCTCGGCGTCCCGCTCTTCCAGGAACAGGCGATGAAGGTCGCGATCGTCGGCGCCGGTTTCACCGCGGCCGAAGCGGATGCGCTGCGCCGCTCGATGGCCACTTTCAAGTTCACCGGGGGCGTCAGCCATTTCTTCGACAAACTGGTCGGCGGCATGATCGCCAACGGCTATACGCGCGATTTCGCCGAGCGCACCTTCAAGCAGATCGAGGGCTTCGGAAGCTACGGCTTTCCGGAAAGCCACGCCGCCAGCTTCGCGAAGATCGCCTACGCCTCGTCATGGATGAAGTGCCACCATCCGGACATCTTCTGCGCGGCCTTGCTCAACGCTCAGCCGATGGGTTTCTACGCCCCCGCCCAGATCGTCCGCGATGCGCGCGAACATGGCGTCACCGTGCGCCCGCCCTGCATCAATCTCAGCCGCTGGGACTGCACCCTGGAAGTGCCGGCGGGAAAATATCTGCCGCTGCGCCTGGGCCTGCGCATGGTGCGCGGCCTTTCCAACGTCCATGCCGGCGAGATTATCGGCGCCCGCGCCGAGCGGCCCTTCACCAGCATCGAGGATGTCTGGCGCCGCTCCGGCGTGCCGGTGGCGGCGCTGGAGAAGCTTGCCGATGCCGACGCCTTCGCCTCGCTCGGCGTCGACCGGCGGCAGGCGCTCTGGCAGGTGCGCGGGCTTGGGGAAGCGCCGTTGCCGCTCTTCGCCGCCGCCGACGCGCGCGAGGCGGCGTTCAGCCCCGAAGGCCATGAGCCTTCCGTTTCCTTGCGGCCGATGACGGACGGCAAGGAGGTGGTGGAGGATTACCGCTCGATCCAGCTCTCGCTGCGCGCCCATCCGCTCGCCTTTCTGCGCCCCCAGCTCGAGCGGCGCGGCATCGTGCGCTGCTCGGACCTTTCCCGGATCAGGGACGGCCGCAAGGTCGAAGTCGCCGGCATCATCCTGGTTCGCCAGCGCCCCGGCTCCACCAACGTCACCTTTGTCACGATCGAGGACGAAACCGGCATCGCCAACGCGATCATCTGGCAGCAGAAATTCGAGGCGCAGCGGCGGATCGTGCTGTCCTCGGCGATGATCAGCGTCAAAGGCACGCTCCAGCGCGAGGGCGAAGTCATCCACATCATCACCGATCGCCTGGAGGATCTGACGCCGATGCTCCACTCGGTCGGCGAAATGCACTTCCCGCACCGCCCCGGCCCCGGCGACGGCGCCACGCACGGCGCCTCGCCCGATCCCCGCCATTGGGAGACACGGGTGCGCAACCACTACCACCCGCCGTTCCGCGTCGCCGGCAAGCCCGACACGGTGATCGAAGTGAAGAGCCGCGACTTCCACTGAAAAGGCCCCTAAATACGTCTCGAATCTCTTGGAGCTTTCCCCAATGCCGATCCTGTCCCTCACCCTTGCTCTTGCCGCCGCCGCAGCGCCGCAGCGGCCGCTGCGCGAGCAATCGCCGGTGCCGAGGGACATTCTCGCCACGGCCGGCGCCGGCAATACGGACGAAGAGCTCCAGCAGGCGATCGCCGCCGCCGCCGCGCACCCGCTCGGCAGCCCGGCCAACCCGATCCGCGTCGGCGGCCCCGAAGGCGCCCGTGCCTATCTCGGCACCTTGCGCTGCAGCGACGGCAAGTCGCCCACGGTCGGTACGGCCCGCGAAGGCAGCGTCGGCGCGTTCGGCTCGGTTCTCCAGCTCTATCCGCTCGACTGCGGCTCGGCTGCTCCGGGCCGGGTCGAGCTCAACGTCGATCTTTATCAGGAAGAGCATCCGGAAACCCGCGCTCCGGCCGGATTCCAGACCCGGCGCTGAACCTTCGGCACTCGCGGCCGCCAATTGCGTTGCAACCCCCCATGCGCAAAGTGCTCAAGGGGATCGGAACGGCCCTGCTGTTCATCATCGTGGCAATCTGCCTCGCGCCGACCCTCGTGCCGCCGTTCCTCGACCGCATTTACTATCAGGGTCCGCCGAGCCGGCATTTCGACGGCGAACGCTTCTTCAACCCCGGCCCCGAACCCACGGCCGGAGGCCATGGCGGCCCCGCCCGCTTCTTCAACCGCTGGCTGGGGGCGGACGAGCGCGCCCCCTGGCCGGAGCAGGTGCCGGTGCGGCAGTCGGTGCCGCCGCGGCGGATCGATGGCGAAGAGATGCTCGTCACCTGGATCGGCCATGCCACCGTCCTCGTCCAGACCAACGGCCTCAACATCCTCACCGATCCCGTCTGGAGCGAGGTGGTCTCGCCCTTTCCGCCGATCGGCCCGAACCGCGTCCGGGCGCCTGGTGTCGCGCTGGAACGGCTACCCAAGATCGACCTCGTCCTCATCAGCCACAATCATTACGACCATATGGACCTGCCGACGCTGAAGCGGCTTTGGGCACGCGACCGGCCGCTGATCGTCACCAGCCTCGGGAACGACACGATCCTGCGCGGCC
>JAESFL010001057.1_pt1 | contig 11691 bp, 14 predicted proteins | sample 9269401 | NCBI WGS metagenome assembly JAESFL01 (sample SAMN14506025, study PRJNA617098) | algae metagenome | isolation source: Gloeocapsa sp. UFS-A4-WI-NPMV-4B04 and co-occurring heterotrophs from desert... | place: USA: Utah | collected 2006-10-01 | reverse complement strand
ACCCTTCAATTGCGCGAAAACATCCATAGTGGTATGAGAGTTGGTGGTACTTCTCTCATCTTCCGCTACTGGGGAGTCAGTGCCACGCACTGGCTCCCCTTTCCTTCCTTCTTAGTCTAAAATCCAGATACTTCAAACAGCAAGGGAAATGTCATCCCACAAAACACTCCGTAGGCTGTCACTGCTACAATCCCGTTATCTGTTTTTCCCAAGTTCCCTATATATTGCCGTTTCACATAATCTGTCTTATCACCTTTCTTTCTATCCCCTGTCTCATCAATGATGAGACTATTGGCTTTCCTTTGAGTACCTGCAAGATTAACTTTAATCGACTGTTTCTTAAGTCTTCTATTTCCCAAGGCAATTCGGTGAGAAAATGATGTAATGGTTGATGGTTATCTAAACCCACAACCTTACTTATTTCAGGTAACGTTTTCCTTTTGAGATCAGAAATACATCCCAGATGTAAATATTTAAATGCCTCAAAGCTCCTCACGTCTGAAAATAGATTCCTATACCACTGACAATATTCATCGATAAATTTAGTTGTGGCTGCGGGTGAACGAGGCTCTACCATGCTCCCTGCCTTGCTTCTATCACTTACTCTTAATTATACTCCCGCGCTAGTGATAAAAGAGGGTTATTCCGTGGGAGTCTCGTCGGCGCGCTGATCAACCAGATCGAGCAGTTCGGCCCGGTGTGCTGTCGCCCAAGCACGGAAACTGATTCCGGGCCGACCCAGCAGATATGGGATGTCGTCGCGCACCGTGCCGAAATAGCCCAGCTGCCCGTCGGCCAGTTGTGTGCAGAATTCTATCGAGCTCTTGGCGTACCAGTCCTCAACCTTCAATCCGCCCGCCTTGAACAAGGCTTCCATATCCGCTGGATGGCGCACGTCGCAGGTGATCGTGCGACCCATGACCTCGCTCAACATGATGGCGAGTTCGGGCCCCGTCATCGTCTCGGTGCTGAGATAATAGTTCTTCGAGGCGTGGTTCTCGGGTCCGTCGCGCAAGACCTTGGCCGTGACCGCCGCAATATCTGTAACGGCGATGTAGCCGACCCGCTGCTCTCCCCAGAACACCGGGAACGAACCGCCTGTCGGCGGCGACACGTTCAACATTCCATCCATGAACATGTTGGGGTGCAGATGCGTCCAGGGTATGCCACTGGCCTCGATGTAGCACTCGACCAGCGCGAACCAGGAGAATTTCGAGTCGGTGCAGTCGTCGTTGGCAAAGACGCCCTGATTGACGATGTGCTTCACCCCCGCCTTCTTGGCGGCATCGACCAGCGTCTTGGTCTGGTGCGTCATGGCGATCGTGTAGCCGGTCAGGATATTGAGCCGATCGACACCGCAGAGCGCGGACCCGAATGTGCGCGGCTCGTCGAGGTCGAACAGCACCGCGTCGCGACCTTCATTGCGCAACCGCTCCAGATCCTCCTGCTTGCGCACCCCGATACGGATGCGTGCGTCGCTCGGGTTTCGGTCAAAATCCTCCAAAATGAAGCGGCCGGTCTGGCCGGTGATGCCCATAAGGAAGATGAGTGGGCTGTTGTCGGTCGCCATGATTGCTCTCCGGTTGTTTGTGTGGATGTCGAATGGGAAGAGGCGTGGCGCGGCTCAACGCATGATGCGATGATCAAGCCCGTATTGAGCGGGTGCACCGAGATGGTCGCGCAGCTTCGTACCCGCGTAATCGAGGTGGAACAGGCCGCGCTGCTGCAGAATCGGCACGACGTCGTCAACGAAATCTTCGAGGCCATCGTGGTAGACGTCAGGCGCCACCCAGAAGCCGTCGGCGGCTTCTGCCTCGAACCAGCGCTGCATGTGGTCGGCTACCTCGATTGGCGGGCCAGCGCACCGTATCCGTTACCCAGGTGCATGCCGATGATCATGTGACGAGCCATGTCACGTCTCACTGTTGTGGTCGGTCGGGACGATCGGCGTGACGGGCGGGGAAGTTGTTCTCCAGCCCATGACCTCCTTCACATGAACAGCGCGCGGGTCAGGCGCACGGCATAGTCAGAATCAGGGTTGGTAGTGCTATCACCCACCCGCTCCATGATCACCTCGATCGCAAGCTCGCGGCGCCTGGGCAAGCGCTCACGTTCCGCCGAGGCGAGCGCGCCAGGCATCTCCTCGCGGCTGAGGTCTGTGCAGTAACAGGGCGATCCGGGCTGCTGGCGCCAGGACTCGGCAAGCGTGCCTGAATAGACCGCGTCGAGACCGGTTTCGTCGACCAGCGTCATCGCCACGTCGCGCTCCCGGTCGCCATCGGCGACGACGGGGATTGCGATGCGACCCGCTGCCCCTGCAGGCGCGCCCTTGTCGGCGAAGGATGCGGACGTGATCGCGTTCCACGCCTTGGCAATTGGGCGACCGATCTGCCCGGCGACCCACTCGCTCTCGACCTGCCCGCCTTCGATCGCCGCAATTTCGCCGTCACGCTTGGGATAATAGTTGGACGTGTCGATGACCACCGTTTCGGCGGGCACGTCTGCGAACAGTGGTGCGATCCGGGGGATGGCGCCAAGCGGCGTGGACATGATCACCACATCAACCCGTGTGACCGCCTCCGCGGAGGTGACCGCACGGGCACCGTTCTTGAGGATGTCGACGTCGATTGTCTCTGGGCCACGAGAGTTGGCTACCTTCACGTCATGTCCAGCAGCACTGAGTTTGCGTACCAAAGTCTTCCCGATATGGCCAGTGCCTAAGATCCCGATGTTCATTTTCTTCGTGTTATCCATAAAAAATTGTGTCCTTTGGGTCACCCGCAACATCGTTTGACCCTGCACTTGTTTCGCTCGTAAGCAACTGCTCAATGCGCCACATCAATGACAATCTTGCCGACGAAGTTTCCGCTCTCAAGAAGCCGATACGCCTCGCGATATTCTGCGAAGGGGAAGACCCGATCAATAACCGGCCTGACTTGGCTCGTTGCCATCGCTGCAAGCAAGGCTTCAAAACTGGTTCTAGGGCCGATCGCTATACCGGCAATAGTGAGGGAGCGCGAGAGTATGTCGATTGGTGGTAGCCCGCCACCAAAGCCGCTCACAAAGCCTACTAAACCGATCTCACCGCCGATCCGGGTCGATGCTGCGGATTTTACAATCGTCGCCTCTCCGGCGATGTCGATGACCTTATCCACGCCCTTGCCGTCGGTGAGACGGAGAATTTCGTGGTGCCAGTCGGGAACCGCGCGGTAATTAACAACCGCTTCAGCTCCCATCGTCTTGAGTTTTTCGGCTTTTTTATCGGACGACGTGATCGCTAGTACCCGCGCGCCGAATATCCGCGCAATTTGCAGCCCAAACATCGCGACGCCTCCTGTCCCCTGAATGAGTACAGTCTGACCCGGCTGAAGTGGTGTGGCAACGTGCAAAGCCGACCAAGCTGAGACCGCGGCGCAAGGAAGTGATGCAGCCTCGGTGTAGGACAGGTAGGCGGGCAGATGAACAAGTGCGTTCTCGTGCAGCAACACGTGGTCAGCCAGCATACCATCTATTGTCATGCCGATACTGCTCGATTGGAACTCCGGGAGGTATCGACCGCTGATCCAATGCACGGCGCAATTGGCGGTGACACGGTCGCCGACCTTGACCCGTGTCACGTCTGGCCCAATGGTCACGACCTCACCCGCGCCGTCTGACAAGGGAACGACATTTTCCTTGACTGATCCCCCATATTGGTCGTGCAATGCGGCTTGGTCGCGGAAGTTCAGTGAGGCGGCGTGAACCCGTACCAGCACTTGTTGAGGCCCCAGCTTTGGTAGAGGCTCGTCGTTCAGGTTCAGGCTTCCGCCTTTTTTGGTGAGTCTGACAGCTTTCATTTTGGTAATCCTTTTCGTAATCCTTGATTTAAGTGGTGTGTAATGTTGGCGTTGCTTGACGCGGTATGGCCAGTCCATTCAAAGTATCGCGAAGCTCGGCAAGGTCTTCATCGGAGAGACGGCAGGCTGTCTCGATCTTTTCAGGGATCGAACACGCTGCCTCGCGGAGTGCCTTGCCCGCTTCTGTCAGATCGATAAGAACGCGGCGTTCGTCCTGCTGGTCACGGGTGCGCGTCACCAACCCCGCGCTCTCAAGGCGCTTTAAGAGGGGCGTCAAGGTTCCGTTATCCATACCGAGTTCTTGCCCTACTTCCCCAACAGTGCGCGGGGTGCCCTCATAGAGAGCGAGCATGACCAGAAACTGAGGATAGGTCAGTCCCAAAGGCTCAAGAAAGGGCCGATGAAGCCGAATGACCCGGTTCGATGCACTATAGAGGGCAAACGAAAGCTGCCTCGCCACGTGTCGCCGTTCGTTGATGTTCGAGTTGTTATCCATTTTTAAATCCAGTTGCCAACTATTATATCGTGTACTACCTAATAGTTTAATACCTACAATTTATTTTTTTCTGGGTTAAGGCTGCACCTGGTGACACGAACCTTCTATTTACGCCTTATTGCAGTTTTGAGCGAACATGGTTTGCAGTTCGCAACACTTACAGAGCCGATCACACTTTTCTACTCTTGACCACAAAACCTCTTAGCTTTTTCAAATGCGTGGTTTATTAGGGTCATTACATCTTTTGCTTTCGCATCTCCACAAATATCAGGATGCCATCGTTTTACTAATTTCCTATATGCCTGCTTAATTTCCTTGTAACTGCTTCCTGGTTCTACTAAATGCTGGTGATAGTGATAAATCTGCCAAACTGTAAGCGTTCCGAGTCAGCAATATTGCATCCATCAGTTCAAATGTTGCATCATGCGCTCTTCCCAAATAGCTGTACGCTGCTTGACGAAATTCCTCTAATTTGGCACGGTTCATATTGGCAGATGAGAATTGTGGTTCTTTTCTCAGATTCTGCTAATAGGGGGCCTGTGTTCAAGCACACCCTTTATTTTTTCTTTGAGGTGCTGCTATTTAGTCTAAACTCCAGTTTCTAGCTTGGGTATGGTAGGAGCTATATCAGTCTTAATTTCACAGCCAGTATTTGCTCAAGTTAGAGAAGTCACTGGAATTAAGCTGAACTCGACTGAAAACTCAATTGAGGTAATTTTAGAAACACCAGCAGGTGAACAATTACAAGTATTACCAAGAATTACTGGCAATACTTATATTGCCGACATCCCAAATGCCCAACTGCGCCTAAAAGGTGGCAACACATTCCGTAGTGATAATCCAACCGAGGGCATTACTACAGTAACGGTTACACAAGCTACCAATAGTATTCGAGTGACAGTGACGGGTTCTGAAGTTTTACCAACAGCCCAGCTATTTGACAGTGATGAAGGTTTGATTTTCAGCTTTACGCCTGCTGCATTTAATCCGCAGGCACAACAGCCACCCCCAACGCCTCAAACGCCTGAAAAAGTGGAAACTGAGAACCAGACAGAGACGACGCAACCAAGTGATGAATCAGCCCAAACGCTTGAACAAGTCCAACCTGGAAGTGAAACACAGCCAGATGAAACTTACAAGGAGGATGAGTCGATTGAAATTGTGGTGATAGGTGACCAAAATACAGGATATAGCGTACCAAACGCCACAACAGGAACGAGAACAGATACGCCACTACGCGATATTCCTCAGTCGATTCAAGTTGTTCCGCAACAAGTCTTGGAAGATCAACAAGTTATCCGACTGAATGAGGCTCTCCGTAATGTTAGCGGGGTTAGTGCTGACGATAGTTTTGCAGGTACGCTAGATCGAATTAACATTCGCGGTTTTACTCAAGATGTCTTTCTGCGGGATAACTTTAGGCAGAGTCAGTTTAGTTTACGAGAAACCGCAAATCTGGAACGGATTGAAGTGCTTAAAGGACCAGCTTCGGTTTTATACGGCAATCTTGAACCGGGGGGAGTCGTTAACTTAGTTACCAAAAAACCATTAAGTGAGCCTTATTACTCTGCTGAACTACCAGTAGGAAGCTACGGTTTTTATCAACCGAACATTGACTTGTCTGGTCCGTTGAACTCAGATAGAACGTTGCTTTATCGGCTAAATGCAGTTTACGAAAGCAATGATGGCTTTCGGGACTTTGATCAGAATGTGGAGCGTGTTTTTGTCGCACCTGTATTGACTTGGCAGATTGGTGACAACACAGATCTAACACTTGAGTTTGATTATTTAAATGACGAGCGACCATTTGATGAAGGTCTTGTTGCCATTGGTACAGGCGTTGCTGATGTTCCGTATGAGCGCATTTTTCAAAATCCAGACGCTGTGAGGACGGTCGAAGAATTTGGCGCTGGCTATCAACTCGAACATCGCTTCAGTGAAAATTGGACACTCCGCAACGCTTTTCGATTTCTTTCGTCTGAGGACTTCGACTTCCGTCTCACTTCCTGGATTATAGACGACACGGGACAACTCGACCGCAGATGGAGGTCTAACGATGATTTATACGAAAGCTATGCCTTACAAACTAACTTAGTCGGTCAATTTACAACAGGTGCAATTAACCACACGCTTTTATTTGGTGTCGACCTAAATCGTGAAACCAGCGTAGGCGGACAACGGCGGTTACCTGATGATCCGTCGTTCTTCATCAACATTTTTACTCAAGAGGCAGATCCGATCTCCAAGCCCAATCTTTCAGATTTGACATTGTTTGCCCGGAATAATAATGACCGAGTAGATACGCTAGGGATTTATCTGCAAGACCAGATTTCCTTTTCAGATAACCTGAAGTTATTACTGGGTGGACGTTTTGATTTGTTTGACCAACGCTCAATTGACTTGGTGTCAAACACTACTTCCAATCAAGAGCGCCAACGCTTCAGCCCTCGCCTTGGCTTGGTCTATCAACCCAGTGAGGAGATTTCACTTTATGCCAGTTACAGCCAATCTTTAACCCTAACATTTTTTCGATTAGCGCTGATGGTTCCCCCCTGGAACCGACAACTGGCAGTCAGTATGAAGTTGGCATTAAAGGTGAATTCCTCGATGGCAGGATTTCTACAACATTAGCTGCCTATGAAATTACTAAAGAAAATGTTGCCACCACCGATCCAGATAATACTGACTTTAGCATTGCTGTTGGTGAAGTCAGAAGTCCCGGTATTGAACTTGATGTTGTCGGAGAAATTGCAGAGGGTTGGAACATTATTGCGTCTTATGCCTACACAGACGCTGAAATTACCGAGGATAATTTTTTCTCTGTAGGAAATAAGCTGACTAATGTGCCAAAAAACAGCGCCAGTTTATGGACTACTTACGAAATTCAAAGCGGTGGCTTGCAGGGGTTAGGGTTTGGAGCCGGGTTTTTTTTCGTCGGCGATCGCCAAGGAGATCTAGATAATTCGTTTCGATTGCCTAGCTATGTGCGTACAGATGCAGCCATCTACTACCGCAGAAACAATTGGAGAGCGGCCCTCAATTTCCAAAATCTTTTCAATGTTGATTATATCCGGTCGGCTGCGGGATTTAGGCAGGCCGTTTATCCTGGTGAGCCAATTACAGTAATTGGCTCAGTTTCAGTGCAGTTTTGAGTTGTTGAGGAGAAGAAGTTAGATCCCGTTTGTTAATAGGAATTGTCAGAGGTGGTTATTGTCACCCTTATTAATCAGGAACCATTGTCATGAAATCTAGGAAACTACGCAATCTTGCATTTACGCTACATCGCTATATCGGTTTAGCAGTGGGAATAATTTTAACCATTGTCGGCTTGACTGGTAGCTTGTTGGTTTTTGAGCATGAAATGGATGAATGGGCGATCCAGCAACGCTTTGGTCATGTGGTTCCTCAAGAACAACGCCTCTCTACGGGAACGTTGGTAGATAACGTCAAACTAGCCTATATCAATCATCCTGATTGGCAGGTAGGGCAAGTGGAAATGCTACCTAAACAGGAGTTTTATAACATTCGCCTCAACCGTCCTGATGATACCCAGTGGGAGGTTTTTGTTAATCCCTACACTGGGGCAATTATGGGCGATCGCCAGCGAGAAACTGCCTTATTTAGTCGCGTGGTGGATCTACACTACGCTCTCTTGCTTGGTAAAACAGGCACGGTGATCGTTGGCATTGCTGCTCTTTTGCTGGTGATTCTCAGTATTACAGGTATAGTCCTTTGGTCTGGTTGGCAAAGATTAATTTCCGGCTTCAAAATCAAGTGGAATGCTCATGTCAAGCGAGTAAATTACGACATTCATAAAGTCGCTGGCATTAGAGTTGTCGGGTAATAAGCTCAAAAATCCTTGAAACTCAGCCCTGACAAGCTTTTTAGCGACCTTAAATCAAAATCCTTGAAGCCCAGTTATGGCAAGCTTTTCAGCAATTTTGCTCCCTATTTCCCAACAGGCCTATTATCACCGCCTTATTTCTCGGTGCGATCGCTTTTACAGGTTTTTGCTGGAACTTTTATGAATATGCTCAACCAGCAATTTACGCCGCAACGTTTACCCCCAAACCGCCAGAGGTGAAATCCACCTTAGTAAGTGGCAAGCCAACCTTGAATCTAGATGAGATTTTGCGCTCCTCAGATGCAGCGCTTCCTGGGGCGACAAATACATTTATTAATCTGCCTAAAAAGCCTGACGACGTATTCGAGATTTACAAAAAAGTGCCTGGAGAGGCAGAAGATTTCAATAGTTACGTCAAACTCGACCAATTTAGCGGCAAGGTTTTATACGTGCAAGATAGCCGTAGAGGAGGACTAGGTGATCGCATTCTCAATTCCTTTACACCCATACACTACGGCACTTTTGGGGGCTTGCCAACACGCATATTTTATGTGTTTGTGGGGCTTGCACCTTTAGTTTTATTCATCACTGGCTTTGTGATGTGGCGGTATCGTTATCGGGCTAAACCGAATAACCAAATGAATGCCAGACAGCCTGCTGAACAACGTCGTTCTTAAAAACTTTTATCTCTTGTCTATAACCAACTACCGATCATAAATCGGTGCAGTTAGTCATGTTTTTTGATTCTATTAATTTGTGTGAGGAGATACGGTGAAATTGCAACTTCTTCAGGGATTTGGGCTAGCAATAGTCGTAACAACAGTGCTAGTGGCGCAGCCAGTTTTTGCCCAAGTAGTACAAGTAACTGGAGTGCAGCTTAATCCTACAGATACGGGGATTGAGGTGATTTTGATAAATCCGAATGCAGCATCGTTGGAAGTTTTACCAACAATAGATAGCAACACATACATTGCCAATATCCCTAACGCACAACTGCGACTACCTAGTGGCAATACATTTCGCCGGGATAATCCAACTGCGGGAATTACTGCGGTAACGGTGACAAACTCTGATGCCAACAGCATCCGCGTGACAGTTATAGGTTCATCAGGTCTGCCAACAGTTGAATTGTTTGATAGTGATGATAGTCTAATTTTTATAGCCGTTTTCAATTGAGTAAATTAAAATAACAGAATTAAGAAAATCCTGATTGTAGATTTAGGAATGAAACCATACTCACAAGATTTTCGCACTAAAATCATAGAAACTAAGCAAAAAACCAATGAATCTATACAGCAAATAGCTAATCGGTTTCAGGTCAGTTATAGTTTTGTCAATTGTCTGCTCAAGCGTTACGAAGCAGTAGCAAGCGTAGAACCGAAACCTCATGGTGGAGGAAAGCCACCTTTACTGAACTCTCAACAAATAGAGATACTGAGCCAATTAGTAGAAGAAGATAACGATGCTACCTTACAGCAGTTAAGCGTTCGGTTAGCTGAAAAAACTGGGATAAAAGTAAGCATCCCAACTATTTGCCGGCATTTACAAAAATTGGATTTAACTAGAAAAAAAAGACTTTTCATACGGGCGTTGTAGAATTTGAACGAGTACAAAAATTGAGAAGCCAGTATTGGACAACTATTGGAGAAGTTAGTTTCCTCGATTTGGTTTTTATCGATGAAACTGGTGTTAATCTGGCTATGACTCCGTCGTTATGCCAGAGCTAAAAAAGGACATCGTGCCTACAATAAGTGTCCTTATAATCGAGGAAAAAATATTACCCTGATTGGAGCGCTTGCTCTATTAGGATTAATAGCTTTGTTTACTTTTGAGGGATGGACAAATCAGGATATATTTCTTACCTATGTTAAGGAAGTTCTTGTCCCTCAACTATGGACAGGAGCACGCGCGAGTGATGGATAATTTACCTGCCCATAAAGCAAAAGAAGTTCGCAAAGCTATTGAATCAGTGGGAGCTAGGGTTGAATTTTTATCTCCATACTCTCCTGCTTTTAATCAAGCGCGAAAACTGTTGGTCAAAAATTAAAGGATTTTTACAATCCCAAGAATCTCGTTCTTATGAGAAACTTGACTCTTCTATTAGTGAAGCCATCAATCTGGTAACTGACAAAGACATAATTGGCTAGTTTACTCACTGCTGTTATTATGTTTCACCCAATTGAAACCGGCTATGAAGAATAGGAAAACTATACGCTGCAAAGTGAAATCATTGGTGAATTTAATACCGGATCTATTAGGCACAATATTCTGTTTGGAGTTGAACTAGCCCGCTATAGATTCGCCTACGACTTTGAAAGAGCGTCCATCGCTCCCATTGATATTTTTGACCCCCAGTATGGTGCAAAACGGGGAGATTTTGCACCGGATTTTGCTGAAGAATACGGTGCAGACAATATTGGAATTTACGTCCAAGATTTAATCGAGGTTTTACCTAATCTTAAAGTCCTGGCTAGTCTGCGCTTTGACTCAAATGACATTTTCTACAGAGACACCCTAGCCGACGCATTTGACTTCGAGCAATCAGAGTCTGATTTCTCACCACGACTTGGGATTGTTTACCAACCCAGCGAGTCAACTTCTATTTATGCTAGTTGGTCAAACTCTTTCAATCCTCTGTTTTTCAGTAGGAACCGAACAGGAGACGCATTTGAACCCGAAAGAGGTAAGCAATTTGAAGTCGGAGTCAAGCAGGAGTTTTTTGATGGTAGGCTTTCGGCAACGTTAGCGCTTTACAACCTTACAAGAAAAAACGTATTGACAACTGACCCAGATGATCCAGATTTCAGCATCCAAACAGGTGAACAAACAAGCCGTGGTGTTGAACTGGACGTAGCTGGAGAAATTTCACCTGGGTGGAATATTATTGCTACCTACGCTTATACAATTTCACGAAAAGCCTGATACAAATAGAGCATCAAGAATAAAATCCCAACCGGTAATAGAAGCAACAATTGATGTGTTTAATTCCTCAAGGCGTTGCCAGATAACTGTTCTTAACTCATCTAAAGAGCCAAAGCATTCCCAACTTAAATATCTTTGGTAGTGCTAAACAAGTAATGATACTTGCTAGAGTAGTGTTGTAGGTCCTGCTAATCAGTTGCTTCCGATGCTTCTTTGTCCAAGTTGTTCTGCGTCACACACGGTTAAAAACGGTCGAATCCACAACGGTAAGCAGCGATTCAAATGTTATGAGTGCGGACGGCAATTTGTTGAGCATCCCGAAAAGAAAATGATTGATTCGGCAACACGGGAATTGATTGACCGCTTGTTATTAGAGCGGATTTCTCTTGCAGGCATTGCTCGTGCCGTGCAGGTTTGCGAGGTGTGGTTACAAAGCTACGTGAACGAGAAATACGCAGGAGTGCCGCCAAGACGGTTCGGTTAAGGTTTAAGCAGTATTGAGTACAGAAAAAATAAGTGTTTGAAGTTTTACTCCTGCTCCCTTATGTATGGGCTTCTTAGACGGAAACTTGGCTCTGGTTTTTTTACTACAC
>JAESFL010001056.1_pt1 | contig 11707 bp, 12 predicted proteins | sample 9269401 | NCBI WGS metagenome assembly JAESFL01 (sample SAMN14506025, study PRJNA617098) | algae metagenome | isolation source: Gloeocapsa sp. UFS-A4-WI-NPMV-4B04 and co-occurring heterotrophs from desert... | place: USA: Utah | collected 2006-10-01 | reverse complement strand
ATTTCACTGACTAAAAAAGCAATGCGGGCAATCGAGAGGCGATTGGAACGAAATCCACTTTTACCTAAATGGGATATCCTAATTCGACCCGCCTAATTGGTAATAAATTTATTGGAAGCCGCCTAAGCTAAAGGGAGCATCCCCTAGCCCTGTCATGCACGGTTGAGTCCAAGTTTTGCCGCCGTTCGTTGAAACGTGCAATCCCTGCGCTCCGGAAGCCGGCCAGCCATACAAGACTTTTGGATTACTCAGGGCGATCGCCATTGCGTGAAAGTCTACCCCTGGCAAGGAAATTTGTTGCCAATCTTGCCCTTGATTCTCACTGATCTGGAATCCCAGGTTGCCACCTGTGGGTGGGTGTCAGGGCAAACGCATCTAAATTCTGAATGCCTTATGTAGCAAGGATTTCAAGAATCGATAATCATAAATACTAAATGCCTAAAACCCTTGCCCAGTCTGCCTTTCAAAAATAAGATGCGTTTGCCCTGGGGTGGGTGTCCACTAGAATAAAAGCGATTGCTATTAATTGGGTCAGCAGTAAAGCCCATGTAGTCAGCCCTTTGTTTTCCCATCCAGAACCACTGTCCGGCTTCAGAGCGCTGAAGCAAGCCGTGGTGAGTGGCACAGGGGTTAAGGTAACAGCCATATCTGGAGGAGTCGTTACCTTTTCCTGATTGGCAGTAGTCGGTTGCACTTGACTAGCTGCTTGAATAGTTGAGGGCTGGTGGCTGGAACGAGCGAACCATACTCCCATCCCTCCAACTAGAAAACAAAAACCACTATCGGCAGAGCGTAGCCCACAACCGTAACACTTCTAGCCTCTTTAGAAGTTTGATGATTTGAATTTGGTTGACTCATTTTAAAGATTTCTCTAAGTAAATTACCGCTATAGTGCAGAGCGCTATAGCAGGGGTAATATTACAGCCTACCTAGATTGGCTATTTTGACCACCCATCGTGTTTGGCATACCATTCATCATCCCTGGTGTTTTGTTCATCATCCCTGGTGTTTTGTTCATCATGCCTGGCATATTGTTCATCATGTCCGGCATATTGCTCATCATGGATTTACAACAAGCGCATCCCATCTGATTGGTTTGTTGCGTAGTTTGGTTTCTTGGCGCTGTTCTTTGGCTAACCTGTTGTTGGCTTAGTTTTGCCTCATTTGAAGTGCTAGAAGCTTGCTCCGGGGTCAATATCCGGTTATGAGAATTTGCTAACGTTGGATTAGCTGCTAGCACCATTAATGTTAGACCAGCTACAGAGCCGTACAATAATGTTTTAGCCTGTGTAATTATCTTCATTTTTACTCTCTGTACTTTTGGAGATTTACTCGTTCTTCAGGAACTAAAGCAATGTTAAAGTCTCCTCTAAGCTGTAGAGTCAAGTAACTTGTAACATTTCGTTGCAATAGCTGCCACTATCTACTAGCCTAAGCAGACGGACGTAAAAATACAATATTTATTACTCTGTGCTCATGTTGACAGGAATCAAAATGCTGTCGAGTAACCGACGACGAAGCGCAGGTTGTCACGCTGTTCATTACCACCAGCAATATCACTTTGGAGACCGATATCAAGCACGTTCTGATAGCCAACTTGTTGACGCAGCCCGATTCCAGCTGACACAATCGGGTCTGTGCCTTTTTCCTCACTACCACGTACCCCTACCTCTGCCAGAATGGTGCGGTCGAAGCGGCGTGGATAGCCTAGTGGTCTGGAATAGCCCAGAATCAGACCCGGTACGACGGAGCGCTCGTCCGAATCAGTTTCCGTATTCACGTTTAGATCAACGTTTACGTGCAGGCGATCGTATTGCCCAACCGTCTTGCTAGCGATACCACGCAGGCGAAAATCAACACCTTGTGAATCGCGCCCAGTGGGGAAGTAAGTATCGGCTCGGACGGAAAAAGCAGGCGTATTACCGTATTCGCGGTTGAAGTTGTGGAACACGCCCACAGACACATCACCAGCATCGAAGTCGGTGTCGTCAGTGTCAGCCCGACCGCCAACGCTCGGATCAATACCAACATTGAGGTGAGTGTTGAGCGCAAAGCCGTAGAGGTACTCCACCTCAAACTCACCACCCACATCTCCTCCGCGCGGCAAAGTGAGCGCTGCGCCTACTTCGAGCGCCTGCTCACCCAAACCAATTGACTCAGCATCGTCAAAGGATAGTGGGCGATTTGCATCAATATTGTTGTGGTCAACGGCGTGTGCCGAGCTTGCTGCAAATACTACAAACGCCCCTATACTCAGCGCTGCGAGCGCGTGTTTCGTTAGTTGTTTCATTGTATATTTACCTCCTCATCAGGTTTCTAAATTAGCACTAATGACCTTGATGACCACCCGCCGGAGCAACGCCTGGGTTGGGTGCTGCCCCATCTTGCTGCGTTGTTGTGCCTTGTGGCATCGTCTCTTGGTCTGTCGTCGTACCCTGTGTTTCATTCGTGGGCATTGTATTGTGATTCATGCCGTTGTGATTCATTAAGCCCTCCGGCATCATGCCCATACCAGGCATACCAGGCATAAAGCGGTGGTCGTGTAATGGGTCACTCGGATTAAAATCACCTGGTTTCATGCCTTTGTGCGCGTCGGCAGACACCATCCAGATAGCACGCTTAATCTGCGCTGACTTTTGTTCTTCACTCATCCAGTCCGAAGCCAAAATGTCATTTACCATGTCGTGCAGCATATGCAGGTTATCGAAAGTGTTCGAGATATGCGGGTACTTCATAGCAAACTTCGGGCTAAGTTCGGCAAACATGGGCATGAATGGTCGGTCAGTGCGATACAACTCGACCTCGTGGTAGCGCTTGCCAGTCTTAGTGTATGCGTTGCGCTGTTCAGGGAGCGTCTTACCGTAGAGCGTGTCATACATCGTGTTTTGCAGCCAGTGGTAACCCCAAAACAAGCCATTTACCTTTGGATGTTCTTGACGGAACGCCTTTGAGTAGGGTTGCGAATCGAGGTAGCCCATGTTCATCGGCAGTGGCGTGACGACGTAGGGTACGCTCTCGACGTAGAACTGATACAAGCGTTCAATCTCAGCGTCTTTTTGAGCATCCGTCAACTTCGTGCTGGCTAAAACGTCCACGGTCTGCGCGTGCAGGATATGCGTCCAATCGAAAACTTGCTCCAGCACACCGTATTTACGTCCAAAGGTAGGCGAGACGTTTGCTTCGTCGGGCATGAAGCGCGGAGGGTTCTTCAGCACCCAGTCAATGCGGTTAAAGGTTTTAGTTTCTAAATCTTTAGCTTTGCCTGTTACCAAATCCTCGTAAGCAAAGGCATGACCCACAGCAAGCGCGTTCAAGTCAAGGGCAAGTGGTCGCACATTATAGACAGCGTCATTGTAAGAGCCGCGTTTGCGGTAAATGTGGTTTTTGTCCTTGTTATCCATCCAATCCGGTAGATTGGTTGGTAGAGGTGGTAGTGTCTGGGCATTAGCTACCGCAGCTTTGGCTGCTGGAGTTTCTATTGCGCCCTTGTTGTGTCCTTGATGCCCTTGGTGTCCTTGATGTCCCTGATGGTTTTGTCTTTGATGCCCCTTGTGTCCCTGACGATTTTGTCTTTGCTGCCCTTGTTGCCCCTGACGGTTTTGTCTTTGCTGCTTTTGTTGCCCCTGACGGGTTTGGACTTGGTGCTCTCGATGATCTTGTTCTTGATGACCAGTTGTAGGCTGCGCCGCTACCGATGAAGTAGATGTTATTACAAAGCCTGTGAGCAGCACTGCCAAGATATGTTGTTTCGGGTAGATACTTTTCATCTTCTTTTTCTCCGTTTTATTACTCTTCTTTTTTCTTGTTGTAGTTAATCAACTTCTGGGTAACTAAAGCCATGCAAAACATCTTAATTAATAGGAGAATCAAAACCTTTTTATAGAGCAAACTCTTGGTTTAATTGAGAAACCCAGGCTTTAATTCGCTCATTAGTTAATTCAGATTGATTGTCTTCATCTAACGCTAGTCCCACAAACTTGCGCTCGCGGAGGGCTTTAGAATCAGTAAACTCGTAACCATCTGTAGACCAATAGCCAACTGTTTCGCCTCCTAGTTCTGAAACTTTTTCTGCCAAAATGCCCATTGCATCTTGAAAAGTGTCAGGATAACCAACCTGATCTCCTTCTCCAAAATAAGCAACTTTCTTCCCACTAAAATCAATGTTGTCTAGCTGATCATAGAAGTCTTCCCAATCACTTTGTAATTCACCAACGTTCCAAGTTGGGCAACCAATAATAATGTAGTTGTAGCCTTCAAAATCAGTTAATTCAAGTTTTGAAATATCAGAAAGAGTTACAACAGAGTCTCCTCCAAATTCTTTTTGAATCATTTCAGCTGCTGTTTGCGTGTAACCTGTTTGAGTACCGTAAAATAAACTAATCTTAGTCATCGTTTACTCCTTACTTATGTACAAAGTGAATAAGGACATTGAGACTTTTAAGACTTTGCTATCAGCTATCACCGCTATAAAATTATTGGAGAAAGTTAGGCGGTAGGATAGCCAGCGGCAGTGAGCGCTTTCTTAATTTCTGTTTCCGGAGCTTGAGTTTCTACATTGACCAATTTAGTTTTCGTATCAGCTTGAATTGTTGCCTCAGCGTCAACAGTCTTTACTGCTTCTGTAATCACCTTTACGCAGGATGAACAAGCTAGTTTGGGAACAGTAATTTGTAGTGTCGCCATAACTGTTAATGACTCCCTTCTAAGTAGTTAATGGTGGATTTCGACTCATTAATTAATGACTCCACCGCATTTAAAACTATTTTAAATTCTCCAGTCTGCTGGATAGTCAAGGGGGAACCTAAAAACTTTTGGATCAGTACCGCTCGAACTAGATCACCATTTAATGCAACACACAGATAGGTTTACTAGACACCTCAAAATTTAGGGTCAAATCTGAAGTCAAAATCTGAGCCAATACTTATGTCTGATCAGTAGTTTTTGATAAACATCCAACTACCTACTGATGTCTTGAAAAGGGTAGTTTTCATGCTCGCTCAATTATTGGGCAAATTGTATTTTTAGGGATTTCCGGAACAGTTTCCCAGCCCGAAAGTAATCCTTCTAACTCTAGTTTCAGAATTTGTAGCTGTTCAATTTGTTGAGTAATCGTTACGATCTTGTCTTTTAGCTTTACTTCAATATGATCGCAAGGTAGTTCGCCTTGGTCATGAACATCTAAAAATTCCTTAATTTCTAACAGACTTAATCCAAGACTTTGGGAGCGTTTGATAAAGTTTAAGCGAGCAAAGACATCAGTGTCGAATAACCTATATCCACCTTCTGTTCTACTGGATGCTTTAAGTAAACCCAGCTCTTCGTAGTAGCGAATTGTTTTAATCGGTACACCGCTTTCCTTAGCAACTAAACCAATTTGTTTTGGTGCTTCTTTAACTAACATACTTAGCTCCTATGCTCATCAAGTTCAATTACCCCTATCTTAAACTCTCCAGTCGGCTGGAGAGACAAGCGGAGAGTTTATCTATTTGTAAACTAATGATTATGCTTGTAGGTGGAGAAAGCAGAGACTTTACCGTCATTAGCAACACTCGATGCCTGTACTTCGATAACACCGCGATACATTTTCATGCCGCAGGTAAACTCATATTCACCAGGAATTTTAGGAGTAAATTCCACTGTTGTAGTTTGGTTAGGTGTAAGCTCAACAGCTAAGTTAAAGTCTGGAATCAGTAACTTATCAAAGCACTTGTTAGGGCTGTAACGTTGGAAGTGCAGTCGGACTCGTTGGCCCGCTTCCACAATCACTCGTTCTGGTTGGTAACCCTTTTCAACCGTAACTGTAGCTTCTTGAATACCCGCTAGCGTTGAAGTTGCCACAATTGCTGATTCTACGTTAGTAGAAAATTCTGGCTCGGTGTGGTGAGTAGGTTGGGCAGTAGTTGTAGGGGTTGCAACAGGAGTAGAATCGGCAGATAGAACCTCTATGGCTCCCCGAAACATATTCATCCCGCAGGTAAACTCATAAGTACCTGGTTTGTCGGGTGTAAATTCGATAGGTGTGACTTGGTTGAGGGGAAGATTCTGAGCAATATGAAAGTCAGGCAGCCGCACTTCTTCAAGGCAACTACTAGGGTCGCGACGTAGGAAGTTCAGCCGAACTCTTTGACCTGTATTTACTACAATCCGACTAGGTTCATACCCACCATCAACAGTAATATTGCTCTCCTGAATGCCCTGATTTATCTTGGCTTGCTGCGACTTAGACTTGCTTAAGAGAAACCACCATAGCTCCAGTCCAATCAATCCTAGTCCACCAACCGTGACCGCACTTTTTGACCATAACGGCTGTTCGATGCGACGGAACTGACTCTTTTGTTCTGTTTTGGAATGTTGCATTTGTTCAGAAGACATTTGTGCAACTGCTTGACCCGAAGCAATTCCTAACGCTATTCCCAAACTCGCAAGGCTACTAACGAGTGCTGTTTTGTTCACCATTTGAAAACCTCCTATGCTATTGCTCCTGATATTGCTCCCACCAGAAATCCAAATCCTGCTAATGTACCGAAAAAGACTACTTTCTTGAGCATCGTTATTTCCCCTTTTTCAAATAATCTTTAGCTAATCGTTTTAGAAGGATGGAAGTTACGCAAACGTAGCGCATTCGTTACTACTGAAACGGAACTAAATGCCATTGCTGCACCTGCAATGATCGGGCTGAGAAGCCAACCGAAGAAGGGAAATAAGATACCAGCCGCAATCGGAATACCAGCAACGTTGTAGATGAACGCAAAGAAGAGATTCTGGCGAATATTTCGCATCGTAGCGCGAGAAAGCTGAATGGCAGTTACAATGCCCTGGAGATCGCCAGAGATTAAAGTGATATCACTAGCTGCGATCGCCACATCGGTTCCGGTGCCAATTGCAATCCCCACATCCGCTTGAGCCAAAGCAGGAGCATCATTGATCCCATCCCCTACCATCGCCACAATTTTTCTTTCTACTTGGAGTTGCTGCACAGTAGCTGCTTTTTGGTCAGGACGGACTTCGGCGAGCACTCGTTTAATTCCTACTTCACGGGCAATAACTTCAGCCGTTCGCCGATTGTCTCCCGTTAGCATTACTACTTCTAAGCCTAATTTTTGCATGGTGCGAACTGCCATAGCAGAGGACGGCTTCAAGGCATCAGAAATTCCCATTACCGCTTCAACTTTTTCATTAACAGCAATCCAGATTACAGTTTTACCCAGATACTCCAATCTGTCCCATTGTGGTTGTAGGGCTTGGGTATCAATCCCCAGTTCGTTCATCCATCGTTGCGTCCCAATCTGGACGAACTGACCTGACACATACCCTTGTACACCACTACCAGCAACTGCCTCAAAGTTTTGTACTTCCTCCAATTCTAATTGTTGTGACTTTGCATATTGCACTACGGCTTCTGCTAATGGATGCTCCGAATTGCGTTCTACGGATGCGGCTAGCTCTAACAGTTTTAGTTCATTGCTATTGGCAGCCCCGTTAACAGTTACAAAGTCAGTAACAGTAGGCTTGCCTTGCGTCAATGTCCCAGTTTTGTCGAGGACAATTGTTTGCAGTTTATGCGCTAGTTCTAAACTATCTGCACCTTTAATCAAGATGCCGTTTTCTGCACCCTTACCAGTACCCACCATAATTGATGTGGGAGTTGCCAAACCTAATGCACAAGGGCAGGCAATGATTAACACACCTACAGTCGTAATCAGCGCCAGGGTGACATTACCCATGATGTTGTACCAGATAATGAAGGTGGCGATCGCTATAGCAATCACGGCAGGCACAAACCAGCCTGTTACCTGGTCAGCTAATCGCTGAATTGGTGCTTTGGAACCTTGCGCTTGTTGCACCAGTTTCACAATTTGGGCGAGAAACGTATCTTTACCTACTCGCGTCGTCCGAAACTTAAAGCTACCAGATTTGTTAATCGTCGCTCCAATCACTTGATCACCAGGCTGCTTTCTAACGGGGACACTTTCCCCTGTCACCATTGCCTCATCCACTGCCGAGGAGCCTTCAATCACCTCCCCATCAGTGGGAATCTTTTCGCCGGGACGCACCAGAATCACATCCCCAAGCTGAACTTCGGCGATCGGAACTTCCATCTCTTTGCCGTTGCGGACGATCCGGGCAGTTCTCGCCTGCAAGCCCATCAGCTTACGAATCGCTTCTGAGGTTTGTCCCTTAGCACGGTTCTCAAACAATTTTCCCAGTAGAATCAACGTGATCACAACTGCGGCTGTTTCGTAATAGACGCTCTCGATTAGTCCTTGAGCAATCAGAAATCCGGGAAAGATTGTAACAAATAGTGAGTAGAAATAAGCTGCGCTAGTTCCCAGAGCTATCAGGGTATCCATCGTCGCAGCGTGACGCTTCAAAGCTTTCCAACTATTTACGTAGAAGGATTTACCACACCAGAACTGAACTGGTGCAGTCAATACTGCCTGAAGCCAGAAGTTATGCAGCCACATCGGGATCAACGGAATATGCAATCCCGTCATCACAGGCAACGAACCAATCACTAGAATTGCACTAATGATGCCACCAACCCAGACCTTGCGAGTCAACTCCCGCGATTCTGCCAGTCTCGCTTTGCGTTCAGAATCATCGTCTCCAGTCAGCAGGTCTTGTTCCTGCACTAGTTGAGCGGAGTATCCAGCAGCATCAATGGCATCCTGTATTGCTTCTAAGTCAGTTTTTTTAGGGTCATAGGTGACGCTGGCTTGTTCAGCGCCGAAGTTGACACTGCACGCACTCACGCCTGGAACGGAGCGAATTGCGTCTTCAATACTGTTGGCACAGGAGGCACAACTCATGCCTCGTAGTTTAAGCGTCGCGTTATCCTTATCCATCGCTCACCTTCTTGTTTTAAGGGTATCTAACTTACTCAGCAACGGTATATCCAGCTGCTGCGATCGCCTGTTTTACAGCAGGTTCAGATTGCTGCGTTTCAATGTTGACAAGTTTTGTTTTCGAGTTAGCCTCGACTTTTGCTGTTGGATCAATGACTGTGATAGCGTTGGTAATGGTTGTTACACAGGCAGAACAAGCCATATTTGGGACTTTCAGTTGAAGTGTCATAGTTTTAAAACCTGAGAAAAATGCTTGGTCTAAGACCTACCTTTATCTTGCAGTCTCCAGTCAGATGGAGAGTCAAGGGGGAATTTTAAATCTCTGTCTTTAGTAGGAGGCGCAAGTCTAATATCTTTATCATCAGTAAAATAAAGTGTGACTGCTTTACTTAACTGCTAAGGGTATGGGGTTGATGTGTCTGCAATCGCCAATCCCCAGTTTATCGGCGTAACAACGAACTAATTCGAGCTATAGAACCCATTTGGGTTCTATTCATTAGCCAGCCGCTTGAGTATGAGTCTGATGAAGCAAAGATTGAGTTTGGCTGTGGCATTAGTAAGCGTTCGTTCAAAGTTTTTGACCAAACTTTTACAGCGTTCCATCCAGGAATTTGACCGCTCGCTTCCCCCAACGGGTTGCCACTGGGACAAATCCAAATTGACCTTGCTTGGGCTGCTTTTTCGGCTTTGGATGGCTTGGGTGCAAGTTCAAAGCGGATCTTGGTCATGATTTGAGGATAGACCTTTTGTAGTTCGGCCGTGAGTCAGGGCAAACGCATCTAAATTCTGAATGCCTTATGCAGTAAGGATTTCAAGGAGCGATAACCATAAACACTAAATGCCTAAAACCCTTGCCCAGTCTGCCTTTCAAAAATAAGATGCGTTTGCCCTGGCCGTGAGTTTGTCCGGGTGATAGCCATTGTCTAGCAGGAGGGTAATTTTCGGAATATTGATGGGTTTGGCTCGAAAGTAATCGAGGTTATGGCTCATCCGTTCAATTAAGCCCTGGTCATCGTTAACACTTGCTTTCGTGCAGTGGGTGAAAAACGGCAAGCCCAGAGTGTCCACTGCCAAATGCCGTTTGATACCGTTGGTGCACTTGTAATGGCAAAACCCTTTGGACTTCACACAACCACATTGCAGGTATTCTTCACCGCTTGAGAATCAATGACAAGCAGAGTTGTCCATTGTTTTTTTTTAACTTGTTGACGAACTTGAGAATGCAAGCTAGCCATAATTCGGTCTCAGACTCCCTCCGCTCGCCACTGCAAGGAGTGCCAGAATACCGTCGAGTAGGGCGGTAAATCTTTTGGTAAATCACACCAGTTGCAGCCATTCTTGAGTTGATAGAAGATCCCATCCAAGATTTGTCGCTTTGTCCACACCGGTGGTCTGGTTTGCTTCTTCTGCGGCAGTAATGGCTCGATGATTTCCCACTCTTTGTCGCTTAAGCTGCTGGAGTATGGCATTTTTTTTCATCTTATCTCGTCGCTAGAGATCCCAAATGGGTTCTATAAGCTGTGGTTAGCTCGTAGGTAGGACTTACGCATTGACAGGAAGCAAATTATGTGGAAGTTTCACTCAATCTTCTGTTTGAGGTGTTCTAAAATGAATTCACGAGCCACCTGAAGGTACAAATTCTTTTGCACTTCATACCAATTTTCAATCAGATCAAAAGAGCGCATTAATTCCAACTGCGTGAAAGCGCGGATTGAACAAAAAATGTGATTTTTGATAGCTGCTGTCGTCCGAACCATAAATCGCTCAATGCCACACACTTGCTTGATAGCTCTGTGGTAGCATTCAATACCCCAATGAATTGAATGCCATTGATTAAATTCCTGTTGGCTAATCTGTTCGGTAGTATTTGTGTTAAATAAGGACGTAATGTAGTATCTTTCAGATTCGTTTTTGAAAGTTCTCTGAAATACTTTCACACGCCCAAAGTTTTTCAGATGCACCATTAGTCCGCCGTTAGGAATCTCCAAATTTTTTACTTGGGTATACTTAAGTCCATCGAGTGAAACTTTTCGATTTTTGGCAATTCTCATGAGAATACCTAATTCCTGGTTCTTGAGGAATTTTAGATTTTCTCGGCTGGAATATCAGGCATCTCCAGTCACCATCTCTGGCTGTAAACCCCAAGCTAACACTTCAGTAATCATTTCTCGAAAATAATCATTCTTAGTCTTGCCCTCTCGTTTATCATAAATACGATAATTAACTGGAACTGACTTACCACTTTGATCTGTGTAATATAAAGTAATTAGGTTAAGACCTTTAATAATTCGATAGTGCTTTCCTGACCAAAAGTACCCAATTAATTCAGTTAGTTTTGGATTACTGTAAGGTTTATCAACAACTATATCATCTCCACTTAAAATGCCACCTACCAATTGAATATATGGTTTTAACTCATCAAACAAATCCTTGGGTTCATATCTTTCCCGCAATAAAAAGCGGTTGACACTATCGTGGAATAAGTCTTCCAGAATTTCTGCCAGACGGGTGCAACCTACGTATTTGGGAACTGCTACGCAAGTACAAAGTATAGGTGTCTTTGTCGCATTTATAGCAATCGTCATACCTATTAGGATGATTGCTTCAAGATATGCTCCATGGCGTCACGCAAACAATCAAACTCACTCAGACACTGGCGGATGCGACTTTTAAGCCACGACCAGCATTTCTCAATCTTGTTCAAGTCTGGAGGGGTTCGACCTCCACTTGATTGAGTCATCAAATAGTGGTATTGGTCAGTAGTGCAAACAAGAGGGATTGGTATGGGCGCTCAATTGCTGAGTATTGAAGGGTCGCGAGTCAAGATAGAAGTCACGATTGACCTGAGCCGTTCGATGCTC
>JAESFL010001055.1_pt1 | contig 11716 bp, 11 predicted proteins | sample 9269401 | NCBI WGS metagenome assembly JAESFL01 (sample SAMN14506025, study PRJNA617098) | algae metagenome | isolation source: Gloeocapsa sp. UFS-A4-WI-NPMV-4B04 and co-occurring heterotrophs from desert... | place: USA: Utah | collected 2006-10-01 | reverse complement strand
GTGCACCGAGGGCGGCAGAAGCCAGCCCTGGTCCACGTCCCACGAGCGAAACGTCTTGGCCATGAGCCAAGTGAAACATCCCGCAAGCCGCTCGTCGAGACGCTTACTCGGACAGGCTCCTAGGTCTCGGTGTCGGGTGAGGCGGGGGGAGGTGCCTTCTGACGGGCGATGCTGTTCATGTTGTCCAGGATCTGCTGCAGGGTCTTCTGCTTCTCGATGGCGAGCAGGGGGTCCTCCGGCGGCTTGGTCTCGGCCTGCTGGATCCGGTAGTCGAACCCGTGCGCTCTCCGCTCGCCTTCCTGAGCGGTCATGAGTTCCGCCGCGTGCTGCTTGAACAACCTCGAGAGGCTCGTCGCGTACTCGATGCGCTTGCCGAAGGGGAGAGGGCGACCAGTCTCATCCCCGGGCGGAACCCAGTCTGGATCCAGGGCAGCTTGGAACGCCATCCGCCCCAGTTCACGGACCTCACTCCAGGCGGTGCGATGGCGCTGGATGATCCCCGCCCTCAGATCGGCCGCACCCTCGAGGGCCTCGGCATCGCCCTCATCGTCACCCGGATGGTTGATGCCTGCATGGTTGATGCTTTCATGGTTGAACCCACCCGCCAGCTTTGCTGTTGTGAGGCTGTCGACATCCGCCTGAACGTCGTCTGTCCTGCGGTTGGCTCTGACCCAGCCCCGCTTCTTAGCCTGTTTGAACACCGCCTGAGCGGAGACGCCATACTCGCGGCCGATCTCCGTCAGGGAGGTGCCGTCCTCGTAGGCCTCTCGCATGATCTGCCAATCGGCCTCAGGGAGCCCTCGGTGCGCCACGTCAGACCTCCAACTGCCCGCATTTGCCTCCTGTGCTACCGACTGGGGAGCGGATTCGGCAATTCCCCTCGACCTCTCTCCAGAATGCGGCCATCCAGCACAGCCGCACCAACCAGCTCCACATCAGAGGCGGAAAAAACTCTCCCTCAAATGGCTGATGATGGCCGTAAGCTGTCTGGCTGCTTTCAGCGCCAAATAGGGAAAAAGCGGACGTTTACACAGGCAGTTGCGCTTGTCCGTTGCCCACGCGACTGAGGTGCCAGCAAGATGCTCTGGTGAATAGCCGAGATGAGAGGTGAAATGGACGGAGCCGGGCGTGAGCACCACGCCCAATGATGGGCGTCGCGGCGTCTTGCGTCCGGAGTCACACCTATCGGTGCCGTAGGGCGTCGACGATCACGTTGAACGCGGGAGAGCTTTGGCGCCGGCTCGGATAGTAGAGGTGATAACCTGCGAACCTCGGCGACCATGCTTCGAGCACTGCACGCAGCCGACCCTCGGCGACGTGCCGCTCGACGAGGTCCTCAGGCACATAGGCGATGCCGTAGCCGGCGACGGCCGCCTCGACCTGAGCAAAGGACGTGTTGAAGGTCAGCTGCCCGTCTACCCGAACGCGAAGCTCCTGCCCGTCCTTTTCGAACTCCCAGGCATAGAGGCCGCCGCCCCTGGTCTGGCGCATGTTGATGCAAGTAAGCGTCACCAGCTGCTGTGGGTGCTCCGGGATGGAATGCGTCGCGAAGTAGGCGGGCGAGGCCACGGCCACCAGCCGCCAGTCGGGGCCGATGCGGACCGCCACCATGTCCTTCTCGACGCTCTCGCCCAGCCGGACGCCGGCGTCGAAGCCATCCTCGACGATGTTGCGAAGACCGTTGTCGCGGCTGAGCTCGACCTTAATGTCTGGGTAGTCGACGAGAACCGGCCTGAGCTTCGGCCAGACGATGCCCTCCAGCGCGTGATCCGATAGCGTGATCCGGACAGTCCCCGACGGCTTGTCGCGGAAGGTCATCAGGGCCTCGATGTCGGCTTCGATCTCGGCGATGCGAGGGCCGAGCGACTGACGCAGGCGCTCACCGGCTTCGGTCGGCGCCACGTTCCGCGTCGTGCGCGTCAGGAGCCTCAGGCCCATACGCTCCTCGAGGCGCTTGATGGTGTGACTGAGCGTCGACTGCGCGATGCCGAGCTTGGCGGCAGCCTTCGTGAAGCTGCGCTCGTTCGCGACGACGAGGAACCACAGCAGGTCGTTGAAGTCCGCTTTCGCCATCGGCGCCTCCCGAGGTGAGAGGCAGGACTTATGCCTCTGGTCGATAGATGCAAGCGGATTGCCCCGCCTAATCAGACTGACCCGTCGCCGCTATCTTCCGCCCATGACGTTCAGTTCACCCGCGACAGCGAGCGAAGCTGAAGACGAAAACCAGTACAGCAAGGAATCAGAACCATGACGAGGCAGCTCGAACGGCAGAAAGAAGCCGCTGTTGGCAGCATCAACGCTAACCGCCGTAGCCTCATGATGGGGGCGGGCGCTCTCGCCGCCATGGGCGCAATCCCTACCGTCAGCTCGCGGGCCTTCGCGCAGGGCTCTTCCACTTGGGACAAGACCTTCCCCAGGAGCGAGAGGGTCGATCATCAGAAGGTCTCCTTCAAGAACCGCTACGGGATCACCTTGGCGGGCGACCTGTATCTGCCCAAAGACCGTGCCGACAGGCGGCTACCGGCGCTTGCCGTCGGCGGCCCGTTTGGTGCGGTGAAGGAGCAGTCGTCGGGCCTCTACGCGCATGCGATGGCGGAGCGCGGCTTCGTCACAGTGGCTTTCGATGGGTCCTATACCGGGGAAAGCGGCGGCGAACCGCGCGATGTGGCTTCGCCCGACATCAATACCGAGGACTTCAGCGCCGCTGTCGACTATCTCGGCCTGCACCCGTCCGTTGATCGCGAGCGGATCGGCGTCATCGGTATCTGCGGCTGGGGCGGCATGGCCTTGAGTGCCGTCGCCGTGGACAAGCGCGTCAAGGCCGTCGTGACCAGCACCATGTACGACATGACCCGAGTCATGTCGAAGGGCTACAACGACAGCGTGACGCCCGAGCAGCGTACGAAGACGTTGGAGCAACTGAGCCGCCAGCGTTGGGCGGATGCGGAAAAGGGAACTGCAGCTTACCAACCGCCCTACAACGACCTGCGCGGCGGCGAGGCGCAGTTCCTAGTCGATTACCACGACTACTACAGGACGCCGCGCGGCTATCATTCGCGCGCGGTCAACTCCGGCAATTCCTGGACGATGACGACCCCACTGCCGTTCATGAACATGCCAATCCTGACTTATATCAAGGAGATTTCACCGCGCCCGGTCCTGTTCATCCACGGCGAAAGGGCTCACTCGCGGTATTTCAGCGAAACCGCTTACGCCGCTGCGGCAGAGCCCAAGGAACTCATGATCATTCCGGGCGCCAACCACGTCGACCTTTACGATCGTGTGGATCTCATACCTTGGGTCAAGCTGCAGAAGTTCTTCAATCAGCACCTCGCGTAACGCCGGCCCAAGACCCGGCGGCTGGTGCCTAGCTGCGCTCAGCGCAACTTATCAGACAAGGAGAGTAATCATGGCGAGGCCCGATCGCATCACCGGCAAGGTTGCATTCATCACGGGCGCGGCTAGCGACATCGGCCGAGCGACCGCGGTGGCCTTCGCTGCGGAAGGTGCGCGCGTTGCCATCCTCGATCGCACGGTGGACGCTCTGAGGGAAACCGAAGCGGCCGTGAAGGTCGCTGGTGGCGAGGTGCTGGCGATCGCGTGCGACGTGTCGAAGCCGAAAGAGGTTGAGGCTGCGGTCGCACAAGCCGTCGAAAGCTTCGGCCGCATTGACTGCGCGTTCAACAACGCTGGCGTGGAGAACAAGGCCGCGCCGCTTCACGAGATCAACCTTGAGGAGTGGGACCGCATCCTCAACATCAATCTGCGCGGGACCTTCGTCTGCATGAAGCACGAAATCGCGCAGATGATGCGTCAGGGCGGCGGCGTGGTGGTGAACACCTCGTCGGGTGCCGGCATCCGCGGCGTCGCGGGCGGAGCGTCCTATGCCGCGTCTAAGCACGGGATGATCGGCATGACGACGTCCGCCGCGCTCGATTACGCCAAGCAGAACATCCGCGTGAACTGTGTCCTGCCCGGCAACATCGCGACACCTATGATGGACCGCTTCACCGGCGGCGACATCCAGAAGGCGATCGACCTGGAGCCGGTTGGACGCTTGGGGAAACCAGAGGAGATCGCCGAGGCCGTGCTGTGGATGTGCTCTGACCTCGGCGGTTTCGTGACCGGCGCGTCAATTGCAGTCGATGGCGGCTGGTCGCTTTAGCCGCCGTGCCGTGGCTGTGCAGGCCGGGCGCGAGCGTCGTGATCGGGGTCAGCTTAGCCGTCGACAGCAGCTTTACCGTGCACTGACCCTATCGCCTGGTCCCGACGACGGGAGGAAACCACTTATGAGATTTGCAACGACGATATTCTTGTCTTTCGGACTCATCGTTCCTGCTGCCGCCCAAGGACAGGCTGGGCGGGCCAACCCGCCGGTTCCCGTGTCCGGCGACCTGCGGGCCGTTGCGCCCGCCCTCGCTCAGCACACGGATGAAGGTCTCTTAGGCGAGGTTTGGAAGCGTCCCGACCTGTCACCCCGTGACCGCAGCATCGTGACGATCTCGATCCTGATCGCGCGCGGTCAAACTACCGATTTGCCGTACTATCTCGATCGCGCGCTCGACGGCGGTGTCAAGGCTGCCGAGATCTCCGAGATCGTCACCCACCTCGCGTTCTACGCGGGCTGGTCGAGCGCGAATGCAGCCGCGCCTCACGTCCAGGAGGCATTCACCTACCGCGGTATCGGCCCCGACCAACTGCCGAAGGCTGTGCCGGCGCCTCTTCCGTTGAACGGGGCTCGGGAAGCGGCGAGAGCGAAGTTCGTCGGCGACAGCTTCGGGACGACATCGCCGGGGCTGGTGAACGACACCACGAACTTCCTGTTCAAGGATCTGTGGCTGCGACCCGATCTTGCGCCGCGCGACCGCAGCCTCGTCACGATCAGCTCGCTCATCGCCAATGGTCAAGCGGCGCAGCTGACCTCTCACCTCGCGCTCGGGATGGACAATGGCCTAAGCCGCGCCGAGGCCGGCGAGGTCATATCGCACGCCGCCTTCTACGCGGGATGGCCGAACGCGTTCTCGGCTATGACGGTCGCGAAGGGCGTCTTCGAGGCGCGGGCGAAGTAGGGCAGCGCCGGGCAGCGAGTGGTCGTCCACCAACGGCGGCCGTTGCCGACGGCCGCTCACCGGAGGGCAAAACATGATGACGCGAAGGCGCATGTTGGCCGGCACAGGTGGAATTGCTGCTCTTGCGACGATCGGGGCCGCCGCTGCCAAAGGGCCGAATGCTTCACCTCCAGCAAGGAGTAGCACGATGCAGATCACACGAAGCGGCGCGCAGCCGTCGGGCAAGGGACCCGCGGAGTATTTCACCGGCACGGTCCGAATCGATCCCCTCTTCTCCGCGCCTGATCCGGCCCGGGCCGCAGGAGCCAGCGTCACGTTCGAGCCGGGCGCCCGCACCGCCTGGCACACGCATCCGCTCGGCCAGACCCTGATCGTCACCTCGGGTCTGGGCTGGGTTCAGCGGGACGGCGGTCCGGTCGAAGAGGTTCGACCGGGTGACGTGGTCTGGTTTCCGCCGGGCGAGAAGCACTGGCATGGTGCGACCGCGAACACCGCCATGACCCACATCGCCATCCAGGAGCGGCTCGATGGCAAGGCCGTCGACTGGATGGAGCACGTGACTGACGGCCAGTACCGCGCCGGTCCATCGCGAAACTGAGAAGGGGCAGGAGGGCGTCAAATGCTGAGCCGAATGTTGGGAACTCTCGTCGCAACACTGGGATTGATCGGACCTGCCATGGCTCAAGAGCGCCTCGTGATCACATCGGACTGGGGACGGGTCACCGCCGAGCTGGTGAACAACGACGCCACCCGAGCTCTCGTTCAGATGTTGCCGCTCACCATCGAGATGCGCGACCACCTGCGCCAAGAGAAGACCGGCTACCTGCCTTCTAACCTGCCCGTGGTGGAGCGCCAGCTCGATTTCGCCACCGGAACCCTCGGGTTGTGGAACTCCAATCACTTCGTCATCTACTACCGCGGTGGCCGCGTCCCTCAGCCTGGGATCATCCCCCTCGGCCGCGTGACGGGCGACGTTTCGATCTTTGATCGACCCGGACCGGTCACCGTCCGCATTGAACGCAGCAACTAGGTGAGACCTGTTCCCTCGGCGGGCCAGCCGTGGGAGGCAGCAACGAGCGTAAGGCGCCCAAGGTGATGGCGAGGTCCTGATGCTCATATGAGGGCGGCAACGCAGCGCTCGTCACGAATATGCTGCGCGGCAGTCGCGCGAACGGCGTAAACGACCTGAAGCAAGATCGACTGCGTGGGCCATGTACCTCCGTGCGGTCTGTCTGTGCTCCGCGAACAACAAATCCGGGGTCAGTTGAAGGACCACGTCCGCTTTGGAGCGTGCCTATCCCGCACCTTTTCGGCCCCTATGGGCGCGAAACGAACGAGACGCTCGTCGCGTGTAATGTAGCCACAACTCGAAACGGCGAGCGTTGACGGTCCTTGGTCGACGCGGCGACGAACTCGGGTTCCTACCGCTCGTCCTGAGCCAAGGTGTGCGCCACGAGGGCGTTGGCTTGACCATGCCCCATGCCCTGGTCGGACTTCAGCATGGTCACAAGCTCCAAGTGCTTCGCCGGGTAGTGTTGGCGCACCAGGGCGTGTCACTCGGAGATCGGACGGCCGTACTTTTTCTCGATGAATGGAAAGTAGGACGCAGGCCCCGGACCCTTTCTTCCGCCATCGCTCGATCTCTCCCTTACGATCTTGATGGACTAGATTGCTGGCCCAGGCGGTGATCAGGACCCACTCCTAGACTCAGGAGCCCCATCTGCCGTGGCGTGGCCCGTGCAAGCCCACCCCCTCATCTGCTGACCCGGCCAGCTTAACGCCAGCCGCGCGCAGGGCGGCTTCGCGGCCCTTGATTACCTGCACGACCACTTCGTTGATCGGTGTCGGGATCCCATGCAGCCGCGCCTTCTCCACCAGCGCTCCATTCAGGGCGTCGATCTCCGTTTCGCGCCCGCTCTCTATGTGCTGCAGCATGGAGGGCTTGTTGGAGCGCTCCCAGCAATGATCGCGGATGTGCTCCCGTGGATTGCTCTCGGGCAGCGTGATGCCCTCGGCGTCCACAACGGCCAGCGCCTCGTCCAGAATGCCGTCGAGGAGCGCCGCGGCATGGGGGTTCCGCGCGATCTCGCTCGGCCGCAACCCGGTCGCCGCGGCCACGGGGTTGATGGCACAGTTATGAACGAACTTGCTCCAGATCACCGCAACCGCGTTGGTGACGACCTCGACTTCCAAACCGCCCACCCGGAACATCGCGGCGAGCGCTTGGGCGCGCTGCGAGACCGTCCCGTCCAGCTCGCCCATCCAAGTCGGCCCCAGATGCGTGTGCAGGCTCCGTCCCGGTCCGAGCCCCTCTCCACTGTTGAAGGTTGACCCCGCCAAGACGCGCTGCACCCCGAGGCACTTGGTGAGCTCTTCCCAGTTGCCGATCCCGTTTTGCAGGGTGAGAACGAAGCCGTCCGGCTTGAGGCAGCCCTCGGCGATGGGCGCGACCGCGGCGGTCGCGCCGGCGTTCACCAGAACCAGCGCCAGGTCGATCGCGCCCAGTGCCGTCCGCTCGGACGTGGCGGCGCAGCGCAGGGTCATGTCTCCTAAGGCCCCTGAAACCTGCAGCCCGTCCTGACGGATCGCGTCGACCACCTCAGGGCGCTGATCGAAGAAGACAACATCGGCGCCGCCACGGGACAGCGCGGCTCCAAAAATCGCGCCCATGGCGCCTGCGCCCAGAACCGCTACCCGCACCATTCCTCTCCAACTCGAAGACCCCAAGGTCACCAGAAAAGCGCAGAAGCGCGCTGAGATCGAGCATCAAGACCGCGCTGGGAGGTTCGGACGGGAACGACATGAGCGCTGGTGAGGTGCGTTTAGACTTCCTGCACGCGACCGTCTTGGTAGAGCTTCTCCACCCAATCAGGGACGCCGAGCCCCGCGGCCACACGCGCCAGAAGGGCAGCTTCCGCCGCGCGAATCCCTTCAAGGCTTGAGATCACTGCGTCGATCAGATCGTAGGGGATGACGACCACGCCCTCGGTGTCGCCGATGATGATATCTCCAGCTGTCACCGTCTGCCCCGCGACGACGATCGGCAGGTTGACCGTGCCAGGTCCGTTCTTCACCGGCGAGTTTGGCGTAATCCCGGAGGCGAAGCAGGGCAGGCCGACTTCCCGGATGCCAGGAACGTCGCGCACGCAGCCGTCCGTCACGAAGCCGACTGCGCCCTGGTTGCGGGCCATCCCAAGCACGAGATCGCCCACAACAGCCGTCTCGCGATAGCCGTCGGCCGCAGCCACGACGACGTCGCCGTTCTGGATGAGGGGGAGTGCCGCGAACACAGCCAGGTTGTCGGCCGGACCGACATGGCAGGGGAGAGCAACGCCGCAGAACTCCGCCTGCTCCGAGACGACCGGCTTGATCGTGCACGCAAGGGCAGCCCGGCCCTGCAGCGCATCGACGATGTATCCCGTCGGCGTGCCCTGCAGCGCCCGAAGCTGTTCAGACGTGGGGCGCGGGACGCGGCGCCGAAGTCGGATGAGAGGAGGATCGTCGATCATCGCCTGGAGCATCTCCGAACAGCCGAACCGCTGACGGCTTGTAGCCCGGATTCGGAGCACCGCAAAGCTCGCTTGGCATCGAACGGGACACGGATCTGCATGAAAGAAGACAAACCGGTCAGGCTTGATGACTGGGTGGCCTCAACCGAACCACGTCAAGCCGAGGATCTATAGTCGACTCGGGGGGCTTCACGCTGATCAGGGCATAGCAGCCGTGCTAGGTGGTGTTTACAAAGGATTGGGTCCAGAGGCGCACAGCAGCCAAGCAGAGGAACGAGAGGTACGAGCGGGCTGACTTGTCGTATCGTGTTGCGATCCTGCGGCACTGCTTCAGGCGGTTGATCATGCGTTCGATCACGTTGCGCTCCCGATAAAGCCGGAAGTCACACGAGATTAGGTCCCGGCGGTTCATTCTCGGAGGGATCACCGGAAGGATGCCTTTCAGCAACAAAGCTTGCCGAACGTCGTTACTATCATAGCCCCTGTCGGCCAGCATGACACGCGGGCGCGGAACCGGCGGGCTGATGAGATCAAGAACACCGCTATAGTCAGAAGCCTCACCCCCGGTCAGGACGAAGCCAAGAGGTCGTCCCCGACCATCAGCACGGGCATGGATCTTCGTCGTAAAGCCGCCGCGGCTTCGACCAAGCGCATTCGCAGAAGCCCCCCTTTTCCGCCAGCAGCTTGGGAGTGAGCGCGCACCGAGGTGGTGTCCACCATGTGCTTCCAGTCGTCCGTAAGACCCAGATCCACCAGTATCTCTAGGAGCGCGTCCCAGACGCCTTGGTTGGCCCAGCGCCGGAAGCGTTGATAAACCGAGATCCACTTACCGTAGCTTTCCGGCAGATCGCGCCAGGGCGCACCTGTGCGCAAGATCCAGAGCATCCCGTTCAGAAAGCGCCGGTTGTCCTGCGCCGGACGCGCCGAGCGTCCCCGCTCAGGCGGCAGTAGCTTGCCGATGACGCGCCATTCGGGTTCGGTCAGATCACCTCGGGCGACGTTCGTCCCCATAGCCAGGCTCCTACTCAGGAATACCACCCCTGACCCACCCTTGCACGAGCCGGTCCCATACCCGTTCGCGGAAGCGTGGGTGGTCCGACGGGGATTGCTGCGCCAGCTTCGCCAGCGTCACGTCGGGCCGGTTCTTCACGAGATCCGCTGCAGCTTGCTTAGCTTCCTCGTCACTGCCGAGTGACCCTGCGATACCAGCGTAGTAACGGCGACTGAGATAAGAATTGGGGTTGTTCTGAACCGCCTTCCGGCTCCACTCCAGAGCCTCGCCATCACGGCCGAGTGCGAAGGCTACATTCCCGAGCCACATCTGAGCCACCCAGACCTGCGGGTCACGAGGGCTCACGCTCATACTGCGGTGGAGGGGCTCTAACGCCTCATCGAAACGACCCTGGAAGGCGAGCAGATAGCCGACGGACACCCATCCGCCCGCATCACTCGGGTTCAGCTCGACAGCCTTGCGCATGGAAGCAATCGCCCCTTCCATGTCCTTCTTGCCGGTAAGCACGTCACCCAACACGTTGTACGCACGGCCATTCATCGGATCCTGCGCGATGACGCGCCTGACCAGGGTCTCGGCCCGGTCCAGCATCTTGGAGGGGTCATCAACGAGCCGACCCGAGAAGTGATAGTACGTTGTTCGACGGAGCCCCAGGTTCGCCGAAGGAAGATCAGGATCAATCCTGAGTGCCTCTTCGAAGAGAGCATGAGCCTTGAGGATGATGTCGCGAGAGCTGGGGCGGTTCACGATAGCCCAGCCCTGCATGGCAAGGTCTGTCGCGGTCGGGTTCGTGGGTCGCTCCCGCTGTGCTCGCCGCGCCTCACTTTCGAAGAGTTGCAGATCAAGTGTACGGGCAATACGGCTGGTCACCTGATCCTGCAAGGCGATCATGTTCTTCAGCTCGGCATCGAACCGCTCAGCCCAGACATGCGAGCCGGTGTCAGCGTCGATGAGCTGCGCGTTCACCCGTACCTGATCATCTGTGCGGCGGACGCTGCCTTCGAGCACATAACGGACGTTGAGATCGCGCCCGACCTGCTTCACGTCTACAGGTTTGCCCTTGTAGGTGAAGGCCGTGTTGCGAGCGATGACGAAGCTGCCCGCAATGCGCGATAGGTCGGTCGTCAGATCCTCTGTGATCCCGTCGGCGAAGTAGTCCTGCTCGGGATCGTTGCTGAGGTTCGCAAACGGTAGCACCACAATCGAGAGGTTCTGGGTCTGCTTTGGTTGAGTAGGGGCCGCGGCGAGGGTTGGTCTCACGGGCTGAGATTGGGGCTGTTGTCCTGACCAGAGCCACCAAGCACCTGCGCTCATCAACAGAGCTGCGGCAACTCCTCCAGCGAGCAAAACCGGCTTGACGCCAAACCTCGGGCTCGCGGTGGAGCCTTCCCCCTCCAGTGACACCTCGGCCAGCAGCTCAGGCGTGAGGGCGAACACGCGCACAGGCCGCGCGATATTCTTGACCTGATGCTCGCCTTGGTCGCTCAACGGGAGGACGAGCTTGTCCCTGATTTGATCCCGTACGGCTCGTGAGATGGCGATCCCCCCAGGAGGCGATAGCCCCTCCAAGCGTGCTGCGAGGTTCACCCCATCGCCGTAGATGTCGTTCTCCTCGATGATCAGATCGCCGACGTTGATGCCGATGCGAAAGACAAGCCGCTGGTTCACTGGTAGGTCGGCATTGCGGGCGAGCATCGCCTTCTGGACTAGCACTGCGCACGTCACGGCCTCTACAGCGCTGGGGAACTCCACAAGCACCCCGTCACCCGTGGACTTCACCACGCGCCCACCATGGGCCTTGACGGACGGGTCTATGACGTCGCGGCGGCAAGCTTTGAGGCGAGAGAGTGTTCCCCGCTCGTCCTGCTCCATCATGCGGCTGTAACCAACCACATCGGCTGCCAGGATAGCCGCGAGGCGGCGCTGAACACGCTCCTGCGCCATCGAACCCCTCCCTACCTGTTCAGGTTAGGAGGCCATCGCACTTTTGTAAACAGAGCCTAGCATTACAGTTGCGCCCTGCGCTTGCGATGTGAGGTTTGTGCCATCGCCTGATGTGCGCGGCGCCAGGCGGACCAAGCAATCACGAAAGCAGGTTCTATTTGATGCTGCTGGAGGCGTGTGGC